>OMGM01000017.1_pt1 | contig 157752 bp, 118 predicted proteins | sample 1645851 | NCBI WGS metagenome assembly OMGM01 (sample SAMEA103958126, study PRJEB25191) | human gut metagenome | reverse complement strand
AGTAGTCAAGGCTGACTTCTTTAACTTACCCTCTTTGACAAGTTTTTGCTTCTCTAACTTTATCTGCTCTAACAAATCTTGGGCAGAACCTTCCTCAGCAAGTTGTGGAACAAGTTTTCCCCGTATGGCTTCCTGCAGTACTGATTTCTTTAATTTATCATAGACTTTTTGATTAAGACAATTCAACTTATTTGCTTCTAATTCATATTTACCGATTAGAGACAAAAGTATATTGTATCTTTCAACCAATCTATTTTGTTCAGATAAAGGAGGAATAGGCACGAGTACTGCTTTTAAATATTCAAATGGTGGAATATTCTTAATGGCAGAACCAGAGCCTTTCATTTGTGCCTCATTCAAAAGCATATAAGCAAAGTATATTTGCCAGTATTCAACCATGTTCAAATCAAAAAGCGTAACCCTCATCAACGCTTGGTTGATGATGCCGACAGGAGCATCAGATGGTAAAAGATAAGTTTCTCCGATTGTCCCTGCACAACTTACTATAATGTCATTTGGCTTAACAACAAAGCTTTGCATTGTTTCAAACTTTTCTTTGCTGATATAATAATCGCCAAGAGTACAATCTTTTTGTATTGCGTTCTTCTGCTCATAGACCTTAATACTTTGAGTACTTTTGGCTACAAACATAGATTTTGTCAAACTACTTCCAAAAGGGCCTTTTCGATATAAAGCCAAGTCATTAAGTCTGCACCATTCCCACCCATTAGGAACATCAAACGGCACCTCCTCATCGATGCACTTCACCTCCCCTGTAGCAAGTATCTTCTCATAATAGGAACTCATAGAACAAATCCATGCCTATTTATTAGGACAACTTAATGTTTTACTAATAAACGAATAGAAATGGAATTTGACAAATTTGAAGAGTTCCTAAGCCAAGGCAATATGGCTAAGAACACGATTTCGGCATATCTGTATGCCGTGAAGGAGTTTGGCTCTCGACACAAAGAGTTGAACAAGAGAAACTTGTTGGTTTACAAAACCTACTTGATTGAGACTTACAAACCAAAGACGGTGAACCTCCGTATTCAGGCGTTGAATAAGTACCTTGAATTTGTAGGCAAGACGAAACTCCGCTTGAAGTCGGTCAAGGTGCAGCAGCGTTCTTATCTGGAGAATGTCATCAGCAATGCCGACTACACCTTCTTGAAGAACAAGTTGAAGAAGGAAGATAATTTGGAGTGGTACTTTGTGGTGCGTTTCTTGGCTGCGACTGGTGCCAGAGTGAGCGAACTTGTACAAATCAAGGTTGAGCACGTGCAAGTAGGCTATTACGACATCTACACTAAGGGTGGCAAGATACGGCGTATCTATATCCCCAAGACGCTGCGCTCCGAAACCGAAAAGTGGTTGCAGACAACAAAGCGCACAAGTGGCTATCTCTTTCTCAATCGCTTTGGTGAGCGCATCACGACAAGAGGTATATCACAGCAGTTGAAGAACTATGCCGTAAAGTATGGCTTGAACGAGAAAGTGGTTTACCCTCACTCGTTCCGCCATCGCTATGCCAAGAATTTCTTGGAGAAGTTCAACGACATAGCCCTGCTTGCCGACCTCATGGGACATGAAAGCATTGAAACAACACGTATTTATCTGCGAAGAAGTAGTTTGGAGCAACAAGAAATCGTAGATAAGGTTATTACTTGGTAAAATGCCTATAAAGGTTCATAGGAATAAGAGTAGAAAGAGATGCAGGTCTCTTTCTGCTCTATCCATGTAAAACGTTTTATCATATGACATGCATATATTAACGACAACAAATCTATATGTCAGTAAATCATGTTATCATCATATATGCAATTCTTTATTTACGATAGGTTGGGCCAGATACTCGATTTTGGAGAAGTATCCCCCGACAGGCAAGTACTTTCGAGAGTAACTCGAAAGGTTTTAAGTTACTCAAAACATACCTTGCTGTGTCTTTATGGACACAATGTTTTGGCAAGAATAAATCTAACACCATTGAAAACACTGCGGAGGTTCGCCCAGTGGCTGGAGGCGCAAAGCCTCCAAGGAACGGCTCATTTTCTTTTATGCTAAAGAATGAAAACGAAAAAATCCCGAAGAATGAGTCTCCTTGAATGTCATTCCTCGGGATGAACAAAAATGTATTCCTATATGTCATACGATAAAAATGTAAAACGTATGACATCAATGTATATATGCTTACACGCTTCTTTGCATTGATATTTCTTTATCAAATTAAAAAAAACGGCGTTGCTGCCGGATGCGGCTGTAAAGCCAGTATCCCGACAGCGGAATGCATACGCCGGCAATGGTGTACAGAATCCAGAAGCAGTCGGTCTGCGCATAGTCGTGAATCACCATGTGGCACCCGATCTGCCGTGGGTCGAGTCCGTACCACCATATTTTCAGCAGGCTGACCACCTTGTATGCCGACACGTGCCAGATGAAGATGTAGAGAGTGTGCTCGCCGCAGTACTCCAAAAACTGGATTATGCGTCCCTTGAGGTGCGACAGGTGGTAAGAAATGTTGTAGGTCATCAGCCATCCGGCGACTCCCGTCACTGGCAGCGACAGCACGTCGCGGATGCGCACCGACAGGCTCATGCCACGGCATTCCAGCCATGATCCGGCAAGCACGACAGCCGCTCCGGCAGCGGCGAGCCACAGGCTGTGTCCGATGCGTTGCTCATATTTGCGGTACAGCACGCCGATGCTGAAAAACAACACGCCCATCGTGTCGCGGTAGCCACCCTGCACGAGTGTGACAATCTTTACTCCTTCGCCCGCTTTGAACAATGCAAAGCCAAGAGCGATGAAGAAAATCACCAATGGAATCGCCACTGTGCGTCCGCGCAGCCGCTTCACGTTGTTGAGCATATAGTAGAGCACCACGAAGGCGATGCTTGCCACGAGCAGTCCGCGGAAAAACCAGAACGCTCCGGCGAGAAACTCATCGTAACCTCCCATGGAGAACACTATGTTGGTGAGCCGCTGCCAGAATTGGTGGATGGAGTAGGGATGTGTGGTGCCGCCAGTCCAGTTGCCGTAGACCTCGTTGAGAATGCCTATCTTGAACAGCAGGTTGTGGATGAGCAGAAAGAAGATGCTCCATTTCACGAAAGGCACGTAAAGACCCTTGAAGCGCTTCACGATAAACGGCCATGGGTTTTCCACCGTCTCGTGCTTGAAGAAATAGCCCGCGGTGATGAAAAACAGAGGCATGTGAAACAGGTAGATGGCGCGGTTGAGCATGCCGGGCATGTCGGCGTGGGCCATCACCACGAAGATGATGGCAAAGCCTTTGGCTATGGAGATGGCGTTGTTGCGTTGTTGTGCCATGCTACATGAATAATGTTCCTATCTGGTAGACGGCGAAGGCAATCAACCATGCCACAAATGTGTTGTAGACAAGGGTGAACGCTCCGTAGCGCCAGCTTCCCGTTTCGCGCACAATGGCTGTGATTGTGGCGATGCATGGCACGTAGATGAGCACAAAAATCATGAAGCAAGCCGCAACGAGCGGAGTGAAGTCGGGCACTCCGGTTTTCGGGTTCGGCTTCTGTATGCGTTCTGCTAGAGCCGCCTCGTTTTCGGAGTCGCCGCTGTAGAGCACGCCGAGTGTAGAGACAACGGTTTCTTTTGCCACCGTTCCCGAAATCAGCGACACGGTCATTTTCCAGTTGAAGCCAAGCGGTTCAAACACTGGCTGCACCAGTTTGCCGAGGCGTGCGAGACACGAATTCTCGGTGGTCGCCACTTTTGTTACGTTTTCCGGAGTCACGTTGGTGTTGCCATCTTGAATCATTTCCGTGCGTGCAGTCGCTTCCTGTTCCTCCGTTGGGCGTGGGAAATAGCTGAGCATCCAGATGATGAGACTCGCCACGAGGATGATGCCTCCCATCTTTTTCAGATACTGCTGTCCTTTGGCCCACATGTGGCGCATCGTGGCCTTCATGGTCGGGATGCGGTAGGGCGGAAGCTCCATCACAAACGGTGTCTCATCCTTCTTGTAGTGGAATTTGCGCAGCAGTCTTGCGGTGACCACCGCCACGATTATGCCGAGCGCATACAGGCTGAGCAGTGCCAGGCTGGCGTGGTTGGGGAAGAACACGCCGATGAGCAGCAGATAGATGGGCAGACGCGCGCCGCACGACATGAACGGGTCGATGAGTATCGTAATCAGACGGCTCGAGTGGCTCTCGATGGTGCGTGTGGCAATGATTGCCGGCACGTTGCATCCGAATCCCATCACCAGCGGGATGAACGATTTTCCGTGGAGTCCTATCTTATGCATTATTTTGTCCATAATGAAGGCGGCTCGCGCCATATATCCGGAGTCTTCCATAAACGAGATGAAGGCGTAGAGGATGAGGATGTTGGGCAGGAACACTATCACACCGCCCACACCGCCGATTACGCCGTCGATGAGCATATCCTTTACCGGACCGTCGGGCATGTATGTGCTGATGAGGTCGCCAATCAACCCCACGCCGGCGTCTATCCAGTCCATAGGGTATTGTCCGATGGTGAAAGTGGCCCAGAACATCAGCCACATTATGAATATGAAAATCGGAAATCCGAACAGTCTGCTTGTCACAACGGCGTCAATCATTGCCGTGGTTTTGGCCTCTTCCTTGTCCTCGGTGTGGAGCGTTTCGCGGAGCGCGCCCGACACGAATCCGTATTTTGAGTTGGCTATCACTGTTGCCATATCCTCTTCGTGCGATTTCTCGATTTCTGCCACCAGTGAGTCGCGCAGCGCCTTGATTTCAGCGTAGTGGGGCAGTGACGACAGCATAGTCACCACTTCCTTGTCGCCCTCAAGCAGTTTTATCGACAGGTAGCGAGCGGAGAACCGCATATCGAGGTCTGCCTCGCTCTTGAGCTGCGACTGGATTTGCTTTATTGCGTCCTCGATGTCTTTCTTGAATCCGATATGCACGTGGCGTACCACGTCGTTGCGTCCTTCGTAGACGCTTATAATCGTGTCAAACAGTTCGTTTACGCCTTTTCCGCTTTTTGACACGGTCGGCACCATCGGCACTCCGATCATCCTCTCCAGCGATTCGTAGTCGAACGTCACCTTGCTTCGTTCCAGCTCGTCGTACATGTTGAGGGCAATCACCATGCTGCGGTCCATGTCGATGAGCTCGGTGGTCAGATACAGGTTGCGCTCAAGGTTGGATGAGTCGACCACATTGATAATCACGTCGGGCACCTCGTCGTGGAGGTAGCGCCGCACGTAGAGTTCTTCGGGGGAATATGCCGACAGTGAGTAGGTGCCGGGCAGGTCGACGATGTTGAACGAGTAGCCGTTGTACTCCATTCGCCCGCTTTTTGCGTCGACGGTGACACCGCTGTAGTTTCCTACGTGCTCCTTTGCTCCTGAGGCGATGTTGAACAGCGAAGTCTTTCCGCAGTTCGGGTTTCCGATGAGTGCCACGTTGATGGTGTGGCGTTCGGTGTCGAATTTGTTTATAAATCCGCAGTCGTCTTCCTTGATGATTGCGATGTCTTCATTGGGCACGTCGGCGGCTTGTTGCTCGCGCACCACCTCAATCAGGTTTGCCTCGGCGCGTCGCAACGATATTTCGTAGTCGAGGATTCGGTATTTTATAGGGTCGCGCAGCGGAGCGTTCTGCTCAACGAGGATTTTCTTGCCTCTGACAAATCCCATCTCCATCATACGCTTGCGAAACGATCCGTGGCCCAAAATTTTGACAATCACGCAACTTTCGCCAGTCTTTATGTCTGATAGCCTCATAATGTCTTTATCTTCTGTTTTTACGGGTGCAAAGGTAAAAATTATTATTCAGAATAATTCCAAATAACCGATAAAATTGTCAGCATTTTTTGTCGTTGCTTCTCAGAGCGTTGTGGAGCAGGTTGGTGAACTGGTAGTTTTTCAGCCCCCAGCGCGGCGAGATGAGCAGGTTTTCGGGCGACTGCGACACGAATCGCTCAATGGCGATGTCGCTGCGCATGCGCTTCACTATCTTGACACTCAGTGATATATACTCGTCTGCCGACCATCGTGCCACGCTGACTTCGCCTGACGCCACTTGACGGGCAAGGCGCGTGCCGCGGATAATCTGCAGCTGGTGGAGCTTGACGGTGTCGATTGGCAGAGCCGACACTTGGTCTACGGTGTGGAGCATGTCGGCCTCCGACTCTCCCGGCAGTCCGAGGATAAGGTGCAGTCCGCAGGCTATTCCGGCTGCGTGTGTGCGGTTTACGGCGTCGACGGTGTCCTCCCACGAGTGTCCGCGGTTGATGATGTCGAGAGTGCGGTTGCTGGCGGTCTCGGCTCCGTATTCCACCATCACGAATGTGCGTTGCGAAAGCGATGCGAGATATTGCAGCAGAGTGTCGGGCATGCAGTCTGGGCGGGTGCCTATGATCAGTCCCACCACGTCGGGGCAAGCCACTGCCTCCTCGTAGAGGTCTACAAGATGGCTAAGTTCGCCGTAGGTGTTGGTATAGGCTTGAAAATAAGCCAGATACTTCATGTCTGGATATTTCTTTCCGAAGAACGTGCGCCCTTTCTCAATCTGTTCGCCCACCGACAGCGACGGGCGGCAGTATTCGGGGTTGAACGTCTGGTTGTTGCAGTATGTGCATCCGCCGGTGCCTTTTGAGCCGTCGCGGTTTGGACAGGTGAAGCCGGCGTTGATGGCAATCTTCTGCACCTTGAAGTCGGGGAAGCGCTCGTGGAGGAAGTCGGCGAAGTCGCGGTATGGCTTGTGCATTACAGACGGGTGGTTTTGTTGAGCAGATACATGTCGAGCACAGTCATTGCAGCCATGGCCTCCACGATAGGCACAGCGCGCGGCAGCACGCACGGGTCGTGGCGTCCTTTGGCTTTCAGCATGGTGGGGTTGCCCGAGGCGTCGACTGTGTCGACGTCGCACAGCAGTGTTGCCACGGGCTTGAACGCCACGCGGAAATATATGTCCTCGCCGTTTGAAATTCCGCCTTGTATGCCGCCTGAATGATTGGTCGATGTGTGGATTTTCCCATTGTCGGAAGTGAACGCGTCGTTCATCATGCTTCCTCGGTTGCCAACACCGTCGAATCCCATTCCATACTCAAAGCCTTTGGCGGCGTTTATGCCCATCATGGCGTATGCCAGTCGGGCATGCAGCTTGTCAAACACGGGTTCGCCGAGTCCTGTCGGCACTCCTTTGACCACACAGGTCACCGTGCCGCCTATGGTGTCGCCTTCGCGTCTCACCTTGTCGATGAGGTCGTACATCCTTGCCGCCGTTTCGGGGTCGGGGCAGCGCACGGCGTTGGTTTCCACCAGCGCTGGGTCGTATTTGCAGTAGTCGGGGTCGAGGCTGATGTCGCCCACCTGCGAAGTGTAGGCGTAGATGGAGATGCCGAGTTGATCCAATGCTTGGCGTGCGAATGCTCCGGCAACGACACGGGCAATAGTTTCGCGCGCGCTCGAGCGTCCGCCGCCGCGATGGTCGCGCAGCCCGTATTTTTCGGTGTATGTGTAGTCGGCGTGCGACGGACGGAACGTCTGTCGGATGTTGCCGTAGTCGGCTGAGTGGTGGTCGGCGTTTCTTACCTCGAACCCTATGGGGGTGCCCGTTGTCACGCCCTCAAACAGTCCCGACAGCACTTCTACGCGGTCTGACTCTTTCCGTGGCGTGACGATTGCCGACTGCCCCGGACGGCGGCGGTCGAGTTCGTGCTGCACACGGTCGAGGTTGATTGCAATGCCTGCGGGCATACCGTCGACAACGCCGCCCACGGCAGTCCCGTGCGACTCGCCGAACGACGTCAGCCGGAAAATCTTACCAAATGTGTTCATCGTTGAGTTCTTCGTCTTTAGGTGTGACAATAATGTCGGCTGTCGAAGCCCCGACATATTCAATCAAATCCTTGGGGTCGATTTTCAGTTGCAGTCCGCGCACACCGGCGCTCACATAGATGAAGTTGAAATCAAGACACGAACGGTGGAAAAACGTGGGAAACGGTTTTTTCATACCGATTGGCGAGCATCCTCCGCGGATATAGCCGGTGGTTGGCAGCAGATCCTTCATGTGGAGCATCTCCGCCTTCTTGTTGCCCGACACCTTCGCTGCTTTCTTGAGGTCTACCTCGCAGCATCCCGGCACCACGCAAACAAAATGTTTGACCTTGTCGCCTGTCAGCACAAGTGTCTTGAACACTTGCTGAATGTCTTCGCCGAGTTGGTCGGCGATATGCTGTGCGCCAAGATCGGTTTCGTCGACCTCGTAAGGCACAAGCTCGTATTTTATTTTGGCGCGGTCAAGCAGACGCGCCACGTTGGTCTTTCCTATTCCAGCCATATTGATAAATCTTTTTCTGTCTTCTATGCTTATACAAAGATAGTGCATAAAGTTGAAAGAATGGATATGAAAGATTAATTTTGCACTTTGAATATATCAAAACTTCTTGTCTATGTTGATTGCTTTGTCTGTGATGTTGGCGGTGTTTGCCGCATTGATGATTTTCCGACAGGTGCATTCCCGCCGTCAGAAAGCCGTAGCAGAAATTGTGGCAGAGCGGTTGCATGTTTCGGATTTGGAGAAATATGTAGACAGTGAGTACTCTGGACGATATGTTGACGCTATCCTGTGCGAAGAGTTGAAGTCGTTGATGCTTGATGTTTATAATAGGGTGTGTGATGTTGAAAAAAGAAGCCGGATTCTGATGTCTCACAATCCTTCCATAGCAAAATTCAAGGATGATTTTGAAAATCTCCACAGCATTGTGGATGCTCACAACAATCGCTTTAAAGACGACAAATTGCGGGAGCATAAGGCTTTTTTCGACACCGTTCTTGCATATCCTCTCGACGACCAGCAGAGGCGTTCGATTGTGTCGGAGGAACAGAATTGCCTGGTGGTGAGCAGCGCCGGTAGTGGCAAGACGTCGTCGATAGTTGGCAAGGTGGAGTATCTTATTCAGAAAAAACACATCAAGCCGGAGAGGATACTGCTTATCAGTTACACTCATAAGGCTGCTGCCGAGCTGACGGAGAGGATGCCGCATCCGGGCCTGCGCGGATACACATTCCATAAGTTGGCGCTTGATATTATTTCTGCTCAGTCTAAATGCAAGCCGTCTATTTGTGACAATACCGATGCTGTTTTTGTGCGAATCTATAGGGAACTTGCCCATAATGCCGACTATAGGAAATGTTTGGTGGAATATTTCGCTGACTATTCCGACTTGATGGAGCTTGACGAGGACGAGAAATCAAAGAATGTCCGTAGGTTGCAGTTGGGCGAGAGCACCGACAGACGGTATTGTGCGCTGTTTCCCGACATGGACGGAAACGAAGTGCATGTGCGCAGTGGCGAGGAGAAGAAAATCTGCTTTTTGCTGACGTCGCTTGGTGTGGATTTCCGATATGAGGAGCCGTATGAGCATCAGGTGGCTGATGAGCGTCACGTGCAGTATCGTCCCGACTTCTCGATCCACTATATGGACGGCGGAAAGCCGTGCAGACTCTATCTGGAACATTTTGGCGTCGATGAGCATGGTATGGTGCCTACGTGGTTTGCCAAAGACCGTGGATTGACTTATGAAGAGGCCAACGAACGCTATAATGACGGGATTACGTGGAAACGCGAGGTGCATAAAAAATTTGGCACACGTCTGATTGAACTGTCGAGCGCTGACTTTGCCTATGAGAAAGCGCGCCAAAGGCTGAAACGTGAACTTATCGCCGCGGGTGTCCCGATTCGGGAGGTGCGGAGCGATGAGCTTTTCGACAGAATCCTGCCGGAAAACAGTATGCGCGAGAAGGTGTTTATTCGCTTGACCGCCACGTTTGCCACCCTACTGAAGACAAGCTGCCGGTCGATGGTTGACGTTGCCGCTGATGTCGCGCAAAGAGGCGACAAGCGCAGCCGTTTTATTGTTGGAAAGGTGTTGGAACCGGTTGTTGTGCGCTACAATGAAATATTGAGAAGCGAGGGAAAGGTGGATTTCACAGACTTGATTGTTGGTGCAACGGCATTGTGCAATGCTAATGGCGGAGGAAATTATGACTGTATCATCGTCGATGAGTTTCAGGATATCTCGATGGACCGCTATAACTTCCTGTTGGCGTTACGCCGTGGCAATCCGCAGGCGCAACTGTATTGTGTCGGTGACGATTGGCAGTCTATCTATCGCTTCTCGGGCAGCGACATGAATCTCTTTTGTCATTTCGACCAATATTTCGGAAAAACGGATTTAAACAAGATTGAGACTACATATCGTTTCGGAAATCCGCTCGTGGAAAAATCGGCGGCGTTCATTCAGCGTAACCCTGCTCAGATAAGGAAAAACATTCATCCGTTTTCATTGGACGCAAAAACAGAGATTGTGTTTCGTGAATACAGTAGGGGAGATGCCGTGGGCGCTCTTGAGCGAATTGTGACGGAGATTCCTTTGGGAAAGTCCGTGTTTTTGCTTGGACGATACACTTATGACGATTATTTGCTGGCTAAAAACTTTCGGCAGAGACGTAGTGGCAATTCTCTCTTTTATACGATTTGCGGACGTGAGGTGGAGTTTCTTACCATGCATCGTTCGAAAGGCTTGGAGGCTGACTATGTGGTGCTGTTGAACTGCAATAACGGTAGTTTCGGTTTTCCGTCGACTATTGCCGACGACCCCGTGCTTGGCTTCGTGATGAGCGACAGTGACGGTTATTTGTTTGGCGAGGAGCGACGCTTGTTTTATGTGGCGATGACACGGGCGAAGGTACGGACAATTGTGATGTATGACAAAAGCAAGCCGTCGGTTTTTGTTTTGGAGTGCATATCGCCTGAACGCCTTGCGGACAAGCCAATTGAACCGCATCCAAATGCCGGCAATCGCTGGACAAGGGCTGACGACAGAAAATTATATAAACTTTATTGTGGCGGAATGGGCTTCCGTGAAATCTCGCAGAAGATGGGGCGCAGCCAAACGGCGATAATTATGAGGCTTGAAAAGCTGGGGCTGATTGATGCCAGAAAACCGGTCCGGAAATTTTGATTAATTTTGCACTTTGAATTATGAGAATAAAGACAGAGGCAGACAGGTTGCTGGCGATGATCCGCGAAGGTCGGACTATGTCGGCTGGACAGAAGGTGCGCTTGGCGGTGATGCTGAGTGTGCCGGCGGTTGTGGCGCAGTTGTCGTCGATAGTGATGCAGTATATCGACGCATCGATGGTTGGAAGCCTCGGCGCTGAGGCCTCGGCGGCGATAGGCTTGGTGTCGACAACCACATGGCTCTTCGGCGGACTGCTGAGTGCCGCGGCTTCGGGTTTTTCGGTGCAGGTTGCCCACCGCATCGGTGCCGGCGACTGGGAAGGCGCGCAGCGCGTGTTGTGGCAGTCGGTGGTGGCGGTGTTGGCGTTCAGCCTTCTGCTTGCATCCATCGGTGCCGGCATCAGCAGTAGTTTGCCTGTTTGGCTTGGCGGCGCCGAGTCGATACATCGAGATGCGTCGACTTATTTCCTGATAATATCCTTGTTTCTTCCGGCGCTTCAGATGCAGTTTCTTGCCGGCGGCATGCTGCGGTGCAGCGGCAATATGCACGTGCCGAGCATGGCGGGAGTGGCTATGTGCGCCCTTGATGTGGTGTTCAATTTTCTGCTGATTTTCCCTTCGCGTACGGTCGCTGTGGCTGGATTCGATGTGTTTCTCCCAGGTGCGGGACTTGGTGTTGAGGGTGCGGCTCTTGGCACGGTGCTTGCCGAAACGGTGGTCGTGGCTTGGCTGTTGTGGTATCTGCGTCACGGCACGTCACATCTGCGGCTTGCAGGGCTGCGCGGATGGAGACAGTCGATAGCCGACACGCTCAGAAAGGCGGTTAAAATCGGTTTCCCGATGGGTTTGGAGCATGGGGTGATATGCAGCGCGCAGATTGCGATAACCACCATTGTCGCGCCGCTGGGAGTGTGCTCCATCGCTGCCAACTCGTTTGCCATCACAGCCGAGAGCCTTTGCTATATGCCAGGCTATGGCATTGCTGAGGCTGCCACCACGCTTGTGGGGCAGAGTGTCGGTGCGCGCCGTCGCGACCTGACGTGGAGCTTCGCTAAAATCACTGTCGGAATGGGCATGGCGGTGATGGCGGTGATGGGTGTGCTTATGTATGTCGCTGCTCCCGAGATTATCGGGCTGATGACGCCTGTTGACGAGATACGCCGGCTTGGTGTAATGGCGTTGCGCATCGAGGCGTTTGCCGAGCCGATGTTTGCCGCGTCGATTGTGGCGTATGGCGTTTGTGTCGGTGCCGCCGACACGCTGAAGCCTTGCCTGATGAACTTCCTGAGCATCTGGGCTGTGCGCCTTACGATGGCTGCATGGCTTGCTCCAACAATGGGACTGCGCGGTGTGTGGATTGCCATGTGTGTTGAGCTGACGTTCCGTGGCGCCATCTTCCTTGTCCATTTGTGGCGCCGACGCTGGATGAAGGCCGTATAAAGGGGTAAAAAAGGTTGAAAGTTCGGTAATTCGGATAGGTGGGCTTTGCGGAAAAACACGTAAATTTGCAGACAGCATAGAACATTAAAAAACACAGTTATGGAACTGATAAAAGATAAGGAATTCGGCGGCGAGCGACCGCTGTTTGAGTCGCACAACCTACACCTCGACAATGTGGTGATACGCGAAGGTGAGTCGGCGATAAAGGAGTGCAGTAACATCAAGGCGACAAATTGCCGTTTTGAGGGCAACTATCCGTTCTGGCATGTGCACGGGTTCGTGATTGACCGTTGCCATTTCGATGTGGGCGGACGCTCTGCACTGTGGTATAGCGACCATCTGCGGATGACTGACACGCACATCGACGCGCCGAAAATGTTTCGCGAGATGCACGACATCGACATTGAGAACGTGGTGATGACCGATGCCGACGAGACGTTCTGGCGATGCAAGGGCATACGTGCTAAGAACTTGCGGCTGCAAGGAGGAACGTATCCTTTCATGTTCAGCAGCGACATCGAAATCGACGGCTTGGTGTCTGACTCTAAATACGTGTTCCAATATGTGAGCAACGTAGTGGTGCGCAACGCGAGAATCACAACCAAAGATGCCTTTTGGGAGGTGGATAATGTGACCATCTACGATTCAGAACTCAATGGCGAGTATCTGGGATGGCATTCGCGCAACCTGCGCCTTGTCAACTGCCACATCTCTGGCGAACAACCGCTCTGCTATGCCGAGAATCTGGTGCTTGAGAATTGCACGTTTGATCCGGCTTGCGACCGCGCTTTCGAGTACAGTTCCGTGAACGCAACAATAAAAGGAAGCATAGGAGGCGTGAAAAATCCGCGCAGCGGACGCATCGAGGCTGACTGCCTCGGCGATGTGGTGCTCGACGGCAACATCAAGATGCCGGCCGACTGTCTGCTGATTGAACGAAACAAAAAATAATTGCCTGTATGAAATACGATTTCGACAAGACTATCGACCGGCGCGCCACAAACTCTTACAAGTGGGATAGCGCTCCCGGGGGCGTGCTGCCTATGTGGGTGGCTGACATGGACTTCCGCACGGCGCCTGCCATCATCGATGCGCTGCAGAAACGCGTGGCGCACGGAATCTTTGGCTACACCCGTGTGCCCGACGCCTACTACGATGCCGTGACATCGTGGTTCAGCCGGAGGCATGGATGGGACATCGACCGCGAATGGATAATCTACACATCTGGAGTGGTGCCGGCGGTATCGGCGGTGATAAAGGCTCTGACCGTGCCGGGCGACAAGGTGATTGTGCAAACTCCAGTCTACAACTGCTTCTTCTCGTCGATACGCAACAACGGCTGCGAGATTGTGAGCAATCCTCTGCGCCGCACCGCCGACACCTATGAGATGGATTTCGACGCTCTTGAGCGTTGTGCCGCCGACCCGCGCGCCAAAGTGATGCTGCTCTGCAATCCACACAATCCGGCTGGACGCGTCTGGACTCCCGATGAGCTGACGCGGCTTGGCAACATCTGTCTGCGCAACTGCGTGACGGTGGTCTCTGATGAGATTCACTGCGAATTGGTGTATCAAGGGTTCAAATACACGCCTTTTGCGTCGCTCTCTGACGCTTTTCTGCACCGCTCGGTGACGTGCGTGTCGCCGAGCAAGGCTTTCAACATCGCCGGGCTGCAGATTGCAAATATCGTGGCGTTCGACAACGACCTGCGAAGCCGTATCGACAAGGCGATAAACATCAACGAGGTGTGCGACGTGAATCCGTTTGGCGTGGCGGCGACAATCGCTGCCTACAACGAAGGGGAAGAGTGGCTCAACCAGCTGGTCGACTATCTGCATGGCAACTATGAGGCTATGGCGGAGTTCTGCCGACGTGAGCTGCCGGAATTTCCTATAACGCGTCTTGAGGGCACATATCTGGTGTGGATGGACTGCAGCAGTCTCGGCATGCCGTCGGACGCGCTTGAGCATGCTCTTCTGGACGACGCCCGCCTATGGCTCAATGCCGGCACGATGTATGGTGCCGAAGGCGAAGGCTACATGCGGTGGAACATCGCTTGTCCGCGCAGCGTGATGCTCGACGGACTCAACCGTTTCCTTAATTTCGTCAGAAGCCGCTAACCGTCTCTTCTTCTATACCAAATCGGCCATTGGAATCACTCGTTGTCATACGACACTGAGAAATTCCAACGGCCGATTATTCAATTGACTTGGTTATAGCTGCCACAACCAATATGTCTCTCGGCAAACTGTTTGTCGTGAACTTCATGTTAAATCCGTATCCTGTCGTATAATCACCCAATGCCCGGACTTCTGTGAACCCTCACGGTGAATGATGTCGTTGTCTTGCATTTTCTTAAGATGCTTAGACACGGCGCTCCTGTTGATGCCCAATTTGTTAGCCATTTCGCGTGAAGTGATGCTTGCGTTCTCGGATATAAGACGTAAGATGGCATTCCGTGTTTCTGGTCCACTTTTCCGGTCCACCTTGCTTGTTTCTGGTCCACCTGCTTGGTCTCCCTTTTCTTCTTTGAATGTGAAGTCATCATCCATCGCCTTCTTGTATTTAGTTATTTCATTTTTAATGTTTTTGATGAGCTCATTCAGCATGAACATTTCTTGTTTGTTGGCATTGTTGAATTATTTGCTGTGACTTTATTTTGAGCCGATGGCTATACACACGGGGTGGGGCACGTGGATGTCGTGGCTGGTGTCGGAGAGCATGCCGGTGTCGGGGTCGATTGCAAACACTTGGATGGTGTCTGCGTCACGGCAGGCACAAAGCAGGAAGCGTCCGTTGGGCGTTATGGCAAAATTGCGTGGATGCCGCGCTGTGGGCTGGTAGCCAGCGCGTGTGAGCATCCCGCTTTCTTTATCCACGCTGAAGATGGCTATACCGTCGCCTTGCAGACGGTTTGACGCATAGAGGAAGCGTCCGTCGGGTGTCAGATGGATGTCGGCGCTGCCGCTGGCATGGCGGTCGTCGGCGGTGACGGTTTGAATCTGTGTCAGCTTGCCTTCGTGGTGGCTGAACACCATCACTTCGCCCGACAGTTCGGTGATGAGGTAGGCATAGCGGCCTTCGTCGTCAAACGTGATGTGGCGTGGCCCTGAACCTGCCGCTACATATAGGGTGCTGTCCACTTCCAGCCCGTCGCATGCGGCGTTGGGCTTGAGCGAGTAGATGCAGTCGTTGCCGAGGTCGCAGGCGAATGCGCGCCATTCGTAGGGGTCGGCGGTGACGCAGTGGAGATGGGCTGACTGCTGCCTTGTTTTGTCGGGAGCTTTGCCTGTGAGCGAAAACGTCATCACCTTGTTGGCTTTTTTGATGCTTCCGTCGTCGGCAAGTCTGAACTCCGTGATGCTTCCGCCCGTATAGTTGGCGGTGTAGATCAGATTTTTTGTCTGAAAGATGTTGCACGGCGCTTTGCCGCCCGTCGCCACGGCGTTGATGCGGGTCAATGGCTTGTCGATGCCTTCATAGCGGAATGCTGCAAGGGCGTCGTCGTCGGTGCCCGACTCGTCGACGGCATAGACGTTGTCGCCGTTGTCGGAGAAAATCACAAACGACGGGTTGCGCGCCGGAGTGACGGCGGTGAGTTCTGCCGTTCCGCTTTCTTGGTTGAAGTGATATTGATAGATGCCTTTGCTGTCGGTGTCGGTGTAAGTGCCGACAAGCATCGGCAGCCATGCCTGCGAAGCCGCGGCGGCAAGGTCGAGCATAGCCATTGTTGATAGTGTGCAGAGTGATATTGCCATTGTGTCAGTGTTTTTGTTGCCGTAAAGTTACGCAAAAAAAGTGCAATCCTAAAATCCTCTTTTGCGTAATGCGCGCCGTAAATCCTTGTGTTTTCTATGAAGCATCGCTATAAAAACAATACCGGCGGCAACCATTGTCGGTTGTCGCCGGTATGTGTGTGTGGTTGTCGACGAGAGTTAGTCGTTCATTGTCAGGAGCAGCTCCTCGTTGCTGCGGGTTTTCTCCATACGGTCCTTGATAAACTCCATTGCCTCGATAGGAGTGCGGTCGGAGAGGAACCGGCGGAGAATCCACATGCGGTTGATGGTGTCCTGGCTGAGGAGTAGGTCGTCGCGTCGAGTGCTCGACGAGATGATGTCGACGGCAGGGAAGATGCGTTTGTTCGACAGCTTGCGGTCGAGCTGCAGCTCCATGTTGCCGGTGCCCTTGAACTCTTCGAAAATCACCTCATCCATCTTCGAACCGGTCTCGATAAGTGCGGTTGCGATGATTGTGAGCGATCCGCCGTTTTCAATGTTTCGTGCGGCGCCGAAGAAGCGTTTTGGCTTTTGCAGTGCGTTGGCGTCGACACCACCGGTGAGGATTTTGCCTGATGCCGGCGACACGGTGTTGTAGGCGCGTGCCAAACGTGTGATTGAGTCGAGCAGGATTACTACGTCGTGTCCGCACTCAACCATGCGTTTCGCCTTTTCAAGCACCAGTCCGGCAATCTTTACGTGGCGTTCGGCTGGCTCGTCGAATGTGGATGCGATTACTTCCGCATTCACGCTTCGTGCCATGTCGGTTACCTCCTCCGGACGCTCGTCGATGAGCAGGATAATCATGTATGTTTCCGGATGGTTTTCCGAGATTGCGTTGGCAATGTCTTTAAGCAGGATTGTCTTACCGGTTTTCGGGGGTGCTACGATAAGTCCGCGCTGACCTTTGCCGATAGGAGAGAACATGTCGACGATGCGTGTCGAGATGTTGCAGGTGGTGCGTCCCGATGTCAGGTCAAACTTCTCGTCGGGAAACAATGGCACAAGGTGTTCGAAAGGCACGCGGTCGCGCACGAATTCTGTGGTGCGCCCGTTGATTGAGTCTACGCTGCAGAGAGGGAAGAATTTTTCACCTTCTTTCGGCGGACGGATGTTGCCTTCCACCACGTCGCCTGTCTTCAAGCCGTTTTGCTTGATTTGCGACTGCGACACGTAGATGTCGTCGGGCGACGACAGGTAGTTGTAGTCGGAGGAGCGGAGGAATCCGTAGCCGTCGGGCATCACTTCCAACACGCCTGCGCCTTTCACGATGCCTTCAAAGTCGTATAGCGGCTGTTGAGGCTGTTGGCGCTGCTGCTGTTTTGCCGCGCGCTGCTGTTGTTGCTGCTGGCGGCGGTTTGCCTTCTGGTTTTTCTGTTGCTGTTGTGGCTGTTGCTGTTTAGGTTCAGCCTGGAATGCCGCAACTTCGTCTTCGGCAGGCTGTTGCTGTTGTTGCTGGTCTTGCTGCTGGCGTTGCGAGCGGGGCACGAATTTCTGTCCGCCGCTGAACGGGAAGAACGAGCTGAATCCGATGTCGTTTTTCTTTTGCTGTTCGGCAGGTTTTTCTTCTGCCGGCTCTTCTGCCGGTTCTGCCTGTTGTGGCGTTTCGGCTTCAGGAGCGGCGTTTTCCGTCTCTGCCGGTTCCTCTTCCTGTTTTACGGCTGTCTCCACGTTTTCAGCAGGGGCTTCGGCCTCGGCTGCTGGAGCCACGACAACCTCGGCAGCCGGAGCTGTCATGTCGGCGGCAGGCTCAGCCTCCTTTTTCTTGGATGTGCGCTTTGCCGTGGTTTTCTTTGCTGCCGGTTTCTCCTCTTTAGGTTCTTCCGCCTGAGCGGTCTCCGCGGCAGGCTCTGCCTCCTTCTTTTTGCTGTTTTTCTTAGGTTCAGCCTTTTTGGCGGCAGTCTTTACAGCCGTAGCCTCTGCGTTGTCATCGCTTTTTGGCTCGGCTGTTTTTTTCTTGGCTTTTGTTTTTGGTTTTTTAGCCTCCGATTTCGAAGCCGATTCTTTGGCTCGGTTTATCGCCTGCTCGTCGAGGATTGTGAAAATCAAGTCTTGCTGGGCCATTTTGTCGGCTTTCTTGATGTCGAATGTTTTGGCAATCTCGAGCAGTTCTTCTGGAGAGGCTGCATTTAAGTCCTGTAAGTTGTACATATATGTAAGATGTATTACATTTTGAATCTACGTCGCGCCGTTGTGCGCACGTGACTGTTCTGAAAATCTTTTTTTTGAGAAAATTAAAGAGTGGATGACTGCGGGAAGCGCAGCGAGTAATGGTGATTGATTATGCTTCCCTCAATCACGATGCAAAGATACGTCTAATTTCTTTTACGGCAAACAGAAATACAGACAAAAAATGAAAAAAAAGTGAATGCTTACTCTCCGTATTCTTCGAGATAGGCCTCGCAGGCGGTGCGCAGCTCGTCGTACCATTCCTTGCCGAAGCGGCGCGTCAGCGGACCCTCAAGAAACTGATACAGCCGCACGTGGTTTTTTCTGCCCATCACTTCCGCGCATTTGCAGATTTTCCAACGATGGTAGTTGACGGCGGTGAAGTCGGGAAATTCCTGAAGGCGGGCAGGGTAGAGATGGCATGAGATTGGCTTGTAGAAGTCGATTTTTCCAGCACGGTATGCCTTCTCGATGGCGCAGAGACACATCCCGTTCTCGCCATAGCACGTAAACACACAGTTGCGCCCGTCGACAATCGATGTCACCAAGTCGCCTTCCTCGTCGACGTAGCCCACGCCCTGCTCCTCAATCACGCGTTTGGCAGCCGGCAGCAGGTCGTCCCACACCTCGGGCAGTATTTCCTTTATCTTGGCATATTCCTCTTTGGTGATAGGAGCGCCGGCATCGCCTTCGATACAGCATTCGCCGAGGCATTTGTCGAGATCGCAGCAGAAAAACTGTTCGATAAGGTCGAGGCTGACCAGTGCATTTCCGATTTGCAGCATAGTGACTTCTTCTTCTTTTTTCATTTCAGTGTGCGAAATTACTCGTTTTGTGCCGGATATGCAAGTGTGGCGGTGAAATGTGTTTTTAAACATAAAAAAAAATTATACATAACGGAAAAATTTCCATAATTTTACGCCCGCAAAAACTAAACTATTTTTTAAAGCCCTTTTTTTGTAGATATTATGTTCTTAACAATTGTTATTGTTGCCGTATTTCTGATTGGTTACGGCTGTATCGCTCTTGAGAGCGGACTTAAAATCAACAAGACTGCGACCGCCTTGTTGATGTGTGCAATCTGCTGGTCGCTGTATATGATTGGCTGCCCTGATTATGTGGCAGAGTTTCATGCCGATGATTTTGCCCGGTTCTTCTCGGCGTTCCATCTTGACGACTCTGATGCCGCCGCGCGCCAGTTTGTGACGCAGGGCGTGCTGCTTGAGCATCTCGGCGATGCGTGTGAGATTCTGTTCTTCTTGATGGGAGCGATGACCATTGTCGAGACTGTCGACACCAACGGTGGCTTTGTTTTTGTGCGCGACCGTCTGCGCACACGTAGCAAGCGTTCGCTGTTGTGGCGCATCGTGCTGATCACGTTTATTCTCTCTGCCGTGCTCGACAACCTGACCACGAGCATCGTGATGATTATGGTGCTCCGCAAACTCGTGCAGGAACGCAACGACAGGCTTATCTATGCCTCGCTCATCATCCTTGCCGCCAACAGCGGCGGTGCGTTCTCTCCGATTGGCGACGTAACGACCATCATGCTCTGGATCAAGGGCAACATCACGTCGATAGGTGTGATTAAGGAAGTGTTACTGCCGTCGCTTGTCTCGATTGCCTTGCCTACGTTCCTGTTGCAGTTCAAGCTCAAGGGGCAGTTGGCTGTGGTGGAGGACAATGTAGATTTCACAAAATCGGCACTCAGCCATGGCGAACGGGTGGCGGTGTTTGTTGTCGGTGTGGGCGGCTTGATGTTTGTGCCGTTCTTCCGCTCCATCACTGGTTTGCCTCCGTTTATGGGCATCCTCTTCGTGCTTGGCTTGCTTTGGGCGATGACCGAGATATTCCTGCGCCACGAACACGAGTTGGAAGGCTCGTTCTCTGAGCGCGTGTCGACGATTCTTCATAAAATCGATTTGTCGACCATCCTGTTTTTCCTCGGCATTCTGATGGCTGTGGCTGTGCTGAGCGAGGTGGGTGTGCTTACAAGTTTCGGACAGTGGCTTGAACACGCCACCAACGGCAATGCTTATTTCGTGACAGGTGTCATTGGCGTGGTGTCGTCGATTGTCGACAATGTGCCGCTTGTGGCTGGATGCATGGGTATGTACAACGTTATCCCTGCCGCCGCCGTGACAAGTCCCGACATGATGATGTTTGTGCAGGACGGTCAGTTCTGGCAGTTGCTTGCTTACTGCGCCGGAGTGGGTGGCAGCATGCTCATTATCGGCAGTGCCGCCGGCGTTGTGGTGATGGGTCTTGAAAAAATCACATTCGGCTGGTATTTACGCCACATTTCGTTTGTGTGTCTGCTCGGTTATTTGGCAGGTATCCTGGTCTACTGGCTTGAGCGGACGTTTATCTTCTGCTGATTTAAAGTTGATTGATATGTATGTACGGCGGCGGGACATCGGGAGATGTCCCGCCGTCTGTGCTTGATGGCGTTATATGTGTTGGCTCTATCGTAGCAGCATTCCTCCGGCACGCATCCGCTTCGCTCCGCGACTATTGCCTGGCCAACGTTGCTGTTGTTTCATGGCGCAGAGTCATAACTCAACGCGCTCAGTGGCAGACGACGCTTCGGAGATGCGCTACAGCGAAAGCAACCGCGCCACCACAGTCGTTTGCTGCGGTGGCGCGGTGCGTGTTGTTATGTTTGATATTCTCTACGGTTCAGTCTATTTGAAGTTGAATGTAGGGAAGTGGGTGGCGTCGGTTACTACTAAGCTTGGCAACTTGTCGTAGCACATGCACGCGAATTGGTTGCGTGCGCCGCTGAGCAGATTCAATTCTGTTACCTTTGCGCCTTCAAATGTCACGTTGTCAACGTTTACTGTAAGGTTCTTAAACTGCATTGCGGCGTTGGCTTCATCTTCTGTTGCTGAAGTGTAGTCCTCGAACAGGAAGAAACCAACCCATTGTCCCGCTGCGTCGGAAGGATAGGTGTAGGAGCAATCCTTTACGTTGACAGTGAATTTGGTGTTTGTCTTGTTGCTGATGCGCACAGCCTCGCTTGTTTTTGCCAAGTCGAAAGTGCAGTTTTCAATGTTCAGCACTCCGCCTTCAGCCATTCCGAACACCGTCATTGCGTTGTTTGTGAATTTGGCAAATTTGCAGTTCTTTACTGTTACGTTCTTTGAAACAACGTTGCGTAGGTTGATTTCAATAGGATTGTAGCCGTCGGTGGCGCCGGTGTAGTCGAGTCCGTCGACAACAACATCGCCTGCCGTTTCAACAATTACGCGGGCATTTGACGTAGCTTTTGGGAAAGAGCCTGTCAACTTCACGTTTCTCAGCGTTACGCCCTCTTCTGCCTTTGCGGTCAGTTGGGAGGCGTCGACTGTTCCGTTTTCAACGGCAACGCTGTGGGCGTTGAGCGCGATGTTGCTGTCCATTGTCTCGCCGTTGAGGTCAACGATCACGTCTTTTTTGCTCAGGTCTGCGCCTGAAGCCAAAAGGTCTTTGAGTTGGCTTACGCCTTTTGCGTTGAGCACCTCATAGTAGTTGTCTGGGTCGTTGAATCCCGGGGCGATTACAACGTTGAAGTCGGCAGTGTTGGTGAGCAACGAGCCGAAGATGTTTGTGCGGTAGTTGCGTTGCACAGGCACGTTGGTGAACGTACGGTTTGTCAGCGTGTAGTCAAACGCGATGTCGACAGTTTCTTTGTCCTTCGGCACGAGCACGTACGACATCGACAGATATTTGTAATCTTTGCTGTTTACTGAAAATTTAGAGTCCTCTGTAGGAATCGGTTTCTTTACGAATGTCGCAGTGACAGGGTTGCTGACCTCTCCTGAGAGAAGGTTGAGCGTATTGTAGGTTGCCACTCCGATTGTCGACTCTGAAACGGTGTAGCCGGCAGCTGCCGCTGCGTCAAAGTCGTCTGTTCCGATGTTGATCTGTGCGAACGGACGGCGGAGTTCCTGCGAAATGCTCATGTTGCCGCTAACCTTCAGCGCTTTCTTCTGACCGAAGAATGCGTCAAGATTGTCGGTGTTGTTTTCGGCATTGGCGTAGTTGACGGTTACAGTCTGGTCTTCAGAGTTGAACGAGTAAACGTTGTCGCCAGGAGCGTCGGCCCAGAACACGAAGTCGTATTCCTTGCCTGTGGTCAGCTGCAAGGAGATGGTGGTTTGCAGACCTGTCATTGTGGCTGTACCCTCGAGTTGTCCCTTAGTGCCGTCGGCTTTTTTGCAGACTGCAAGTCTTATCGTAGTGCCTTTTTCATAGACGGCATAGTGCAGCTCGGTGGCTTTTGTGCCGTCGGCAAATGCACGGGTGCCCATGTCGCCAGGCAGCTGGGCTGTGATTGTCACAGTGCTTTCAGCGCCGGCTTTCAAATCCGAAGTCTGATCATCGGCGCAGGATGTTGCCATCAGCATCAATGCCGACATGGCAACGGTTGAAAATAATACCTTTTTCATAGAAAAATTATAAAGTTAATATTAAATTGTTTGTTTCTTTTTTATCTGATTTCAAGATTGTATTCGCCGTCGAATTCCGTTCGGATGCTTACGCCTCCCGAAGCCTTCGACGAGAGGAAATTGCCGCGCACCACGGTGAGCTTGTTGCGCACCACTGGCACATCGATTGGCAGCGTGCTCGACAGCAGCGTTCCGTCGGTGTCGTAAACCTCCACCGAAACAGGCACCGTCGACTCTCCGCCGTTGACAAACACATAGTCGAATCCAAGTTCCACCTCCGTGTCGCTAAGCCGTTGCATCGTGCTGTCGAACGCGACGCCTGTCCAGGAGTCGGCTGGCTTGTTGGTAAACATATTGAATGAGCACGGCATGAAGCCTTGATAGCGGAACACTACGCGGAAGTCGTTTGTGTTGATGTTCTTGATGTCGGCTTTGGGGTCGGCCTTTGGGTCGGCCGACTCTGGCGACACTCCTTGCTGTGCCTTCATTTCCGCTTCTTTTTGGCGAATGGCACGTTGCTGGAGCACGTAGCTGAGAAACTTGACTATGTCGTGGGAGATGAATTTGAACTTTGCCAACGGTCGCTCCATTTCAACCACTACGCGGTTTACGGCGGTCGACCGGGTGGAGTTTGCCGTCAGCTCCGGATTGTCGTACACTTCTGCTTCCTTCTCTCCGCGGAATGCGTCGCGGCGGTCGGTTGAGCCTGTATGGTTCTGACGGTCGGCGAGGATTATCTCCTCGAAGTTTGACGTGTTGTAATAGAGGTCGGTTTTCGTGCCGTGGACCACGTAGTCTGCCCACACGAGGAAGCGGTATTTGCCAGGGCGAAGGTTGAGCCGCAGGGTGTGGTTCAGATTTTCAAGGTCGCTGTTGCAGACCACGACGGTGGTGTCCGATAGTCGGTTGCCATCGTTGCCGTCGATGCGGTAGGCGTTTACGGTATAGCGTATGTCGTAGGTGATTTCTGTCTGTGTCTTCGTTCCCGACGGGCTGGCTTCGGTGGAGGCGCGCGAATAGTCGATGGTCTGATAGAAGCCCATGTCGATGGCGTTGGTGAAGTCGAGCACAAGTTCATACGGGCGTCGCTCCGGCATGTCGGGAAACTCGTGCACGTCGCATGCCGAGAAGCCCAAAATGGCGAACAGGCTCAAAATGCAATATGTCAGGGCTGATCGTTTCATCTTCTCTTGCGTTTAAGGTCGAAACGATAGATAAACGTCACTGCGGCATTGTCCACTCCGAAGAATGTGCGGCTTGTGGTGCTGACCATCGCACCGTTGGCTTCGTTGTGGAATGTGTCGTACTTCAGCCGGTAGCATCCGGCGCCGGCGGTGAGCTCCATCATCCAGTGCTTGCTCTTGCCGAGCGGTGTGCGCCAGCCGAAGCTAAGACCTCCGCCAAGTGCCGGGGTGTTGCCGTTATGGTCTTGATAGCGCCATTCCGACGATGATAGGGCATAGTTGTACTGTGCCACGCCGAAATGTGCGCCCACAAACCATTTGGGGGCAAACCACCAGCGCACTTCGGGCTGGAAGGCGAGTGTGCGCAGTTTGCGTGTGCGCGTAAAGTAGTTGAGTGCCGAGTAGTAGACGGGCAGCGTCACGCTCCAATACTTGTTGATGTCCACTTCCACGGCTATGTTGGAGATGAGCATAGCCCATCCTACGGCATTTGTTTTCAGGTAAAGTCCGCGTGTCCATTCTCCGTTGTCTCCAGTCTCTGTGTCGGGGATGTCAACCGCTGGCACGCTGATTCCCGACGGGTCGTAGTCTGCCGTCGGCAACGCGATTTCTCCATCGGGTACAGATTCGGTTGTCGTAATCTGTGCCTTCGCGCTCCGCATCGATGGAAACACGTTGCGGTTCAGTGTCTTGTATGCCTTCTGCCGTTGAATCTCGAAAGCGCGGCGGTCTGCCCATCGTCCGGGAAGATACTCGATTACGGTGGAGTCGGAGTGCAGCACGCGGTCAATCTCGTTGTAGCCAGGCTCTTGCGATGTGCGGATTTCTGCTTTCAGCATATCCCATGGAATCGTCGCCGGCAGGCGCACCACCAGCGAGTCGGCAATGTCAATGCGCGAACGGATGTATTGCTCCAACGCGTTGGCACGGGTTTCGCCAAGCTGCTTGTTTTTTACAGCAGGTCCTTCGGGCGAGGCATAGCCACTGATTGTTAGCCTCTCAATGCGCACATTGGGATGGCTGTTTACGTATTGGATTGTTTTTTCGAGATTTGCGAGTTGACGGGCATTGTCGCTATATGCAGTGTCAACATTGCACTTCCCTACTTGGAAGTCAATGTCGATTTCTGTGATGTTGGTATGTGCGTTTGGGATTAAAAACATACCAAAGAGAAGCATCAATATGCCTACTCGCTTATTCATTTGGGTCGCTATTAGATTCTTGTCGCTATTAGATTTTTTGTAAATCGAGTGCTAAGGTAGAATATTTGTTTTTAAAAAACAACAAGGCGTTGTAATTTATAAGGTTAATATTTGTTAAACATAGCGGCTCGTTGTCAGCTTTAAGGTGTATGTTGTTTAAAATAAAAGGAATAATAAGCGACTTTTATTTTTGTCACTTATTATTTCTTTTATGTCTGTTAGTTCACGCGGTTTGCAACTGGTTCTCCCGCAATGAATTGGCGCACGTTTTCTGTGGCTGTGCTCATCAGGCGCGTGCGTGCCTCGAGGGTGGCCCATGCGATGTGGGGTGTCAGGAAGCAATTGCGCGCGGAGAGCAGAGGATTGTCGCCGCGGGGTGGCTCCTGCGACAGCACATCGGCGCCGAATGCCGCCAGACGCCCGCCGTTGAGCGCGTCAGCCACTGCCTGCTCGTCGACAAGCGGACCGCGTCCGGTGTTGATCAGAATAGCCGATGGTTTCATCTTGGCGATGGATGCGGCATTGATGAGATGACGTGTCGACGGCGTGAGTGGGCAGTGAAGGCTGACCACGTCGGCTGAGGCAAGCACATCGTCGAGCGGTGCCGGCGTGATTCCTTCGGGCAGCGTGTCGGCGCTTTTTGATGTCATAGCCACCACTTTCATACCCATTGCAACGGCTATGCGCGCTGTCGCCATTCCGGTGTTGCCGAGTCCGACAATACCCATTGTCTTGCCTGCCAGTTCTGTCAGCGCACTGTCCCAGAAGCAGAAGTCGGGGCAGTTTGTCCATTTGCCGTCGGCAACCTCGCGTGTGTATGAAGCCACGTGGTTTGTGATGTTGAGAATGTGGGCGAAGGCCATCTGTGCCACCGACATGGTGCTGTAGGCGGGGATGTTGGCAACCACCACGCCTTGGCGTGCTGCCGCCTCGGTGTCAATGATGTTGTAGCCTGTGGCGAGCACGCAGATGAAGCGAAGTCGTGGCAGTTGTCGCAGCGTGTCGGCGCTGAAAGGCACTTTGTTGGTCAGCACGATATCGGCGTCGGCTGCGCGCTCCACGATTTTGTCGGCTGGTGTGCGGTCGAAAAGCGTCACGTCGCCCAAACGCTCAACGGGCGACCAATCAAGGTCGCCCGGGTTGAGGGAATATCCGTCTAAAATGCAGATTTTCATTATCTCTTAGAATTTGTAAGAAGCGCAGAACGACAGATACGCATCGTCCCAATCGTCGACATATTGGTATTTGCCTTCAGCTCCGATAGCCCAGTGTGAATTGATGTCGTATGCGAATCCAAGACCGATGTCGACACCAAGCTTGTTGTAGTCGTCGGCGTGGAAGAACACTGGACCGAGGATTGGGTAGAGCGAGAAGTTGCGTGGCAGCTCGAAACGATAGCGGAAGTCGCCGTCGATGGTCAGCGTGTTGCTGTCGTTGAAATAATAGTTGAGCGACGGGGCGAACTCAAAGTTGCGCGGCAGTTGGAATGTCACTCCGATGCCAAGGCCGAAATCGCTGCGGAGGTTTGCTTTCATATCGAGCGAACGTACTTGTGCTGATGCCGGAAGAACGGCAGCGACTGCAAGAATTGTAGCGATGAAAAACTTCTTCATAATATTCAGGTTTTTGATGTAAGTTAGTATGATTTTATTGTATAAACAATGAATGTTGAGAAAAGTTTTGGGCAATTCTGCAAAATGTGTTGTCCAATCCGTGATTTTGGTAATAAATGGTTGCTGCTCAAAGTGTAATTTTATGGAAAATAAATGTGAAAATAAATCATAATCGTTTTCCCTTTTTTGTTTTTGTGTGTATTTGTGCCGATAATAATTGCCATTCTCGCAGAAAAATCCGAATTTTGCAAAATCGGAATCATACGACAATGGCAACAACAATAAAAAAAGACATCTATATGACTTCGCTCGGAGAGGTGGCGTATTTCACCATCTGCGATGATGAGTGCGGCTCGGTGGTGCTGTCGGCGCTGGGTGCCGGTGTTGTGGCTTTGTCGGTCCCTGACGGGAACGGCGAGTATAGGGATGTGGTCATCGGCTATCCGTCGGCTGAGGCATATTGCCATGACGATCCTAATGCCGGAAAGTTTATAGGGCGCTATGCCAACCGCATTGCCCGTGGGGTGTTTTCGATTGACGGCAATGAGTACCATCTTGAATGCAACTGCGGTCCGAACGCCTTGCACGGCGGACGTGAGGGCTTTGCCCACAGGATATGGAAGAGCCGCACGGTGGGCGATAATGCCGTGGAGTTTTCGCTCACGAGCGATGACGGCGACCAGGGCTATCCCGGAACGCTGACAGTCAAGGCGCTTTACACGTGGATGCCGTCGTGCGGGCTGTGTCTCGACATCGTTGCCACTACCGACCGCCCTACGGTGCTCAATCTGACAAACCACTGCTATTTCAATCTTGACGGCCACAACAGCGGAAGCGTGTTGAGCCACAAGCTGCAGCTGAACGCGTCGCGCTATCTCGTGACCGACTCTTCGCTGGCGCCTACCGGCGAATTGGCCGACGTGAAAGGCACTCCGATGGATTTCATTCAGCAGAAGACGCTCGGGTGCGACATCAATGCCGACTTCCAACAGCTTGCCTACGGCAAAGGCTACGACCATTGCTGGGCTGTTGACGGATGGCTGCCGGGAAAATTGTCGACAGTGGCAAGATTGGAATCGCCGATGGTTCGCGGACGTGTCCTCGAGGTGGAGTCGACGTTGCCGGCTGTGCAGGTCTACACCGGAAATTGGCTTACGTGCTCAAGTCCGGAAGGCAAGGACGGTGCCGCCTACAAGGATTACGATGCTGTGGCAATTGAGTGTCAGGGGTTTCCCGACGCGCCAAATCATCCTGGATTCCCGTCGCAACGGCTGAATCCGGGTGAAGAATACAGACATACTATAAGATACATGTTTAAAAGTAAAGATTTAGGAAAATGAAACCAACACTTTTTGTTCTCGCTGCCGGAATGGGCAGCCGTTATGGAGGGTTGAAGCAATTGGACGGTCTTGGACCTCACGGGGAAACAATTATGGACTACTCCATCTATGATGCAATACGCAGTGGATTTGGTAAGGTTGTATTTGTGATTCGTAAAGATTTTGAAGACGATTTCCGCTCGAAAATCCTTTCCAAATACGAGGGACACATACCTGTCGAGGTGGTGTTCCAGTCGACCGACGCTCTCCCTGAGGGATTCACTTGTCCGGAAGGACGCACAAAACCGTGGGGCACAAACCACGCTGTGCTGATGGGCAAGGATGCCATCAAGGAGCCGTTTGCTGTTATCAACGCCGATGATTTCTACGGCCGCAACACGTTTGAGGTGATGGCTGCCGAGCTATCTCGTCCGCGCGACCGCAAGGGCGACTATTGCATGGTGGCGTTCCATGTGGGCAACACTATGTCGGAAGGCGGAACGGTGTCGCGTGGTGTGTGCCATGAGAAGAACGGATTCCTCGACACTGTCGTGGAGCGTACCGACATCGGATATGCTGCCGACGGAACTGTCGAGTTTACCGATGAGAACGGCAACAAGCAGAAACTCGCGCCTGAGACTCCGGTGTCGATGAACATGTGGGGATTCACGACCGACTACTTCGACTACAGCGAGAAGGCGTTTGTGGAATTTCTGAAAGAGAACATTGATAAGCCGAAGGCTGAATATTTTATCCCGTCGGTAGTAAACCAAATGATAAACAGTGGCTTGGCAACAGTGCGTGTGCTTAAAACCTCATCGAAATGGTTTGGTGTGACTTACGCCAACGACCGCCCGGTAGTGGTGGCTAAATTCGCCGAGCTGCACGCGTCGGGCGAATATCCTGAAAAAATGTTTTAGCCAGACTTGATAAACAACGGCGGCGGCAGAAGATACTCTGTCGCCGCTGTTGTTTTTTAATACCTCTCCGGTGTCGTCGCTGACCACGGAATGAAAATGGATTTTATTCCAATTTCTTGAATTGATACGGGCAGTCTCTTAGGTACGGGAATCCGTTGTTGGTGCTTGTGGAAACGGCCCATACGGATTTGAAGTCGAAACCCTTGTAGGTTGACTCTTTCGACTTGTCGCTTTCCTTGAATTTGTCGGCACACCAGTATTTACCTGAATCCTCGAGCACATATAGGTTGTGGTGGTAGAAGATGCTTCCGCCCTTGTGCGTGCCTATTATTCCATTGCCATGCGACACCTTCTTGGCGTTGTAGCAATTCTGCACTTCGCCTAGATGGTCGATGCAGCCCAGCACGCCGCCATTGTCGGAATCCTGGTTGGTTGGCACGATGCCCATGTTGTAGCAGTTGTGGAGCATATAGTGGGTCTCGTCATCCGGCGATCCTTGCTCCTGCCATCCCAACAGGCCGCCTACGTTGGCATTGCCGGTGTTGCTGCCCACCTCGCCGAAGTTGCACGAGTAGGACAGCTCCATATTGTTGGGCAATGCTGTTCCAGCCTCGTCGTTTGAGCCCATGCGTCCGGCGATGCCTCCCACCTTTACGTCGTTGCCGCTGCCGTAGACTTTTCCGTGGTTCGCGCTGTGGCTCACTACGGCTTTGCGAGCGTTGAAATATCCGATGATGCCGCCGACGTTGCCTCCGTTTGAGCCGTTGACTTCGCCATAGTTGGCGCAGTATAGGATGTAGTGGATTGTCTCAATGCCAAGATTCAAAATGCCGCTGGCCCAATAGTGGCCCACGCAGCCTCCCACTTGGCCGGTTCCGGTGACTTTGCCCACGTTGACTGCATTTTTCAGATAGAAATTTTTAGCCTTTCCTTCTTCGTGGATATCGCCGATGATGCCGCCGGTGTAGTTGGCTCCCGAGATTTCGCCATAGTTGATGAGATTCTCGCAGGTGGCGCAGTCGAATTGGTTGAGGCGTCCGATGATGCCGCCTGTGCTGTCGGAAATCTTATTGTCGATTTTCGGCGAATTGTTGACGCAGCCGCGCACATAACCTTTGTCTATGTTGTCGGCAAGACCGATGATGCCGCCCACGTTGTTGCAGCCTTCAACTGTACCTGCAAAGCATAAATTGGTGACAAAAGAGTTCTTTATGTAACCAACGATGCCGCCGACGTTTTTCGTGATGCCCGATGTGCCGGCAAATCCGGAGAATGTCGGCGTGAAGGTGCTTGCTTTCGGGATGGAAGTGTAGTTTGACAAAGTGCTGATGTTCAGACTGCCTGTCAGCGTTGAGTTGTCGGCGCTGCCAACCATGCCTCCGATGTTTTGCGGACCGGTGGCTTTTGCATATTTGGAGATGTTGAACAGACTCAGATTCACGGTGGCATTGGTCACATTGCCGATGGCGCAACCTGCATTGGTGTCGGTGGCGGATACCGGGGCGTTGATATAGATTCTTTTGCCTGCGAGTTTGGTGTCGTCGATGTGGCCGGCAAATCCTCCTACATTGAGTTTGCCGGAAATTTTGACCAATGAGTTGGCATCCTGCTTCACTGACGTTCCGTCGTCGGAACCTTCAACTGCAATGCTGTGGCTGTGGCCTCTGACGGTGCCGAAAAGTCCGCCGACACTGTTGTTGCCGCTTGCCACTGAAAAGAATCTGCAATTCTCAATCGACATGTCGCCGCCCATGCTGGTGTAGCCGGCAAGACCGCCTGTGGAGTCGCCTCCGTAGACAGGAAAATTGAGCGACACGTTTCTGAATTGGCACGACTTGAAGTTGAACAGTCCGCCGATGAGTCCGCCGGCGTTCTCGCCGACAACCGACACTGCCTTCAGATTGCCGTCTTCTGCCTGCACGGAGCGCACCATCGTCACGTCGGAGATGCTTATGTTGGTTGTAGAGCCGTCAACGCGTCCAACCAGTCCGCCTGCATTGTTTGCCGATGCCGTGACGGAGAAAGGCATGTAGCTGCGGCTTTCATCGCCCCGCTTGTTTTTATCCACTTTGGCATTGTAGAATTTGCTGATTGTCAGCGACCCGTCCTTGAACAGTCCCACAGCGCCGCCAATGGCATCCTCTCCGGCTACAAATGCCATGATGCTCGAGTTGGAAATCGTAAGCTCGCCGGTGGCGTAGCCGATGATGCCGCCTATGTTGTAGCGGTTCTGGGCATTGATTGAGCCCTCGATGTTTACACTGTCAATCATCACCTTGCCCGATGATTTTCCGGCAAGTGCGCCGCCGTTTGAGTGCACACCCTGAATCATGGCGTTGATGGTGAGGTTGTGGATTACTGCGCCGCCAACGAGTTCCTTGAACAGACCAATCTCGCAGTCGTTAGGCTCGGATGTGCTTCCGGTGTAGGGCACGGTCAAAGTGAAGCCGTTGCCTTGATAGTTGCCGGCAAACGATTCGCAGGCGTGATATGTGCCGGTGATAATCTGGCTGCGCGGCGGCACGTCGAACGAGGCAGTCTGCTCAAAAAACAGTCCGAAACCCTTTGAGTTGCCGTCTTCGCAAAGTCCGATTTCAAACTCGTTGAACGCTTCTTTGGAGCCGATTATGTAAGGTTTTTCCTGTGTGCCGTGGCCGGGCAGACGGAATTTTCCTTCGCGCGCCTGTATCTCTTCGACAATCTCCTTGATGATTTTGAACTTCATGCGCGGACAGATGGCTTTGCCGTTGCCGAGGAAGGCAAGTGCGTCATATTCGCCGTCGGGAATTGTCTGCTTTTCCGGGATGTGGATGGCGTAGACAGGTTTGCTTCCGCTGTTGTCGACGGTCATGCTGAATTCATATAACGCGTCGTCGGCGTTCGAATGGAATACGATGCGTATGTCGGCACCGTTGTCAATAGCCCAGTTTAGGCGGTCGGTTGTGAATTTGCTTATACGGAAGCCTTCCACCTTTTCCAGTTTGGCATCGTTGACGCCAAGGTCGAGGTCATCGTTGCAGGCACACCACATTCCGGCGGTTGCTGCTATCACTATGCTGATAAGTATGCTCTTTATTCTCATATTGTTATGATTTATGAAATGTTAGTTCATCGGGGTTTCCATCTCGGAATGGTATGGGATAGGGAACGAGCCCTGCTTGTCTGCCACCTGCCATAGCGGCATAGCGCCGTCTGTGTTCAGCAAGACTTTAAAAAATGCTTTGTTGTGAAGGTCGTCGAGCGTAGCGCCGGTTTCGTATCCTCCATAAATGTCGAACGAGCTGCCGATGTAGTAGATGTTGTCGTCGTGGGAGAATGACGATTTGCTACTTGCCACTATCGGGCTATGCCAATTGGTGCCTATCGACACATTTCGTTCTACCACCGACTCCGCGCTGGCGTAGCTTGTGATTCCGCCGGAGTGCTTTTTGTTGGTTGGACCGAACTTGCCGGCGTTCAGACAGTCGGTGGCCATGCAGTATTGCTGCATATAGCCGATGATGCCGGCTGGGTAGTCTGCCGATGGTGCATTCACCGTTCCGACGTTGGTGCATTGCTTGACGACGATGGCATTCACCGTAAAGTTGGTGGCGCATTCAAAGATGGCGTTCGCTCCGCCGATAACGGTGGCTACCGGACCGATAATGCCGGCGGCAATTGCAAGCGTGCTGCCTCCGGTGGCGAATGCAGACACAACGGCTGCCACTGTTCCCACAGCGATGCAGGCTCCCGCTATCGATTTGGTGATAATCTCCGTTACCTCACGCTGTGATTCGATATGCTTTACGCGATCCTCGCGTGTACGGTTCATATTGTAGTATACGGTGGAGTTGTTGACGTCCGATGCTTCAAAAAATTTCATCACAGTGTTGTGGTTGTTGATGTAGCTGCTTATTGTCGAGCCGTTGATGCCAGGGGGAAGGCTTGAGGCGTCGACCGTGTATCCTGCTTGGATTGCTTGTATCCGCGACTTCACTTCGCTGCTGATTCCGCCTGCCGTAGCCTCAAGATTGGTCTGCATCTCGTCGAGCTCTTTCTCGGTTATGATTCCGTAGATGCCGATTCCGTAGACGATTTGGTCGTAGGCTATCAACGACCAGTCGATGGTGGTTTCTCCGAGATGGAGCACGTGCAGGAATTCCTCGAAAGCCTTTGAGCCTTTCATCACGCCGTCGGTCAGGGTCTTGCCGATTACGGAAATAGCCGGACCCGCTATTCCCATCACTATTTCTGCCGCGCCGACAACACATCCGGCAATGTCCATTCCTGTCCATTCGCGGGCGTCGCCTGCCTCGCCGATGATTCCACCGGTGGAGCGGTTGCCTGAATCGTTGATTGTTCCGCCGTTGAAGCAGTAGTTGGCCACGGTGTAGTTGCCCACCCAGCCGGCAATGCCGCCGGTGTAGGTCGACGTAACATTGAGCGTGCCGAAGTTCTGGCATCCGAACAGTGCGCCGAAGCTCGTCTTTCCAACAATGCCGCCTGCCGACTCGGCTTTGGCGGCTGTCACAGTGCCTTGGTTGACAACGTTGTAGATTACGGCTATCGACGTGTTGCCGACGATGCCGCCAAGTGTCGACTGGTTGTCGGTGGCGCTGACGGCTCCCGTGTTGACCACTTCGTAACCGCCGAATTGCGCCTCTCCGCAGATGCCGCCTACCGATGTGCGTCCGCTGATTGCGGCAACGTTGCCGCAATCCTTGGCAAGAACGTTGTTGTAGAGCAGTTCGCCTCCCAGATTGCCACCGGCTTTGCCGATGCGGGTGCTGCCGATGATGCCGCCCACGCCTATGGCTCCCTCGATTTTACCTTCGTTGAATGATGAGTAGATGAAAGCCACACCTGTGCCTCCGGCGATGCCTCCGGCGCCGATTCCTCCGTTGTCGGTCGTGCCGCTCATCACCGCCGTGCCGCCAGTGATGGCTGACATGTTGCGGCAGCCTGAAACGAACAGCGAGTCGACAGAGCCGACGATGCCTCCAGCACCGCTGTAGCGCGCCGTGATGCGGCCGTGGTTGTTGCAGGCAAGAGCGTTGATGGTGGAGTAGAGTGTGCCGGCGCCTACAAGTCCGCCCACGGCATAGTCGCCGCTGACGCGCGTATTGTTGTTATAGCAGCTGTCGACCGACAGAAAGCCTTTGCGGTCGACCACGCCGATAAGTCCGCCCACTGCCACGCTGCCTGTTGGCGCGCTGACAGAGCCACCTTCCACTGTGCATCCGTGAAGCGCCGAGCTGCCTCGCTTGTCGCCGGGTGCCGATGTGCCGCCCACGAGTGCGCCTACGGCATAGTTGCCTTCAATGTCGGGGTTCTGTACGGTGAGGTTGCTTATCTTCGCCTGGTCGATAAATCCGAACAGACCGATGCCGGGGGAGTTGGGTCTGTGAATCCACAATCCTGTGATTTTGTAGCCGTTGCCGTCATAGATGCCGCGGAACGGATTCTCCGGGATTGAGCCTATCGGAAGCCAGCCGAATTTGCGGTCGCTCGACGTGCAGATGTCGCGCATGCGCAAGTCGCATTCCTGACGGAAATGGGTTTTTCCAGTCAGTTTGGTGTTGTTTTCGTCGCTGTTGGTGAAGTCGCGCAGACGCCACAGGTGCTCGGCGCTTGAAATGATAAAAGGATTGGTTTCCGAACCGTCGCCAACAAGTTCAAATTCCGAATTGAACGTGTCGAGCACCGTGGCGGAATGGTTTTCGGCGGAGATGCGCACGCGGCATCCGAGTCCGTAGTCGGTCCATACGGTGTCGGTGCCGTTTTCGATTGTAGGCACTTCAAGTGCGAGCAGGCGGTAGGTGCCTGTGCGCAGTCCGGTGTCGAGCGTGAGCAGCGATGTGTTTCCAGAACGCATGTGGTTGCCACGGCGGCGGAATATTGTGCCGTCCTCGGCTTTGATTACGCATTCAAAGTCAGTTCCTGAGAATTTGTCCATTTCCGAGCTGAGCGTTATCAGACGTTGTGAGCCCACAAATGCGTCGTTGGCATCCGGCTCGATGTCGTTGTTGTCTTTGCAGGCAAATAATATGCAGGCAAGAGTAATAATCAGAAAATGTAGGTTGCTTGTTCTCATTTTTTGAATGAAGAGTTTGGTTGGATTGATTTTTTTGATGACAAAATTACCATTCCGGCAGTGCTGATGCGGTTTTATAAATGTTAAAAAATGTGAATGTGCAAAAATGATAAAGTGTTGTTTTTTAATGAATTGTGCTTGGTGTTGCGTCAAAGGAACATTTTTTTGAGTTGAAATCGCGTCAGAGGAACATCCGGAGAAAAGAAAAGCGCATCGCTTTTGCGGTGCGCTTTGTGTCGTAGTGTTGTTGCTAAGCCTATCGAGGCAGGGTTTCGATGGTCAGGGCATCGTATGCACGATCGGCTTTTTTGCGAGCCTCCTCGACGGTGTCGGCTGTGGCGAGGATCACAGCCATGCGGCGGTGGCCCACAACCTCCGGCTTGCCGAAAATGCGGATTTGAACTCCTGGCTCGGCGAGTGCCTTCTCAAGGTTGCCGAACACCACTTTGTCGGTGTCGCCTTCAACCACGACGGCTCTCGACGCCGATGGACCATAGAAGCGAATTTCAGGTACCGGAAGTCCGAGCAATGCGCGTGCGTGAAGGGCAAACTCACTCATGTCTTGCGAAATCATTGTCACCATACCGGTGTCGTGCGGACGAGGTGACACCTCACTGAAAATCACATCGTCGCCTTGGATAAACATCTCCACACCGAAGATGCCGTAGCCTCCAAGCGCGTCGGTGACTTTCTTGGCTATCTCCTGGGCTTTTGCAAGTGCTGCTGGAGCCATTGCTTGTGGCTGCCATGAATAGCGGTAGTCGCCATTCTCCTGTATGTGGCCTATCGGTTGGCAGAATGTGGTGCCGCAGCAGCTGCGCACGGTGAGCAGCGTTATCTCATAGTCAAACTTCACGAAGCCTTCCACAATCACGCGTCCAGCGCCGGCGCGTCCGCCTTCCTGGGCTATTGTCCACGCTTCTTCTGTCTGTGCGGCATTTTTTATTGTGCTTTGTCCGTGGCCTGAAGAGCTCATCACGGGCTTCACTACGCAAGGGATGCCCACTTCCTCGACAGCCTTGAGAAATTCTTCTTTTGTAGAGGCAAAGCGGTAGGGCGACGTTTTGACGCCGAGCTCTTCGGCGGCAAGGCGGCGGATGCCCTCGCGGTTCATTGTGAGCCATGCGGCGCGGGCGGTCGGGGTGACGTGGAAGCCGTCTTTTTCCAATTCAAGTAGTTTGGGTGTTGCTATCGCCTCGATTTCGGGGATGATATGGTCGGGCTTCTCCTCGCGGACCACTTTCTCAAGAGTCTCTGCGTCGAGCATGCTGAACACGTGTGAGCGGTGGGCTACCTGCATTGCCGGTGCGTTGGCATATTTGTCGCATGCCACTACTTCCACACCGTAGCGTTGAAGTTCGATTGCCACTTCTTTTCCGAGTTCGCCGCTTCCGAGCAGCAGGGCTTTTTTGCCCACGGGAGTCATTACAGATCCAATTTTTGTCATATTTGTAGATTTTAGTTAGGGATGGTGCAAAGTTACGATTTTTGCCTAAATAAAACAAAAGGAAGGACTGCCCGAATAAGACCGGACCGACCTTCCTTCTTTTATTGTTCTGACAGCGTCAGTACGAACCGTAGATTACTTGTTGAGCGCAACAACAATTTCGCCTTCAACCTCAGTAATGTTCAATTTCCCTTCGCGACCCAACCAGCCAAAGGCTGCGTAAAGTTCTTTCTCTTTAAGTTTTGTCGCTTTTTTCAATTGCTTGATGTTCAACGACTCGGCATCGTTGAGTGCGTTCCACACCAAACCTGCCCATGAGCCAATAGTTTCAATGTTCATAATAATAAGAATTAATATGTTTTCGATGCAAAGGTAATAATAAAAATTAAAAAATGTAATTTTGTTGCCGAAAAATATTGCTTTATAGCATAAAATTCTGCTTTTTTATCATATTCGGTTTTTTTCGCACTTTTTCTTGTGCTTTTTTTGAAAAAGATAGGCTGCATCTTAGCAAATCATGCAAATAAATTTGCCGTTTTGCATTCGATTTGCACTATCTTTGTACTCTATGGAAGGACTGGTAGTAAAAAATACGGGAAGTTGGTATGTTGTAAAGACCGACGGCGACAATAAAATGGTGAATTGCAAAATCAAGGGTAACTTCCGCTTGAAGGGCATCCGCACCACTAACCCTGTGGCTGTCGGTGACCGTGTGACTGTGGATGAAAACGCTGACGGCACGGGGTTTATCACTGCGATAACGCCTCGCAGAAACTATATTATCCGTCGTGCGTCAAATTTGTCGAAGGAGTCGCATATCATCGCGTCCAACCTCGACCAGGCGTTTCTTGTGGTTACGTTTGCAGCGCCGATGACTGCCACTGTGTTTATCGACCGTTTCCTTGCCACAGCCGAGGCTTATCGGGTGCCGGTGGTGATTGTGGTCAACAAGATTGACGCTCTCGACGAGGAGTGGCTGGAATTTGTCGACTCGTTTGCTTATCTCTATGAGAGCATTGGCTATGAGGTGAGGCGTGTGTCGGCTGAAACGGGCGAGGGCATCGACGGGCTGAGGGCTATGCTTGAAGGAAAGGTGACGCTCTTCTCTGGCAACTCGGGCGTGGGAAAGTCGACGCTCATCAACAGACTGATTCCGGGGCTCGACTTGAAAACAGCCGCAATTTCCGAAGCGCATCAGACGGGTATGCACACCACCACATTCTCTGAAATGTATCCGCTGGCCGACGATGCCGGGGGGTATATCATCGACACTCCTGGAGTGAAGGGCTTTGGCACGATTGACTTCAACGTGGAGGAGGTGGCACACTATTTTCCAGAAATATTCCGTGAGTCTGCCGATTGCAAATACAACAATTGCACGCATATCCATGAACCGGGATGCGCCGTGAAGCGGGCTCTTGAGGAACACCGCATCAGCGAGTCGCGCTATGCCAGCTATCTGAGCATCATCGACGACAGCGCGCCGGATAAATATCGCAAGCCTTTTTAGTGTTGTTTTGCTACAGATTGCAAGCAAATTGCTTGGAATAATTTTATATTCTCGGTAAAATGTCGTAAATTTGCACGAAATTTTCAAAAATTGGAATAATGAGTCAGAAAGCGACATTTACTTCTAAGCTGGGAGTTATTGCGGCTACTGTTGGGTCGGCAGTCGGTCTTGGCACGGTTTGGCGGTTTCCCAACGAGGTGCAGTCAAACGGCGGTTCTGTGTTTTTGATTACCTACTTGCTGTGCGTGCTTCTTGTGGGCATACCGGTGATGCTTGCCGAGTTTTCTGTGGGACGCGGCAGCGGCAGTGACGCTATCGGCGCCTACCGCAAACTGACGCCTCGGCGTCCGTGGTGGATTGTCGGGGTGATAAGTGTGCTTGCTCCCTACTTGATAATGATGTATTATATGGTGGTTGCCGGATGGACTCTGCAATATTTGTGGATGTCGCTCAGCGGTGCGCTTTTTGATGGTGTTGGCAGCGGTGCTGCCGAGCCGGAGGCGTTTCAGACGATAATGCGGCATTCGCTTGCCGAGGGATGGCAGCCGGTGTTTTGGACGGCGGTGATGATTGTTGTCAATTTGTTGGTGCTTATGCGCGGTGTGCAGAAGGGCATAGAGCGAATGGCCAACACGCTGATGCCGTTGCTGTTTGTCATTCTGCTCGTGTTCTGCGTTGTGTCGCTCAATTTACCGGATGCGATCGACGGTGTGGAGTATTTCCTGCGTCCCGACTGGTCGAAGCTTGACGGCGGTGTGCTGATAAGCGCTGTGGGACAGGCTTTCTTCTCGCTGAGCCTCGGCATGGGCATTCTGGTGACATATTCTTCTTATTTTCCCAAGTCGACTAACTTGCCGCGCACGGCTACTACGGTGTCTATGCTTGTGTTTATGGTGGCAGTGTTGATGGGACTCATCATTTTCCCCGCTGTGAAATCGTTCGGCATCGAAGGCTCGACGCAGGGCACAACGTTGATTTTTGTCACGCTGCCGCAGATTTTTATGGAACTCCCGTTGCCGCAGTTGTGGGCTGTGTTGTTCTTCGGACTGCTTGTCGTGGCGGCTCTGACATCCACTGTGTCGATAGCGGAAGTGCCGATAGCCTATCTTACGCAGACGTTCCGCATGCCACGGCGTAAGGCGTGCTTGTTGACGCTGTTGCCGATGCTCGTGTTCAGCACGGTGTGCGCGTTGTCGCTCGGTCCGTGGTCGGGAGTGCAGTTGTTTGGCATGACGATATTCGACTTCCTTGATTATTTCACGTCCAACATTCTGTTGCCGGTGGCGGCGGTAGGAGTGTGCCTGTATGTGGGCTATGGGCTGCCGAAACGGTTTTTCTTCAAGGAAGTCAGTAATGAAGGGACGGTGAAATTCCGGTATGCGCCGCTGTTTTTCTGGTTTGTGCGCATCGTGGCGCCCCTGATGATACTTGCGGCATTCGCCAATAAATTATTTTTCGAATAGAGGTGCTTGCGTGGCAGCCAAAATGAAGAAGCCCTGTCTGCTCTCCAGGCAAGGCTCCTTCTAATGCTTATGATAATGCTTGTTTATGGTCGTGGTAACAAATCATTATATCTTGATTTTCTTCTGTATCTGTAAAATTATTATCAATAACTGTTTATATGTCCATTTTGCCTTCATAACGGTGGTTTTTGCGCTCAATCGTTTTTTTTAACTTCAGGTGTTTTGAATTGGTGAATTAATGCACTATCTTCGCATCAGAGACAACAAAGATTGATGAAAATGCAAAGATTCAAACCATATACATTGAATTTAGGCGGACGGCTGACCATGGTCGACAAACCGCTTGTGATGGCGATTCTCAACACTACGCCCGATTCGTTTTTCTCTGGAAGCAGATGCCCGCAGAAGGAGGCGATAAGCCAGAGAGTGAGGCAAATGGTGGAAGAGGGGGCTGACATCATCGATATTGGCGGATATTCTTCGCGTTCGAATGCCGACGATGTGCCTGCCGATGAGGAGTATCGCCGTGTGGAGGAGGGTCTGCGTATTGTCAGGGAAGTGGCTCCGCAGATTCCGGTGTCGGTCGACACGTTTCGTGCCTCGGTGGCTGAACGGTGCGTCGGGGAGTGGGGCGTGGAGATTATTAACGACATCGCGGCTGGCGGACTTGATCCGGATATGATTGCCACGGTGGGACGTGTGAAAGCGGTATACATAATGATGCACATGCGCGGAAATCCGCACACGATGACGTCGCTGTGCGACTATGACGACGTTGTGGCTGACATATTGCAATATTTCTGCAGAAAAATCAACGAGGCGCAGCAGGCGGGAATATGCGACATAATCCTCGATCCGGGATTCGGATTCAGCAAGACGCTCGACCAGAACTATGAGCTGCTCAGCAGGATGGACACTTTCCTGGAAACGGGATTGCCGTTGCTTGTGGGCGTGTCGCGCAAGTCGATGATATACAAATTGTTCGGCACTACTCCTGATGAGGCGTTGAACGGAACCACCGCCATCAACACCATCGCTCTTATGCAGGGGGCGAGCATCCTGCGTGTACATGATGTAAAGGCGGCTCGCGAGGCTGTGGAGATTTTTTGCAAGACTTTTCCAAATGAGTAATAAATAGAAAAAATGGAACTGTTCGGACTGATAGGAATAAAGGACATTATAGATATTCTGATAGTGGCTACGCTGCTGTTCTATATCTATAAGATTATGAAGGAGTCGGGCACGCTGAGCATTTTTCTTGGGGTGCTGGCATTCATTATTGTGTGGTTTGTGGCTTCGGTGTTCTTGAAAATGGAGCTTACGGGGCGCATACTCGACAAGTTTATGAACATAGGCTTGCTGATTCTTGTAATCCTGTTTCAAGACCAGATTAAGCGGTTTCTTGTGGAAATCGGATCGCATCAGCGTTGGAGATTTGTCCACAATCTGTTTCGTCGCCGTCAGACCGACGAGAAGCCGCAGGCTTCTTGGATTCTGCCGATTGTCTACGCCTGTCTCAACATGTCGAAGTCGAAAACTGGTGCGCTGATTGTTATAAAAGGTGTTGTGCCGCTTGACAGCTACGAGAAGTCTGGCGACATTATCGACGCGGAGGTGAACGGACGGCTTATCGAAAACATATTTTTCAAGAACAGTCCGCTTCACGACGGGGCGATGATTGTGGCTGGCGGACGCATAAAGGCGGCAGGATGCATCTTGCCTGTGTCGCACGATTCCAACGTGCCGCGTCAGCTCGGACTGCGTCACCGCTCGGCTCTCGGCATCTCGCAGTCGACCGATGCGATGGCGATAATCGTGTCGGAGGAAACGGGCAACATCTCGGTGGCTTGTGGTGGCAAACTGTCGTTGCGCCTGAGCTCGACCGACCTGGAGGCGAGAATTAACCAATTTGTTTCTGGAAATACAGACAAATAAAAAAATATGATATGAATCCAATCAAATCTGCTATATTGGGAATGGCTTTGCTGGCGGTGGCTGATGTCTATGCCGGGGAGCAGTGCTGCCGTCAGGGCGGCAATCTGGTGATAGAAACGATAATGGCGCGTCGCAGCGTCAGAATGTATAAGGATATGCCTGTGGAACGATGCAAATTGCAGAAAATCGTGGAGTGCGGCATCAACGCTCCGAGTGGAATGAACAAACAGCCGTGGCAGGTGCGTGTGGTCGACAGCCGTGATTATATTGATGGAATAACCGGCGTTTTCCGCAAGGCAAATCCGCGGATGGCCGACGACGCATCGTTCAAGAATATGTTTCGCAACGCTCCGGCGGTGATATTCATAGCCTCGCCGGCTGATGGAAGCGGGCAGTTGGACTGTGGACTGCTTGGCGAGAACATGATTCTCGCTGCGCAGTCGATGGGACTCGGCACGTGCTGCCTTGGCGGTCCGGTGGCGTTTATGAATGGCAATGCCGATGCGAAGCCGTATGTCGAGCGGCTTAATCTCCCGGAAGGATACAAGTTGCTCTATGCAATTGCTGTGGGGTATCCCGATGAGAAACCTGAGGCAAAGCCGCGCGATGCGGCGAAAGTGCAATTTGTAGAGTGATTGTTGTTATAGGGCGACGCGCACAGTGGTGTCGCCAAGTTTAAGAATATAGATTCCATGAGTGCCGATACGCAGTTCGTGTGTACCGGCATTTATTGTGGCTTTTGAGATGGTCTGACCGAGGATGGTCATAACAACCACATTCGTGCGCTCCGGACATCGCACAATCAACGCTCCCGGGCGGGTGTATACTTCAATGCCGTCGTTGGCGCGGGGATTGTTTACGGGGTTCATCGACGTTGTCACATAAGTATCTTTCCAGGCGTAGCGCGACTGGGATGCAGCCGGAATTGTTCCGGTTGCTACGACAAGCAGCAATATGGCAAACAGTCGTTTCAGCATCCTTTTTTATATATCTGTTTTCTGAGATGCAAAGTTACGTCAAAAATGTAGCAGTGCAAAGGCTATTTTCAGTTTTTTCGAACAACTATTTTACAACTATTTTACTGGAACGGGATTCCGCTTTGGCGGAATGCTGTCATTGCGGCGTTCAGGGACGGTGTCTTTTTTCTGCTTCTCCGGCTTGCTCTTTTTGTGGAATAAGTTGTTGAAGTCGTGCTTGAACATGATGCCGACGCCTTGGGTGGTCAGCGCGTTGCGGATGTAGTAGTTCTGGTCGTTGCAGCGGTTGTATGCCTTCAGTCGGAAATTGCCGTTCTTTGTGAGCAGGTACTCAACGTCGAAGTCTCCGATAAAGCTGTTGCTGTTCATCGAGTTGTCGCTGTAGCCGAAGTTGCCGTTGAGCAGCAGGCGGTTGTTGAGCAGATGACTTGACAAAGCCAGCTCTACTTGGGTGTCGGAGAAGTCGCCTTTGCTGGAATAGATGTTTGGGGCGATGGTCCAATTGTCGCTCAGTTGTCCGAGCACGCTCGACAATTGGCTGGAAAGCGTCGACGAAGCCACTGCCGCCAGCTCGTTGTTGCGGTTGGTGGCTGCCATATATTCCGGAGTATAGAAGCGGTTGAGAGCCAGCAGATAAATCATTTGCTGGGTCATCATGTCATCGGTGTTGATGATGCTGCGCACCTTGCGGTAAACGTCTTGGGTCAGCGTGGGGAACTCGAGGTCGAAGCTGATGTCGGGCTGCGACATGGCTCCCGTCAGTTTCAGCAGGGCGTTGACCGGCACTTGTGTGCGGTTGAGGTCCTTGTCGTTGGCAAACGACTCGTCGAGGTCTGTAAGATTGGCGTTGACCGAATATGTTGCGGCTATGTCGAGGCTGGCTGCCATAGGGTCGCCGTGGAACGATATCGACGAGCCTGACTTGAGGCGGAACTCGCGCACAATGATGTCCTGCAGCGTGAAGTTGTAGCGGCCTTCCTCGGCTGTGTAGTTGCCAAACATCTTCATGCCGTCGGCTGAGTCATACTCTATGCGCATATTGCCGTTGCCTGTGGCGCGGATGCGGTCGCCACCCTCCGGGTCCATCACGAGGGTGAGGACGATGTTGGGATTGGCGTCGACAAGAAGGTTGATGTGGAACGCTGTCTTCGAGTTGTTTTTGTTGTCATTGTTATCCTGACGCTTCAGGAAGTCGGGCTTCTGTGCGTCCTCGGCGGCTTGGCGTTCAGCCTTGCGGCGGTCGGTGAACGTGACAAAAGTGTATTCTCCGGCTTCTTCCTGGTCGGAAACCACGAATGTGAACGATGATTTTGGAGCCGCCGACATGTTGACGTCGATTCTGACATCGCCAGGCTTGCCAACGATAAAGGCGCTTCCATTGCCAAACACGCGTCCGTACCAGCGTGGATTGTCTTTGGATGTGGTGTTGTAGCACAGCATGTTGTTCACGTTGGTTACGGCAAACTTGAAGTTTGCTTCCTTGAAGTAGGTATGAGTTATCGAACCATTGAGAAGGGCGGTGTTGCCGTAGTCGTCGCGCACGGTGGCATTTTTTACGCGGATTATGCCCGGATCCATAATGATGGAGTCAGACACGGAATAGTATGTGTTGGTCTGGTCTATTTTCAGACGGAAGCGGTCGGCAAACAACCTGCCTTTCATGTTGATGAGTTTAAACGTGCCGTAGAGTTCGGCATGGCCTGTTGCCTCGCCTTCTACATCCGATGAGAATGCAGCCATAAACGGCTTGATAATCTGCACGTTCACGTGGTCGGCGTCAAATTTGAAGTCGAGCGAGTCGCGTGTGGGATATACGGCTCCACGCACAAACGTGGTGCGCTGGTTTTTCTGGTGGATGTCGGCATTGATATAAATGCCTTTGGTGTCGTTGTCCCAATGACTCTCGATGTCGGCGTCGCCGAGAGGGGCGTGGTGATATGAGAAGTTGTTGACGTGAAGGTCGGGCGTATGGAGTTTTGGCGACTTCGACAACAGCGAAGATGCATAGAAATTTCCGGTGGCGCGACCGCCAAACACTACATGGTTGATGTGCAGCGTCTCGAACACGTATTCAAGGTCGATGTTGCGCAGCTGCAGCAGCAGGGAGTCGCTGTCGAGAGCGGAAACGGTGCCGTGGGCTTTCACAAATTGGCCGTCGCGGTTCACGTTGATGTTGTCGACATGGATTTTCTTGTCGGCGGTGATGCGGATGCGTGAGTTATCAATGTCCCAGACTGTGTCGTTGACCACGAATTTCGATGGGTTTATGTTGATGTCGGCTTCCAGTTGCTTGGTGTCTTCTTGTCGTCGCAACAGGGTGGACAGGCTGACTTTGCCAGAGAAGTCTTTTTTGCGGTCATACACCCATTCAACGTCTGTGTCAAGGCGGTCGTTTGCCGCCAGTCCGTTGAGCAGCAATATGATGTCGCCGTTCTTGTTGTCGAGCTTCGTAGACAAGTTCAGCGTTGTCATCTTTGTGCGGTTGTCGACGCTGAGAGCAAGGTTTGTGCCTTCGATAACCTTCTTTTTCTGAATGATGTATGGTGCGTTGAGTCCTAATGTCAGATTCTTGTTGGGGGTGTCCACGCGTCCTGTCAGTTCGATAGGATGCACGATTGTGATTGGCAGTTTGAAAAACTCCGTCAGCTCGTTGTTTTCGGCAAACGTAAAGTGGTAGTTGAATTTGTTTTCCACATCGCTCTTGCGGCGGTATTTCTTGTATGCGTCGGAGGTTATGAGTGAAGGAAACGATTCTCCGAGGATGGTGCGCACTTCCGCCGCGATGTCGGCGAAGTTGATGTCGCCGTCAACTGTGCCGTTCACGAGGTCGGAATTGACGGTCAGTATGCGGCGGCTGCCTTCGGCGTTGCGGGCGGAGATGTCGAAATGGTTGATGTCGACGCCCTGGCCGTTGTCGTCGTTGAACTTGATGTCGGAAATCATAATGTCGCCCTCCATATTGTCGGGACTGTTGCCTGAGAATGAGGCGTCGAGGTTAAGCCGGAACTTATGGTCTGGGTTTTTGTTTATCAAGTGCAGGTTGTAGAAATTGATGTCGGCAAGGGTGGCCTTGATGTCAAATTTCGAATCTTTGCCCTTGATTGTGGCAGTGCCGGCAATGTCGACAAAGGCATTTGGGTCGTTGATCTTGACGGATCCGAGATACGTGTCGTGCTTGAGCGTTAGGTCGGCTGTGATGTCGTTGTAGCGGTAGCCTTTCAAGTCGATATATTTCACAACACCTTTCACCGTCCCGATGGGTCTGCCGTTGCTTAGATCCATATTGGTGTTCACGTCAAACGCCGCGTTGCCGAGCAGCTTGTTGTCGGGAAGCAGTGATGCGAGGTGCAGATTGTCGGAGCTGAGGCGGCCGGTGAAATTCTTCCTTTCGCCTGTTGTCAGCACACCGTTTGTGTTAAGCTGTCCAAGACCCGTCTTGATGGAGCCTATATATTTGGCTTTCTCCTGATGATATGTGAAAGAGCCGTCGACGGCAATAAACGACATCCGCGCGAGCAGGTCGGCGACGTTGTGCTTCAGCATTCCGCCACGTTCAAGCCAGGAGGCTGCGTCTGTTGTGTGGGTCGTCATCTTGATTGAAGGAATGTCGATGCTTATCAGGTGCTTGTCGGTGGGGTTGGTTACCGATGCCGATGTGTTGACAGCCAGCCATTCACCGTCGGTGTGGATGTTTAGTCGGCGCAGGTTGATACGGCTTGCCGTGCCGTTGACATCGATGGTGAGAAACATAGGCATGGTCACTTTCCCGAGTTCCGGCACGAAGGCTTTGAAGTCGGAAAGCGTGATGGGGGCTTCCTCAATCTTCAGACTGAGGGGTATTTGCTTTATTTCTTTGCCGAGAGTCTTAAGGTCGTTGAAATGCAGAGAAATGTCGGCAGGCTCGATGCGTGTGCCAGGCAGCTCTATCTTCAGACGCTTCGCCGTGATGTTGCGCTTGTCGATATGCACGAGCGCGGTCAGGTTGTTGAGATGGAATCCGCTGTGCTCTGAGAAGGCAAACCTCCTGATGTCGAACGTGAAATAGTCGTTGCGCAGGTCGGGAATGCGGATGTCGCTATTGATGTTCTGCAGACGGATGTGGTTCTTGTCAAACTTTCCGCTGCCGACTGGTTCCGACAGCACGTCGAACGACAATGAGCTTTTGCGAAGCACAACGGCGTCAAGTTTGACGTCGAATTTTGTGGGAGGTTTGTTCTTGTCTTTGGGTTTCAGCGCGTCGATAATGAACTGGATGTTCATCTGGCTGTCGGGAGTGGCTTTTGTGATGCGTCCGTCAAGACCTATCAATTCGGCATAGTTGAACACGAAACGTTGGAAAAACACAAGGTTCGGCAAACTCATCCCGGCGCCGATTTTGTCTACTGTAACCATTTTGCCGCCTTGCTGGTCGGGAATGCGCACATCGTAAAGAGCAAGCTCGCTCAAGGGATTGATTTCAATCTTGCCTATTGTGACGTTGGTTTTCAAAAATTTCGACAATTCCTCCTCGGCGGTGGTGCGGATTTTGTTTTGTACGGCAGGCACCGACAACACCACGTAGAGTGCGGTGTAGACAATCAAAAATGCCAGAAGCATCGTCACGATGATGCTTCTCGCAATTTTGTAGATATGCAGTGATGCCTGTTCCATTATAATACAATATGCAAATTTACGCAAAATCTTCGAATTTCGGAAAACGAAGTCAGAAGATGACAATGAGTGCAATGAGCGACAGCATGCCGATAATGAAGAATGTGCCGGCGGTCATTCCCAGAAGTTGCGCCGCACGCACTGATTTACTGCGTGTTGACATAAAGAATGTGTAACCAGCCATAAAAACGAAGAAATCGTCGATGTAGCCGTACCAATTGCCGTCGATGTCGTAGGGGAGTGCCACGTAGGCCACGGCGGCGAAAAGAGCAATTAAGCCCACGAGGGTCTTTGTTTTCTTTGTCATTTTATTATTGCTTTATCTGATGGTTCTGTAAGTGCGTGATATTCTCCAAAGGTTTCGTTGCGGTAGACGGCGAAGTCGGTGGCTTTCGCCGGGTCATCCCAAAAGTGCATCGGAAAGAAATGTTTCACTTTGAAAGTGTCGACAAAGATTCGTGCGCCGTCTTCATATCCGTTGCCCTGGCGTGGGTCGACGGGATACATTGCGGCATCGATGCTTGTCACTCCGGAGCCTTTGATGTCGCGCAGGCAGGCGAGAAACTGTCCGCGTGCCATTTTTACGGCCTCTGCCGGCGCTGCGTCTTTCCATTGCCAAAGATTGAGGTCGCCGGCGTGGAATATTTTCAGGCCGTCTGTGGAGGCAAGCGACGAGATGCCTATGTCGGTCGACGGAAATGCCTGCAGTCGTAGTGTGCCGTCGTCGAAGGTGTCGCCGCGGTAAAGGAACACGGGATGAAAATCCGGGTCGGTTTTCGGCGCGTGGCGGCGGTAGGCGGCACATTTCTCAATTTCGTGCGACAGGAGGAACTTGTGGCTGGCGAACCGCTTGCCTATGGTGAAAATCTGTGGCACGAAATGGTCGGGATGGCGGTGGGATGCAATGAAATATACGGTCTTGCCTGTGTCGGCAAGACTGTCGACCACTCCGGCGGGATCTTTGAAATAGTCAAAAATCAGAACCGCCGACGGTGTTTCCACAAGAAAACCGCTGTGGAAAATGTAGGTGACTGTCATTTGTGCAGTTGCTTCCATCCGATTTGAAAATAGTCTTGGTTGAAGTCGCGCTGGCGCACCACTTCTCCGTTCCACATCACTATATCGAGGTCGATAGGCACTAGTCCTGCCAATTTGCAGGCAGGGGTGCGCCCGTGAGTCGTCTCATAAAGTTTCAGCAGCGATTTTGTCTTGTCGAAGTCGTCGCTGCATGTGCCTTCCATCACGACGTTGAGATAGTCGGCGTCGCGCCCGTTGGAGGCTGGCGTGTTGTAGACAGTGGAGAAGCGTGCCTCCGAGAAGCGGAGTCGGAGAAATTCCAGACATTGCTCTACGTTTGACTCGCGACAACGGCCGTTACTGCCTATTGAGATTACAATCTTGTTCATTGCTGGTCTACGTTTTTGAGGGTTAGGGCGATGCGGCGTCGTTCGGTGTCGATTGCTTTTATCCGCACACGCAACTGCTGGTGCAGGGCCACCACGTCTGACGGAGTCGACACATAGTGGTCAGACAGCTCGGAGATGTGGACAAGTCCGTTTTCTTTGATGCCGATATCGACAAACACTCCGAATTGTGTGATGTTTGTGACAATACCGTTGAGCACCAAGCCTTCACGCAGATCGTCGAAGGTGTTGACTGTGTCATCGAATTTCATCACGCTGATTGCTTTGCGTGGGTCGCGGCCGGGCTTGTCGAGTTCTGCCATGATGTCGAGCAGTGTCGGCATGCCGTGTGCGGCTGTGGCGTATTGCTGGAGATTGATTGTTGCTTGGGCGGCTTTGTTGCGTATGAGGTCGTCGACGGAACAATGGCAGTCGGCTGCCATCTGCTCCACAAGTGGATAGTTCTCGGGATGGACTGCTGTGTTGTCGAGCGGATTGTCGCCGTCGGGGATGCGTAGGAATCCAGCACACTGCTCGAATGCCTTTGGTCCGAGTTTCGGCACGTTGAGCAACTGTCGACGCGTGCGGAAATCGCCGTTTGCGGCACGGTAGTCTACGATGTTCTGCGCCAACTGTGTGCCTACACCAGAGACGTATGTCAGCAGCTCTTTGGATGCGGTGTTGAGATTGACGCCAACGCTGTTCACGCAGCTTTCTACGGTAAACTCAAGCGCTTTTTTCAGTTTTGTTTGGTTTACATCGTGCTGATATTGCCCTACACCGATTGACCGCGGCTCGATTTTCACCAATTCGGCAAGAGGGTCGATGAGGCGGCGGCCTATCGACACCGCTCCGCGCACAGTGACGTCTTTGTCGGGAAATTCATCGCGCGCCACTTTCGAAGCCGAGTATATCGACGCTCCGTCCTCGCTGACAACAAATACGCGCACGTCGCGGTTGTAGCGCAGCGAACCGAGAAAACGCTCTGTTTCGCGGCTCGCCGTTCCGTTTCCGAGAGCTATGGCGTCGATGCGGTATGTTTCTATGAGGTTGGCAATCTTCTTTGCAGCCATGGCGGTTTCGTTGCGTGGCGGTGTGGGGTAGATCACGTCGTTGTGCAGGAGGTTGCCCTGACTGTCAAGGCAAACCACTTTGCAGCCGGTGCGGTAGCCTGGGTCGATGGCAAGCACGTGCTTGTGTCCTAAAGGCGGTGCAAAGAGCAGCTGGCGAACGTTTTGGGCAAACATTGATATGGCGTTCTCGTCGGCATCGTCTTTCGACAATGCGGCGAATTCGTTTTCGATAGAAGGCTTTATCAGACGTTTGTAGCTGTCGGTGATGGCCCGTTCCACCAATTGCGACGCTTCGCCGTTGCCGTGCAGCATGCGGCTGGCTATGCGTTCGGTCATGCGTTCTCCATCGATGGAGATGTCAACTTTCAGCAGTCCTTCGCGCTCACCTCGGCGTATGGCAAGCAGGCGGTGGGAGCCGCAGCGTTTCAGCGGCGACGAGAAGTCGAAATAGTTTTGGAAGTTTGACGCTTCCTCTTCTTTGCCTTTTACCACTTTGGCTGTAATCACGGCTTCACGGGCAAACGTGTTGCGCACGCTCTGCCGCACGGCATTGTTTTCCGCCACCCATTCGGCGATGATGTCGAGGGCGCCGGCTATGGCGGTGTCGCTGTCGGCTACGTCTTTGCCCACAAAACGCTCTGCCGCTTGTCTGATGCGGTCGTTGCGTTGAGCCATGATTATTTTGGCGAGAGGTTCAAGTCCTTTCTCGCGGGCAATCTCGGCTCGTGTGCGTCGTTTCTGCTTGTAGGGCAGGTATAGGTCCTCAAGAGTGGTTGTGTCGGTCGCCGACTCGATTTTCGCTTTCAGTTCGTCTGTCAGTTTGCCTTGTGAGTTGATGGCGTCGATGATGAATGCGCGTCGCTTCTCCGTTTCCACAGCCTCCTCGTAGGCGGTTGCTATGGCTTGAATCTGTGTCTCGTCAAGACAGCCTGTCGCCTCTTTGCGGTAGCGGCTGATAAACGGAATTGTAGCTCCGCTGTCGAGCAGGGCGGCTGTGGCGGCTATCTGTCGGCTGGAGATGCCTGTGCGCGACGCTATATGGGATAAAATGTTCGGTTCCATTACTTTCTTTTTAGAGTGAACACCGTAATTTCCGGTGTGGCGCCGGTGCGCATAGGTATTCCCACCTCGCCGGTGCCGATGTTGACGTACAGCATTTTGCCGTCCTCGTTGCTGAGTCCCTGCCAGTGCTGGTATTTCCATACCGACGGCGACAGTTTGATGCCTGCCACCGACAGCATCATCTGCATTGCGTGGGTGTGGCCCGACAGCGTCAGGTCGATGTTCGACTGCTTGCTGACGATGCTTTCCCAATGCTTTGGGTTGTGGGTGAGCAGCAGCTTGAACCGGCTGTCGTTGACGTCGGGATATGCTTTGCCGAGGTCGCCGTAGGTTGGAAATGGAGGCTCGCCCCAGTTCTCCACGCCGATCACTGCTATGGAGTCGCCGCCTTGCCGCAGGAATATGTGTTCGTTGAGCAGCAGTGTCCAGCCAAGGCTGTCGCGCTGTATGCTTACGAGACGGTCGAGATTGGCTTTTTTGTCGGCAGCCGAGCTCCATTTGTAGTAGTCGCCGTAGTCGTGGTTGCCGAGGATTGAGATTACGCCGTCTTTCGCTTTGATTTGACGTAGTGTCGGAATGAAAGGCTTGATTTCATCAGTCTTTCGATTCACAATGTCGCCTGTCACCACAACGAGGTCGGCGTGCTGGGCGTTTATCTCCTTCACGATGCTCTCCACGATTGATGTGCGGTTGCCGTAGGTGCCGGTGTGAAGGTCGGACACTTGGAGTATGCGGTAGCCGTCGAATGCCGCGGGAAGGTTGGCAGACGTTATTGTAACGTTGTTGACCTCAAGTTGGCGCGGTGTGACGATGGCTCCCCACCACATTGTCAACAGTACGGCTGCGCCTATTGCTATGCCGGCTATGCGCCATTTGCGCATGGCGCGGCTCTGGCGCAGGCGAGGAAGCATGGATATGGCGTAGAATGGCATGTATATGAGTTTTGCCGCCGAAACGGATATTGCGGAGAATAGTCCCCACATCATCATGATGAAAAACTCTTCGCCCGCTTGCGATTTCGCAAACGCTGCAATTACGGCAAGCACGATATAAATGATGGCTGAAACCGCAATGTGTGCGGTTGTCAGCCATCGATGCCCGAGTTTCCGCAGTTGCTTGTAGATGCTGACATCGGTCAGCGCCATTGCTGCTGCAAAGAGCAGCAACGCAAGTATTGGAAGTCTCATATAGGATGTTGAAACGATGTCTTTTTAAAGTTCTCCGAGTGCTTTTAGTTTGTTTACCAAAGGGTTGGAATACATTACGAGAATCTTCTCGCGCATAAATGCGTAGTCTTCGTTGGTCAATGTGAAATCCACCTCTTTCTGCACTTTTGCCAATTGTCCGCTGAGGTATGCCTCAAATTTGTCGTGGTCTTCCTTGGTGTAGCGGTCGTTGAAGCGAGAATCGTTGAAACGCTCGCCGAACGCGATGTAGTTGCAAGGGTAGATGCGGTAGTTGGAGTGGATTTGACGGTCGATGATGTTGCTCACGCCGAGCAGTGTTTCCTGCTTGTCCAGCCCGCGGAGCTTCTCCATTTCCGGGTTGATGCAGTCTGTGAATGTGAAATGCACACGGCCTTTGTTTTGAAGCAGACCTGTTTCCATACTGAAAAGGTCGTCGCGTTTTGTCTTTTTGAAATCCGGGTCTTTCGCTTTCAAAAGAAACTCGCGCGCTTTCAGATAGTCGTTGGGGTCAAGTTCGTAACTGATGGCGACAGGCATGATGTTCAATTCAAGGAGATTGTCGATTGTCGATTTCCCACCCTTGATTGCGAGCATCTTGATGAGGCTTTCCTGAGTGGTGTCGCTGCTGTCTTTGGCGCGTCCTTGGCGTTGTGCAATCCAAACTGACTCATGCTTTTGCGTGATGGCGAAGTGGATGTAGCCCGACAGCTGTTCGGCAGCGCCGAGAGCCTGGCGGATATTAAGGTCGCGTTTAACGATTACGCTTTTGTTGATTCTTACGAGGTCCTCAATCCATTTGTAGATAAGAAGGTTGCTGCCGATTGCCACTTCCGTGGTGCGGTAGTGGTTGTAGAGCAGGGCGAGGTTTAGGAATGAGGCGTCGAGCACAATGTCGCGGTGGTTTGTCATCATTGTGTACGACTTATTTTGGTCTACTTTCTCGATGTTGTCATAAGAAATGCCCTCTGTGGTTTTTGCAGCGAGAAGTTTCAGGAAGTCAAACATCACGTTTTCCTGGAATTCCTTCTTCGTGTTTATTTGCAGAAGCATTTTGCAGAAGCCGTCAAAGTCAATGTCGGGCATCACCCATGTAACGGCGTGCTTGAACCCGTCTTCGGCGACAAGTTCCTTCATTTTTTCCTTGAATTGGGCATCGGAAAACGGACAAATGTCACTGAATTCTTGTGGGGTTGCTATCTCATTCATATATATTCTGATTTTAAGATTTCCATACTTGTAATAATGTTCAAAGGTAAGAAATCTTATTGGAATAAAAAAGGTTTTTGACCTAATTTATAGCACTGCGGCTGTATAATCTTCCCATTTTTTTATGAGTGCGGTCATATCGGCTGGAATCTCGCTGTTGAAGAACATTTCTTCGCGTGTGCGGGGGTGTACGAAGCCAAGCGTTTTGGCGTGGAGAGCCTGACGCGGACAGATTTTGAAGCAGTTTTGTACAAACTGGGTGTACTTTGCAGCCGTGGTGCCTCTGATTATTTTGTCGCCGCCGTAGCGAGCGTCGTTGAAGAGAGGGTGTCCGATATGCTTCATGTGCACACGTATCTGGTGTGTGCGTCCTGTTTCGAGTTGGCATTGCACCACTGCTACGTGGCTGAGGTTTTCAATAACCTTGTAGTGGGTGACGGCGTGTTTGCCCTGGTCGCCTTCGGGGAAGACAGCCATTTGCAGGCGGTCTTTCGGATTGCGGCCGATGTTGCCTTCCACAGTCCCGTGGTCTTCAGTGAATTTACCCCATACCAGCGCCACGTATTGGCGATGGGTTGTCTTGTTGAAGAATTGCTTGCCGAGAAAAGTCTTGGCATCTGGTGTTTTGGCAATGACAAGCAGTCCCGATGTGTCTTTGTCGATGCGGTGCACGAGTCCGAGCCGCGGGTCGCTGACGTCGTAGTCGGGGTCGTTGCGGAAATGGTAGGCGAGGGCATTGACCAGTGTGCCTGAATAGTTGCCGTGTCCGGGATGCACAACCAGTCCGGCGGGCTTGTTGACAACAAGCAGTTGGTCGTCTTCATACACTATGTCGAGAGGGATGTCCTCCGGAATGATGTCGAGTTCGTAGCGCGGGCGGTCCATCACAAGCGAGATGATGTCGCCCGGCTTGACGCGGTAGTTCGACTTCACCGCTTTGCCGTTGGCAAGTATGCAGTTGGCTTCTGCTGCTTGCTGGATACGGTTGCGCGAAGTGTTGTCGATGTGGCTCACAAGGAATTTGTCCACACGGAGCAGGTTTTGCCCCTTCTCCGCGACAAATCGGTAGTGTTCCCAAAGTTCCTGACCGTCACCGCTGTCCGTCAGGATGGCGTCGGCTTCTAATATATCGTCAATGTCTTGTTCCATTATATGTTTTTATTCCAGATTGTTGCTATCGTCGAATTCAAACGACAGGCTGTCGGAGTTGCCCGACAGGTCTTCCTCTATGATGCCGCTGAGCGAGCCGTCGCCAACGAAGAGAGTCACGGTGGCGTTTACGGGAATCTTGCTTCCCTCGGTCAGCGATGCGCCATTGCAGCGGACGTCGGTTACAAGGTCGCGGAATTCAGATGGCACACTCTGTATCCTTACGTCTTTGATGCCCAGAGCGGTAAGTATTGACTGGCTTTGACGCGACGACATGTCGGTGAGCATAGGCACCTTGACCAATTTTGTGGAGTATGTGCGTATTGTAACGTATATTGTACGTCCGTCCTTCACAAACGAGCCCGCCTCGGGGTTCTGCTCGAGTATGCTTCCAGGGCGTGCGCCTTCGACGTATGATGAGTCGGCAATCTCGATTTTTAGATTGCGTCGGTCGAGCATCTCGGTGGCTTTTTCAACGTCCATTCCTGTAAGGCTGGGTACGGTCTCCTTGTTGCCGTGGTTGGTAAACACGCTGAGTGCGAAATAGCTGATTACCAGCAAAAGTATATCGACTAAAGCGATTAGAATCACCGTCGACAATATTTTATGCTTCTTGTAGAATGAAGTCAATGTGTTTATTGTTTCTGCCACTTTGTTGTCGTTTTTAATTCAAGATACAAAGATAGTGCAAGGTGAGTGAAAAGAAAAGTGCTTGCACGATTTTCTTTTCCGAGCCGCCGCCTATCTTATGGAAAGATAGTGCAAGGTGAGTGAAAAACCGAACAAGCCGAGCGAAAAATGAAGCTTGCTTCAATTTTTCCGAGCCGCTGTCGGTTTTATCAAAAAGAAAAGTGCTTGCCCGATTTTGAACCGCCCGTGATGAGCATAAAAAAACGGCCACATCCTTGCGGATACAGCCGTAGTCATTGAAAGCGATGTCGGTTAGAGGCTCACTTTTTCTTTTTCCTTAACGAGGTTTCTGTACATCACTTTGCCCTCGATGTATTCCTGAGTTGCGATAAGCACAGGTTTCGGCAATTTCTCGTAGTAACGGGAGATTTCAATCTGCTCTCTGTTTTCGGAAACTTCTTCAAGGTTGTCGTTGAGAGTGGCGAACTCTTGAAGTTTCTTTTCCAAGTCCTTTTTCATCTCTACGGCAATCTGGTTGGCGCGTTTTGCGATGATGCAAACAGTTTCATACACGTTGCCGGTGTCTTGTGAAAGTTTGATCACATCGCGAGTAACCGTGTTAAGCGGCGCATTCGATCTCTTGTAGTCCATTATCTATATGAATTTAATGTTGTTTTATCGTGTTACTTGTTGAGATAGTTGTTGGCTATCTTGAAAATATTGTCAGCCTCGCTGCGGTATTTGCTCTCTGGGTAGTCGTTGATGAAAGAGTAGTACTCATCAATCACTTCGCGGTAGCGGTCGGCCTTCTTCTCGATGACGCTCTGGTATGCCTGTTGGAATTTGGCTTTCAGCACAATCATCTGCAGTTGTTCCTTATGTTTTGTATAAGGATAGTTTTTCAGCGCGTTTGTCGCCACAATTACGGCGCTTTCGTAGTTGTTGCCGAGATAATTTCCGAGATTGTAGTAAAGCTGGGCGTTGTCGATTTCTTTCTGAACCAACTTGTCCTGCAACTCGAAGATGGCTGATTGGGCTATCGACTTCTTGTCGCTGTTGGGGAAGTAGTCAAGAAATCGCTGAAGTTCGTCAATTGCCTTGTAGGTGTCGGTTTGGTCCAGCTGCGGCTCCGGAGAGTCGAGGTAGTAGCCGTAGCCGGCATAGAAACGCGCCAACTCGGTATATTTTCCCTTTGGATAGTGCGTGTAATAGGTTTGGAAATACGTGCTTGCCGAGGCATAGTCCTTGTTCTCATAGTGGCTGAGCCCCAAGAGGTAGAGCGACTCTTCCGCTTTGTCGGTACCTTTCAGCACCTTCACCACGTCTTCAAGCAGCGTTGCAGCCTGGACGTATTTGCGCTCCTCGAAAGCCTTCTTGGCGTATTCGTATTTATAGTTGGTATCAGAGCTTTTCAGCACCTTGTTGTATTCTCCGCATCCTGTGAGCACGGCGGCGCAAAGCAATGATAATATCAGTTTATTTCGCATTCTCAGAATTGTCTATTTTCTATCAGAATGCAAAATTACGCTTTTCTTGCCACATGACAAAGCCTTTTTGTGGTTAAATAGCATTAAAATCGCAAGTTGGCTATGAAAAAGCCGAGAATGATGACGGATGGCCTATTTTCGCCTCCGGCGTCCGCAATTTATTGTGGCAGTGACGGCAGATGACAAAATGCTATAAAACATATTATTTTTTTTGGTTTTTCCTTGTCCGTTTCGGAAAATAATTCCTAAATTTGCTCTGTGTAAATGACAATTTACTATATACCAAATATTAATACCAAAAACTATGAATGTAGAAAAAATTCTATCCGATCTCGAGGCCAAACATCCTGGTGAAAAGGAATATTTGCAGGCCGTCAAAGAGGTGCTTCTTTCAGTTAAGGACGTCTATGAACAGCATCCTGAATTTGAAAGCGCAAAAATCATTGAAAGAATGGTGGAGCCAGACCGTATTTTCACGTTCCGTGTGCTCTGGACTGACGACAATGGAGAAGTGCAGACCAATATTGGTTATCGGGTGCAATTCAATAATGCTATCGGTCCGTATAAGGGAGGTATCCGTTTCCACGCTTCTGTAAACTTGTCAATTCTCAAATTCTTGGGCTTCGAGCAGACGTTCAAGAATGCGTTGACCACTCTTCCTATGGGTGGCGGCAAGGGCGGTTCTGACTTCAGCCCGCGCGGAAAGTCGGACAAGGAAATCATGCGTTTCTGCCAGGCGTTCATTCTTGAGTTGTGGCGCAATCTCGGTCCTGACCGCGACGTTCCTGCCGGTGATATCGGTGTAGGCGGACGAGAAGTGGGCTATATGTATGGAATGTACAAGAAATTGGCTCAGGAGCATACAGGTACGTTTACAGGCAAGGGTCTCGACTTTGGTGGATCGCGCATCCGTCCTGAGGCTACAGGATTTGGTGCTCTTTATTTCGTTCAGAATATGCTTCATCGTATGGGCGACGATATAAAAGGCAAGACTGTGGCTATCTCTGGCTTTGGAAATGTGGCTTGGGGCGCAGCTTTGAAGGCGACTGAACTTGGTGCCAAGGTGGTTACAATTTCTGGTCCTGACGGATATGTATACGATCCTGACGGTATCAGTGGCGAGAAGATTGATTATATGCTCGAGCTTCGTGCTTCCGGCAATGACGTGGTTGAGCCATACGTGGAGAAATTCCCTGGCGCTCAGTTCTTCGCAGGCAAGAAGCCGTGGGAGCGCAAGGTCGACATCTGTCTGCCATGTGCAACACAGAATGAGGTTGGCAAGGCTGATGCAGACATGATTGTTGCCAACGGTGCGGAAATCCTCGCCGAGGTTTCAAACATGGGATGTACGCCTGAGGCTATCGACACATTCATCGCAAGCAAGACTGTATATGCTCCTGGCAAGGCTGTGAATGCTGGTGGTGTGGCTACTTCTGGATTGGAGATGAGCCAGAACGCTATGCACCTCACTTGGACAGAGGCTGAAGTGGATCAGAAGTTGCATCAGATTATGCACGACATCCACGAGCAGTGCGTGAAATACGGAACTCAACCTGATGGCGCAGTCAACTATATGAAGGGTGCGAATATCGCCGGTTTCATGAAGGTGGCTCACGCTATGATGGGACAAGGTTACGTTTAGTATTGTATTGAGAAAATCTTAAAAATAATGTTATATGTGCCGCTCCTATGTAAATGGGGGCGGCATTTTGTATGCGCAAAAAGCAACCGGCACACCATGGTGTGCCGGTTGTGCAGATGGCGTTATGCTGTATTATGCTTTTTCGATGTAGTCAACAAGCCATTTGCCGACCTCGCTGGTGTGGTATGCTTTGGCGCCGTCGGATGCGATGTCCTCGGTTACTACTCCAGCATCCATTGAGGCGTTGACAGCCTTTCGGATGAGTTCCGCCTCGGCTTCCAGGTTGAATGAGTATTCAAGCATCATAGCCGCCGACAGCACTGTGGCGAGAGGGTTGGCGATGTCTTTGCCGGCAGCCTGGGGGTAGGAGCCGTGGATAGGTTCGAACACCGATGTGTGTGTGCCTATCGACGCTGACGGCAGCATGCCAAGCGAACCGGTAATCACAGAGCCCTCGTCGGTCAGAATGTCGCCAAACATATTTTCGGTGACAAGCACGTCGAAGTCTTTTGGCCATTGTATTATGCGCATAGCTGCATTGTCGACGTAGATGTATTCGGTTGTCACAGCGGGATGTTCGGCGGCTATTCCGCGTGCCACTTCGCGCCACAGGCGTGACGTGGCGAGAATGTTGGCTTTGTCGACAACGGTCACTTTCTTGCGGCGTTTTTCGGCATATTGATAGGCGAGGCGCACGATGCGCTCAATTTCGTAGCGCGAATAGACGCAGGTGTCGTAGGCTGTCTGCCCGTCTTCGCTGCGGCCTTGTGGACGCCCGAAGTAAAGGCCTCCAGTAAGTTCGCGGATGCAGATGAAGTCGGCGCCGTCAACGAGGTCGGCGCGCAGAGGCGACTTGTGGATAAGTCCGGGAAAAGTGGTTACGGGGCGTATGTTGGCATACAGACCGAGTTGTTTGCGCATGGCGAGCAATCCTTGTTCCGGACGCACTTTTGCGGTCGGGTCGTTGTCGTATTTAGGCGAGCCTATGGCACCGAACAGCACTGCGTCAGACTTCATGCAGAGGTGATGGGTCTCCTCGGGATAAGGCGAGCCTGTGGCATCGATGGCGCAGGCGCCCACGAGGGCTGTTTGGTATTCCAACTGGTGGTTGAACTTTTTTGCAGTGGCTTTGACAACGTCGAGAGCCACCGACATTATTTCCGGACCGATACCGTCGCCCGGAAGGACGGCTATTTTCAGTTTCATATCTTGTTATTTTTTTGGTTTCACACTGTCTATATATTCTTCAACGATATTCAGCAATTTTATTGTGGCTTTGATGGCGGCTTCTGTCTGGTCGGCGTCAAGGCCGACGGTTTTCAGCGTCCGTCCACTGTATTCCCAATGGATGGTGGCTTGCACAAGGGCGTCGGTGTGTCCGCCTGGCGGAATGTTGATGGCGTAGTTCGTCAGTCTCGGGAACTCGCGCCGGCGCTGCCCCCGGTAGATTTTGCGCAGGGCTTTCATGAAAGCGTCATATTGTCCGTCGCCGACGGAGCTTTCCATATATTGCTTGCCGTTGATTTCTATTTTTACGATGGCTGTGGGTCGCAGGTCTTTGGTGATCGACAGCTGGTAGTTTATCAGTTTGATGCGCTCGTTGATTGCGCTGTGCTTCACAACGTCGGCGATGATGTAGGGCAAATCCTCTTGCGTGACGATTTCTTTTTTGTCGCCAAGTTCCGTGATGCGCTGTGTCACTTTGCGGATGCTTTCCTCGCTCAAGTCAAGTCCGAGAGCTTCAAGATTCTTGCGGATATTGGCTTTGCCCGACAGTTTGCCGAGGGCATATTCGCGGGTACGGCCGAAGCGCTCTGGGGCAAGATTCGAGGAGTAGAGGTTGTTCTTGCTGTCGCCGTCGGCATGCACTCCGGCGCATTGCGTGAACACGTATTCGCCTACAATAGGCTTGTTGGGAGGGATTGCAACGCCAGAGTATGACTCTATGATATGGCTCACGCGGTTTATTTTTGACTCGTCAATGCCAGTTGACATGTGGAGCATGTCGTGAATCACTGCGACAGCACTCGACAGCGAGGCGTTGCCGGCGCGTTCTCCAAGACCATTGATCGTACAGTGCACCCCTGACGCTCCCACTTTCAAGGCGGCGAAGAGATTTGACGTGGCGAGGTCGTAGTCGTTGTGGGCATGGAAGTCGAAACGCAGTTTCGGATAGGTCTTGACCATGCGTTTCACATAGTCGAAAGTGTCGTAGGGGTCAAGAATGCCGAGTGTGTCGGGCAGCATAAAGCGTTCCACTGGTTCGTGGCGCAATGCGTCCATTAAGGAGAACACATAGTTGGGCGACTGGCTGATGCCGTTTGACCAATCCTCAAGATAAAGATTCACTTTCAGACCGCGCCCCACAGCATCGGCAATCTCAGCACGGATGTCGGCAATGTGTTGTGCCGGAGTCTTGCCCAACTGCTGTCGGCAATGACGCTCGCTGCCTTTGCACAGGAGGTTGATTACGGTGGCTCCGGCAGCGGCGGTCCATTCCGCCGACTTTCCTCCGTCGACAAATCCCAGCACCTCGATCTTGTGCAGATGGTTGTTGGCGCGAGCCCATTCGCAGATATGCTTTACGGTGTCGAATTCGCCCGTCGAGACTCTTGCCGACGCCACTTCGACACGCGGGACGCCGAGTTCCTCGACAAGCAGTCGGAAGATGCTGAGTTTCTCACTTCGGGAGAAACTCACGCCTGACGTTTGCTCGCCGTCGCGCAGCGTGGTGTCCATTATCTCTATTATAGAACCTTTCATTGCTGCTTGTTCTCGTAGTCCTCAATTTTGTTTTTGTTGGCGAGCAGGAAGTCGATGTCGTCAAGTCCGTTCATAAGGCAATGCTTCTTGTAGCCATTGATTTCAAACGTTTCGCTGCGGCCTGTTGCGCCGTTGGTAATTGTTTGTTCCATAAGGTTTACCGTAACCTTCGTTTGTGGATTGTTGAAAATGCTGTCGAAGAGTTCGGCGAGAAACTGTTCCGACACAACGACAGGCAGCACAAAGTTGTTAAGCTCGTTGTTCTTGTGTATGTCGGCGAAGAAACTCGACACGACTACCCTGAAACCATAGTCGGCAATTGCCCATGCGGCATGCTCGCGGCTCGAGCCTGAACCGAAATTCTTTCCTGCCACAAGTATCTCACCGCCATATCTGGGGTCGTTGAGCACGAACGAGTCAATCTTGTTGCCATGTTTGTCGTAGCGCCAGTCGCGGAACAGGTTGTCGCCGAATCCGTCGCGGGTTGTGGCTTTGAGGAAGCGCGCCGGGATAATCTGGTCGGTGTCGACGTTTTCAAGAGGCAACGGCACGCAGGTGCTTTCTATGATGTTGAATTTCTGTTTCATTTCTTTTTGGAATTTGTAGATTTATAAAAATTCGCGAGGGTCGGTCACTTTGCCTGTGATGGCTGCCGCCGCCGCTGTCAGCGGGCTTGCGAGCATTGTGCGCGAGCCTGGACCTTGTCTGCCCTCGAAGTTGCGGTTGCTTGTCGACACGGCGTATTTGCCTGCGGGAATCTTGTCGTCGTTCATTGCCAGACAGGCGGAGCATCCCGGTTGGCGGATTTCGAATCCGGCAGCCTCAAGCACCTTGTCGATGCCCTCTTGGCGAATCTGTTTGTCGACGCGCCATGACCCTGGCACGAGCCAAGCCGTTACGCTGTCGGCTTTATGCCTGCCTTTCACCAGCGACGCGAATGCGCGGAAGTCTTCGATGCGGCCGTTGGTGCAAGCTCCGAGAAACACGTAATCCACCTTCTTGCCGATAAGTTTATCGCCGGGATTGAATCCCATATATTCCATCGACTTCATGAAAGAAGTCTTCTCTGTGTCGGCCATCGCGTCGGTTGTTGGGATGGAGCGTGTGATGCCAGTTCCCATACCGGGGTTGGTGCCGTAGGTGATCATCGGCTCTATGTCGGCGGCGTCAAATCTGACCTCCTTGTCGAATTTGGCGTCATCATCGCTGCGCAACGTCTTCCAATAGGCGAGGGCTTTGTCCCAGGCTTCGCCCTTAGGAGCGTGTTCGCGACCCTTGAGGTATTCGAAAGTTGTTTCGTCGGGAGCCACCATGCCGCCTCGCGCGCCCATCTCAATCGACAGGTTGCAGAGAGTCAGCCGTCCCTCCATTGAGAGTGAGCGCACCGCCTCGCCGGCATATTCAACAAAATAGCCGGTGGCGCCGCTGGTCGACATCCTCGACATCATATACAATGCAAGGTCTTTAGCCGTCACACCCTTGCCGAGCTTGCCGTCGACGGTGATGCGCATTGTCTTCGGGCGTGATTGCAGGATGCATTGCGAAGCCATCACCATTTCCACCTCGCTCGTGCCGATTCCGAAAGCCACAGCGCCCATTGCGCCGTGGGTAGACGTGTGCGAGTCGCCGCACACGATTGTCATTCCCGGCAGTGTCAGTCCTGTTTCTGGTCCTACAACATGAATGATGCCGTTGTTTGGGTTCATCATTCCGTAATAAGTCAGTCCGAAATCCTTGGCGTTGCGTTCAAGCGTGTCGACCTGCGCGCGCGACACGGGATCGGCAATCTCCTTGTCCTGGTCGTGGGTTGGGGTGTTGTGGTCGGGCATACAGACAATCTGTTGCGGACGCAGACATTTGATGCCGCGTTGTCTCAAGCCGGCGAATGCCTGTGGGCTTGTCACTTCGTGACAGTAGAGTCGGTCTATATATAGTTGTGTCGGACCATCGGCGATGGTTTGCACCACGTGTTTGTCCCAGATTTTGTCAAAAAGAGTGTTCATGTCTTTATTCTTTGAATTTGTTGATACAGTCAATATAAGCCTCTACGGAGGCGGCGATAATGTCGGTATTGGCGCCGAAGCCATAATAGACGTGCCCGTTGTATTCCACTTGCATGTGCACCTTGCCCACATCGTTGCTGCCTTTGCTGATGGCTTGGATTGTGAACTCCTTGATGGTCATGTGTCGCTCGATGATGCGTTTCAGCGCATTGATGGCGGCGTCTACCGGACCATTGCCGCTCGCCGCAGCCTCAAACTTCTCGCCGCTGATGTTGAGCCCAATGCTTGCCACGGGACGGATGCCCACACCGCTTGTCACCTGCAGGTATTCCAGCTTGATGCGATGGTTCAGCGTGCGGTCTACGCCTGCGAGAATCATAATGTCATCATCGTTGATGTCCTTTTTCTTGTCGGCGAGTTTGAGAAACGCCTCATAAATCTTGTCGAGTTTCTCGAAGGTGGTATTGATGCCGAGTGCCGACAGCCGGCTTTTGAGGGCGGCGCGTCCGCTGCGTGCGGTCAGAACGATGGAATTGTCGTCTATTCCCACATCGTGGGGATTGATGATTTCATAGGTCTGCACATTCTTCAGCACACCGTCCTGGTGTATGCCCGACGAGTGTGCGAACGCGTTGCGGCCAACGATGGCTTTGTTGGGCTGCACCGGCATATTCATCAAGCTTGACACGAGTCGGCTTGTGGGATAAATCTTCTGCGTGTTGATGTTGCAGTCGATGTCAATATCGTTGTGGCATTTGATAATCATCGCTATTTCCTCGAGGGCGGTGTTGCCGGCGCGCTCGCCGATGCCGTTGACCGTCACTTCCACTTGGCGTGCTCCGTTGAGCACTCCGCTCATCGTGTTGGCGGTTGCCATGCCGAGGTCGTTGTGGCAGTGGGTTGAGATGATGGCGCGGTCGATGCCGTCAACATGCTCCATAAGGTATTTAATCTTGTCGCCGTACTCTTGTGGCAGGCAGTAGCCGGTGGTGTCGGGAATGTTGACGACCGTTGCTCCGGCCTTTATTACCGCCTCTACAACGCGGGCGAGATACTCATTTTCGGTGCGGCCTGCGTCTTCGGCATAGAATTCCACATCGTTGACATATCGTCTGGCATATTTAACGGCGGCCACGGCACGCTCGATAATCTCCTCGCGCGTGGAGTTGAATTTGTATCTGATATGCGAGTCAGATGTGCCGATGCCGGTGTGTATGCGCTTGTGCTTGGCGTATTTCAATGCTTCCGCCGCTGCGTCGATGTCTTTCTCCACAGCGCGTGTTAGAGCGCATACGGTTGGCCATGTGACGGCTTTTGAAATCTCTACCACAGAGTTGAAATCACCGGGACTCGACACTGGAAATCCAGCCTCAATCACATCTACGCCAAGGTTCTCAAGCGCCTTTGCAACCTGAATCTTCTCCACCGTGTTCAGTTGGCAGCCTGGCACTTGCTCTCCGTCGCGCAGCGTTGTGTCAAAAATAAACAATCTTTCATTCATAATCTTTTCCGTAATAAAAAAAGCCTTTCTTGTGTGTAAGAAAGGCTCATTGTCTGTCAAATCAAAAACAGCAAACACGACCTTTCTAATCCGATTCGATAATAATTGAACCTGATAGAAGGATAATGCTTAGTGAAATTGAATTGATGTTTGTCATAATCTAATTCTTTTACTATGCAAAAGTACTCATAAAATTCGAGTTTGCAAAATAAATCGTAATTAAAATATTTAATTTAGTGTCAAATTGTCGTAAAAAGCTCGTATGGGAAATAAAAAGGCGGGCGGTCATTATTTGACCGCCCGCCGAAACAATAATCAAAAGTGATTATTTCTTGATGATTCTGACAGCAGCACCGTTGTTGATGCGTACGAAGTAGATGCCTGAAGCAAGTTCGCTCACATTGATAGTGGCGTTGTTGCCGTTGACATTGCTGCTGGCGTTGACCATTGCTCCTGAGATGTTGAACACTGCGATGCTTACGATAGCCTCAGCAGCCTCAACGTTGACAACATCGGTTGCCGGGTTCGGGTAAACGCGTGTAGCGGCTGCTGCAACGTTCTCGACACCGTCGTGTGCGATAGTGATTGTTCCTTCGGCAGGAGTAGTCACATTGTTGTTGTCGGTCGGGAGAGCCCATACCTGCAGGCACTTCTGGTTGAGAACGTAGAGGTTGCCTGCGTAGTCATACTGAATCTGGTTGGTGATTGTGCCACCAGTCTTGACTGTGTATTCATACTTCAACGAAGGAGTCTTGTCATTCCAAGTGACAGAGAATACAGCCAAATTGCTGTCGGCGTCGACAACTACCAAAGTCTTGCGGTCTTTTGAGATTGCAAGGGCACTACCGTTTGTGCCGTTGAGGTAGTCGGCGATTGAGCCGGAGTTGAACAACTGGTTGCCATCGTTGTCGATGTATACAAATGAAGGACAGTTGGAAGCGTTGTTGCCAGCGCCGCGGCTTTGTGCAACCCACAGACCGCCTTCGTCAGGAACGATTTCAACATTGGTGTTGTCCATCATGTTGTGACCGAGCATTGCCGATGGAGCCTTGTCCCAAGTCAATGCTGTGCCGAGGTCGTAGCGCAATACGACATTGCCTGTGGCTCCGTCTGCATTGTAGTCCTCGTCGAATGTGTAAAGTTTGGTGTTCTCACCAGTGCCGTAGACTGCGGCTGCTGTTGTTGAACTGCCAAGCAGAACATCGCCGTTGAAGAGACGGCCGTCGTTGTCGCGGTTCGTGAATTTGAACAAGCTTGGAAGAGCCTCAGTCGTGTTGGTGTTGAGGTTTGCCGGGTCAAGCAGACGGATGCCTGATGTCGGGTCGTTCCAGTCAGAAATGAATACCACACCATTCTCGTTGATGCCTAAGCGGTAAGGAGAAGCTGTGTGAGATGCAGTATAGCCGTCGGCACCGTATGCTTTCTCGCTTACGTTGAGCTTGTGGTCAAGGATGTAGATACCCTTGGCATACTTGTCGTTGGCTGTGCAGTTTGCAACGTAGATGTTGCCGAAGAACTGGCTTGTTGGAGTGTTGTCGATGACAAGACCGCGAGCCTTGGCAAATCCAGGAACAGAGGCTACCATGTTAGGACGTGCTGCGTTCTGGTTGGCGATTTCAACGCCCCATGCCAATTCGCCTTCAGGGAGTTGCTCGTTTGCGATAACCGCTGAATTGGCGCCTTCTTTGACATCACCTGCAGGAACTGTTGCGAGAACCTCCTTGGTGTCTTTGTTCATCAATACGATGTTGGCGGCAGGAGTGGCGCCTGTAGCGTCGAATGTGAATGTGGTTTCTGTTTCGCCCACATTGGCTGCCAGATTGTAAGCATATTCATAGCTTACAGTAGGCTGCTCAACATTTTTGGTTGTAAACTTCGAAACCTTGCCGTCGCGCACGAGGTAGAGGTTGAAGTAAGCGTCGGTGATCACATCGTCGGCGTTTCTCTCTGTGACAACTTCACCTGTAGCTGTAGTGTAGGCAGCCTCGGCTGGTGTTACAGCTGCGCCTGTTGTTGTGAGGAGTTTCGCGTTGTCAAAGCCGTTTGTTACGTTTATGAGTTTCAAACCGGCAACCTTGCCTTCTGCAACAACTGGAGCGACCATAAGGTCGTTGCCTGCAAACTTGAAGAATGATGCGCCGTTTTCGCCCGGAGCCATCGCCTCCGCAGGAATAGTTCCCATCAAAGGAGCGTCGGTGTTGTTGCCGGCAGTCTGCCATTCAACAGGGTTTGTGTTTGAACCGTCGATTACATACTGGTTTTCTGACAGCGGAGAAACTACAAGCTGGTAGTCATCGCCGAGTTTGTTGCCAGTGTAATTTGAGTCGGCTGATACATTTTTGTTGATGAATGTGGTAGTAGCCAATGCTCCGCCAGAGATGCCGAATTCAATGAAACGCATGGATGTGCTCGAACCCTTAGTCTGTGCGGTAACGACAATCGATCCCTCTTCGCTTGTGCCAGAAGCAGCGATTGTGCGTCCGGTCAATGCGTTGTAGTAGTTGCCTGAGTTCTGGGAAGTGAACCAGAGCGCAGGAGCGCCTGTCGGAAGTTCGTTGTCGTTCTTTGTCCATTTGTAGATTGCCACAGAGCCGCGTACGTCGCCAGAGGCAACTTGATTGTTGTCAAACTGGTTTTCACCGTAGCTTGTAGCTACGAGAACGTTGTCGGCAGTGAATGCGATATCGGAAATCTTCAATTGACGGTTCTCTTCAAGAGTTGTGCCCTCTGTACTGATTTCAGCCACGCTGTTGTCTGCAAGGTTCACATCGTAGATAAACGGCTCGTTTGCAGCGTCAAGAGCGAGCACAAACAAGTGACCGTTGCGGATAATCTGACGACGCACAGTCTTGCCTTCCAATTGAGTGGCCAATGGGCTGGTTTCTTCGCCCACAGCGGCTACATTGTATTTGTCGGCAACGCCGTAAGCTTTGTTGTCGCCAATTTCGTCAGGATAGTTCTCGTAGACAACTGTCGGAGGAACATAGCTTTCAGACTCAAGATATGTGTTGATGTATGCAGTTCCGTTGGCTTCAACAGTTACTGGCTTCAGATATTCCTCTGTAGCGCCTTTGTATCCCTTGGCGGTATAAGTCAAAGTGTATTCGCCCGGTTCGAGGTTGTCGAAGATAAACGCACCGTTCCACTCGTTGTCGGTGGTGTAGGTTGCCACTTCAACGCCAGCTTTGAACAATTTAACAGTCACGCCGTTCAATGGCATATAGACATCGTTTGTGCGTGCGGCAGGCTTGTAGAGAGCTTGGCTGAATTTCTCGTGGAGGTCGCGTACGATACCGTAGATAGTGCCGGTCTTTTCTGCCTTCCATCCCATATAGTCAATAAGACCGCGGGCATAGAGGTGGCCTTCGTGACGGCAAACGTCATCGTTCATGGCGCGTTGGCGGGCAGGTTGGTAAGTGTGGAAGTAACCTTCAACAAGGAATCCGGGGACGCCGTGTTTCAACACTCCGAGATAACCCATATAGTTTGTTCCGTTGTTTGAAGTTTCCGATCCTGAACCGTAGAAGTCGAGGTCGCCGCGCACGTTGGCGTTATCTTTTGAATAATATGACCACATCTGGTGCTCGTTGCTGAAGGCATACGGCCAAATGTGTTGAGCCATCGCCTTGCTGCCAGGAGCGGAGTAGGTCTCGTCGTCCTTGCCACGGAAGATAAACAGTGGGTAGTTTGACGGAGAGCCTTCTCCGGCAGCGTTTGAGTGGATTGAGATAAACACGTCGAAGTTGTTTGCCTCTACCTCCTCGCGGATTTCAGACAGCGGACGGTTGTATGCGCCGTTGTCGTCGCCTTTGTGTGCAGGGTACGGACCAACCTTGACGTGCGACATCACGATGTGCTGCGACATGTCGAGGGCTGCGCCTATGCGGTCTGGGTTAGAGTTTGTTTGGTTTTTGGTGCGGTCGAACGGTACGCCAGCCTCTACAAGCTTGTCGAGGAGTGCGAAACCTTTGTGAAGGTTTGTGTTCGACTCAAAGAAACCTGTTGTATCCACATTCTCAATGGTGTACGGCTGACGGCCGATTGTCTGGCATGGACGGTCGTTGCCAGTCCAGCTGCCGTGGCCCGGGTTGATGTAGATACGGACTTGGTCGGCTGTCTTGCCGGCGTATGCTGTTCCGCAAGTGAGTGCCACGATTGCGGATGCCATCAATAGTCTGCTCTTCATGTCTATTTGGTTTTTACATTAATAATGTATGCCTCGCCGCTTGGCGTGGTAAACGAAATCTTCTCACCGTTGGCTGAAACGGTAGGGTACATAGCCATTGTCGAAGCGTCGCTGAGCACTTGCTTCTCTTTGCCGTCGGCAGAGTAGGCGATTACTTCTGATGAAGTTACAAATTCGCCGTTGTCTGTGTCGTGCATTCCGACAACGATGTTGTTGTCATACCATTTTGCGGCGCGGATGTAGCCGATGTGCTGCACGTCAGTGCCGTCGATGTTGCAAGTGAATGCACCTTGACCGGCAAGGTAGTAGAGCACCTTTGTTCCGTCGGGAGAAACCGAAGGCCACAAATAGCTTTGTCCCTCTGTTCCATTAGGAGAGAGAGTTACGGTCTTGCCGTTGCTGGTGAGCATCAGCTGTCCGTATTCAATGAATGCCACCGGGGTTTTCTTGTCGGCTTTGGCGTTGCCCATAGCTTTTGTCTTTAGCTTGCGTCCTTTTACCACGTAGACTGCGTCGCCGTTTGCTGCCACGCCGTTGAGTTCGCGTGTGGCGTCGACGATGGTCTGCACTTCGCCAGTCTGAAGGTTAACCGACTTCAATGCCTGACGTTTCAGGTGGTCTTTGCCGATTTGGGTTTCACGATAGACGATGGTATTGCCGTTGTCGAGGATTTTGGCGTCGTATTCCGAGCCGGAAGCTGTGGTGACAGTGGTCAGTTGTCCTGTTGCCAAATCCAATTTCTGAAGACCTTGCTTCTGCTGGTCAGCAACGAGGAGATAGTCGCCGTTGGGGCTAATTGTAGCCATGTCGACTTTCACGCCTTCTGGAAGGTTAACTTTTTGAGTTGAACCGACTTCCATCAATTGCGCGAATCCTATGCTTGAACCGCAAAGGAGCATCACAGAAAGAAAAATTTTTCTCATAATGATGTTAGTTTGGTTAATTAATCAGGTTAGGTTGAAAATTCTATTGCGAAATTAAAAATTTTATCTGTTTTAGCGATGAAAAATATGTGTTTTTTAATCTTAAAAGATGTATCTAAATTTAAAGCACCCACTATTGTGTGCGCGGGTATTGCCATTTCGGAAATAATCATTAAATTTGCGTTTTACTTTAATAAGGTGAAAAATGGAAATAAAAATTACTGATAAAGATATGGAATTTCTGCGTATGGCTGCCGAGAAATCGGAGCGCAGCGTGGAAAATGGCGGCGGCCCGTTTGGCGCAGTCATAGTTAAGAATGACGAGGTGCTGGCAGTAGAGTCAAATTCGGTGACAATTGACAATGATCCTACGGCGCATGCCGAGGTCAATGCCATCCGTTCGGCATGCCGCAAGGTTGGCTCGTTCAAATTGGATGGCTGCTACGTCTATAGCTCGTGCGAGCCGTGTCCGATGTGCCTCAGCGCACTTTATTGGGCGGGAGTGGCGCGCATATATTATGGCAACACCAAAGAAGACGCGGACGCCATCGATTTCAGCGACAAGTTTATCTATGAGGAACTCGAACGTCCGAAGTCGTTGCGCTCCATTCCTTGCATTCATGTGCCTGATTCTGGCGCAATCAAGGCATTCCGTATGTGGAGTGACAAGACCGACAAAATAGAGTATTGATGAAGGTTGTCATTGCATCTGACAAATTCAAGGGTTCTTTGTCGTCGGAGCAGGTGGCTGCGGCGATAGAGGAGGGCATACTCGCGGCAATGCCTGACTGTGAGATTGACAAACTCCATGTGGCTGATGGCGGCGACGGTACGGCTGCCTCTATTGTGGAGTCGACCGGAGGGGTGTGGATTAATGTGAAGAGCGAGGATCCGTTGGGACGTCCGGTGGATGCGCGTTTCGGCGCTGTGGAAAGTCGCACGGCTGTGATTGATGTGGCTACGGCGTCGGGCATAGCGTTGCTTCGCCCTGACGAGTATGATCCGCTGAACGCCACTACCAAAGGCACTGGCATACTTATCCGCGAAGCCATTGACAGAGGTTTCCGCAATTTCAACATAGGCGTTGGCGGCAGTGCTACCAACGATGCCGGCACAGGGCTTCTGTCGGCGTTGGGATATCGTTTTCTCGATGCCCGAGGCAACGAGTTGGAGCCTTGTGGGCGGTCATTGTCGCGCATTGCGGAGATTGACGACAGCCAGAGAATGCCGGAACTTAAGGAATGCTCGTTCACGGTGATGTGTGATGTGGATGCCGCGTTTTACGGACCGAAAGGTGCTGCATGGCTTTTCGGACCGCAGAAAGGTGCCACCAACAAAATCCTCGAGGCGCTTGACGACGGTATGCGTACATTCGCGGCCGTAGTGAAAAAAAAATATGGCAAGTCGATGCAAAACCAGAGTTATGCGGGCGCAGCCGGCGGAATTGGCGGTGCGTTGTGGGCTATGCTCGACGCCAGTCTGACACCAGGCATCTACGCGATGCTGAAGGCTATAAATTTTGAAGCACGCATTGCCGATGCCGACATTGTGGTTACCGGAGAGGGGGCGATGGATTCGCTCACGCTGTTGGGCAAAGCTCCCTACGGAGTGTGTGGAGAGGCTGCGTGGAATGGCATTCCAACGATTGCATTCGTGGGAAGCGTGTCAGACAGCGACAGCCTCAATGAGTACGGATTCCTGTCGGTTTATCCAACGGTTTCCGGCCCTATGCCGCTCGAAGAGGCGATGAAACCCGATGTGGCATATGCCAATTTGAAGCGCACGGCCATGCAGGTGTTCCGCACGCTGCTTATAAGACAAAATAATTAACGATTATTGTGAAATAAAGTTTCGCCGATTGGATGGATGTTTGTAACTTTACGCAATAACTAAAAAAAAGAATAAATACTATGGAAAGAGTGATTCCAGCATCAGAACTTATAATCAACCCTGACGGGTCGGTTTTCCACCTTCACATAAAGCCGGAAATGCTTGTCGACAACATCATACTCGTCGGCGATCCGGGTCGTGTAGACTTGGTGGCTTCTTTCTTCGACAAGAAAATTCATGAAGTGTCGAGTCGTGAATTCCACACGATAACAGGTGAATATCAAGGCAAGCCGGTGATGTGCGTGTCGCACGGTATTGGCGCCGACAACATAGATATTGTGGTCAATGAGCTCGACGCATTGGCGAATGTTGATTTCGAGACTCGTACGGTCAAGAAGAATTTCCGTCAGCTCTCAATGGTGCGTATCGGCACGTCGGGCAGCATACAGGAGGATATCCCTGTGGGCTCGATGGTGATTGCGCGCAAGGCTCTTGGCATCGACGGCGCGTTCCACTTCTATAAGAATTCGGAAAAAGTGCGCGACATTGAACTTGAGGACGCCTTCATCAGTCAGTCTGGGTGGAAACCAATCTGGAATCATCCTTATATCGTTGACGCCGATGAGGAACTGGCAAATCGTATATGCTGCGAGGGCATGGTGATGGGCATCACAATCACTGCCAATGGCTTCTATGGCCCACAAGGACGCGAGCTGCGCCTTGAAATCGCCGATAAGAACTATGGCAAGATGCTCAGCGGATTTGAGTATAAAGGTCAGCGTCTGACTAACTTCGAGATGGAGAGCGCAATGCTTCAGGGCTTGGCTAAACTTATGGGACACAAGGCTGTGACGGTATGCTCGATTATCGCCGGACGCGTGTCGCACACATCAAACCCTAACTACAAGGGCTCTATCGGCGAACTCATTCAATTAGTTTTGAACAAACTCTAAAACAATAATATTATGGCAAACAAAAGACAACTGAAAAAGTATATGAAGAATATGGCGGCTAACCTTGCAGGAGAAACTGTATTCATCCTCAATTATTATGATGGAATCGACGAGGCTAAGGCAAATGACGTCATTGACAAGATTTTCAATCTGTTGACTGAAAAGATCAACGATGTGTCGGTTGATTTCGACAAAACATGCAAAGATTCTTTCGCCGGCGACCGCAAGGCGTATCGCAAGGCGCGCAATGCCTACTACAAGGCTGCCTATAAGAAGCTGTATACAGATTTCACTGAGGGCGTCAGCGCGGTGTTGAAAGACATGAACGCTCTTCTCAGCAAGGAGCAGCTTGAGGAAAACAAGCGCATGGCCAACGAATAAGAGCTGGCAAACGGCTATAGATAAGGCGGCGGCATCTGGTGGAAAATCGGATGCCGCCGCCGACTCTTTTGCAGAATGGAGAAAAATGCGTAACTTTGCAGTGCAAAAAAAGAATAATTTTTAATCTTAATTTAGAAACGAATGGGTTTTAATTTGCTTAAAGGAAAACGAGGCATCATTTTCGGTGCGTTGAATTCCAGCAGTATTGCTTGGAAAACTGCCGAACGCGTTGTTGAGGAAGGCGCTGTGATAACGCTGAGCAACACGCCGGTGGCTGTGCGTATGGGCGAGGTTTCAGAACTGGGTGAGAAGCTCAATGCGGAAATCATCCCTGCAGATGCCACTAACTGTGATGACTTGAAAACCGTGTTTGAGCGCTCGGTGGAGGTGTTGGGCGGAAAAATCGACTTTGTGCTCCACTCTATCGGTATGTCGCCAAACGTGCGTAAGAAAAGACTTTACGACGACCTCGATTACGGAATGCTCGACAAGACTCTCGACATCTCCGCAATCTCTTTCCACAAGATGCTGCAGGTTGCCAAGAAACTCAACGCCATCAATGAGTATGGCTCGGTTGTGGCTCTCTCATATATCGCTGCGCAACGCACTATGTTCGGTTATAACGATATGGCTGACGCAAAGGCTCTCCTTGAGTCGATTGCACGCAGCTTCGGTTATATCTACGGCCGTGAGCACCATGTGAGAATCAACACAATTTCTCAGTCGCCTACGCTCACCACTGCCGGCAGCGGTGTGAAAGGCATGGAGTCGTTGATGGACTTCGCCAACCGCATGTCGCCTCTCGGCAACGCTACGGCCGATGAGTGTGCAAACTACTGTGTGGTTATGTTCAGCGACCTTACCCGCAAGGTTACAATGCAGAATCTCTACCACGACGGCGGTTTCTCCAATATGGGTATGAGCCTCCGTGCTATGGACCAGTACGAGAAGGGATTCGACAAATACCGCAATCCAGACGGAACAATCCAATACGGTTAGTCAACAGCGGGCTTAGCAAAGCAACAATACAAGGCAATCCTTTTGTGGGGTTGCCTTTTTTTATTACTTTTACATAAAAATTGGATTCTATGATAGAATATGTAAAAGGAGAGTTGACGGAGATTACGCCGGCAAGTGCCGTGGTGGAATGCGGCGGGGTGGGATATATGCTCAACATCTCTTTAAACACTTATACACGCTTGCAGAATGAGCGGCAGGCAAAAGTTTATGTCTACGAGGCGATACGCGAGGACGCACATTTGCTCTATGGTTTTGCCGACCGGGAGGAGAGGGCATTGTTCCTGTTGCTGATAACGGTGTCGGGGGTTGGGCCGAACACGGCGAGAATGATCCTTTCGTCGTTTTCCACAGCCGACTTGCAAGGAGTCATAGCCTCGGGCAACGTGAATCTGCTCAAGGCGGTGAAAGGAATTGGTGCAAAAACGGCTCAACGTATAATTGTTGACCTCCGCGATAAAATAAATCAGGGTGCGGATACGTTAATTATTCAGTCGGAGGCGACGTCGGAAACTTATGAGGAGGCACAGGCGGCGCTCATTATGCTTGGATTTGCCAAACCTGCGGTGCAGAAGGCATTGGGCAAACTGCTCAAGGATAATCCTGCGGAAAAAGTTGAGGGCTTGATTAAGAAGGCTTTAAAGATTCTTTAGTCTGCGCTTGGCGGCTTCGTTTCCGGCAACGTTTTAAAACGCCGTTTTTTTACTGAATGAACCAACGAGGAAGAGTTAAATATTTGCTGATGCTTGTGGCCGGAATTGTGCTTTATTCCGTCTGCAACATCGGTTTTGCGCAATACAAGAAAAGCGAGGTCAGCGCCCCGCCTACGATTTTTACCGGAAAGAGCAATGTTCCCGATTCAACCGGGATGCACTATCCCGTGAAGGCCACAATCACTCCGGGCTACGACGAGCTTACGAGTCCCGACCGTCAGGCAATCGACCTTAAAGATCCGTCGAACATCAAGACGGAGGTGGAATACGATTATACGACAGATACTTACGTGGTGCGCACCAAGGTCGGAGACCGTGAGGTGGCAACTCCTTTCATCTTGTCGTCGGAGGCTTACAACAATATGGAAGTGCGCAATTCAATGATGGATTATTACCGCAAGCGCAACTCCGAACTGTTTGAGCAGAAGGACAAAACAAAATTCAACGTGTTTGATATGAAATTCGGACTCGGACCATTGGAAAAGGTTTTCGGTCCGGGCGGTGTGCAGCTCAAGACACAGGGATCGGTGCAGGTTAAGATGGGTGTGAAATCCAACAAGACCGACAACCCGGCGCTTCCAGCAAGTGCGCGGCGCAAGACTTATTTTGATTTCGACCAAAAAATACAGGCTACAATTGATGCTTCGGTGGGCGACAAGTTGAAATTCAATATGACTTACAACACTGACGCGACGTTTGATTTCGACTCCAAAAACTTGAAACTGAAGTATGATGGAAAGGAAGATGAAATCATCAAGTCGATTGAGGCGGGCAACGTGTCGATGACCACAGGATCGTCGCTTATCAAGGGTAGCACAGCACTGTTCGGTCTGAAAACAAAGATGCAGTTTGGAAAATTCTCAATCACGGCATTGGTGTCGCAGCAAAACTCAGAGTCGCAGACGGTAAGCACAAAGGGTGGTGCGCAGACCACAAAGTTTTCAATCAATGCCGACGACTACGACAAAAACCGATATTTCTTCCTCGGACACTATTTCCGCGACACATACGACTACAATGCCTCGAAGCTGCCTTATGTGCTTTCGGGTGTAAATATCACACGTATTGAGGTGTGGGTAACCAACCAACGGGGCACGTACAACGAGGCGCGCCATCTGGTGGGGTTTATGGATATGGGTGAGAACAAACACTTGCAGAACAACCACTGGGTGCCGGTGGTATCGCCCGACAATCCAAGCAACAATTCCAACAACCTTGTGCAGGAAATCAAAACCGAATATCCCGACGCGCGTCAGATAAGCCAGGTGTCGACGGCGCTTGAGCCGTTGTCGGCCTACGGCATAGAGGGCGGCCGCGACTATGAGAAAATCGAGAGTGCCCGCCTGCTGTCGTCGACGGAGTACAAGCTCAATCCTACGCTGGGCTACATTGCGCTCAACTCTGCGCTCAATGCCGACGAGGTGCTCGCCGTGGCTTATGAATACACGTATCAGGGACAGGTGTACCAAGTGGGTGAGTTCTCGAGCGATGTGACTGACTCCAGTCAGGCTCTGTTTGTAAAAATGCTGAAGGGCAGCACTGTGTCGCCAAAGTTTGCCAACTGGGACTTGATGATGAAAAACGTTTATTCGCTTGGTGCATATCAGGTGCAGAAGACTAAATTCAAACTCAACGTGAAGTACAAAAGCGACTCCACTGGTGTCGCCGTGCAATATCTGCCAGCCGATCCTATCCGCAACAAACCGCTTATCCAAGTGCTCAACGTGGACCGGCTGGACTCAAACAACGAGAGCAATCCTGATGGATTCTACGACTTTATCGACGGCTATACTATCAATGCCGCGCAGGGCAAGGTGATATTTCCTGTTGTAGAGCCGTTCGGCGACTGGTTGGCGAGCCAATTGCTCAATGCCGACGATGCCAAGCGTTTCTGCTACCATGAGCTCTACGACTCGACGCAGACTGTTGCGAAGCAGTTTCAGGACAAGAATAAATTCATCCTTACGGGAGAGTACCAAGCCTCATCGGGGTCGACAATACGGCTGAATGCCATGAACGTGCCTCGTGGTTCGGTTGTGGTGACAGCTGGTGGTGTGACTCTGACGGAAAACAGTGACTATACTGTGGACTACAATATGGGTACGGTGACAATCACCAACCAAAGCATCATTGATTCGGGAACAAACATCAGTGTGTCGCTTGAAAACCAGTCAATGTTCAGCACACAGCGCAAAACGTTGCTCGGACTTGACATGAACTATCAGTTCAACAAGGACTTCAATGTCGGAGCCACACTTATGCATTTCTCGGAAAAGCCGCTCACAGAAAAGGTGGATATTGGAAACGAGTTGATAAACAACACTATCTGGGGTTTGAATTTCTCATACAACAAGAATTTCATGTGGCTTACAAACTGGCTCAACGCCATCCCTACGGTCAATGCCACCGCACCGTCGACCATAAGCATGCAAGGCGAGTTTGCTCAGTTGATTCCCCACAAGAAGAAAACAGGCACAAATGCGGGAAGCTCGTATCTTGATGATTTTGAGACCTCGCAAAACACAATTGACATACGTTCGCCGTATTCTTGGTTCTTGGCGTCAACGCCAAACGACCCCAACGGCGGACTCTTCCCGGAGGCTGCTTTGAGCAACAATGTGGACTATGGCAAAAACAGAGCTTTGCTCGCATGGTACTATATCGACCGTATGTTCACTCAGAAAAACTCATCGCTCTGTCCGGCATACATCAAGAATGACAAGGAGCAGTTGTCAAGTCCTTATGTTCGCGAAGTGACTACGCGTGAGATATGGCCTAACCGTGAGCTCAATTACGGCGAGGCGTCGGCAATCCAGACGCTCAACCTGTCGTTTTATCCGGCAGAGCGTGGTCCGTATAACCTTGACCATACAAATATCGATGCCAATTTCAATCTTCTCAACCCGGAGAAGCGTTGGGGCGGCATCATGCGCAAGCTTGACAACACCAACTTCGAGACGTCAAACATAGAGTATATCCAGTTCTGGATGATGGATCCGTTCTCTGTAGAGGGTGACACCAACGAAGGTGGCGACTTGTACTTCAACCTCGGCGAGGTGAGCGAGGACATCCTTAAAGACGGATACAAATCGTATGAAAACGGACTGCCTGCCGACGGCAGTACTCGCGGCACTCGTGAGACTGTATGGGGACGTGTGCCGACTGAAACATCGCTGACGTATGCTTTTGACAACACTTCTGGCGCTCGCCGCAATCAGGATGTGGGCTTGAACGGACTGTCGACTGAGCAGGAGTTTGAATTCACGACTTATAAGGAGTATCTTGAGAACCTGCGCGCAGTGTTGTCGCCTGAAAAGATAGCCGAGATGGAGGCAGACCAGTTCTCTCCGTTCAACGACCCTGCCGGCGACAACTATCATTATTTCCGCGGTTACGACTACGACGAGCAGCGCTTGTCGATACTTGAACGCTACAAGCGTTACAACGGCACGGAGGGAAACTCGCTTGGTGACGACGATGAAAAGGATCCTCTCTACCAGTCGTCGCGCAGTGTGCCTGATGTGGAGGACATCAACCAGGACAATACGCTCAACGAGTATGAGCGTTACTATCAATATCATATCTCGTTGCGCCGACAGGATTTGGTGGTTGGACAGAATTATATCACCGACAAACAAGTGTCGACAGTGCCGCTCGCAAACGGCAAGAAGGGCGAGGCTGTGTGGTATCAGTTCAAGATTCCATTGCGTGACTATGAGAAGGTGGTTGGCTCGATTTCCGACTTCTCAACCATCCGTTTCATCCGTATGTTTATGACGGGATTCAAAGAAGCTACGCATCTGCGTTTCGCAACTCTTGAGCTTGTGCGTGGCGACTGGCGCACGTACGATTATAATCTCAATTCGCGTGCCGACGCTCCTGCGGAAGGACAGCTCGACCTTTCTGTGGTCAATATTGAGGAGAATTCCGGACGTGAGCCGGTCAATTATGTGCTGCCTCCAGGCGTAAACCGTATTGTTGACCCGGGGCAGTCGCAGATTACGCAACTCAACGAGCAGTCAATGTCGATGAAGCTCACAGGACTGCAGGCCGGCGACGCGCGTGCCGTATATAAGAACACATCGATGGACTTGCGCCTTTACAAACGCATCCAACTCTTCACCCACGCCGAGCGTCTTGTGAATGACGTGGCAGAAGAGCTGAAGGACGGCGATTTCTCTGTGTTCATGCGTCTTGGTACCGACGTGAAAAGCAACTTCTATGAATATGAGGTGCCGTTGCATCTGACGGCTCCCGGAAAATACAACACCAACAATACCAACGACCAATATGCCGTATGGCCGGAAGCTAACTTTATGGATGTGAAACTTAGTTTGTTTACGGATATAAAGAAGGAACGCAACCGCGCGAAGCACGATGAGTCGCAGCAGGTGGGAAACACAACGCTGTATACTGGTTACGACCCCGACCATAGAGCTAACCGCGTGTCGGTGCTCGGCAACCCCTCGCTCAGCGATGTGCGCGTTGTGATGATTGGTGTGCGCAACAACTCCAGCAAGGAGAAGAGTGGTGAGGTGTGGGTGAACGAACTAAAGGTGACGGATTTCGACCAAGACGGTGGATGGGCTGCGAAGGGCAATGTCAACCTTGCGCTCAGCGATGTGGCTACAGTCAATTTTGGCGGACATATCGAGACTGTTGGATTCGGAAATGTAGACCAAAACCTATCGTCGCGCCGCATGGATGACTACAAGCAGTATAATGTGGCGACGCAGGTTGATGTTGGACGTTTCCTCCCAGCCAAGGCGAAGCTAAAAGCTCCGGTCTACTATTCTGTGTCGAAGGAGAAGACATCGCCAAAATATAACCCTCTTGACCAGGATATCCTGCTTAAGGACGCTCTCGACGAGGCCGAAACAAAGCAGGAGCGCGACTCGATAAGCAATTATTCCGTGGAGCAGTCGACGGTGAAGAGTTTCAGTATTTCTGGATTCAATTTCGGAGTTAAGAGCAAAGTGCCGATGCCTTGGGACCCTGCCAACTTCACAGTCAACTTCTCGTTCAACAAGCAGGAGAACATTTCACCGACTGTGCAGTATGAGCACATCAACGACTATCGCGGCAGTTTCCAATACAGCTTCTCTCCGGTCTACAAGCCGCTGAAGCCGTTCAGTTTCATCAAGAGCAAGTCGAAAAACCTGAAATTCTTTAAAGACTGGGAGTTCGGCTATGCGCCGTCGTCGTTGAGCTTCTTGACCAACATGACACGCTATTACTACGAACTGCAGTCGCGCAACGAGGCTGACGTAGAAGTGGAAGTTCCAGTGTCGGTGAGCAAGAATTTTTATTGGGACCGTCAGTTTGCAATCACTTGGAATCTTACAAAATCGTTGGCGTTGTCGTTTAACTCCAACACGATGGCGCGCATCGAGGAAGCAGTGGGACAGGTGAATAAGAAATTGTTCCCCGACAAGTATAAGGAATGGCGCGACACGGTGATGCGCAGCATCCGTGATTTCGGTACTCCGTGGAATTACAGTCAATCGTTTACGGCGACCTATAAGGCTCCGTTCAGCAAGATAGCAGTTCTTGACTTCCTTAACGGTAATGTGTCGTATAATGCGACATATCGATGGGATCGTGGTGCCGATGTGGCAGATGCTGTAGTTGGCAACTCGATTGCCAACAATGTGGTATGGAATCTCGACTCTAAAATCAATTTTGAGACACTCTACAATAAGTGTAAATACCTCAAGGAGGTGAACAAACGTTTCTCCAACAGCTCGAGGGGCAACAGGTCGCAGAAGGAGCGCAAACCACGCAAATTTCAGCGCACATACCAGCTTTCAGACTCTGTTGTGGCGGTGAAACACAATCTGCGCAGCAAGAAGGTGAAGGTGTCGGCGACAACGCTTGACGGCAAGCCGTTCCCGATAAAAACCAAAGTGGTGGATGATAATAATCTGCAAATCATCACTACAGGAAAGCAGTCGGTGAAACTCGTTGTCACTGAGGATTTGACAAAAGAAGTGAATGTTTGGAAGGAGATTGCCGACCATTCGGCGCGTTTCGGCATGATGGTGCGCAGCGCAAGTTTCCGCTGGCGCAATACGCGCACGTCCAACATACCGCAGTTTATACCCGAGGTGGGCGACTTGCTCGGACAGAGCAAGAGCTATGGCCCGATGTCACCGGGATTGGATTTCGCTTTCGGATTTACAGATGAGTCTTATCTCAACAAGGCGATGGCTCGCGGATGGCTGCTCGGCGACGAGAACCAGACGAGTCCTGCCATCTTCTCGCGTACTGAGGAGTACAATTTTGAGGTGCAGCTTGAGCCTATACGTGGATTGAAGATTCAGCTCACAGCCAACCGTACTGACAACCGCACAAATCAAGTGCAGTTCATGTACAACTCGATGCCTACCACCCGAAGCGGCAGTTTCACGATGACCACATGCGCCATAGCCACAGCGTTGCGCGGGTCGTCGTCGAAAGACGGCTACAGCAGTGCCGCCTACGATAAATTCTTGTCAAACATACCTGTGATGGCGCAGCGGTTGGAACAGAAATATCAAGGTATGCGCTATCCTGATGCCGGCTTTATCAGCGGCACGGAGTATGCCGGACAGCCTTACAATGCCGACAACGGAGGCGTAAGCCAGGCGAGCGGAGATGTGCTGATTCCGGCGTTCATCTCAGCCTACACTGGCAAGGACCCGCAGAAAGTGACCACATCGTTCTTCCCGGCATTGTCGCAGTTGTTGCCAAACTGGCGCGTCACCTACGACGGGTTGGTAAAAATCGGTGGTCTGAGCAACATCTTCCGCAGCCTTACGCTGACTCATGCTTATCAATGCACATACAGCGTCGGCTCCTTCTCGTCGTATCTGAACTGGGTTGGCGCCGGCAATGGCGATTTTGGATTTACCCGCGATGAGCAGACGCAGCGTCCTGTGCCGTCGTCGCCATATAATATCTCGTCGGTGACCATCACGGAGAAATTCGCTCCGCTGCTTGGTTTGTCGGCTACGCTTAAAAACAACCTTACGCTCAACGTTGAATACCGCGACAGCCGCACGCTGACGCTCAACACCAGTGCCGGACAACTTGTCGAGGCGTCGCAGAAAGCGTTTACGTTTGGCGGCGGATACAAGATTGCCAATTTCAACACTGTGTTGAAGATGAAAGGCGGTCAGAAAGGTGTCAGCAACGACCTTACTCTCAATGCCGACTTTTCGTTGCAGAACAATCAGTCGATTATACGAAAAATGCAGGAAGGGTCAAGTCAGGCAACCGCCGGCACGAAGTCGATAGCCATTAATTTCACGGCAAGCTACGTGTTGAGCAAGCGCATCACGCTGCAGGCGTATTTCGACCATCAGATTAACAAACCGTTGATTTCATCGAGCGCATATCCAACAACCAACAGCAATTACGGTGTTTCTGTCAACTTGTCGTTGGCTCAATAAATAATGAATTATGGGAAGAAATAAAGACAATAAGAAAAAAGAAACAGGGAAAGGTCTCGGTGCAATAACAGCCGTGACGGAGATGTATGGACGCAACGCAAAATGGGTTAACTGGGCGATTGTGGGACTGCTCTTTGTCCTGGCATTCTATGTGCGTGTCAATGCAATCGCCGGCAAGACGGAGCTGCATTCAGACGAGGTGTTCTCTATGGCGCTATGCACATGCGATCCCAATTATAATGTGGCAGTGGCCGACGGGACCTATACTGGAGCCCAACTGAAGGACATGATTGCCCATAGTGGAGACACCGGCTTCAATGGGATGCTCTCTGACCTGCGCCAACTTTGGGTAAACAATGGCGACGCTCCCCACGCCAGCCTCTACTATATGGCTTTACGTGTGGCGCTGACGGGCTACGACGCCTACGACCTCGATGGCTATATAGTGCGTGGAGGAGTGCTGAATATGTTGTTTTTCGTATTGTCGTTTGTGTTTATGTACAAACTGCTGCGACGCATATTCGGTGAGCGTCACATGCTGGTGTTTGTCGGACTTGCACTTGCATATTTCAATCTTCTGTCGGTGCGCAACACGATGCTTATCCGCGAGTACCAGATGGCGGAGGCTTCGGTTGTCATGCTTACGTATGTGGCCGTTGGCTTTGTCCAGCGTCTTCGTGCGGGCGAGGAGATACGCCGTTGGCGATTTGTGGCGCTCTTCGGAGTGTTGATGGGTTGCACCGTGTCTCTTGGATATTTCAATGCCTTCTACGTCATAGGCTTGTGTCTCGCGCTCGCAGCCTCTTGCATCCGTCATCATCGTCACCGAGCGATACTGCTGATTCTGTTGGCTGGAGTGGCTGCATTAGTTTTTGCATTTGTGATTTATCCAGGATTTTTCAACTTCATACTCCATCCTACGGTACATAAGTCGATGGCGTTCCGCAAGTTCTCGCTTGCATTGTCGGTCACTTTTGCACGCGACATCCGACGCCTGCTCTTCATCTCTTACGGTTTCTGGATTGTCCTGGCGGCCGTGCTTGTGGCGGCATTCTCAAAGGGAGGATTGAAAAAATTGGCAGACGGCGGACTTTTTGTGTGGTTGCCGTTGCTTGTAGTGGCTTGTATGCCACTTATTCAGTATGCGTCGATACTCAAGCATCCGCGTTACTATTATTGCCTTATGCCGGTGCTGATGTTGCTGGTGCCTCAGTCGCTCGCCGCGATGCCGAACCTGTGGCGTCGTTATTTCGGCATTCTCATCCTCTTGTTTTTCCCGATTCTCACTCCGCAGATTCATTTCCGCGACAATTATAGATGGGACGCGGTGCGCAAGGAATTGGCGCGTCCTGTCATATTCTATCAGTTGAATCCCAACGAATTGATTCAGCTCGTGCCTAACCTTGACGACAATGTGGAGTATACGGTCATGGGAAAAACTCCGATGACGAGCGAAATCAGTCAGGGGGAGGAACGTCTTGTGGTGGCGAAGATGGGAAAAATCGACAGCGACAAGTTTGTTTTTGTCGGAAAGGCGATTTGGAACAGCAATATCTATCTCTTTAATGTAAAATATGTTGAAAAATAGCATTATAGCAACAGTTGTGGCGTTGGTTCTCTCGGCGTGTTCCGCTGAGACGCAGCAGAAAACTTATTCGCTCGACGGGTCGGTTGACGCCTCGCGCGATGGCAAGGCCTATCTGTATGTGCTGTTGCCGGAATATCAGAAACTTATGCTGCTCGACAGTGTGGATGTCAGGCATGGGGGATTCCGCTTTTCCGGTACGGTTGACGAGCCGATGGAGGCTTTCGTGAGACTTAAGGGCGACACGGCGGCATACTGCTTTGTGCTGACCAACAATCGGCTGACAATGACAATAGAAGATGGTACATATTCAGTGCAGGGGTCGCCGTCAAACCGGGCGTTGTCGCAGCTGCTTGCCGACCGGTATGCGTTTGAAAAGCGCCGCGAATCGCTGCAGGCTGCCTACAAAAAGCAGTCTGCCGACTCAACTCTGACCAAGGTTGTTGAGGACTCGCTGATGACGGCTTATCATCAAGCAGGCGTCGACTATCGCAGACTGCTGCTTGAACGCCTGACTAAAAAAGTTCCATGCTATCCATTGATGGGACGGGTGGCGCTTCGCATGTTCGGTGGTGAAATGCTCCAATGCGAGATTGATTCCGTCAGCCTTCTGTTGAAAAATCCCCGATGATGTCGCGGCAGTCGGAATAAGGAAGGCAAATATGATTTGTCAAGATTGATTGTAGAATACGGAATCGGAAGTGCCTTAACAAGACTGACGAGGTTTTAGGATTTGTTATAAAGGAGATTTTGCAAGTGATTTGAAAGTTTTTACTACCTTTGTAAATTGACAGAGCGTTGCTCTGCTAGATAACAACAAATCTCGTGGAAAATAGAAAGAATATAGCAATATTGGGGAGCACCGGCTCCATCGGCACTCAGACGCTTGATGTGATTTCGGAATATCCCGACCGACTTTATCCGTCGCTTCTGACGGCCAACCGCAATGTAGACCTGCTCATAGAGCAGGCGCTTAAGTTTAAACCGCGTCGTGTGGTGATTGCGCAGAGCGACTGCTACACTAAGTTGCGCGGCGCCCTTGCCGGCGAGCCTATCGAAGTGATGTGCGGTCAGCAGGCGATAGCCGATGCCGCGGCAGCCGACGATGTCGACATCGTGGTGACTGCCATGGTGGGGTATAGCGGGCTGGCTCCTACAATCAGTGCCATCAAGGCGGGAAAGACAATAGCACTTGCCAATAAAGAAACTCTTGTTGTGGCTGGTGAACTGATAACCAGGCTTGTCAAGCAATACGGGTCGAGACTTGTGCCTGTCGATTCAGAGCATTCAGCGATATTCCAATGTCTTGTGGGCGAAGATCCAGAATCGGTCGATAAGTTGATTCTTACGGCATCGGGCGGTCCGTTCCGCACGCGTCCGAAAGAAGAACTGTATGGCGTGACTCGCGCCGACGCATTGAACCATCCAAACTGGTCGATGGGAGCGAAGGTGACCATTGATTCGGCCTCGATGATGAACAAGGGGTTTGAGATGATTGAGGCGCGATGGCTGTTTGGCATTCCGTCGGAACGGATTGAGATTGTGGTTCATCCGCAGTCGATTGTGCATTCGATGGTGGCATATTCCGACGGTTCAGTGAAGGCTCAGCTTGGCTTGCCCGACATGCGTCTGCCCATACGCTATGCTCTCAACTATCCGGAGCGGTTGCCGTCGGCATGCCGCAAGATGAGTGTGGCTGATTATGCCAATCTCACATTTGAGGCTCCCGACCGCGAGAAGTTTCCGTTGCTCGACATGGCTTTCGATGCAATCCACCGTGGCGGCAACGTGCCGTGTGCGCTCAATGCAGCCAACGAGATTGCCGTGGCGGCTTTTCTTGCCGACCGCATAGGGTTCATGCAGATGCCGGAAGTGGTGGCGGAGGCAGTGGCTCGCAACCGGTTTATCGCCAGCCCAACATACGACGACTATGTTGCGACCAATGCAGAGATAAGAAAAATTGCAGAAGAATTGATTAAATAAGAATCTACACACCAACAACTAATGGAATCTACATTTTTAATAAAAGCGGCACAACTGGTAGCGGCGTTTGGCTTGCTGATAATAGTGCATGAGTTCGGACATTATATCTTTGCCCGTATGTTTGGCATCCGGGTGGAGAAATTCTATCTGTTTTTTAATCCGTGGTTCTCTCTTTTCAAGTGGAAACCTAAGAAGAAAGCAGGCGCCGATGATGGCAAGTCGTCGTGGCGCGACACGGAGTACGGCATAGGATGGTTGCCGCTTGGCGGTTATTGCAAGATTGCCGGAATGATTGATGAGTCGATGGACAAGGAGCAGATGGCGCAGCCTGTGCAGCCGTGGGAATTCCGTGCCAAGCCGGCATGGCAGCGTCTGTTGGTGATGATTGCCGGTGTGCTGTTCAATTTTATTCTTGCCATAATCATTTACGCGGGCATTGCTTTTGCCTGGGGCGACAAATATATACAGTTCAGCGACGCTGAATATGGCATGCAGTTTGGTTGCGAGTCGGCAAAGACGCTGGGATTCCGCGATGGCGACATCCTTGTGAGTGCCGACGGCAAGACTCTTGACGCAGCCGATTTCGGAGTAGCTACACAGGAACTGCTTGAGGCGCGAGAGGTGACGGTGAAACGCAACGGTGCGCTCACCACGATAGATTTGCCTAAAAATGCGCTCCTCACCGTAAGCAACGAGTTGCGCGACCACAAGGACCGTGGATTTATGACCTATCGTTTCCCCGTTGTGGTGAAGGATATTGTTGCCGGTCAGCCGGCAGCTGCCGCGGGCCTTAAAGCCGGCGACCGCATTGTGGGCATCGACAGTGTGCGCACCGAGACATGGGATGTGTTTGCCGCCTGCCTTGCAAAGAGTCTTGACAAAGAAATCGCCGTGACCTACGAACGTGGCGGAAAGGAGTATGTGACCCATCTTCACACATCGGAATCGGGTAAGATTGGTATTCAGCTGACTCCGATCGATGAGATTTTCAAGACCCATACCATCAACTACAACATCTTCCAGGCAATACCTCGAGGCATTGAAATCGGCGTTGACAAGCTCACGTCGTACGTCAGCCAAATGAAGTATGTCTTTACAAAGGAGGGCGCGGAGAGCCTTGGCGGATTCGGAGCCATCGGCGATATGTTCCCTGCAGAGTGGAGCTGGTATCACTTCTGGTTTATCACGGCTTTTATCTCCGTGGCGCTTGCGTTTATGAACATTCTGCCGATTCCGGCTCTCGATGGCGGACATGCGCTGTTTGTCATCATTGAGATGTTTACAGGCAAGAAACCGAGTGAGAAAGTGCTTGAATACTCCACAATGGTGGGTCTTGGCTTGCTCCTTGTGTTGCTGCTTTACGCCAACGGCAATGATATTTACAGATTCTTTATCAAATAGGCTTGAACGAGATGGACTACAAGAAAATCATACTGAAAAAAGGCAAGGAGGAATCGTTGAAGCGTTTCCATCCGTGGGTGTTCTCTGGAGCGATTGCCAAGATGGACAACGATATTGAGGAGGGCGATCTTGTCAGTGTCTACACATCGGCAGGCGACTTTATCGCTGTTGGTCATTTTCAGATTGGCAGCATCGCAGTGCGTGTGCTCGACTTTGCACAGCGTGTGATAGGTGAGGATTTCTTTGTTGAGCGTCTGCAACGTGCCTACGATTTGCGTCAGGCTATCGGTTTGGTGCGCGATGACAACAATGCGTTCCGTCTTGTGCATGGTGAGGGCGACTTTCTGCCTGGATTGGTCGTCGATATCTATGGTGCCACAGCTGTGGTGCAGGCGCATTCTCCGGGAATGCACTTTGCGCGCAACATCATCGCGCAGTCGCTTCTCAAGATTGCCGGCGGACTGATACATAATGTGTATTATAAGTCAGAGACCACCCTTCCTTACAAGGCGCAACTCGACCCTCAGAATGATTATATCGTTGGCAAATATGAGACTGACATAGCCGTTGAAAACGGATTGAAGTTTCATGTGGACTGGCTCAAGGGGCAGAAGACAGGTTTCTTTGTCGACCAGCGCGACAATCGCAGCCTTCTTGAGCATTATGCTAAAGGACGCACGGTGCTCAACATGTTCTGCTACACAGGAGGATTTTCGTTCTATGCGATGCGTGGCGGAGCGAAGGCAGTGCATTCTGTCGACAGCTCGGAAAAGGCTGTGCGTTTGACGAATGCCAATGTCGAGCTTAATTTCCCAGGCGACAGCCGTCACAAGGCATTTGCGGAGGATGCATTCAAGTTTCTTGGCGGAATCGATGACAGTTATGACCTTATAATTCTCGATCCTCCAGCATTTGCAAAGCATAAGAGCGCGCTGAAAAATGCCCTCATAGGCTATCGCAAACTCAATGTGAAGGCATTTGAGAAGATTCGTCCGGGAGGCATTCTCTTCACGTTTTCCTGCTCGCAGGCGGTGTCGAAGGAGCAGTTCCGCCTTGCGGTATTCAGCGCGGCGGCCATGTCGGGGCGCAAGGTGCGCATCCTGCATCAACTCACGCAGCCGTCCGACCATCCCATCAACATCTACCATCCAGAGGGTGAGTATCTTAAAGGATTGGTGCTTTATGTGGAATAATAAATTCATAAAAACTCAACAGATATGAAGAAACAATTAATCCTCTCAGCCATTGCTGCGGTGGCACTCGGTGCTCCAGCGGCTTCTATGGCTGAGTCTTTAGATTTCAATTACAAAGTGGACAGATTTGCTGACATTGAAGTGCTGCGCTATAAAGTGCCAGACTTCGAGCAACTTACAATCCAACAGAAAGAGTTGGTTTATTATCTGACAGAGGCGGCTCTTTATGGCCGCGACATCTTGACAGATCAGAATGGTAAATACAACCTCGCAATCCGCACAACACTTGAAAACATCTATAAGAATTATGATGGCAGCAAGGACGACGCGGATTATAAAGGTTTTGTGCTTTATTTGAAGCAGGTGTGGTTTGCCAACGGTATACACCACCATTATTCTACCGACAAATTTACACCTCAGTTCAGTCAGGCGTTTTTTGAGACGCAGGTGAAGAAATTGTCAAAGAAGCAGTTGCCGTTGAAAAAGGGGCAAACTGTAGATGCGTTTCTCAAGGAGATAACGCCTGTGATTTTCGACCCGACGGTTATGGCCAAGCGTGTGAACCAAGCCAATGGTCAGGATTTGATTCTCACTTCCGCCAACAACTATTACGAGGGAGTGACGCAAGCCGAGGTTGAGCAGTTCTATGCTGCGATGAAGAAAACCGACAATCCGGAGGAACCAATTTCATACGGCTTGAACTCTCGGTTGGTGAAGCGTGACGGAAAACTTGTCGAGGAGGTTTATAAAGTGGGTGGCTACTATTCGGCTGCTATCGAGAAAATCGTTGAAAATCTTCGCAAGGCTGTGGCTTTTGCCGAAAACGACAAGCAGAAGGCCCACATAAACAAACTGATTCAATACTACACCGACGGTAATCTGAAGACCTTCGATGAATATTCTATCCTTTGGGTAGAGGATGTGGTCAGCAGCGTGGACTTCATCAACGGATTTATTGAGAATTATGGCGATCCGCTGGGTTATAAGGGTGCTTGGGAGTCGATCGTGAACTTTAAAAACGAGAAGGCTTCACACCGCACAGAGGTGGTCAGCAGCAACGCTCAGTGGTTTGAGAGCAACTCTCCTGTCGATCCACGTTTCAAAAAAGAGAAGGTGAAAGGTGTGACGGCAAAGGTTATCACGGCTGCCATCCTTGCCGGTGACTCTTATCCGTCAACGCCTATCGGCATCAATTTGCCAAATGCAAACTGGATTCGTGCAGCCCACGGTTCCAAATCGGTGACGCTTGAAAACATCACGGAGGCTTACGACCAGGCTTCGCACGGCAACGGATTCAACGAGGAGTTTGTAATCGATAAGGAGACAAGCGACTTGATGGATAAATATCTCTTTATTGTCGACAATATGCACACCGACCTTCACGAGTGTCTTGGACATGCTTCGGGAAAACTCTTGCCGGGTGTTTCCGACGATGCACTGAAGGAGCACGGCTCTACGCTTGAGGAGGCTCGTGCCGACCTGTTCGCGCTCTATTATCTTGCCGACCCGAAACTGCTTGAACTCGGTCTGCTTGACAACGAGAATGCTTACAAGGCTGAATACTACAAATATATTCTTAACGGCTTGATGACGCAATTGATGCGCATCGAGTATGGCAAGGACGTAGAGGAGGCGCACATGCGCAACCGTCAGCTGATTTCGAAATGGTGCTATGAACGAGGCAAGGCAGACAACGTTATCGAACTTGTGAAACGTGACGGAAAGACTTTCGTGAAAATCAACGATTATAAGAAACTCCGTGACTTGTTCGGTCAGTTGCTCGCCGAAATTCAGCGAATCAAGTCGGAAGGCGACTATGAGGCAGGAAAGACTCTTGTGGAGACGTATGCTGTAAAGGTTGACCCGGCAATCCATCGCGAGGTGCTCGACCGCTATGCTCGTCTCGACATCGCGCCGTATAAAGGTTTTGTCAATCCGGTCTACAAGCCTGTGTTTGACAAGAAAGGCAACATCATAGATGTGAAGATTGACTATACGGAGGGCTATATCGATCAGATGCTCCGCTATTCAAAAGACTATTCGCCGTTGACAAAATAAAAACGGTGTACGACTGATATGAAGCCGTATGGGGACGCTGCTCTCCATACGGTTTTTTTTCGGCATCGGCTGATGGATAACCGCTGAAAAATGGCTAAATTTGCAAAAAAGGAAAGGTTATGCTACTTACAACAACTCCAACAATTGAAGGCCGTCCGATACGCGAATATCGCGGGGTGGTGACGGGAGAGGCGATTATAGGCGCCAATTTTGTCAAAGATTTTTTCGCATCGCTGCGCGACACGTTCGGCGGACGCTGCGACATGTATGAGGATGTGCTGCGTGAGGCAAAAGACAATGCTCTCGATGAGATGTCGAAGAGAGCAGAGCGTATGGGATGCAATGCCGTGGTTGGCATAGATCTCGATTATGAGACAGTAGGTGCCAGCGGGTCAATGTTGATGGTTACGTGCAGCGGCACGGCAGTTGTAATATAATATGATGGATAAAGAAACGATAAGACAAATCAAGAGCGATTTTTTTGCGTTGCGCAATGGCGTGATTGCCGACAAGTTGCGCAGTGCGGGATGTCCGTATAAGATAATTTTCGGGTTGACGGTGCCTCAGATAGAAAGTGTTGCCGCAAAACATGAGCCGTCGGCCGGACTTGCCGAGACTTTGTGGGCAAACGATTCCACCAGGGAGAGCCGGTTGATGGCAACTATGGTTTTCCCCGCTTCGGAATTTTCTGTCGACAAGGCAAAGAAGTGGATCGCTGATGCCGATACGGTGGAATTGGTCGATATGCTGTGTTTCCGCCTTGTGCGCAATGTTGAAGGAGCGGAGCAGCTGGCTTTCAGTCTTGCCGGTGAGGAGCCGACTCGCTATGCCGGTTTGCGACTGCTTATGAATCTACTCGTTGTGCGCAAGCTTGCCGATGTGGAAAAAGCCAAAGGCGTCGCATCGCAATGGGCGGAAGGCGGTGATGCTGTTGCGCGCGTTGCAAGGCAAATCAAGGAAGAAATCGAGTGGTGCTTTTAATTGAACGAAAGGCAAATAAAAACGGCGTTTTTTTCACCGAAATTCAGACGAAATCATTAACTTTGCGTTGGTATGACTGCGACGGAAGACAAATCATATTATATCGCTCGCACGAAACTGGCTGAATATCTCGACAACAGACGGTTGCGCAAAACTCCGGAACGATTCGCGATTCTGGAGGCGGTCTTTTCGCACAACGACCATTTCGGCATAGAGGCTCTTTATGTGGATATGGAGAACCGCGCGTATCACGTCAGCCGATCCACTATCTACAACACAATGGAGCTTTTTACGGAGTGTGGACTGGTGCGCAAGCATCAGTTCGGCACCAATCAGGCTGTGTATGAGAAGGTGGTAAGCTCGGGAAACCACCATCATCTGATCTGTACGGAGTGCGGAAAGGTGAAGGAAGTGAAGGATCAGGAGTTGATGGACTACATCGGCAGCCGCAGATATGGGACATTCTCAGTGTCGTATATCTCGCTCTACGTCTACGGCATCTGCTCCACATGCCAGCGCCGGCGCCGGCGCAATCGTAAAATAGACAAGAAAACAACTTAAACGTAAAAACAGAATATAATTATGAAAGTAGATGTGCTCTTAGGTTTGCAATGGGGCGACGAAGGAAAAGGAAAGGTAGTTGATGTGCTGACTCCGCGTTACGATGTCGTGGCGCGTTTCCAAGGAGGTCCGAACGCAGGCCATACGTTGGAATTTGAAGGCAAGAAATACGTACTCCGTTCAATCCCTTCAGGAATTTTCCAGCATGGGCAGGTGAACATAATCGGAAATGGCGTAGTGCTCGACCCTGTGCTTTTCAGAGAAGAAGCAGAAGATTTGGAAAAAAGCGGCGTCGATATCAAGAAAATTTTGAAAATATCGAAAAAGGCACACTTGATAATGCCTACACACCGTCTGCTTGACGCTGCCAACGAGAAACTCAAAGGCTCGTCGAAAATTGGAACCACGGGCAAGGGTATCGGTCCGACATACACCGACAAGGTGAGCCGTAACGGTTTGCGTGTAGGCGACATTTTCCACAACTTTGAAGAGAAATATGCAGCCGCAAAGGCTCGCCACGTGAAAATGCTCGAGATGCTTGATGCGCTTTCCGACTTTTCGGAGCTTGAGGCAAAATGGCTTGATGCGATCAATTATCTGAAACAATATGAGCTGATTGACAGTGAGCATTATATCAACCATCTGCTTGCCGACGGCAAAAGCGTGCTGTGTGAAGGTGCGCAGGGCACGATGCTCGATGTTGACTTCGGATCGTATCCTTTTGTCACTTCAAGCAACACCATCTGTGCCGGAGCATGCAGCGGCCTTGGTGTGGCTCCACGCAGCATCGGTGAGGTGTTCGGTATTTTCAAGGCTTATTGCACACGCGTGGGCAGCGGTCCGTTCCCTACAGAACTTTTTGACGAGACCGGCAGTAAAATACGCGACCTCGGTCATGAATATGGCGCGGTGACTGGACGTGAACGCCGTTGCGGATGGATAGACCTTGTGGCTCTCCGTTATGCAATTATGCTCAGCGGTGTCACTCAGTTGATTATGATGAAGAGCGACGTGCTCGACACATTCCCGACAATCAAGGCTTGTACGGCTTACAAGGTGAACGGCACGCTGACACGTGATTTCCCTTACAGCATCGAGGACGGTGTGGAGCCAGTCTATGAGGAGATAAAGGGTTGGAACACGGATATGACCAAAATCAAGAACGAGGATGAGTTCCCGGCAGAGTTCAATGCTTATGTGGCATTCCTTGAGAAGGAATTGAATGTGCCTATCACGATTCTTTCTGTGGGTCCTGACCGCGAACAGACCATCGTGCGCTCTAATTTCAAGCACTAAAAAACATAAGGCTGCTTGGCGACAATTCTGGTCGCGAGGCAGCCTTATTAAATTTATAATTACCCTAAAACGTTAATACTATGGCAAAAGTAAGACCTTTCAGAGGACTGCGTCCACCCAAAAATATGGTGACCGAGGTGGCTTCACGTCCGTATGATGTACTTAATTCAGAAGAAGCCCGTAAAGAAGCGGGCGACAATGAAAAATCGCTTTATCACATTATCCGCCCGGAGATTGATTTTGCTCCCGGCACCGACGAACACGACCCGAAGGTGTATGAGAAGGCGGTGGAAAATTTCAAGAAATTCCAGACAAACGGATGGCTTGTGCAGGATCGTAAACCCTGCTACTACATCTATGCGCAGACTATGGACGGCCGTACTCAATATGGTTTTGTGGTGGCTGCCAATGTGGCTGACTATCTTGAGGGACGCATAAAAAAGCACGAACTGACACGCCGTGACAAGGAGGAGGACCGCATGAAGCATGTGCGCATAAACAAAGCCAACATCGAGCCGGTGTTTTTCACATTCCCCGACAACGATGAATTGGAGGAGATACTACGCCGCGTCACTGCCACAGAGCCGGAATATGATTTCGTCAGTGAGGATGGTTTCGGACATACGTTCTGGGTGATTGACGACGACAAGACGATTGACGCCGTGTCGCGCATATTCGGAGAAATTCCAAACATGTATATAGCCGATGGGCATCACCGAAGTGCCGCTGCCGCATTGGTGGGAAAAGAGATGGCCGATGCCAATCCAAACCATACGGGTGATGAGGAGTATAATTTCTTCCTTGCAGTCTGTTTTCCGGCTTCGCATCTTAAAGTGATTGATTACAATCGCCTTGTGCGCGATCTTAACGGGCATACGGATGAGGAATTCCTTCATCTGCTTGAAAAGAACTTCGTGGTGGAGGACAAAGGCACTGAAATCTATAGTCCGCAACACCTCCACAATTTCGCACTCTATCTTGGTGGGCATTGGTATTCGTTGACGGCACGTGAGGGTACGTACAACGATTCTGACCCAATCGGTGTGCTCGATGTGACGATATCATCGGATTTGATTTTGCGCGACCTGCTCGGAATCACCGATTTGAGAAGCGACAAGCGTATTGATTTTGTGGGCGGTATCCGTGGGCTCGGTGAGTTGAAGCGTCGTGTCGACAGCGGTGAGATGCGGATGGCTTTGGCTCTTTATCCTGTGACAATGCAGCAGATAATCGACATTGCCGATACAGGCAACATTATGCCGCCAAAGACAACTTGGTTTGAACCGAAATTGCGTTCAGGCCTTGTTATTCACAAACTTGATGATTAATTTTTTTATTACGATGTTTTTGTCTTTGAGGCGTTGCCGTGATGGCAATGCCTCATTTAGTATGTGCGCAGCGGTGCCATGAATGCATCTGGAATATGCTCAACTGTGAAGTTGTCGGGGTCTTGACCGACCATAAGGATTACGTCAAACTGCAGCTCGTGCGGCAGGTTGAACATCTTTACATAAGCGTTGCCGGCATTGATCAGGTGGCGTATTTTGTCGCGTGTAATCACTTGCGAGATGTCGTAGATGGGATGTGAGCGCGATTTCACTTCTACCACGATTATACGGTTGTCTTTCTCTGCCACGATGTCGATTTCGTTTTTGCCCGAACGCCAGTTGCGGTCGCGGATAAGGTAACCTTTTGCAAGTAGAGCCTCGAAAGCGGCATTCTCGCCTTTCTGTCCAAAGATGTTGTGTTTTGCCATTGCTTGATTCTTTAAATTACATGTGTCGCAGCAGCATTTGGCAGTTGCGGCAGTCGAACTCTACCGACATTGAGATGTTGCCCGACGTAAGCACCAGGTCTGACTTCCATTTCTGACCTTCGGGTGTGCGCAGGCAGCGCCCGTATTCGCGGCGCAGACAGAAACGTGTGGTCATCAGTATGTCGCCCGTTTTTGGATTGTTGCAAGTTTCCATTGCCTCTTCAATATGTTTCACGCCATGGTCGGCATAGAATTGCCGGGCAAGGTGGTTTGCCACGTTGTCGGCATACGTCAGAGTGGCGCTGGTATATGTGGCGTCTTTGTTTTCTTGACGTCGGAAATCGTAATGGTGGCGCAGTTTCGTGGCGCGGACAAGAGCCTCTACTGCATCGCGGCGGATTGTTGTGAGTGTCGATGCCGGAATAAACACATCGGCGGTGTCGCCGAGAATGAGACTGCGCAGGTGGTAAGGTGTGCTGCCCAATTTAGAGAATACTTTTAGCCGTGCCTCCTGTTGGTCGGATATTGCTGGCTGGAGGTCGATGTTGTGGCGAACTACGGCATTCGTGCCACGTTCGTCGGTGATTTCGGTGGCTATTCCTCCGTCCACCTTCCAGCAACGGATTGCAACATCGATTGAGCGCACAGCTGATTTGCCGTTGGCAAGAGTGTCGTTGAAGATTTTGTCGAAGTTGCGGTAGAGCATTGTGCCGGGAGCGACTGTCACTTTCTCAAACGGAGTGATTGCTTTGCCTGATACGGAATTGGCACGGAATCCTGACAGCGAGCCTTTATGATTGAAAAAGATTATACCATCGCCGTTGGCGACATCCTTTTTTGTGTCTACGATAATCGAGTTGCCGCGCACGCTTTTCACCTTGCCAAGCGGTTCGCCGATTGACTTTGGCGTGTCGGGCGACGACATCCGTTTGGCGGCGTCGCGACCGTCGAAGAAATAATGAGAGAATCTGCGGTTGAAACTTTTTGCAACATCGGGCTTAAAATTCAGATGCACCTTTCCTACGGCGCGACGCTGATAGCGTTCAGGATGGTGTTCGCAGATGTCGTTCAGCAGCGAGTTGTAGTATGCGGTCACATTTTTGACATATGGGATGTCTTTAAGTCGGCCTTCTATCTTCAGCGACGATGCTCCGGCATCGAGAAGCGCTTCCAATCTGTCGGCTTGATTGAAATCGCGCAGCGACAACAGGTGTTTTTGTTCAAACAACGTGTTGCCGTGGCGGTCGGTCAGATTGTATGTCAGACGGCACAGCTGTGCGCATTCACCACGGTTGGCGCTGCGTCCGCGCAGTGCGCAGCTGGCATGGCAGCGTCCGCTGTAACTCACACACAATGCTCCGTGAATGAAACATTCCAATGGGACGGTAGTCGCCTTGCGCACTTCGCGGATTTCATCGACTGAGAGCTCGCGGGCGAGTACCACCTGCGAGAATCCCACTTCTTCAAGAAACCGCGCTTTCTCGGGCGTGCGTGTGTCGCACTGAGTGCTTGCATGCAATGCTATAGGCGGGATGTCGAGGCGAAGTATGCCCATGTCCTGCACAATCAGCGCATCAACGTTGATGCGGTACAAGTCGCGGATAAGCCGTTCGGCATCGCGCAGCTCGTTGTCGAAAAGGATTGTGTTGACAGTTGCATACACTCTGGCGTCGTAGCTGTGGGCAAAATCCACGGCACGGGCAATGTCGTCCAGTGAATTGCCAGCCGATGCGCGGGCTCCGAAATTTGACGGGCCGATATATACAGCATCGGCACCATGTGTGATGGCGGCAATGGCGGTGTCGGCATTTTTCGCCGGCGACAGTAGTTCGATGATGCGTGGTTTTGTCATAATGTGATTCTATTTGATGTCGCGAATGTCGTAAGGAGTTTCTTGATAGACAAAGTAGTTGAGCCAGTTTGAAAACAACAGGTTGGCGTGGCTGCGCCAACGCACGAGCGGACCTTTCGCAGGATCGTCATCGATGTAATAGTGGGTTGGCACATGCGGATTCATGCCGCGGCTCAGGTCGCGGTGGTATTCACAGTCGAGCGTCAGCGGTGAATATTCAGAGTGACCTGTAATGTAGATTTCGCGTCCGTTGCGTGCCATGATTATATACACTCCGCTCTCTGCGCTTTCCGAGACGATTGACAAATCGGGCACTTTAAGGATGTCTTCCTTGCGCACTTCGCTATGGCGGCTATGAGGCACGTAGAACACGTCGTCGAAACCTCTGAACAGAGGATTGCTCTTTTCAAGTACGCGGTGCTCGAACACGCCTGAGAGTTTCTCGGCAAGCACGTGTTTATGGATGCCGTAGTGATGATATAGTCCGGCAAGGGCAGCCCAGCAGATATGGATTGTCGATGTAACGTGTGTGCGCGACCAGTCAAAAATTTCTTGCAGTTGCGGCCAGTAGTCGACAGTTTCGAAATCCTGCATCTCCACAGGTGCTCCAGTTACGATAAAACCGTCGTAGTTGTTCTTTTTGATATCGTTGAACGATTTGTAGAATTCCTCAAGGTGCTCCTTGGGTGTGTTTGTCCATTCGTGACCCTCAGGCAGCACGAGGTCGAGCTCAATCTGCAACGGCGTATTTGAGATGAGGCGCAGCAGGTCGGTCTCGGTCATCAGTTTCAGAGGCATGAGGTTGAGCACGGCAATGCGCAGCGGGCGTGTGTCCTGCGACGACGCTCGTTGCTCCTCAATCACGAATATGTTTTCTTTTTTCAGTTCCTCTACCGCAGGCAGGGTACTGGGAATTCTTACTGGCATAGGCTTTTGTCGTTTTTATAGATTGTTGTAGATTGTCATTGCTTCCATACGCCCGGCATTGATGAGGTCGGGGTAGTGGGCGTCGGAATTGAAAACCACGGGTATGCCAATCTCTTTCAAACGCTTGAAATAACGCTCGTTAGGGAACAATCTGTGGTGCTGGAACATTGATTTGGTGTTTATCTCTGCAATAATGCCCGCATCTTTGATGGCTTCCATCACTTCTTCCACGCGCTTGGCATACCACGGCTCGTCCTCGATTCCTGGCGAGAAATAAGAAGCGTTCTGACCTATTTTGTCGAAATGCCCGATAATGTCAAGTCCCCCGGCGGCAATCATTTTTAGTGTCTGGTCGTAGAATGTGTCGACGACATAGCGAATGTCATTGTCGAAGAATAATGCCATTTTTGTCTTGAACGAGTCGAAGTGTCCGTCGGTGTCGACCATTGTGTCGCTTGATGGGATGAAATGCACGGAGCCGATGCGATAGTCGAGAGGCAGTTTGCTGAAATATTCATTCGATGGTCCCCAATAGTCGCCAAGATAGTCAATCTCCATGGAAACAAGCAATTCCACTTGCCCCGCGTATTCTTGCTTCAGTCGGTTGAAAATGCCGAGATACTCCGCCACGTCGTCGGTTTTCATATTGCACGGCGACTCGATAGGCACAGGGGAGTGGGGCGAGAAGCCATAGTGGGAGAATCCCATCTCTGCCGCTTTTGCCGCAAATTCAGGCATCTCTGCATGTCCATCGCAAAACTGCGTGTGGCTATGGAAATTATATAGTTGTGATGTCGCTGCAATATTCTTGAAATCAATCATCGTAAGCGGTTATTTGTCGATTGCACTTTGTTCTGCCGAGCGGATGTTGTTGTCGATGTTGGCAAGTGTCTTTGTCGCATCGGAAACTTTGTGCTCCAATTGCAGAATGCTTTGTTCCATTTTCTTGCGTGCCGCAGGTTTGGCGTTGGCATAGGCGGCGCGCAGACGTTTCAGTTCAGTCTTGTCGTCGGCAAGTTGACTTGCAAGAGCTACTCGTTTCTCCATGAGACTTCTTGCCTCCGAGCTTTGGAAGTTGTCAAAGCGCGTGTAGCGCACGCCGTTCATCACATAAAACACAAATTCATCATCAGGCTTGTCAGTGTCGGCTGAAATTGATTCTATTGATTCTTTTAGCGACGCATAGTCGGCATCGTCAGCCCATGTGGCTTTGATGTCTCTCAGGGCGGCAAGACTGTAGATATTGTCATTGTCGCTGTCGTAATTTTCGCGCACGTCGTTGCGCTTGAACATATAGATTGTGACCTTGTCGGGTATCTGGTTGCGGTCGGTGGCCCACCAGCCGATGCCTGTCATTTCGTCGATGACAAACATATAGTCGTCGTAGGGGGAGTTGTATGGGAATCCGATGTTCTGCGGATTCAAATATTCGCCTGTAGAGAAATCCTTGCGCGACATGAAGATGTCGTAGCCTCCGATGCTGCCGTTGCCGTTGGATGCGAAATAGATAGTTGTGCCGTCGGTCATCACAAACGGGTAGGCAGCGTCGCCTCCATCGTTGAGTGAGGCAGGGAGCAGTGTTGCGTGATCCCATTTGTCGTCGGCAAGCCGATAGGTCTCGGCAAGCCTGACGCACCCAGTGCTGTCGGCAACCGACCATACCATACGGTTGGCTGATTGCGGCATAAACACCTCTGGCGTGTTGCATTCAAGGCCTGCGGGCAGAATGTCGGCGGTGTTGAGCGAGCCTGTTTCCTTTGATAGTTTGTATGCTTTCAGAAAATTTGATTTGTCGACGTTCAAACTGTCGAACACCTGAACCTTCTCAACATTTCCGAGCATCTCGGAAACGCGTTTCAGTCTGTTGTAGCCTTTTGCGGCTGTTGCTGACAGCGACGATTCATTTTCGCCAAGACGGTCGGCAAAAACGTCGGTGTAGTCAGCCGCAGCTTCGTAGTCCATTTCCTCAAGAGCATATTGCGCCATGTAGCGTGCGGCGTCGGTCACGCGTTTGTTGTAGGCAGTCTCGATATATTTTCGGGCTTCAGCCTTGCGACCGGTTTCATAAAGGCAGGCACCGTACCATTGGTTGTAGGATGCGTTGCCGGGATTTTTTTTTACGAGTCCCTGGAATGTCGACAGAGCTTTGCCGAATTCTCCTTCGGAATATAATTTTTTTGCCTGCTGCAATGTCAGCGCATTGGCGGCGGTGCAGCCCATAAGGGCAAGGCTTAGAATGATGTTTCGTGATTTCATAACGTGGGAAATTTAAGAAAACATTTTGTTTATATCGTCAAATGTGACGGTGCAGATGATTTTCTTGCCGTCGGGGGTGTAGTTGGCTTCTTTGGAGCGGAACAGGTCGGCAACAAGAGCTTCCATTGCATCGGGTGTTAGTCTGTCTCCGTAGCGCACAGCTGCTGCGCGTGCCGATGACAGGGCTATGTGCTCGCTGATGCGCTTTGAGAGGCTCACGCCACCATTGATGGCAGAGTCTGCCACGTCGAGAATCATCTCTTTTACGTCCGGATTTTTCAGGCAGGCTGGGAAGGCATTGACAGCCCATGAGCAGTCACCGAGAAATGAAATCTCAAATCCCATTTTCTCCATTTCAGGCTTTACCTCATCGAGAATGAGATTTTGCGCAGTCGACAGTTTTATGACTTCTTGAAACAATACTTTCTGCGATTCTATTTTTTTTGACTCGACGGCATTGATGAGTGAGTCGAAAAGCACGCGTATATGTGCCCTATGTTGGTCGATAAGCATTATGCCGTTGGCGCCTGGCACGAGAATATACTTGTTCCTCAGCTGTGTACACGAGGATGGCGTGAATTTTACTTTCTCTTGCTGAAAGGCTGAGGTCTGGTGGCTTTCTTCGGTTGACGGCATTTGGTTGAGAGCCGATGCCGCAACGACGTGCTCGAGCGAGTCGGAACGTTTTTTCTCAAAATTCTGATAGAGTTTGTCCCAGTTGTTCAGCTGTGAGTCGACAACACGGCGTTGTGTCTGAAATCCATCACCGCCGATGGCTGATGCCCGGCGTTGGGTGGTCGGCTGCGGCTGTGGCGCCGATGCTGACTGTGGCGCGAATGGGTTGTAGTTGGGGTCGAATTCAATTTCAGGCATTTCTACATCGTCGGTGTTGCCCACAGGAATCTCTATATCGCCCTCTGTGTCGAACTCGATTGTCGGTACGGCGCTGAACTTGCCGAGAGTTTCTTTTACGGCTGCAAAAAGAATCTGCCAGATTACCTGCTCGTTCTCAAACTTGATCTCGCTTTTTGTCGGGTGAATGTTCACGTCGATTGTCTCCGGGTCGACAGAGAAATGCAGGAAGTAGTTGGGCTGTGAATCGGCGGGAATCAGCTGGTCGAAACATTGTATTATCGCTTTGTGGAAGTATGGGTGGCGCATATGCCGACCGTTGACAAACAGATATTGCAGATAGTTGCGCTTGCGGGCGTTTTCTGGACGCGATACGAATCCATATATTTTCACGACCGAGGTCTCGGCTTCGATCGGAATCAATTGCTGACTCAGTGATTTGGAGAAGATTGACACGATGCGCTGCTTGAAGGAATCGCCTCCCATCAATTGGTACATCATGTTGCCGTTGTTCGACAGCTTGAACTCTGTTGTATAATTGACCAATGCGAGCTTTTCAAACTCGCGCACAATGTTGCTCAATTCAACTTGGTTGCTCTTCAGAAACTTACGACGAGCCGGGACGTTGAAGAAAATGTTTTTTATCATGAAATTGCAACCGGAAGGGCAGTAGTCAGGCTCCTGTGATTCGCACTGCGATGCATTGATGCATAGGTGTGTGCCCATTGGTGCGTCTTTCATGCGGGTGCGCAGCTCCACTTGGGCGATGGCGGCAATTGATGCCAATGCCTCTCCGCGGAATCCCATCGTATGGAGGGCGAACAAGTCACCGGCATTGCGTATCTTTGACGTGGCATGGCGTTCGAATGCCAAGCGGGCATCAGTTTCCGACATGCCCGAGCCGTTGTCGATTACCTGAATCAGTGTGCGCCCTGCGTCCTTAAGCACAATCTCGATTGATGTGGCTCCCGCGTCGATGGCATTTTCCACAAGTTCCTTGATTACCGAGGCTGGGCGTTGTATCACCTCGCCGGCGGCAATCTGATTGGCTACGGAGTCGGGTAGGAGTTTTATAATGTCTGACATATCAGTCTGTTGTCTTAATTTTCTTGTTCTCGTATTCGTTTCACTGGAGCAACTGCCTCTGGCTCGCTGAAAAGATTGCGCTGCTCGTCGGGGATGGTGAAGAGGTCGTAGCGGTCTTTGGGACGGATGGCTTCATACCATTTGAATCCTTTTAGGTAATACTGCGACTTCTTGGCAAGAAACAGGGGAGTGACCTTGCCTGTGACATCTGGCCATAGGTTGAGTTTCTCCATCTTTTGCCCGTCGACAAGCACTGTGAGGAAGCTGCCTTCAGCATCGACAAGCTTATTGTATGTGGAGTCTTTTTCCATTGGCAGCATAATTGCCATTACATTGCCGTTGACGTCAAGGCGGCGGAGTTTGCCGTCGATGAATGTTGCAATCATTTCTTTTCCCGACAACTGGTTGTAGAACTCCTCTTCCACGTGTTCGCCCATCAGTCCATATTCCGGCAGATAGGCTTTGTCGACTGTGCTGTCGTTCAGATGTATCTGTATGACGTTGCCCATCACTTGTCGCTCGAGATTCCAGAGTATCGGGTGGCGGTGCATGAATATCATTGAGTCGCGCGACTGAAATGTCAGCGAGTCGCACACTCCTTGCACATCGGTGCGGTAGAAACGCACGTTGGGGTAGGCGCACATCACACGCGATGAGTCGGGCATTTGGAGATAGGTGCGGATTGTGTCGCCGTGCACAAACACGGTGTCGCCTTGTGAATATTCCATCGCCAATGCGCGTCGGGTGGCAAACGAGGTGTTGTCCTTCTCGTTGTGATAGCCGTAGCCGCCTGTGAGAACGGCTGATTTGGCAGTGTCGGTAAGCACCATGTTCCCAAACACCTCGCCAAAACCGTTGGCGCGGTCGTAGACGATGGTGTCGCCGGTAAGTGTCTGTCCGTCTTTGCCGACAACGAGCGACCGGTTGAGAAGTTGCACTTTGTCTTTATCGGTGTTGTACCAGCCGCGGTCGGTGTAGACGATGCTGCTGTCTGACTCGATGGTTGTGTGGCCAACGATGTCGGCGATGTGTGTCTGCGTGTTATAGAGAAGGGTGTCTGTGTTGAGCACAAACTTTTTCTCATTGTTGGTCAGCACTACGTCGTACAGGAATTCCGAATCCTTTGTGTCGGGGGCATATTGTCCGTAGATTGACGTTATGGTGTTTTTGTCGTCTGAGATCTCTCCGCCTTTGAAGTAGTAGCCGATGTTGGCTATGAGGTCGTAGTCGAGACTGTCTGTAAACAGCGTGGTGTTGCGGTGTTCCAGGCGTACTCCGTTCTGCACCTTGCGCAGACGGGCTATTTCCTGCATGCCGTCATAGTAAAGCACGTCGGAATACACAAACAGTGTGTCGCCTTGCTCCATCTTTACGTTGCCAAAGGCATTCATCTTGTTTTCCTTGTCGTAGAAATGTGCGCTGTCGCAGTACATATACATATCGCCCTTGCGGAATTTAACGTGGCCGCTCAACACTTGATACTCTGGATGCATCTCGTTGAGCGACAGACTGTCGGCATATTCAAGGAATATTTTGCCTTTTTGGTGGCGGTTGGCAGTGGGGATGACAGGCTTGACGGCATACAGCAGGCTGTCGCCGAAAATCAGAGCCATCAGCCAAATTGCCAAAAGGCATAAGACGCTGTTCAGAATCTTATGCCTCTTGTTCAATTCGTTATTTTTTTGTGTGGTGTTTTCTGTTCTGTCAGTCATAAAAATTAGAAATTAACGTTTCAGCCAGCCTTCGTGTTGGAATTGGCAGTCGCGCCAGCCTTCTTCGATATAAACGTAGGTTGATTTGATTTTGTTTTCAATCCAATCGGTTATTATCTTGTTTTTTGCACTGAGCTCATACATGTCTTTAAGTTCCTCAAAGTCGTCGCTGAGTGTGGCTTTGTGGCCTTCGTGGCGGCTCTTGAGTTTTACGATGGCTACAACCTCACGACCGGTTTTCTCGTCAATCATGATGAATGGTTCGGAGATTTCTCCCACTTGCAGCTTGTCGACATGCTTTGCCACTTCCTGGGGCAGCTGGCTCATCTGGAATTTTGTTGAACGCGTCATCTGGTTGTACATGATGCCTTGGTTGTTTCGTGTATCCTTGTCTTGTGACACATATTGTGCGGCCTGCTCGAATGTGAATTTCTTTGCGTTGATGTCTTGACGCAGTGAGTCGAGGCGGGTGATGCCGTCGGTAAGTTCTTTGTCCGACACTTTTGGCTTCAGCAAAATGTGGCGGGTGTTGACCTTGTCTCCGCGTTTCTCTATCAATTGGATGATGTGGAATCCAGCGTCGGTCTCTACGATGCGCGATGCCTTTTTGGGGTCAGTAAGGTTGAACGCTACGCTGGCATATTCAGGCATCAGCTCTGTGCGTCCGCGGAATCCGATTTCGCCGCCGCGCACCGATGAGCCGTCTTGCGAGTAGAGGATGGCAAGTGTCGAAAATTCCGATTCGCCGTTGTTTACGCGCTGGGCATAGTCGCGCAGACGTGATTTTACCTCGTCGATTTCCTCTTGCGGGATAATCGGTTTGATGGTGATAATCTGTGCCTCTACCTGCATTGGAACGTATGGGATGCTGTCCTTGTCGAGGCTTTCGTAGTATTTGCGCACGTCGGCTGGTGTGGATTTTACGTTTTTGGTCAAATTTTCCTTTACCTGCTGTACAATATACTGGTTTTTCATTATTTCCATATATTGCTCACGTATTTCCGGAATCGACTTGCGGAAATATTCTTCAACCTTCTCTTTCGAGCCGAGTGATTCTACAAAGTAGTTGATACGTGCGTTCACTTCTTTGGCCACGGTGGCATCTTCTACGGTCACGGTGTCGATTACGGCTTGGTGAAGAAAAAGTTTGTCAATGGCAAGCTGTTCCGGAATCACGCAATAAGGATCGCCGTTGATTGGCGTTTTCTCGTATTGCAGTTGGCTGTACTGCTCTTCGATTTGCGACTTGTAGATGGGTTCGTCGCCCACAATCCATGCCACTTCTTCTGCAATGTTGTTCTGTTGCGCCATTGTGCAATATGCTGCCGCACCTGCGAACGCTATAATTGAAAGGAATTTGAATTTCACAATCTTTGGTCTTTTAAGTTGAGTTCTGTTATTAATACGAAATGCAAATATGGTGAATATTTGTGGCATTTCAAAAGGCCAATCGACAGATTAAAACATTCTTTAGATTGTTTACAATTTATTTGTCGATAAGCCATCTGCAAAGGTAACAATAATTGTTGAATACAGAAAATGCAGAAACTGGGTGTTGCGCATAAAAAAACGTCCGGAAGAGAGTCCTTCCGAACGTTTTTCTGTAAAAGAAAAAAATAGTATTATTTGTTTACCTGGAATTTGTTCCAGCCGTCTTTGAGAAACGCTACCGACTGGCGTGCTGCCGCAAGACCTGCGTTGATGTTGGCCTCGGCTGTCTGTGCTCCCATTTTCTTCGGGGTGAAGAACACGCGTGTGCCAAACTCTTCGGCCATCGCTGCCGCTGTGTCAGGCTTTACATCGGCGATGTAGCGCACGTCGGCTCTCTGGCGCAATGCTTCGGCAAGGCTTCCCTCGTTGATGATTTCTTTGCGTGCGGTGTTGATGAGCACTGCGTTTTTAGGCATCAGTTTGATTTGCTCAAGTCCAACGGATCCCTTGGTTTGCGGTGTGGCAGGAATGTGGAGCGACACGTATTGGTTGTTGGCGTAAAGTTCCTCGATGGAGTGGACTGGCTTGATGCCGTCGGCTTCCATCACCTCGTCGGTTACAAACGGGTCAAGGGCGGAAACCTCCATACCGAAACCTTTGGCTATGCGTGCCACGTTGCGGCCCACCTGACCGTATGCGTGGATGCCGAGAGTCTTGCCTTTCAACTCTGTTCCTGACGTTCCGTTGAATTGGTTGCGAATCATCATGACAAGCATGCCGAAAACAAGTTCTGCTACAGCGTTGGAGTTCTGTCCAGGTGTGTTCATCACACAAATTCCCGCAGCCTTAGCTGCTTGTAGGTCGATATTGTCTACTCCGGCTCCGGCGCGCACAATCACTTTCAGATTTTTTGCGGCATCGAGCACTGTTGTGTCGACAATGTCGCTGCGCACAATCAGTCCGTCAACGTCGGCAACCGCTTTGACGAGGTCGTCTTTTGTGCCTTTTTCAAGCAGCACCAGCTCGTGTCCGGCTTGCTCAACTTCTTTTCTGATGCCCTCTACAGCGACTGCTGCAAAAGGTTTTTCTGTTGCAACTAATATTTTCATTTGGTGAAATTTAGAGTTGTTTTTCAAAATCCTTCATTGCGTCAATGAGCACCTGTACGCTTTCCATAGGCATGGCGTTGTAGATAGATGCGCGGAAGCCACCTACAGAGCGGTGCCCCTTGATGCCTACGATGCCGCGTTCGCCTGTGAACTCAAGGAATTTCTTGTCGAGCTCGGCATACTCTGGACGGAGTACGAAGCAGACGTTCATGATTGAGCGGTCTTCAGGTTTTGCTGTGCCGACGAAAATCTTGCTGTTGTCGATGGCGTCATACAGACGGGCTGCTTTCTCCTTGTCGGCTTTTTCCATTGCGTCGATGCCGCCAAGCGATTTGTACCATTTCAATGTCTGCAGTGCAGAGTAGATTGGCAAGCATGGAGGTGTGTTGAACATTGAGCCTTTGCTTACGTGCGTGCGGTAGTCGAGCATTGTCGGAATCACACGGTCCATTTTCCCGAGTGCGTCTTCTTTTACAATGACAAGAGTCACGCCGGAAGGAGCAAGGTTCTTCTGGGCGCCGGCATAGATGGCGTCATATTTTGAAACGTCAATGCGGCGTGAGAAAATGTCGCTCGACATGTCGGCGATCAATGGCACTTTCACATCTGGATCCTCGCGAAGCTCGGTTCCGTAGATTGTGTTGTTTGTGGTGATATGGAAATAGTCAACGTCGTCGGGCACGGTGTAGCCTTTGGGCACAAATGTGTAGTTGGCGTCTTTTGATGATGCCACAACGTTTACATCTCCGAAGAGTTTCGCCTCTTTGATGGCTTTTGATGCCCATACGCCGGTGTCAAGGTATGCTGCTTTTGTTTTCAGGAAGTTGTATGGAATCATGCAGAACTGCATGCTTGCGCCGCCGCCGAGGAATAGCACTTCGTAGCCCGACGGGATTTCAAGCAATTCTTTGATGAGGGCATTGGCCTCGTCGATTACGGCTTGGAACTCTTTGCTACGGTGGGAAATTTCAAGAATAGACAGACCTGTCTCGTTGAAATTCATCACGGCGTCTGCCGTGTTTTTGATTGTGTACTCGCTCAGAATCGATGGTCCGGCGTAAAAATTATGCTTTTTCATATCTAATGGTTTGTGTTGATTTATAATTAAGCATACACAAAAATAAAGAAAGATTTCTTTATTTCCTAATGTTTTGCCTGAAAAATAAGAGCCACACTGAAAAATCTTTCAATGTGGCTCAGTGTCTGGTCGCTTATTGGATGTTCGGCTCTTCAAGGCCGTAGCCCTTTTTCTTGTTTTCAAAGAACAGGAGCAGTGAGATGATGACGGCAATCGCGCCGAAGGCGGCGAAGATGGTCATTGTCTCGGTATAGTCAATGCTTCCGTTTGCCAGTGTGTTTGCTTGGTTCACTTTGCCAATCCATACTGGCACAAGGGCAAGCCCGATATTCTGAATGTAGAAAATCATTGCGTATGCCGAGCCGAGCAGTTTCATCGGTATGATTTTCGGAACCGACGGCCACATAGCCGACGGGACAAGTCCGAAGGCAACGCCGAGTGCTATCATTGCGGCTATGGCAATGATGTAGGATGTTATTGGCAGCACGAAGATTATGTGCACAATTGTGAGCAGCGCGCTTCCGATTATCATCAGTGTGGCGCCTTTCCCGAATTTGTCATAGACATAGCCGAAGAGCGGAGTGAGGAAGATTGTGCCGAATGGCAACATGGCTGGGATGAGACCTGCCATATTCTCGTCTACGCCATATTTGAATACCATAAGTTTTGTAGCGAATTTAAGGAAAGGAAACACTCCTGCGTAGAACATAAGGCAGAGTGTTGCCATATACCAGAAGCCGCGGTTGCTGATCAGCATCTTGAGGTCGGAGAATTTGAATCCTTCTTCCGGTTCTGTCTGTACGGCTTCGGCCGAGGCGTCTTCTTTCTTGTCCATTACGCAGTAGACCAAGAAGGCTACGACACTGATGCAGAGCAATGCGGCGCCAAGACCTACCGCTGCATGTACTCCTCCGCACGCTTTGGCAAACGGAAGGGCGAGGGCGAGGGCGCAGGCTGTGCCGATACGCGCCAGTGCAACCTGAAATCCCATAGCGAGAGCGAGCTCGTGTCCGGTAAACCATTTGGCGATTATCTTGGTCACGGTGATTCCTGCAATTTCGCATCCTGCACCGTAGATGGCAAATCCGAGCGAAGCCCAAAGCACTTGTGTGTGGTATGTGCCTATTCCGAAAGGAAGGGTGACGGAGCCGTCAAATGTGTTGCTTACTGCCCACCATTTGATAAGTGCGCCGCCAAACATTAGAAGTGTCGATGCCAGACCGGTAAAGCGGATGCCGAATTTGTCGAGTATGATTCCTCCGAAAAACAAGAGTAGCAGGAACACGTTGAAATAGCCATATGCGCCAGAGAAGAATCCGTATTCGTCGGATGTCCATCCCAGACCGTTAACGTCGTTGCTGGTGAGCATTGGCTCAAGTGGCGACATTACATCGGTAAAGAAGTAGCCACACATCATTGTGAATGAGACTGCAAGCAGCGCTGTCCATCTTGCCGCCGCCGAGTCGCTAAGTTTCTTTTGTAATAGTTCTTTCATCATTCATTCAATTTTATGTGCAAAGGTAAGCAAAAGTTGTGTATAACTGGCATTTATTAGCAAATTTGTTGCGTATGGCTTTCAAAAAGATAATTTATGGCTGTGGGGTATAAAAAAGAGACAGCCCCTTTGGGGACTGCCTCCTTATGGATAGGTAGATGATTGTTACTTAGTTGTTACGATTACCACGCGGTTCCAGTTGTTGTTGTCAGTGTATGGCTGCTCGTCAACACCGATAGCCTCTACCTCGATGCGGTCTGCGTCGATGCCGTAGGCAACGAGAGCTTCCTTAACTGCGTTTGCACGGCGCTCAGAAAGTTTCTTGTTGTAGTCTGCAGTACCAGTTCTCTTGTCAGCATAACCCTTGAGGACAACCTTTGCATTTTCGTCTTGTTTCAAAACCTGAGCTACGTCGTAGAGTGTAACTTGGTCGTTTGCAGAAACCTTTGCAGAGTTGAATTTGAAGCGGACAGCTGGGTTGACAGAATTTGTAGTTTTAGCAGGAGCTGCTGATTCTGTAACCTCTGGGCATGGGAGTTGTGCTTGTGCAGCGCGGAGCTGAGCCTCAGTGTCTGCCAAGTCGCCGCGAAGTTTGTTGATGCGGCCGTTGAGGTCGTTGATTGCGCCCATGCAGTCAAACGGAGTGTATTTTGTCACGTGACGGCCTTCTTTGCCGAGGTTGATCTGCAAACCACCGGTCATAGAGAAGATTGGGTCAAGACCTGTCTTCCATGCGATGTTGTTGATATTGTCGGCTGTACCTGTCAAACGGGCGTCTACATAGAGGTCTACACGCTTGCTGCAGCGGAAACGGAATTGAAGACCGAGGTTTGTGTTTACAACACCTTGATGTTCCATAACCTTGCCGTCGTTGTCAAGAATGTTGCCGGCAACAGAGTAGTCCCAAGCGTACGATCCACCAACGCCGAGGTAAGGGATGATGCTGAACACGCGATGGTCGTTCACGCCGCAAAGACTGTTGAACATATCCCAAGTGATTTCCAAGTTGAGGTTGGCATATTTCCCTTTGTGCCATTGGTTGCTGTTTTCCCAATGCATTGCGCCACCTTGTCCGCGGAAACGGAATCCGAAGTATGGCGAGAACCAATGTCCTACACCTGCCTCATAAAGAGCGGTGGTCTTCTTCATCTGGAAGTTGCTTGCATCTCCGTTTTTCTCGAAAATTGGCATCTGTGCACCGGCACCGAGTTGGATGTACCAATTGTCACGCCAAGAATGAGTGTAGATGTCTTTTGCCGGAAGAATGTTTGTGTAGTTATAGTCGGCCTCCTGTGCATTGACGGCCGGAGTCATAGTCAATGCTGCGGCTGCCAAAATTGAAAAAGATAAAAATTTTTTCATAATCACAATGTTTTGGTATTTGTAAAAATAGTATGCAAAAGTAGTATAAATTGTTTATCCCTACAACAATATCGGTTCGGCTTTTGTTCATTTCTTTTGTAAGAAAAATTGATGAGAACAAAAAAAACTTGAAATTTAACGAGTTAAAAAAAGAAAAAAGTCGGCATCCGTGGTTGATGCCGACTTTTCTATGATGGAAAATCGCTTATTCAGCAGCGTTCAAGATTTCGAGCATCTTGATTGCTGAGAAAGGAATGCGTGTTCCAGGGCCGAAGATTGCTGCTACGCCAGCCTTATAGAGGAAGTCGTAGTCTTGTGCAGGGATTACACCGCCTGCAATAACGATGATGTCCTCGCGGCCAAGTTTTTTCAATTCCTCGATTACTTGCGGAATCAATGTCTTGTGGCCAGCGGCAAGCGATGATACACCGAGAATGTGAACGTCGTTTTCAACAGCCTGGCGGGCAGCCTCGGCTGGAGTTTGGAACAACGGACCCATGTCGACGTCGAAACCGCAGTCGGCATAACCTGTAGCCACAACTTTTGCACCACGGTCGTGTCCGTCCTGACCCATCTTGGCGATCATGATACGTGGCTGACGACCTTCTCTCTTAGCGAACTCCTCACACATCTTCTGTGCTTTTTGGAAGTCCGGATCGTTTTTAGTTTCTGATGAATACACGCCTGAAATTGTTCTGATTACTGCTTTATAACGGCCTACAACTTCTTCGCAGGCATCTGAAATCTCTCCGAGCGACGCTCTTACGGCTGCTGCCTTGACAGCAAGGTCGAGGAGGTTGCCCTCTTTTGTGCGTACGCATTCCGTGATGGCGGCAAGCGCTTTCTTGACAGCAGCTTCGTCGCGGTGTGCGCGAAGGTCGTTGAGACGCTCAATTTGCTCTTTGCGTACTTCTGTGTTATCAATTTCGAGGATGTCGATAGGAGCCTCTTTCTCCAAACGGTATTTGTTGACTCCCACAATTGTCTGCTTGCCTGAGTCGATACGCGCCTGGGTGCGTGCTGCTGCTTCCTCGATGCGGCATTTCGGTGTGCCTGTCTCGATGGCTTTTGCCATACCGCCGAGTTTCTCGATTTCTTGGATGTGTTCCCAAGCCTTGTGGGCCAACTCGTTGGTGAGCGCTTCTACATAGTAAGAACCTGCCCATGGGTCGATTTCCTTAGTAATGTAGGTTTCTTCCTGGATGTAAATCTGGGTGTTGCGGGCAATACGTGCCGAGAAGTCGGTTGGCAATGCGATAGCCTCGTCGAGGGCGTTGGTGTGGAGCGACTGGGTGTGTCCCAACGCTGCGCCCATAGCCTCGATACATGTACGGCCTACGTTGTTGAATGGGTCTTGCTCGGTGAGCGACCATCCTGATGTCTGTGAGTGTGTGCGCAGTGCCAATGATTTCGGGTTCTTCGGATTGAATTGTTTTACAATCTTAGCCCACAGCATACGTGCGGCACGCATTTTGGCAATCTCCATAAAGAAGTTCATGCCGATAGCCCAGAAGAATGACAAACGTGGAGCAAACGCATCGATGTCCATACCTGCGTTGACACCGGCGCGGAGATACTCAAGACCGTCGGCAAGGGTGTATGCCAACTCGATATCGGCTGTTGCGCCTGCCTCCTGCATGTGGTAGCCTGAGATTGAAATCGAGTTGAACTTAGGCATGTTCTGAGAAGTGTACTCAAAAATATCGGCGATGATTCGCATTGAGAATTCAGGTGGATATATATATGTGTTGCGCACCATGAACTCTTTCAGGATATCGTTCTGGATTGTACCTGCCATTTCTTCCAATTTCGCGCCTTGCTCAAGACCGGCGTTGATGTAGAATGCAAGGACAGGAAGAACGGCGCCGTTCATTGTCATTGACACTGACATCTTGTTCAATGGAATACCATCGAAGAGCACCTTCATGTCCTCGATAGAGCAGATTGACACACCAGCCTTGCCGACATCGCCGACTACGCGTGGGTGGTCAGCGTCGTAGCCACGGTGTGTAGCCAAGTCGAATGCCACTGACAGACCTTTCTGTCCGGAAGCAAGGTTGCGGCGGTAGAATGCGTTTGACTCAGCGGCTGTGGAGAAACCTGCGTATTGGCGGATTGTCCAAGGACGGATGGCGTACATACCGCTGTACGGACCTCTGAGGAATGGAGGAATACCGGCAACGTAGTTGAGGTGTTCCAAGCCTTCAAGGTCTGCTTTAGTGTAGATCGGCTTAACCGGAATAAGCTCCGGAGTAACCCATTTCTCACCTTCTGCAATCGGAGCGTGCTTAACGTTGAAAGCGTCCGATTTGATATCTATGTTTTTGAAATTTGGTCTCATTTCTGTCCTTCTTCTATTTTAATAATTTAGCATTGAATTCCTGCAGTGTCTCAAGGACGTTGCTGCGGACATGAACAAAGTATTTGATGCCCTGGGCTTTCAAGTCTTCTGTGCAGGCTGGGTTGCCGGCTACAACAAACTCGGCGCGGCCGTCGAGCAACTTGAATGCTTCCGGTGCATATTCTGTGTATTCGTCGTCGCTTGAGCAGAGCACCACGATGTCGGCATTCTTTTCCATAGCGGCGTCGATGCCTTCCTGTACGGTCTTGAAACCAAGGTTGTCGATGATTTCATAACCGGCGCAGGCGAAGAAGTTGGAAGAGAACTGTGCGCGGGCAAGGCGCATTGCCAAGTTGCCGATTGTAAGCATAAACACTTTCGGACGTACTGACGATTTTTCTGTTGCAAGGCGGAGAGCCTCGAAGTCGCTTGCCGCACGTGCTGTAGGGATTGATGCCACAGCACCTTCCTGTGCGTCGTGCTTGCAGCCGCAGTTGCATCCGTCGGTCTTCTCAATCTTGTTGCCTGCAAGTTCTGTGAAGTTAGGGAACTGGTTTGTGCCGAGGAGAGACTCTTTGCGGCGGGCAACGTCTTGGTGACGTTTCTTTGATGTCTCTTGGAGCTCTTCCTGGATTTTGCCTTCTTTGATGGCTGCGTAGAAGCCGCCGAGGTCTTCAATGGCAAGGAAGTTTTTCCAAGCAACATCGGCGATTGACGCTGTCAATGTCTCTACATAGTATGAACCGCCGGCTGGGTCGGTGATTTTGTCGAGATGGCTCTCTTCCTTGAGCAACAGCTGCTGATTGCGTGCGATGCGCTCTGAGAACTCGTCAGGATTCTTGAATTGTGCGTCAAACGGAGTGACGGTGATTGAGTCTACTCCTGCCAATGCTGCCGACATGGTTTCTGTCTGTGTACGCAGCAGGTTGACGTGTGCGTCGAATACTGTTTGGTTGAATTTTGTTGTGGCAGCGTGTACGTTCATTTTGCAGGCGCAGTCGCATTCTGGCTGATATTGCTTTACGATTTGTGCCCACAGCATACGTGCTGCACGGAATTTGGCAATCTCCATAAAGTAGTTGGAGGTGATGCCCATATTGAATTTGATGCGCTTTGCAGCCTCGTCGACAGCCACACCTGCGTCGGTGAGTTGCGACATCCACTCGTTTCCCCATGCGAGGGCGTAGCCGAGTTCTTGTGCGATGTATGCGCCGGCGTCGCTGAGAAGCACTGTGTCTACAGTGAACACGCGGAGGTTCTTTACAGGAGCGACAATCTCTGTCAATTCTTTTGCCATGGCTTTGATGTCGCCGCCGAAGTCAACCCCGTGCTTGAGCAAGCGTACGAACGGGTCGAATTTTACAGAACCGGTAAACTCGTCTGCTTTGCCGTTGGATGTGAGGTATTCAACAAGAGCCATGGTTGTTGCAACCGCGCATTTCGGGCATGATTCGAAGTTCACTTCTACCTTTGCAAGGTCGATGCCGCCGAGCAGTGTGGCAACGTTGTCGACTGTGAGTGCTTCTGACAATTTGAATCCGAAAGATGTAACACCTTTGGTTGTCAATGATTTCGCTTTCTCGTTTGCCTCTGCAACGTTTTCTACAACGATGTTTTGACGGATAAACCATTCGTTGTCAGTGCGTGTGCCGCGTACGAATGGGTATTCTCCAGGTAGCGAGTCAGTTGTTTTAAGATTCTCAATGTCTTCGGCGCGGTACATCGGCTGAACATTGAATCCTTCGTTTGTCCGCCACACCAATTTCTTGTCGAAATCGGCTCCTTTAAGGTCGGCAACGACCTTAGCTTTCCATGTCTCTGTGGAAACGGGAGCAAATTGGTCGAACAATTTTTCTCTGTTTTCTGCCATAGTTTTTATATGAGTTTAGAGTTTAGATAGTGTTTTACTATTCATTTTTGAGTTTATGTTATACTAACGAACAAAATTACTAAAAGAAATCGCGAGAAACGCAATTTTCAGCGATAAAAAAACGTTCAGACGCGCCGCATATATATTTTTTAATGATTTTTCAGAATTGATTAGACTTCATGGGCGATTCCTGTAAGAATATAATTGATTGGAATCTTTGCACTTCGCTGTGTTTTGACTACTTTTGTAATAAAGTTTACAAAAAACATGAGTTGCAAAAGATTCGTTAAACCCAAATGTACGACCGATTTGGGATAAATGGTTGAAAACACAATAGAGATTTACAACTAAAGATAATTCAATAAGTATGGAATCAAGATTATTTCAAGCCTTGAAGGCGTTTAAGGGAGCAGAAGGTTGCGAAGCAAACCTATTTGAAGAGTTTAAGAAAATAGCAGAAGCTGCATTCTTCTCTGGCTATTTCCTTATTAATGGAGGTTGTAAGGATGCATATAAACTAAAGTTGACCTGCATCGAATTCTATTACCACGAGGATGATGGCTATATTAAAGATAAAATAAAATATCTGAAAGGGAAAGATGAATTTGGCTATGCTTTAGGTGCTGTATGTCCGAATCCATCGGGAGTAGATGTTTTGTTTGATGATCCACAAAAGAAATATCATGCGTCTTTCTTGATTAGAGGCTATAAAGCTATAGAGCCTGGTAAAAAGGAATGGGAGAATAATGAAAAAAGAAAAGATTGGGCTCCTCATGATTTTTGGTATGATTTCTTTGGTGGAGCAAATATGCTTAACAATGGTAAGTTTAGTATTGAATGGATTGATGATACTGATGAAAAGTCGGGCTATGCAGAACCTATGCCGCGAATCAATATAGAGGACAACAGATTATGGGGATTTAAAAAAGTTGAAAAGCTATGATAACAGAACAATATAAAGATAAAGTTTATTTTTCAAAGTTGTTGTGTACAGATTGTCCCAATATCTATAAGGATATTTGTGAAATTCTTGATGCTAATAATGTGGCACACGAAACCCTTTCTTTGACTAAGGATTATTGGTGTCGAGATTATATGCCAGTACAATATGCAAGTGAGCGTTTCTCTCAATTTGTATACAATCCCGACTATCTAAAAGGAAAGGAAAAATACATTACTAATGCAGATAAGGTGATGAAGAAGATTGAAGGAAACAATTTTATCGTCAATCATTCTTCTTTGGTTATTGATGGTGGCAATATTGTTATCGGCGAAATAGGACTTCCAAATTCCTACACCACGCAATCTTTTATTGTAATGACAGACAAAGTGATGAGAGAAAACGAAGGATTATCTCAAAAGGAGATAGAAACACAAATACAGGATTCTTTCAAACCCAAAGAGTGTAATTCGGATTATGATGATATAACTATAGTATGGCTACCATGGGACCCAAAGGACATTTGTGGGCATACGGATGGAATCCTAAGATTTGTCGATATAAATAAAGATGGGAAAGCTGTTGTATTAGCCAATCTTTCTGTATATGATGATGATATTGCCACACGAATGCGTAATATCCTTATGGAACATTTTTATGTTATAGAGTTGAAACTCTCTGAATATCACGAATTAAGTTGGGCTTATGTCAACGCACTTCAAACGCGTGACGTTATCATTGTTCCTGGTATCGGGAATGCTAAACTTGATAATGAAGCAATGGGGCAATTTATTGCTTTATATCCAGATTATAAAGGTAGAATATATCAAGTTCAGATGAAAGATTTTATCAAAAAATGGGGAGGAGCTTTGAACTGTTGCACATGGACAGTTAGCGAAGACATGTCTAAAATACATCACAATACAGAGAATGATAATAGGTATAAATCTATTATAGAGAAATATCAGAATGACTCTAATAGTGTATGCTTTGATGAAATCCAATTCCTGGGAGATTATTATCCAAGAAAAATAGAGAATGTTAGTAAGGAATTGGATCGTTTGTATTATGGTTTTTAGTACAAGAGTGAGCCGTGAGGAGCATCCCACAGACGAGAAGCACCACCAGCCCTACGCCTTCGTTGACTACGTGAAGGCGAAGTAATCTTATATATGTGTATATTACGCACAATATCTGCTATAATAGTGTCAAATTATACACGCTATTTTGCGTAATTTTGCAAGCGTAAAAAGAAAGATACATTCTTTTCTCTGTAATGAAATAATATGGATTTTAGGTTTTAGGATATTAGGTTTAGGTTAGTAGTAGATAAGATTGAATTTCGGTTTTTTGTTAATAAAGGTATTCAGCCTTTAAAGGTAATAAGATTGCCTGAGGAACATCGTTCCTTAATAATCTAAAGAGGCGCGGCTCCGTGTTAGGAGCTACGCCTCTTTGTTGTATTGGTTAGCGGAAGGAGGAATAAAAAAAAACAAACGGGCTAATGGACGATTTGGAATAAACAGCAATAACGCCGTGGCGTGATTTCATAAAGAAGTCGCCACGGCGCTTTTTTTCTTTGCTTCAACCATATCTCGTGTTCCATTTACTGAGTTATTTCGATGAAAGCTATTGTTTAGAAATTGTGCAGCATCCGTGCCCATGGGATTAACTCAAAAAAGCATCGAAATGACAGACAATGTGCCTAAGTGCGACACTTTTGTGGCATATGATATTTCCCCAACATTCTACATTTATGCAGGCCGTGAGCCAGATTACAGATTTTTCGCTACTCAGGATTGGGCTATAGAGAATGGGCCATCGCTGCGGCAAAAGGTCGTAGACTGTTATCGTTCTGGCCTGGCTGAATGGATACTTGTTTACCAGTACGGACAGAGTAACATCAAGGGTGCGCTTGATGAGAATTACGAGCTTTATCGCTACGATGAAAAATATGATCTTTCGCTGTTCAAGAGAAAATAAAAACAAAAGAAACGTGCAACTGTGTGGGTTGCACGTTTCTTTATTGTCGGTTAATCTGTATTAGCCTTTGATGGCTGCGATTCCTGGAAGCACTTTGCCCTCGATAGCCTCGAGAAGCGCGCCGCCGCCAGTAGATACGTACGATACTTTGTCAGCCAAGCCGAACTTGTTTACGCAAGCAACAGAGTCGCCGCCGCCAACGAGTGAGAACGCTCCCTTTTCAGTAGCCTCTACGATGGCGTCTGCGATAGCGCGTGAGCCGGCTGTGAAGTTGTCGAATTCAAATACACCTGCAGGACCGTTCCAGAGGATTGTCTTTGCGTCCTTGATGGCGTTTGCGAAGAGCTCGCGTGTTTCAGGACCTGCATCCATACCTTCCCAGCCTTCTGGGATGTCGTTTGATGGGCAGACCTGAGTGTTGGCGTCGTTGCTGAACTTGTCGGCTGCCACGCAGTCAGTTCCAAGCACGAGGTTCACGCCTTTTTCTTTTGCTTTTTTGATGATGTCGAGAGCGAGGTCGAGCTTGTCATCCTCGCAGATTGAAACACCAATCTTGCCGCCTTGTGCCTTTGCGAAAGTATATGTCATACCGCCGCAGAGAATCAAGTTGTCAACCTTGTCCATAAGGTTTTCGATGATGCCGATCTTGGTAGAAACTTTCGAACCACCCATGATTGCTGTAAACGGACGCTTGATGTTGTTGAGCACGTTTTCAACGGCTGTAACTTCTTTTTCCATCAAGTAGCCGAGCATCTTGTTGTCAGCGTCGAAATAGTCGGCGATGACAGCTGTTGAAGCGTGACGGCGGTGTGCTGTTCCGAACGCATCGTTAACGTAGCAGTCAGCGTAGCTTGCGAGAGTTTTTGCGAATTCCTTCTGGCTCTCTTTCATTTCTTTCTTGGCTGCGTCGTATGCTGGGTCTTCTTTGTCGATGCCAACAGGCTTGCCTTCCTCTTCAGGATAGAAGCGGAGGTTTTCGAGAAGAAGCACTTCGCCCGGTTTCAAAGCTGCTGCGGCGTCGGCTGCCTTGGCGCAGTCAGGAGCGAACTTTACGTCTGTGCCGAGAGCGGCAGCTACGGCGTCCTTAATCTGGCTCAAGGAAAGTTTTGCGTTTACTTTGCCTTTAGGCTTGCCCATATGCGACATAATTATGAGAGCGCCGCCGTCGGCAAGAATTTTTTTCAAAGTTGGGAGGGCACCGCGGATACGGGTGTCGTCAGTGATTTTGCCGTTTTCGTCCAATGGCACGTTGAAGTCAACGCGCACAATCGCTTTTTTACCTGCGAAGTTGTATTGTTCGATTGTCATTTTATTGAAAATTAATAAGTTAATATTTTCGCTTTGTAACTGTGCAAAGTTAGTTAAAGATTTTTGAATACAGAATTATTTCCGTATTAAAGTTTGTTGTCGGGGTTAAATAATGCCTTTGCCTGCAAGCAGCTGTTCCATTTGCACTTGCAGTTCTTTTGCTTTCTGTCCGGCAACGGTGGCGAAATCTTCTCCGGTCGAGGCGTAGATGATGCCGCGTGAGGAGTTTACGAGCAGACCGCAGTCGTCGGTCATGCCGTAGCGTGCAACTTCCTCAAGGCTTCCGCCCTGGGCTCCGACACCAGGCACAAGCAGAAACTTGTCGGGGACTACACGGCGCACCTCTTCAAACATTTTGCCTTGTGTGGCGCCGACAACAAACATCGTGTTGTCGCTTGTTCCCCATGAAGACACTTTGCTCATCACGTTCTGGTACAGAGGAGTGCCGTCGGCATCCTCGGTGAGTTGGAAGTCGTGCGAGCCTTTGTTTGATGTGAGACCCAAAACGATTACCCATTTTCCTTCGTAGCCGTAGAATGGGGAAATGCTGTCTTCGCCCATGTATGGAGCTACGGTGATGGCGTCAACATCAAGATGCTCGAAGAAGCTGCGGGCATACATTGCGGAGGTGTTGCCGATGTCGCCGCGTTTTGCATCGGCGATGATGAACTGGTCGGGATAGTTTTGTTTCAGATACTTTATTGTCTTTTCCAAAGCGGTCCAGCCTTCGATGCCGAAGCATTCATAGAATGCGAGGTTTGGCTTGTATGCCACGCAGTAAGGAGCAGTGGCGTCGATTATTGCTTTGTTGAACTTGAAAATCGCATCGGCGTCGTTTTTCAGATGCTCCGGGATTTTCTTGATGTCAGTGTCAAGGCCTACGCAAAGAAATGATTTCTTGCGGCGGATGTTGTCAAGCAGTTCTTTTCTTGTCATTGTTTCGTATCTGATTTTTACAATTCTGTCTCTTTCAGTTTCTCTGCGTTTTCGGCGATAATCAGATTGTCGATGCAGTCTTGGATGTCGCCGTCCATAAACGCCGCAAGGTTGTATATGGTGTAGTTGATACGGTGGTCCGTGATTCGTCCTTGCGGATAGTTGTAGGTGCGGATTTTAGCGGAGCGGTCACCGGTCGACACCATTGTCTTGCGTCGCGACGCGATGTCGTCAACGTATTTCTGATGCTCTTTGTCGTAGATGAACGTGCGCAGACGGGCGAGGGCGCGTTCCTTGTTTTTGGGCTGGTCGCGCGTTTCCGTACATTCGATGAGGATTTCCTCCACAACGCCAGTGTTGGGGTTCTTCCAGTTGTAGCGCAGGCGCACGCCCGACTCTACTTTGTTCACGTTCTGTCCGCCGGCACCGCCGCTTCGGAACGTATCCCACTTGATTTCGCCTTCGTTGATTTCCACGTCGAATGGTTCAGCCTCTGGCAGCACGGCAACCGAAGCCGCCGATGTGTGTACGCGGCCTTGAGTCTCCGTCGCTGGCACGCGCTGTACGCGGTGTACGCCCGACTCGTATTTCAGAGTGCCGTAAACCTTCTCTCCACTTACTGAGCAGATTATTTCCTTGTATCCGCCGGCTGAGCCTTCGCTGAAGCTCATAATCTCCATCTTCCAGCCTTTTGTCTCGCAGTATTTTGCATACATGCGGAAAAGGTCGCCTGCAAAGATGGCGGCTTCGTCACCACCAGTGCCGCCTCTGATTTCAAGAATCACGTTTTTGTCGTCTTCTGGATCCTCAGGGATAAGCAACAGTTTGATTTCCTCCTCGATTTCCGGAAGGGCGGCGGTGTTGGCGTCAAGGTCTTCTTTTGCCAGTTCTCGCATATCGGGGTCGGTCTCGATGTCGAGCACTTCGCGTGCCTCCTCGATGTCGCGCAGCATTTGTTTGTATTTAGAAGTGACCTTGGTCAGCTTCTCAAGGTCTTTATATTCTTTGGTAAGCTTGACAAAGCGCTTCATGTCGTTGATAACCGATGGGTCGGTAATCAGTAGACTTACCTCCTCAAAGCGGGCGTCGATGCCGTCAAGTCTGCTCAAAAGTGTAGATTCTGCCATAAATTAGATAATTTTTGCAAAAGTAGTCAAAATATGGGAAATCTCAAAGGATTACGCTTTGAGTGCTTCTGCAAATTCTTTGGCAAGTGCTCGGCAGGCCTCGACGGTGTCGGCTGTGCAGCTTTGTTTCATCTCCACGGGGTTGCCGACGACGGTGAGTTTCAGCTTCTCTGTCATGCTGTCGATGGTCTTGGTGGCGGCTCCTGCCCATGTGAACGACCCGAGGCGCGCAAACACTTTGCCTCCTACGCCTCGCAGCGCGAGCGACTTAAGCAGTGAGTCGATGCGGGGGAAGACGGAGCCGTTGTAGGTTGGCGATGCGATGACAAGCCCTTTGTATTTGTAGATGTCGCTGATGACAAACGACTCGTCGGCATACGAAACGTTGTGGATGCGGATGTTTCTGACTCCTTCTTCCGCGAGCATGCGGGCGAATGCCTCGACCATCTCTTCGGTGTGCCCATACATTGAGGCGTATGCTATTACCACGCCGTTCTCGCTTTCGCCTTTGCTGAGGCGGTCGTAGATGCCTATCACTTCCGTGGCTTGTCGGTGCCATACCGGGCCGTGAGTCGAGCAGATGTAGTCCACTGCCACACCGCTCAGTTTCTGCAGTGCTTTCTGTACGGGGAGTCCGTATTTTCCGACGATGTTTGAGTAGTAGCGGGTCATTTCGGGGAAATATAGAGAAGTGTCCATCTCTTCATCGATGATGCCTCCGTTGAGGGCTCCGAAGCAACCGAAGGCGTCGCCAGAGAACAGGGTTTTGTTTTCTACGGCGTAGGTCATCATAGTCTCAGGCCAATGCACCATCGGAGTGAGCGCGAATTTCAGAGTCTTGCCACCGAGATCGATGGTGTCGCCGTCTGCCACGGTCAGCGTGCCGTCGCAGATGCCGTAGTATCCTTTGAGCATGTCGATTGTCTTTGCGTTGCCCACGATTGTCAGGTTGGGAAACGCGGCGCGCAGTGTCTGCACGGCACCGGTGTGGTCAGGCTCCATGTGGTTGACGATGAGATAGTCGGGAGTGTTGTCGTGCAGGATTTTCTTGATTTGGGCAATCTGCTCGAAAGCGTGGGATATTTCCACGCCGTCGATGATTGCGGTTTTGTCGTTGCCAGCCACAAGGTAGGAGTTGTACGACACTCCGTAGGGCAGCGGCCACAATCCCTCGAATCTTGTTGTGGTACGGTCGTTTGCACCTACATAATATATACCGTCTGTTATTTTCTTTGTAAGCATAGTAGTTTTATATTTTTTGTTTCTTTATTTATGTTTACTCCATAAAGCATCCATTCTTTCCGTCATTCTTGCTTCTTGCGGATTTTGGCAGGCGTTCCAGAACTTTTTGTCGTTGATTTCGTGAGGCAGATAATCCTGTTCCACAAAATTTCCGGGATAGGAGTGCGGATATTTGTAGTCGGCGCCGTAGCCCATCTCTTTCATCAGTTTTGTCGGAGCGTTGCGCAGATGCAGCGGCACAGGCAGGTTGCCCGTTTGGTCGACAAACTCCAGCGCCTCGTTGATGGCGTTGTATGCAGAGTTGCTTTTGGGCGATGTGGCGAGATACACGACACATTCCGAGAGGATTATGCGTCCTTCCGGCCAGCCGATTTTCTGTAGGGCGTCGAAGGTGGCGTTTGCGAGCAGCAGTGCGTTTGGATTGGCAAGTCCGATGTCCTCGGCAGCTGAGATGACCAGTCTACGGGCGATGAATGCCGGATCCTCGCCGCCTGCAATCATTCGGGCAAGCCAGTAGACCGCGGCGTCGGGATTGCTTCCGCGTATGCTCTTGATGAATGCCGAGACGATGTCGTAGTGCATCTCTCCGCCTTTGTCGTATGCCATTGGGTTCTGTTGCAGCCGTTCGGTGACGATGTCGTTGCGCACCACGATAGGCTCGAGGATGTTGAGCATCTTGCGGGCGTCGCCTCCGGCAAAGCGGAACAGTGCGTCGGTCTCGACCACCTCCACCTTGCGTTGCTTCAGCTCGCTGTCGCATGTGATGGCGCGATGCAGCAGTTCGTTCAAGTCGGTGTCTGTCAGTGGCTTCAGCACGTAGACTTGCGCTCTCGACAGCAGCGGGCGGATGATTTCAAACGACGGGTTCTCGGTGGTGGCGCCAATCAGCGTGACTGTGCCTGTTTCCACGGCGGCAAGCAGCGAGTCCTGTTGCGACTTGTTGAAGCGGTGGATTTCGTCGATGAAAAGGATTGGGCGGTGTTGGCTGAACATGCTCGAGGCGTCGCGTTTGCATAGCGTCAGCACGTCGCGCACGTCCTTCACTCCGGAATGCACGGCGGAGAGCGTGTAGAACGGAGCCTGCACCTGAGAGGCGATAATCTTGGCGAGTGTGGTCTTTCCCACGCCCGGAGGTCCCCACAGGATGAAAGAGGAGATGTGTCCCGACTCAATCATCTTGCGGAGTATGCATCCTTCTCCGACGAGGTGTTTCTGTCCGATATATTCATCGAGCGACTTCGGTCGCAAGCGTTCTGCTAAAGGTTCGAAAGTCATGTCTGTACAACGGGTTTAAAGTTTCACACACTTCACGATTTTGTCGTCGATTGCCGCCACGCTTTTGCGCGCCTTGTAGTACGCCGTGCGCGACGAGAATCCCGACTCTTCGGCAATTTCCTCCTGTTTTGCCGCCGGATGCGCCTCCTTGTAGAGGGCGGCGTGCTGCAGGCGGAACATGTTCACGAGGTTGTAGTATCCCAGTTGGGTTATGTATTTGCTTGCGGCGTTGACTTTGCCTTTCGGGATTTCCGACAGCACTTCCGATTTCTGCAGATGCGGCTCGCGGTAGCGGCGGAGTATTATCGACAGCACTTCGTTCCCGATGGCGTCTATTTCCGACGGCGAATCGGTCGTGGCGGTGTCCTTGCTGCCGTCGTTTGCCGGGTCGGGCTCCTGTTTGTTTGTAAACAGCTGTTGTGGGTGCAGGATTATGCACAGCATGTAGATCATCGCTGCCGACGTGATGAGGTCGACGGCGAGTTTGCACCAACGGCTGTCGGAGACAAACACAGCCCACATCAGTGCAATCCAGCAGAGTGGCAGGTAGAGCACCAGTTGGGCGAATCTGTAGGGGAAGTCTTCCACGTTTGAGTAGTTGTCGGTGTTGAATTTGTCGATGGTGCGTTTCAGCTGGTTGGTGATGTGCACCGACAGCGTTGAGAACAGCAGGCTGAAGCCGCCCATCGCAGCCATCAGAGGCGTTCCGGCGTCGGTCAGGACGTGTCCGCCCATTGTCAGAGCTATTGCGAGCAGCGACAGGAGCAATGCAAATGCAGAGAATAGATATGTTTTCAGCAGAATGCTGTCGCGCAGCCGTTTCCGAAAGAAGTAGCTGCTGAACAGGGTTGTCATACAGACGGGATAGAAGATTATGCCGAAAATTTTCACGAATGTCCAGTAGTCGGGAGTCGTCGGACTCAGAACGTATGGGAATTCAAGCGCGATGGCGATGTAGAAGAACGACACCAGGCGGCGGGCAGGGTAGTGGAAGTCGCCATTTTCGTTGAACGGACGGCACATATGATTCCATCTGACAATTCCGCAGACAACGCCGGTGATGATGAAAATCAGGCAGGCGTAGGCGTATAATTGGATGTTCGACAGATTGTGTTCCATTTTTCAGAATGATAAATAATCGCGCAAATTTACATATAAATAGTGAAACTTGGCGTCTGCGCAAAACAAAAAAACCGGAACTGCTGTTCCGGTTTTTCTATAACGTAGGTTTCTGATGCTGTTACATGTTCATGCCGCCGTCCACTTGGATAACCTGTCCCGACACGTAAGAAGACATGTCGGAAGCGAGGAATGTGGCGATGTTTGCAACGTCCTCCGGAGTGCCGCCGCGGCGCAATGGAATTTTCTTGCACCATTCCTCTTTGATTTCGTCAGAGAGTTTGGCAGTCATGTCGGTGATGATGAAGCCAGGAGCGATTGCGTTGGCGCGGATGCCGCGAGAGCCGAGCTCCTGAGCCACCGACTTAGCCAAGCCGATCATGCCGGCCTTTGATGCAGAGTAGTTTGCCTGACCGGCGTTGCCGTGTACGCCAACAACCGATGCCATGTTGATGATAGAGCCTGTGCGCTGGCGCATCATCACTGGAGTCACCGCGTGAACGAAGTTGAACGCAGACTTCAGGTTGACGCCGATCACAGCGTCCCATTGAGCCTCCGACATACGCATCATCAAGCCGTCTTTTGTGATGCCGGCGTTGTTTACGAGGATGTCGAGACGGCCGAAGTCCTTCACCACTTCAGCCACCACGTTGTGGCAAGCCTCGAAGTCGGCTGCGTTTGAGGCGTAACCTTTAGCCTTTACGCCGAAAGCTGCTATTTCTTCTTCTGTTTTCTTTCCGTTTTCGTCGATTACCAGGTCGGTGAACGCGATGTCGCAACCCTCAGAAGCGAACTTCAATGCAATTGCTTTTCCGATACCTCTTGCTGCACCTGTGATGAGTGCAACTTTTCCTTCCAATAATTTCATAACTGTATAATTAAAAAGTTGTTATTTAAAATTCAAATGTCCGGCACGCGCCTGTCACTGCTTGATGCCGTATAAAATAAAATCACTCAGATAATCGCGCAGCTTGTCTTTCTCGATGCCCAGCTCGCGGAAATTCTCGCGGATGTAGGGCACGTCGAGACCCTGCAGACACAGAATCATCACCATGGCCGTCTTATCGACGTGCTTGATGCGGAAAATGCCGCTGTCGACGCCTTCCTGAAGTATCGTTTCGAGAATGTGCACTTCCTTGGGGCTTGTGGCTTTGCGGGCGCGCTCCACCTTGCGCACATCGCGGAAAAATCCGGCGCGCAGCGAGCCGTTGCGATGCACGAGGTCTTTCATCGCGTCAAAGCGTTGGAAAATGAATTCCATCAGCTTTTCGTCGGCGGGAATCTGAAGTTTCGCTATCTCGCTGAGCTTGCTCAGCACCTTGTCGCTTTCAGTCTCTACCACAGCGTTGTAGATGTCGCGCTTGTTTTTGAAATAAGTGTAGATGGTGCGACGTCCCTTCTCGGCGGCGATGGCGATGTCGTTCATCGTCGTGTTTTCGATGCCCTTGTGGGCAAAGAGCTGACGGGCAATGTCGATTAGTTTATCTCTTGTTTTCACCATATTTACTTTTTGTCTTCAGACTGCACAAATGAAGATTTTGTGTGCGAAATTAATCATATTATTTCAGAGAGGCAAAAAATATCGGTGTAAAATGAGGTATGCGGATTGGAAATGGTGATGGAAAGCCGTGAAAAACAGCGGCTTGCACGGCTTCAATCTTTAGGGCGTCTGCTTGCCGTATCCGGCGCTTTTCTGCCCATCGCGACGGTTAGGATAGTTTGATTCCGATGGGCAACATTTCTGCCCGCGTGAATGATTAAATTTGCACTCTCAACTTTGTGGAGGTAGTTATGATGTTCTAATGAAAAAATTTGTAAATTTGCAAATTAAAGGATAGCATTAAACCTTCGGCTTGCGAACAGACCAATATATTAAAATAACGCTTTGGCGTGGTTTATAACAATACGAAAACTCCCTTGTGGTCAAAAAGGCATAGGTCGGCCAGCAGGCAACTACGTGGGAGTTTTTTCGCATTTAATGATGAATGAAAAATAACCTATCATATAAATTTGTGGATTTGTTTGCAGGCTGTGGTGGCTTAAGTCTTGGGTTGCAACAAGCAGGGTTTACACCATGGTTTGTTAATGAAATAGTTGAACAATATTGTAATACTTACAAAGCAAACCATGATTTAAGTGATGAGCATTATTTTGTTGGCGATATTGCAGAGCTAAATCGAGGCATAGAATCTTATTTGCATTTATTTAAAGATATAACGTTGGTTTGTGGAGGTCCTCCTTGTCAAGGATTCTCTATGGCAAATAGACAACGAATTATAGATGATCCGCGAAATAATTTGTATAAACAATATTTAATCTTTCTTCAACATGTTCGCCCTAAATTCTTCATAATGGAGAATGTTAAGGGGATGATGAATAAAATTTCAGAAATTATTCAAAACTTTGAGGAATTTCTTGGGGGTGATTATAAGTTTGATTTTGCGGTGTTAAAGGCACAAGATTATGGTGTGCCACAGAATCGTGAAAGGTTTATACTTATTGGAAACAGATTAGGTATAGACCCATCTCTTGTGTTTGAAGAAATCTATAAATTGAAAAAGAAGCCATTTGTTTTGCGCGATGCACTTGTTGGATTGCCTCATTTGGAGGCTAAAAAAAATAAGGGGGCAAAGGATGTAGAGTGTGCAGAATCGGGATTCACTTCTTGTGACTTCTCTTATGTTCATAATGATTTTTACACATTTATCAATGGGGATAATGATATAAAAACATTATACAATCATAAAAACCGGTATAATAATGGACGGGATATAGAGATATATCGTAGATTACCGCAAGGAGCAAATTCTTTGCATGAGTCTATTGCGGACATAATGCCTTATTCGAGGCGCAACGATATTTTTAAGGATAAGTATTATAAGTTGGATGAAAATCAGATTTGTAAAACTATTACATCGCATATGCGCTTTGATTGCAATATGTATATTCATCCTTGGGAAGCAAGAGGTTTAAGCCCAAGAGAAGCTGCGCGTATCCAGACTTTTCCTGACGACTATGTTATCACTGGTTCTCTGAGTAGCTGGTATGCACAAGTTGGTAATGCTGTTCCTGTTAAATTGGCAAAAGTAATAGGAGACGCGATAATGAAATTCTTGCTATGAAACATTTGGAGCTATTTGCAGGCATAGGAGGGTTTAGGCGAGCAACAGACTTACTCGCCTCTGATGGTATTATGAATTTTGAAAGTATTGGCTTTTCAGAAATAGATCCAAAAGCTATCACAACGTATAAATCTAATTTTGACACCTCTAATGATATTGAAATTGGAGATATTGTTTCATTTACAGAAAATAAAAACAATATCGTCTCACTTCCTGATTTTAATTTTCTAAGTGGCGGTTTTCCTTGTCAAACTTTTAGTATGATGGGTAAACAAGCTGGCTTTGCCGAAGAAAGAGGTCAAATGTTTTTTAGAATAATTGATATTCTAAAGATAAAACGTCCTAAATATGTTCTTTTAGAAAACGTTAAGAATCTTAGAACTCATGATAAAGGCAGAACCATTGAAGAAATAAAAAGACAATTAGAAAGTTTGGGGTATAAGGTGTTCTTTGATGTTTTTAATACCTCGGATTTTCATTTGCCTCAGACTCGGAATAGACTTTTAATTTTTGCAACCACTGCTTGCTTGCCAAAGAATTTTACTTTTGATTCGAGAAGTGTTGTTGATTGTTTCGATAAGGCATACAAGAACCTTAGTGTTTTTAATTACACTTCCACTATTTCGGTTTTGTCAAAAGAAGTTGATTTGAAATATTTCCTTTCAGACAGGATAAAACCAACCCTTCTTGCGGATGGTTCGGCGAATTTCAAATCTAATTCAGAAATAAATCTTGCAATAGCAAGACCGTTAACAGCCACGATGCACAAGATGCATCGTGCTTGCCAAGACAATTATTATAGTCAAGATTTTATTGAATCTAATGGTGCAATTAATCCAGCTAAAACACATTCAAAAGAAGATTTGGCAAAACTTCCAATCAGGAAGTTGACACCTGAAGAAGCTTTTCTTCTTCAAGGTTTTCCATCTTCTTTTGCAACAAAAGCAAGGGCGCAAAAAGTTTCGGATGGGGCTTTGTATAAACAAGCAGGAAACGCCGTCAGTGTCAATACCATTTATGCAGTCCTATATTATTTGATTGTCAATAAAGTAATAAAAGAATAATTATATCGTTATGGAAGAAATTGTAAAACATATTAACGATACTAATGCAAGTTATCGAAACATAAATGCCGGTGATGCAAAGAATACCGATTTATTCCTTGATAACGAACATTATTCATTTTTTGAGGGGTATGGAGAAGAAATAACAGTACGTTTTAAAAAGAGAATCTTGCTAAAGCAATTCTGTTTATTGCTTCAATTCTGCCAAGAAAGTTTGACCAATCAGCAATCCATAAACAAATATCATACTCCAAAGAATTTGTCTTGGAGCAACTATCTATTTTAGATGGTTTGTTTATGGAAAATGGCAATCCCACATCAACAATAAATCAGATATGGACTGCAAGAAAAAACGTAGTAAAGAAAAACGGTGAAATAGACCCGCGTTTCTACTTTAATGGTCTGCTTAAGGACGTTGAATATACAGATTTGGCTGGTAATATTCAACACACAAAATTCACTATTCGCAATTATTTAGCAGGTGGCTATTCCGACTTGCATATAATTAAAAACGATGAAGGTATTTTTGATATAGAAATTTCTAATGCAAAAACGCCTTACAACGATGGCAAAGAAGATGATATAATAGAACAATGTAGCATTGAAAGCAGAATAGATCCATTGCAGCAAATTTTGTTTGGTGCACCGGGAACAGGAAAGTCGCATGCCATCAATAGCGATGCGAGCATCACAGAGGAAAATTCTATTCGTACTACATTCCACCCAGACAGCGACTATTCAACGTTTGTAGGTTGCTATAAGCCAACAAAAGATGAAGAACGAGGGGAGATAACCTACGACTTCACACCGCAAGCATTTACCAATGCCTATGTGGCAGCGTGGCAAGACATAGAAACGCCATTCTATTTGATAATAGAGGAAATCAATCGAGGCAATTGCGCTCAGATTTTTGGCGATATCTTCCAGCTTCTTGACCGTGATGAGAAAGGCTATTCTTCATATAAAACCACACCCGACCAAGACCTTGCAAACTACATCTGCAAACAGTTTGCCGACGCAGAGATTGGAGATGCAGAAGTGAAGTCTGGCAGGAAGATGCAGTTGCCGCCCAATTTGTATATATGGGCAACAATGAACACAAGCGACCAGTCGCTTTTCCCGATAGACTCAGCGTTTAAACGTCGTTGGGACTGGCGTTATATTCCTATAGACTACACCGACCGAGGGCATTTTATTGCTTGTGGCTATTCGCGCTACTCATGGTCAGACTTCTTGCGGAAAGTCAACGAAAGGGTGGAATCCGTCACACAATCGGAGGACAAGAAACTTGGCTATTGGTTTATGGGTAATGGCGCGGAGCAAAAGGAAATCACAGTCGACCGCTTTGTGTCGAAAGTGGTGTTCTACCTTTGGAACGACGTGTTTAAAGACTTTGGAAGACGTGGAAATACCATTTTTAAAGATTCATTTGCCAAGTTCCACATGTTTTTTAATTACGACGGAAGCACGAAGGTAGATGTGGTGCGGGCGTTTCTTGATGCTCTTGAGGTGAAACAGACAGCAAATGAGTCTGTTGATGAAGAGGATGATGATGACTCTCAAGAGAATACCGAATATGGAGCAAGAGAAAACAAGCAATATTTGATTAATGATGGTGATAAAAGTTATAAAAAAAGGCCATTGCCATTTGAGGCGCTGAAAAAATATGTAAGAGACAGACCATCATACTCTGCGCAGCAAGTTATTGATGAATGGAAAGACTTATCCAGTGTTAGCCATTTTATAGAATCCAGAGAAGAACATGCTAAAACACTTGTTAGTGCCCCTTCTTGGCAAGAAAGCTCCAAAAAGCCGTATGAGGTTTCTTTAAATAATGGAGAGAAATTGTATATTGCTAAAAATGGCTGGACAACGCAGACGATTAATGAATTTGTAAATAATATAAATGCCAAAAACTGGGGTATAAGCATTAAAGAAGCATAGTCGTGAAAATATTAATCGAGGGATATCAATACCAAGAGTCAGATGTAAAGCATATTCTGCGAGGTTTTGAACCGTGCACAATGAACGGCAAGACCAAGATAGACTATGTTGGTTATTTCTACAGCAAAGAAATAGCCGACTGCATCTTCTTTCTGCCCAAGGTTTTGATGAACGACAGGAATGAAATTCTTTTCCATGAAGATTTGACTCCTGAAAAAATCCTCGATTTAGACGTAGCGTTGCAGAATGGGTGGCTTAGTAAAGAAGACTATGACTTCCTGTCGCAGTTCTCGGTGTGGATTTTCAGAGCGGTAAAGGAGTTTTACCGACAGAATCCGTACAGCGAGATACTGTTGCATAAGTCGTTCTCGCTGCTTGACCGCAGCGAAGAAGAGAAAGACGCAACGCTGCTCGACGTCATTTTGTCGCTTGTGCGCTTCAACAATGAGAATCAAGACTTCTTTATGTTTGCAATCAAGAATATCCACAGCGGATATAACAAGATAAATTGGAATAGGACAATCTCTGAAAGTGCCGCGGTTGTGCAGAGCAAAACCCCAATTTATCTTGACCCCGTGAACAAAAAGAAACAAATCAACTTTGATGAAGAACTGCTGATAATATTTTTCTCCATACTTGCGCATATCAATGCCACGTATGGCTTCCGCACATCAATCGACTACAACTACGAATTGATTAGCGAAGTCATGTTTGAAAATTATCTTTCCGGTTACGGCACGATACGTCTGCGTCAGATAAAACACAAGTATTTCTCCGACAAAACGATAGAATTGTGGTATTTGTGCTATTCATTTTTTGAGGCAGTCGAAAAAATCCATTCGTCGACACAGGACAGCGACTATCTGATAGCCCGCAACTTCAACATCGTTTTCGAGTCGATTATCGACGAGCTTGTCGGCGACAAGAAAACAGACATCGACCCATCATTGAAAGACCAGCCCGACGGAAAGATAGTAGACCACATTTTCCGCTATTCATCGCTTGTCAATGAAAGTGACATCTATTATATCGGCGACAGCAAGTATTACAAAATAGGAGGCTCTCTTGGTGGCAATTCGATTTACAAACAATACACCTACGCAAAAAACATCATCCAATTCAACATCGACTGGTTTTTTGAGGACAGGAAGAATGGTCGCGAAGGCAGCGACCGCCGAGCGAAAGTGCGCTATCGCGACGAGCTAACCGAAGGCTATAATATTACGCCAAACTTCTTCATCAGTGCCGAGGTCAGAGAAAACCTTTCTTATGCAGACGATGCAGTCAAACCGCGTGACAATGATAACGACAGGTATGAGATTTTCCAGTTTGAGAACCGTCTTTTTGACCGTGACACACTGTGGCTGTCGCACTATGATATAAACTTTCTCTATATCATAGCGTTGTATGCCCGCTCAAATGAGATTGAAAAGCGACAATTCAAAAAGAAAGCACAAAAAGAATTCAGAAGCAAAATAGCCGAGTTGATAAACTCGCAATATGATTTCTGTGTTCTTGAGCCGCGCGATGGCTACGATTTGAAGCGAGCCGTTGAAATAAACTACCGACGTCTATACGGAAAGTCATTCCGACCATATGATGACAAAGAAATTCTTATATTGGCACTCCAAAAAAATGCGGAGGAAAACCAGTCAATCGTAACCGGTATAGAGCCATATTTTTTTATTTACAAAGATTACAAGATAGGCAATGACGTGGAAGACGCAGTGCTTTCCGCCCGGAGAGCAAGGACGCAGCTTGCCTCTTATGTTGTCGAGGAAAACTTTGTAGACCGCATTGCAGCGGAGCCGGAAGTGCAGTATGGCACGATTGAGCGGATATTCAACGACAGCGAAATCAATCGTAGGTCTATTTTGGACAGCAACCAAGTTGCGGTGGAAGATGTCGGGCAGACATTGCCATTGGAACAAGAAATTGTTCTTGTGGGATTTTTCAATGGTGAAACCCATTTAAATGCGATACTCAAAAACCGACTGTATTATGTGCGTATGGGATTCCGTCCCGGATCGCTTCGAATAACGCCGGATGCCAAGATGTGTAAGTATTTGTTTTTGCACAACAAGGACAAGTATTGCATGTTTAAACTTACAGGTGACGCACCACGAATTTTTACAGGCAAACAACTGCTGGAGAAGAAATTTGAGGTGCGCAAGCCGGAAGAAACCTACATCGGCTACGACCTTGCCTCGGCAGAGCCTATACTGATTGAAAACGTCGACGTTAAAAATGCCATTATCAAAGGAATTGGCAACCGAACCGCCGATAGCTATTTCACTACACTAAAAGAACTTTTTAATTTATAATTATGGATGCAGGGAAACGACAAATTGTCAATCCACGCATCAGACACAAAAACAGCAGCCCCGGAGGATTTTGAAGTTTCTCCGAGGCTACTGTTTTGACTATAATGGGGCAGACGCTTATCTGCGCGTCATCCGCACTACGTTTTCAACGTGGTGGGTGTGGGGGAACATGTCGACAGGCTGCACTTCCTCCACGCGGTAGAGGCTGTCCATGAGGGCGAGGTCGCGCGCTTGTGTCGCCGGGTTGCAGCTGACGTAGACGATGCGTTCCGGGCGGGCGTTGAGAATCACGTTGACCACGTCTTCGTGCATTCCTGCGCGTGGCGGGTCGATGATCATCACGTCGGGACGTCCGTGCTCTTCGATGAATCCGTCGGTGAGCACGTCCTTCATGTCGCCGGCGAAGAAGATGGTGTTGTCGATGCCGTTGACCTCGGAGTTGAGTTTCGCGTCGGCAATCGCCTCGGGCACGTATTCGATGCCAACCACTTTTTTCACCTGCCGCGCCACGAAGTTGGCTATTGTGCCGGTTCCGGTGTATAGGTCGTAGACCAGGTCGTCGGGCTTGAGGCATGCCATGCGGCGCGCCACTTTGTAGAGCTCGTATGCCTGCAGGGAGTTGGTCTGATAGAATGATTTCGGGCCGATGCGGAACTGTAGTCCCTCCATTTCCTCGTTGATGTAGTCGCGTCCGCGATATGTGATGACTTCCTGGTCGGCGATGGTGTCGTTCACCTTCTGGTTTACGACGTAGAGCAGCGATGTAATCTCCGGGAACTCAGCCGCGATGGCGCCCATCATGTCGTCGATTTTCTCCTGTTCGGGGCGTGCGAACACCACGATCAGCATCACTTCGCCCGTGCTTGCGATGCGCACCATCAGCGTGCGCATGAGTCCTTGCTGCGCCTTGATGTCGTAGAACTCATATCCTTTTCCCAGCGCGTATTGGCGCACGAACAGGCGTATGCGGTTTGACAAATCGTCCTGAAGCCAGCATTTCTTGATGTCGAGCACTTTGTCGAACGCGCCCGGGATGTGGAATCCCAGAGCGTTGCGGTCGGCAATCTCGCGTCCGCTGCGCAGGTCTTCAAACGTGATCCAGCATTTGCATGAGAACGTGTATTCCAACTTGTTGCGGTAGCAGAAAGTTTCTTTTGACCCGAGCGTGGGGTTTACTTCCGGAATCTCCACCTTTGCGATGCGTGTCAGAGCGTCGACCACCTGGTCGCGCTTGTAGCGCAACTGACTTTCGTAGGGGATGTGCTGCCACTTGCATCCGCCGCACACGCCGAAATGCTCGCAAGCCGGCGTCACGCGGTCGGGCGACGGCTTGACCATATCAACGATATGCGCCTCCGCGTAGCTGCGCTTCTTCTTGTCCAATTTTATGTTGACCACATCGCCAGGTGCCCCGTATGGTATAAACACCACCATATCGTCGACGCGGGCAACGCTTTTGCCCTCGGCTGCCACACCTGTTATCTCAACGTTCTCCACAACCGGGAGCTCTTTGCGTTTTCTTCCCATATATATAATGAAATTTTGTGCAAAAGTACGTTTTTTTTGCCGTTCCATTTCAATGCTCTATAACATAAATAAAAAAACATGTGATTATTTTCTAATTTACGAGATTCTTTCTAAATTTGCAAAGACTGAATTGTCAATCACTTTAAATTATAATATTACTTAAACTTAATTTCATTAATGAAACGGATTTACACTTTCGGTAATGGCCAGGCAGAAGGCCGTGCCGATATGAAGAACTTGCTTGGCGGCAAGGGTGCCAATCTCGCTGAGATGAACCTCATCGGCGTACCTGTTCCTCCGGGCTTTACAATCACAACTGAAGTTTGCACAGAATATAACACTCTCGGCCGTGAAGCCGTTGTGAAAATATTGGAAGAAGATGTCAAGAAATCTGTTGCCCACATTGAGAAACTTACGGGCAACACGTTTGGCGACGCAGTGAACCCACTTCTCGTATCCGTTCGTTCGGGTGCACGCGTTTCGATGCCAGGTATGATGGACACAGTGCTCAACCTCGGTATCAACGACACCGTAGTGGAGGCTCTCTCCAAGAAGTCGGGCAACCCACGCTTCGCATGGGACAGCTACCGCCGCTTCGTGCAGATGTATGGCGACGTTGTTCTCGGCATGAAGCCGAAGTCGAAACAAGACATCGATCCGTTTGAGGAAATCCTTGACAAGGTTAAGGAAGAGAAGGGCGTGAAGAACGACACCGAGCTTACCGTTGACGACCTCAAGGGCCTTGTTGTGAAGTTTAAAGCCGCTGTGAAGAAGTCGACAGGCAAGGACTTCCCAGAATCGGCTTGGGAGCAATTGTGGGGCGCTATCTATGCAGTGTTCGACAGCTGGATGAACGAGCGCGCAATCCTGTATCGCCGCATGAACCAGATTCCGGAAGAGTGGGGTACGGCAGTCAACGTACAGGCCATGGTTTACGGAAATATGGGCAACACGTCGGCTACAGGCGTGGCATTCACCCGCGACGCCGCTACCGGCGAGGACATCTTCAATGGTGAGTACCTTATCAACGCACAGGGCGAGGACGTGGTTGCCGGTGTGCGCACTCCGCAACAAATCACAACCGAAGGCTCACGCCGCTGGGCTGCTCTCCAGGGCATCTCGGAAGAAGAGCGCGCAAGCAAATACCCTTCATTGGAAGAGTCGATGCCTGAATGTGCAAAAGAGCTTATCGAGACTCAGCAGAAACTTGAAGACTACTTCAAAGACATGCAGGACCTCGAGTTTACAATCCAGGACAACAAGCTGTGGCTGCTCCAGACTCGTAACGGAAAGCGTACAGGTGCCGCTATGGTTAAAATCGCGATGGACCTTCTCCGCGCAGGCGAAATTGACGAGAAGACAGTGCTCCGCCGTATGGAGCCACAGAAACTCGATGAATTGCTTCACCCAGTGTTTGACAAGGACGATTTGAAACGTGCACAGACAGTGGCTAAAGGTTTGCCAGCATCCCCGGGTGCCGCTACCGGTCAGATTGTATTCTTCGCCGATGATGCAGAGGCATGGTCGGAAATGAAGAAGAAAGTCATCATGGTGCGTATCGAGACATCTCCAGAAGACCTCCGCGGCATGTCGGTGGCACAGGGTATCCTTACAGCCCGTGGCGGTATGACATCGCACGCAGCCGTAGTTGCCCGCGGTATGGGTAAGTGCTGTGTGTCTGGCGCAGGCGAAATCAAGGTTGACTACAAAGAGAAAACCGTCATCATGGACGGCAAAACATACAAGGAAGGCGATTGGATTTCATTGAACGGCTCTACAGGCGACGTTTACGACGGTCAGGTGCCTACAGTCGACGCAGAGCTTTCAGGCGACTTCGCAGCAATCATGAACCTTGCTGAGAAATACACCAAGGTTGATGTCCGCACAAATGCCGACTCTCCACGCGATGCTCTCGTAGCCCGCAAATTCGGAGCCAAAGGTATCGGTCTTTGCCGCACAGAGCATATGTTCTTCGAGGGCGACCGTATCAAGGCAATGCGCGAGATGATTCTTGCCAACACGGAAGAAGGACGCCGTGCAGCTCTTGACAAACTGTTGCCTATCCAGCGTGCCGACTTCCAAGGAATCTTCGAGGCTATGGACGGTCTCGGCGTGACAATCCGTCTGCTCGACCCACCATTGCACGAGTTCGTGCCTCATCAGCTTGCCACTCAGAAAGAATTGGCAAACGAGATGGGTATCACCGTCGAAGAGGTGAAGAGCAAGTGCGACTCTCTTGAAGAGTTCAACCCGATGCTCGGTCACCGTGGATGCCGTCTTGGCAATACTTATCCAGAAATCACAGAGATGCAGGCCCGCGCCATCATCGAGGCAGCAATTGACTGCAAGGAAAAAGGCATCGACGTGCATCCGGAAATCATGGTGCCATTGGTAGGTGTAGTAAAAGAGCTTGAAATGCAGAGCGAAATCATCCGTCGCACAGCGGAAAAAGTGTTTGCGGAAAGAGGTACATCAGTGGCTTACAAGATTGGTACAATGATTGAGGTGCCTCGCGCCGCTCTCGTTGCCGACAAGATTGCCGAATATGCCGACTTCTTCTCGTTCGGAACAAACGACTTGACTCAGATGACATTCGGATACTCTCGCGACGACGCTCCTAAGTTCCTAAAATACTACAAGGAATTGGGTATCATCAAGACAGATCCATTCGAGGTGCTCGACCAGGAAGGTGTAGGACAGCTCGTAGAAATGGGTACAAAGAAAGGCCGTTCGACAAAGGCAGGTCTCAAGGTGGGTATCTGCGGCGAGCACGGCGGCGAGCCTTCTTCTGTCAAGTTCTGCGCTAAGTTGGGCATGAACTACGTTTCTTGCTCTCCGTTCCGTGTGCCTATCGCACGCGTGGCTGCCGCTCAGGCTGCTATTGAGGAAGCATAAATAGTATAAGATAATCATTGATTTAGGCTGTAATGGACTGTTTTTCAGACATTACAGCCTAAGTTGTTTTTAGGCGGTTCGTGCATTTGTCCGCAAAAAATGAGCCAAATAAACGGTACTTGCTTACAAATAGCTTACAAAACTGAGAGGGTACGCTTACAAAGAACTTACAAAAGTAAAACAACTGTAAATCAATAAGGTATGGCAACATTTAAGACTATTGTAAGGTATAAGCGAGCTGACGGCTTTTACCAAGTGTACATTCGAGTACTTCATCGTTCAAAATCAGGGTATATTAAGACTGATAAATTCGTTACTGACAAACAGTTATCCAAATCTGGAGAGATTAAGGATGCTGTCATAAATAAATATTGTGCACAGGAAATACTTCGTTATACAGAACTAGTAAATCGTAAAGATGTGTCAGGATACTCTGTAACAGAATTAATAGAATACTTAACGAACTCTGATATGGAAGTATGCTTTAGCGACTATGCTACAAAATTCATTAACCGTATGGCCTCTGAAGGACATGAACGTAATGCTAAGAACTATCGCCTGGCTGTAAACCACCTCGAAAGATATTTGGGAACAACCAGAGTTATGTTTACTCACTTGTCATCTTCTGTTTTGACAAGATGGATTAATAGCCTTTCGTTGACGAACAGGGCGAAAGAAATGTACCCAACCTGTTTAAGACAGATATTCAAAAGGGCACTTGTAGAGCTGAACGATGAAGAACGTGGTATCGTGCGAATCAAATACAATCCTTGGTTAAAAGTATCCATTCCAAAATCTGACAGTACAGTTCAAAGAGCCATCAGTGCAGAGGCATGTAGGGAGTTTTTCAATCGTCCCCTACCGGAAACTAAAATGATTTCCTCTCTTCCGGAACTGGGCCGAGACGTGGCACTCCTATCCTTGTGTCTGGGTGGAATAAACACCGTAGATATTTTTGAGCTTAAAAAAGAAAACTATAAGGATGGTATTATCGGATATAAAAGAGCTAAGACAAAGCATAGCCGGAAAGATGAAGCCTATATTGAAATGCGTGTGGAACCGTTCATTCAGGCCACATTTGACAAGTATCTTTCAGACGAGAATGACGAATATCTTTTCAAATTCCATAAGCGTTACAGCAACCCGGACAGTTTCAATGCCAACGTAAACATTGGAATCAGAAAGATATGTGCCGATATGGGAATGAAGAAGGAGGATTATTACTGTTATTATACTTTCCGTCATACATGGGCTACAATTGCCCAAAATGACTGTGATGCCAACCTGTATGAAGTTGCCTTCGGTATGAACCACAGTCATGGACTGAATATAACAAGAGGTTATGTAAAGATAGATTTTACTCCAGCTTGGGAACTAAATGCCAAAGTGATTGATTTCATTTTCTTCAGCAGCAAGAAGAGCAAGCAAGGCAAGGCACGTGACTTCGAGACACCGGCGGACAAGATGTTCCGCATCACAAAAAAGATGATGATCTATGGCCGTGCATATTTCAAAGGTGACGTTATCGGTGAAATAACAGACATTGGTTTCAGTAATGTAGACCAGGTTATTGACAGACTGGTTGAACAGTTACCCAAGGATATACCTATAGGATGTATGGTTCAGTTCCGCCTTATGAACTGTGATTCCAAGAAGGAAGTTGTGTATGAAAGAAGCAAAGGGAAAGGATTCATGTAATTGGTATACTAGAACAAGCCATTAACGCAAAGGGAGGATTCTACTTATCTTTATCAGAACCGTACCATTTCACACTGGTGCGGTTCCTTCTATTTGTCCGGTTGATTCCAGGGCATGACCTCACGGCCTATAAGTATGGCAAAGACAAGTACGATAAGCTTCCATATAAGGATGAAAGTTTTCTTGACCAACCAAACTGCAAGACGTATGGCAATCTTCAAAAGCCAGAACACCAGCTTCAGAAGTAACATACCGATAATAAGTACCGGCAGCAGATATATAATCAACAGCAGTTCAAACATAATGTGTAATATTTATGAGTATAAAAGCTTATTAATTATATAAATATACTAAAAATCAATGAGATACAGAAATTTACGCAACACTATTTTCTTATTATTCGAGTAGATTTTCTACTGATTATCAGTGTTATATCACCATGATAACGAAGTCTCTCCAGACTCTGATTACAGGGTTATTCTGTCTGAATGTTTCTGCAATACAGTTCAGATAAAATAAGATTTCCCGATAGCCATTTCATCAGCTGAATCAGCTACATGATTATATTTTCCCTTTTATTGGGATTCCAATAACTTAGATAAGCAGGTTACTTTTACCATACTATCATGGTATCGGGACTACATATTATATTGGATACAGGTTTTATGAGAACAATAGCCATTTATCCCAAATAACTACATCTTCTGTGTTTTTGAAACTTTGGTTTATTCAACCGAACAATACGAAATATTATTTTCTGATTACCGATATTAGTTTAATACAAAGATTAGATAAGACCTATAGCATCTGTTTCTGAAGACACGGGAATTGGTTTCAAAAGTCTTAGAACTTTATATAACGATAATCCGCTATATGGATATTCCAAAACAATCAGATGCTACAGCACATGGTAAACCGGAATATGCCTCCAAAGATTTGTGTTGTTAATTTCGGTTTGCAACGGCTTTCTCCGGTAAATTTGGGTGTAATAATTATTCCCGGAAGGCATCGTTCTGCCGTGCAGAGTTTTCCAAGCAAGTTGTACTTTTGTGGCCACAAAACTCCATTTCGTACTCACAAAAGTAACTTGCCGAATGCTGGTGCATCGGAGCGGCTGGCCGCTGTTTCGCATGGCGAAAGATGGTCCGGGAAACCTAACCACCAATGTATCCAAGTATGAAGAATCAGAGAACCAAGTACATCAAGGTAAGGATGACACCGGAGGAAGTACAACAATTTAAGGAGAAATCTGCCTCCTATTCATCCGTGAGCCATTATATACGCTCAGCACTGGCAGAGTATTCAAATATCGGTACCAAAAGGCAACTCGAACTGATGAATGATCTCGGTCTGTTTTACCGTAAATATCAGAATGAACTTTCCTGGGCTGGAGGGAACCTTAATCAGTCGGTTAAACGTGCCAATGAACTTGCGGTAACCGGATTACTCGCACCCAGCTATATTCAGGAAGTTCTGTTACCTGTTATCCTCGAAACTCAGGAAGCATTGAACCGAATAAAGAAAGACCTTGATTTTCTGACACAGAAAGCTATCAGAATCTGAGTTATTAGTTACACGGTATTCAATCATTTCAGATATAATTATTGTGTAACCGTAGATTAATGAGCTTGAAGTATTTCGGTTACTCAGTCACTTAAACCTTGATAAATAAAGATTCAATATGATAGCAACCATATTACCGGGAAGTACGAACTTCCATGCTGTCGGTTACAATGAACATAAAGTCTCGAAAGGTGTTGCACGGCTTATCGAGATTCAGAATTTCGGTTCACTCGGAACATTTCACAAACCTACCCCAAGTGAATTGGTCGGTTATCTCCAGAAGTACAGTTCACAGAACAGCAGAATCAGGAAACCGCAGTTTCATGTAGCCATATCATGTAAGGGACATGAAATGTCGGAAGATGAGTTGTTGGATTTTGCTCACCAGTATCTCAAGGAAATGGGATACGGAGAATCCCGTCAGCCGTTGCTTGTTTACTCCCATTATGACACGGAGAATACCCATCTTCATATTATTACTTCGAGAGTGGCACCTGATGGAAGAAAGATTCAGCACAGTCATGAGCGCAGACGTTCTCAAGAAGTCATTGACCATATTCTTGGGAATGACAGGAAAAAGAAAACAGAAAATGATATTGATGCTGCCAAACAATATACATTCTCTTCATTTGCCCAGTTCAAGGCAATAATGGCTTCCATGGGATATGAGGTCTATCAGAAAGATGGGAATGTATTCATCAAGCATGGTGGAAAGGTTCAGAAGAAAATTCCTTTTACTGAAATAGAAAGTCTTTTCAAGAGCGGTTATCGGGAAAGGACACGTTGCCGTCAGCTAAGAAGTATATTAAAGAAGTACCGTGAGGTAAGTTCCAACAAGGAGGAACTACAGAAGGAACTGAAAACGAAGTTCGGTATTGACATTGTGTTCTTCGGCAAGAAGGATGCACCCTACGGATATATGCTTGTTGATCATACAAACAAAACCGTCATTCATGGTGCAAGAGTACTGGCTGTAGAGGAACTTCTGGACTTCACTACTCCTGAAGAGCGTTTCAACCGGATTGAGGATTATATTGACCGATTACTGACACTTAATCCTAAGATTACCCAGAGTGAAATATACAGTAAAATCAGGAAGCAGCGTGCCTATATCAAGAAAGGCATCATTTATTTTGATGGTCAAAGCCGTCCGTTAAAACCTTTTATGGCAGAAGCAATTGACCGTAATAACCGTATAGCTATGGTTGAGATGTTCAGTCCGGCTACTGAGGCTGAACGGGATTTGCTTTGTAAGATATTTAAGGTTTCCCGGACAGATATGGTAGATATATCTTCGGAAAGAACACACTACTATACTGATGCTGTAAACCGTCTTCGTGAGATATTCAATGATGAAACTATTTCCTCTGTCAGAAGCCAACTACATGAAGAGGGCTTCACCATCCGTCAGGAAGAAGATGTTACTTATGCCATCAATTTCAAGAAGCATATCATCATAAATCTTTCAGAAGAGGACTTTAATCTTGATCGGCTAAAGAAACAGTCTGTGAAGCAAATTGAACGGCAAAAATACCAGCAACAAACAAAGTCGACTTCACATTTCTCTGGCAAGACCAAGCTGCGTGATGTAGGTGGTGGAAGCCATGGCGAGAAACGTGAGTGGGAAGTCGGACAGAAAGGTAGCTATGATGATATTGATGACGGACGTTCAATAAAAAGATGACAGACGCGATAAACTGGTCACAGTTTCCTAATTCAATGATTTTTTCAAAACTGAAAGTCGCTTTATAATATGCCCTACAGCTATAACAGTCGTTATGATGCCTATTTTATAATGCCATAACCCAAGTGGTGAGTTTGCTCCGCTTACTCCAAGTAATACGATACCTGTAACGGACAGCAATAAAAATATGATAGACAGAACTGCTGTAACCTTGCTTTTCCTGCCTATTCCGTTTTTTATGATTCCCTTATACCACCCCCAGTGTGTTGTCACATGGAATATGATGGCAACAAGGAACAATACACTGCTCACGACATGAACCACTGCCCAGTTATGCCATACTTCGTGGCTGTTCCCATGTCCGGCTATGTGCAGACCAATTCCTGAAATGGCAGACACGATGAATACAACGATTAAAATCCAGTCGATTACAAAAACTCTTTTCATACATTTCCATATTTAATAGTACAAAGGTCACTACTTTATCGGAAACTGACGATAACAATTGTAAAGAAATGGAGCTTAACGGCGATTTCTGATGCGGGATAGTGAAACGGGTGTGATGCCAAGATAGGAAGCAATGTAATGTTGCGGTACACGCTGGATGATGTTGGGATATTCCTTCAACAGTTCTTCGTACCTCTGCTGTGGCGTATTCTTGATACGGGACAGGAACAGGTGCTGGTAGAAACTGAACCGCTCTATAATTTTCTCTTCATATAATTTTCTTAATGAAGGACTGCCTTCTATCTTCTTGTAGAAATCTTCTTTCTTTATGAACAGGACTTCCGACGGCTCGATACTTTCCAGTGAGAACAGGCTCGGTGTACCTTTATACAGGCTGTCAAATGAAGCCACGAAATTCCCCTCGAAGAAAAACTGGAAGGTTATATCCTTTCCTTCGTTGTAGAAAAACAATCTCAGGCATCCTTTGCGGATAAAGTATAGCCTATCCGCAACCTTACCTTCCTCCAATAAAACCGTTTTGGATGAAATGGATAGTGTTTCCGTTACTTCAAAAGGAAAGTGTTCGTTTGAATATTTTTCTGTCATAGCGCAAATTTATATTTAATTCCTAATTTATCTTAATCTAATATGGATGAATTTATTAATGAAAATACTATATTTGTATATATAATCTGATTATCAGTTTTTTAATTATATTATCGGTATGATAATTTACTGACATTTTTACGTCTCATTTATTAAATGTAATTATGGAAAAAATATTGTTCGTCAATGCATGCGTCAGGAAAGAATCAAGGACCATGCGACTTGCAAAACATTTGTTATCCAAACTTGAAGGTAATGTTGAAGAATTGAATTTAGTTAAGGAAGATATACCGGTTATTAATAATTGGAATTCCTTACAGAATCGTTATTCTCTTCTTAAAGCAGGTAAGATGGATGCACCTGAACTGAAATATGCATGCCAATTTGCTTCTGCAGATACAATTATATTTGCCGCACCTTACTGGGATCTGGCTTTTCCTGCCATGATAAAAGTATATATGGAATATGTTACTGTAACTGGATTGACATTCAGATATTCTAATGAGGGAGTGCCTGTTGGTATGTGCAAGGCGCGCCGTATGATATATGTGATGACATCAGGGGGACCTACCGTATTAAATTTTGGTTACGATTATCTTAGTGCCCTGTGTCAGAACTTTTTTGGTATAAAAGAAACAATGCTTTTCAAAGCAGAGAATCTGGATATCATAGGAAATGATGTAGAAAAAATTATGGCTTCTGCCTTCTGTGAAATTGACAATGCTGCTGAAAATGGTTTATTATAATTATATTAGGATGCCTTCATATTGGAATACACCCTAATATTCTTTTTTATTAAAACAACAGTTTTCCTGACAATCATGAAAGTAACCAGGTCCAATATTTTTCATGATTGAGACTCCCCCGTATTATCATTCTCTATCAAATTGGATAAGTTCAATGGGGGCACCGTTGTGTTCTATCATGGCTACCAATATACCTTCTGACGGAGAGTTCACTGGGGTTAGTACAGTCAGCCCCCTTTCCTTGATTTCCTTTTCTATGTCTTTCACCTCAAATGCAATATGAGGCACTTTCTTTATTAGCGGGTGCATAGGACAATCTTCCTCAAAACGCATCCATTCTATACCAAAAGGACTGGTCGGGAAGCCGGATACATAAAATTTCAAATGAGGAATATACACTTCACCCTCTTTCTTTTCTATGGTTGGTATTCCTGTATGGTGATATATCCATCCCCACTTTATACAGTCTGCTAGTTCATGTTCTTTTCTCATATATTTTTATTTAATAATTTTGCATTTCATATCAGGACAGGCAAGAAAGAATTCCAGTGTTTTTATTTCTTCCTGACCTGTTCTTATCCAATGGCAGGTCAGGAGAGCTTATGAAATTGATTCCGAATACATTCTGTTTTTATATTCGTCACGTACTTATCAATTTAAGTTGATAATTTCACGAACAAAAAATACACCAGAATAGTCTGCGGCAAAGCCATCATTCCACTTCCCGTTGTATTCCACTTTCAAAACTGCCTGCAACGGCTTTCCATTTTTACGTTCTTTGGTTGCCTTGTCATATATATCATTCAAAGAGTCTGTTTTATCCACTATCCAATATTCTTCGCTACTGCCTTCAGGTTTAAAAGAACGAACTTCATGACCAATGGTCAATGTACCTTTCAATGTATATAATTCATCTTTGGACATTTCACCATTAAGCTGAGAAATCGTCGAACCGGAAAATGAAATGCTGTTTTCATCAAACAAAGGAGCATCCTGGCCTATTTCAATGAAAATAGCCTTGTCCGGATTACTGTCATGTATCTCGAAGTATCGTTTTCCACTGTTACCGACACCCCATCCGTTGCATGGAGCAGGAACAGGTTCTGACTGCATCTTTTCATTGATTATCGTAGCATAATCTCCATCAGGAACCATAATGAATTTTCTGACTCCTTTTTTCATTGACTTTATTTCTTCAAACTTACAAGTCTGAGCCTTATCCCAGTTTGAAGAGGTTTCCAATGTTCTGATAACATCATTTATGTCCTTATTGGGTAGATTAAAAACCTGTATAAGTCTATGTGGTGTCTTGTCCCCTTTTCTTACCATTGATATACCCGGTAAAGACGGATCAGCTATTAGGCGTATATTTTCATTTTCCTGGACCCAAAGTGTGAGACCGGCACCTGAGAGTTGTTTCCATACGAAACCATCATATGCTTTTCTTGTAGGCTCATTATTCACAGCTTCTGATGTACCATTATCCTTGATAAATACAATATTTCTGTTGTTTCTTTCTACGACAAGCGTATCTATATTACATCTGACAATTTTCATTGTATCAGAGAACTGGATAGCCTGTCCGTTGCCTATACTTTCTCCATTCAATATCAGTTTGTTATCCGATACACTCCACTGATGATAAAGCAAAGTCCTCATGCCTACCGACTCTGCAGAACCGTCTTCTTTTAAGTCCATACCCTGTACATAAGATACTCCCTGTGTAAGAACCTCTATCCAACGGCCAGTCAGATTAATGTTATTATTGGAAGAGCAGGCACATAATGTCAGAACTAAAATTGAAAGAATCTGTTTCATACTATATTATTATTTTTAATCGCGTCTATTTACATAGCAAATGTATCATCTGATCTACCATATATGGTTTCCACTCATCAATCAGATCATTAAACTCTTTATCTGATTCCATAAATATCAGATCCTTGCTCAAAAAAGGGAATGACATAAGCCCATAGAATGTGTTGAACACTATTCTCAAAGGAACCTGTTTTATGTCCCCTTTATCCATGGCAGACTGCAGATATATTGCTATCTGGTTAAGAAACTTATCCATATATACGGGTTTTACTGCCTTTATGAAGTCCTTTGCATTACGGTTTATTTCACGCATTACAAACATAGGCATATATGGATTATTTTTGGCAACTTCAAGATATGTATCAACAACAATCCTTATTTTCTCTGAAAACGGCTTATTATCATCTACGAACACATCCTGTATTTTGGGTATGAATGATTGTATAATAGACAGAAATACAGCCTGGAACATCTTGTCCTTTGTACGATAGTAATAATGCAGAGTCGGACGGTTTATACCCACTCTTGCTGCAATATCACTCATACTTGCACCGTCAAATCCCTTTTCTATAAAGACTTCTTTAGCTACAGCTATAATTTTCTCTTCCAGAATATTATTTTCCATATTTTGAGTTATTATTTTTCAAGTTTATCTACAAACAGCAGCATACGGTTAATTATGTTCACTTCACTGACACCACTGTCAAAATCCAAAGATAATATATTAATATCAGGGACTAAAGTTTTTATTCTCTTTTCTATGCCTTTAGATACAATATGGTTGGCAATACAGCCAAAAGGCTGTAAGCTGATGACATTTTTCACTTCTTTTCTGGCCAATGACAGCATCTCGCCAGGTAAAAGCCAACCTTCACCGAACTGTGCATTCAATGATATAGCCTTACGTGCTTCTTCAGCCTGTTCAAATATATCCTCAAAACATGTAAAATAGCGGAACTTCCAAGCTGCATCATTAAATTTATCTATTTCTCTGCGAATTATTTTATAAATCCACCGATAAACAAAGTCAGGATAATCCTTACCACATATATTTGACTTAACATTTACTTTTATGTTTACAAAGCTTTGCATAAAGAAGTCGGTCAGTACTGGAGGTACTACCTCAATACCGCGTTCTGACAGCCACGACAGTAAATTCCTGTGTGCAAAAGTATTGAATTTCAGATATATTTCTCCGACAATGCCGACTTTAGGACAGTCCTTTTCCATACATATCCTGTTAAAGTCTACTGCGGCAAGAGAAAGATAATTCAGGAGTTCTTTTGAACGGTTTTTACGAATCAGCTCGTCTGCCGCATTCAGATACATGTCCTTAAGTTTTTCTGCTTCACCTTTGTTTCTTTCCCTTACAACGGACGCATAGTAGAATTTGGATATACAGTCACTGTAGAGGACTGCACGGAAAGCAACCGGCAATACTTTAAGCCAGTTTATCCTGAAAGCTGGCTGGTCATTTTTAATTGAATCTGACATGGTAAGTGAAACGACCGGAGTGTTTTCATATCCTGCATCTACCAGGGCTTTTTTGATAATGGCAATATAGTTGCTGGCGCGGCACTGGCCTCCTGTCTGCGTCATGGCTATTACAGAATTGTCCGGATCGTATTTACCACTTTTGAAAGCTTTAATGATGTCTCCAACAACAAGAGTTGCAGGATAACAGATTTCATTGTTGGCATATTTTAGCCCCCATTCACATGACTGACTGTCACTTAAAGGAAGATTCTCAACATCGTAACCTGCCACTTTCATAACAGCCGGTATGAGAGGAGATATAAACGGCGTAAAGAATGGTACAAGGATTTTCCTGTTCCGGTACTCATCGTCATATACCGGTACAGTCTTGAAATCATGATGTACGTGTCCTGTATGTTTGTTTTCTTCTGCCAGACGGATACTCTCAACCAATGAACGGACCCTGAGCTTCATCGAACCTACATTATTGACATCATCCAGTTTCAGAAGAGTGAATACTTTCCCGTTTCTAATGAGAAGATCCCTAACTTCATCAACAAGAAAGGCATCAGGTCCGCAGCCGAATGAAGTAAGTTCGACAAACTGAATCTTTGAATCCTGCGCACATGCCCATTTTGCAGCTCTAAGTATTCTGTTTGGGTATGACCATTGAGGGAGAAAATGAACATCATCCAGGTCTGTTTCTTTATTTCCCACAAAATCATCTGTAATTATGCTTATACCCATATCTGCAAGCATGTCAGACACTTTGTGCTGAATCAGCATATCTGTGTGGTAAGGACGTCCGGCAAGCAGAACCGTCATTCTGTTTTCCTCGAGTGCCTTGTTTAATATTGTCTCATTTCTGGTGATAAGTTCATTTATAAATCTGTCCTGTTCTTGACATGCCTTTTCAAAAGCGGTCTTTACTTTACGTGAATCAACACCAAGGGATTTAAGATATTCTTCGCATTGTTTAAACAGCAGCTTCTTGTCTTTAAAGTTAATGGCCGGGGAATCTATAACAGCACCGGAACCCTGGACACTTTTTATCACTTCAGAATAACCGGTAACAATCGGGCAGTTATAGCTGTTCTGTTCCTTGCCCTGACGCTCGAATATGACAAAAGGCATGAATATCCTGTCAACTTTCTTGTCTATAAGATTCTGTATATGGCTGTGAACAAGCTTTGCAGGGAAACAGATGTTATCAGACATGACCATTCTGGCATTGCATTCATATCTGGTGTAATTGGATACATCCGACAGCACGACCTTGATGTTACATGACTCCAGCAGTGTATGCCAGAACGGATATTCCTCATACATGTTCAGGCAACGCGGAATACCGACTGTAAGAGTTGAATTATCAGCTATTGACTTACGTGAAAAGAGCAGTTCATTCTTTATCTGATACATATTTTCACCACGTTTCATGTTTTTTTCTCCGTTGGTGAAAACCCTCTCACACCGATTGCCTGAATAATAGCGTTTCCCGTTTTCAAAATGATAACAGATAACCGGACACTGGTTGTCGCACCCTTTGCAATTTAAGGTGCGTGAGGTAAATCCGGCCATGCTTACCATGATCTCAAAAGGAATTTCACGGCAGGAATGCTCACGGGCATAAAGGGCACATCCGAATGCACCCATCAGTTCCGGTATATTACATCTTGTAACTTTCATACCGGTATGGATTTCCAAAGCTCTTACAATGGCATCGTTTCTCATTGTACCACCCTGAACAACAAGATGATTTCCCAAAACGGAAGTATCTTTCAGTTTAAGAACTTTATACAGACAGTTCTTCACTACTGAGTAAGCAAGGCCGGCTGAAATATCTTCCACCGTAGCACCTTCACGAAGTACCTGTTTTACTTTTGAGTTCATAAAGACTGTGCATCTGGTTCCAAGATCAGCCGGACAAGTGGAACGGCAGGCAGCCTGTGAGAACTCCGGTGCTGTATAACCAAGCGTCTTGGCAAATGTTTCTATAAAGGAACCGCAACCGGAAGAACATGCCTCATTTATCTCTATTCTGTCTATTACACCATTGTTTATAAAAATGGCTTTCATATCCTGACCGCCAATATCCAGAATAAAGGATACTTCCTTGTCAAAATGGTGTGCACCCATATAGTGTGCAATAGTTTCAACGATACCGTAATCCAATTGGAATGCAGCTTTTATCAGGTCTTCACCATAACCGGTAGAGCAGCTTCCTTTTACGACAAGCTGTGTTCCAGTTTTGCTGCATTCATCAAGCAAGCCTCTAAATCCCTTTTCTACTGTTTCAATAGGTTTTCCTCCATTGTTACTGTAAAATGAATAGATAAGATTTGCATCTTTATCAGTCACAACGATTTTAGTTGTTGTTGATCCTGAGTCTATGCCTATATAGACTTCCTGCTTACCCGGTTTTAGAGTTCCTGTTTTTACAACATTCTTCTGTTTTTCCTCTTTCCACTTATCATATTCTTCTGAGTTTGAAAAAACAGGTTTGAGACCGTCTTTACGTGCAACAGTTTCCTCATGTTTCTCTAAAGCGGCTACAAGTGAGGACAAAGAAACTATATACTCTTTCTCTACATGAGCAAGTGCTGTTCCCAGAGCCGGAAGCTGTGTCCCGTTTTCCGGTAAGATAATATCACTGTTATCAACTGACAAATATTCGATAAAAGCCTTTCTAAGAGCAGGGATGAAAGTAAGAGGTCCGCCACAGAAGAGAATCGGAGTCTTTATATCATATCCTCTTGCCAGGGTTACAACCGTCTGCACTGCTACTGCATGGAAAATGGAAGCTGCAATATCCTCACGACTTACATTCTTGGCTATAAGATTTTGTATATCAGTCTTACAGAAAACGCCACATCGTGAAGCTATCGGATATACATGTGTAGCATTCATTGCCAGTTCATTCATTTCATATACACTGACACCAAGAATAATGGCCATCTGGTCTATGAAAGCCCCTGTTCCTCCGGCACAGTTGCCGTTCATACGGAGGTCAACAGCTTCTGAATCCTTAAAGAAAACAACTTTGGCATCCTCACCTCCTATGTCTATCATGGATGCTATATGTGGATATTTATTCTGAACAGCCTTTGTTGCTGCAACCACTTCCTGTACAAACGGAATGCCATATTTTTCTGAAAGTCCCATTCCAACTGAACCTGTTATTCTTATAGCAATATCTTCATTATTTACTATAGTTCCCAGTTCTTTAAGCATTAGAATAATCACATCCTTTGCCTTCGCATTATGCCTTTCGTATTTTGAATACACAATACGACCTTCTTTATCTATAGCAATCATTTTTACCGTAGTTGAACCTACATCTAAACCTACCTTAACCATACCTTTATATATGTTTGACTATTATTCTGACACTATTGTCAGACGCAAATGTAAAAACAATTACATCAATACCAAAGAAATTGGTTATGTAATCTTTTGATTTAACTTTCTACAACATTTAAAACTGATTTCTTAACGGTGGTTATATCCTAAATACGGATTATGATATAAAGTAATGTATTGCTAATGTATGCTTATCTCAATAATGACATTCTGTATTCTTTTGTTGTCATTCCCACATTTTTTTTGAAGAATTTACAGAAAAAAGAGGGATTAGGAAAATTTAATTCGTAGGATATTTGCTCTGTTGTTTTATCTGTAGTCTGTAACAAAATCTTTGCTTCAAGAATCGTATAATGGTCAATCCATTCTCTTGGTGTATGACCACTAGTTCTCTTAATTATGTCGCACAAATATTTAGTTGATATATACAGTTTCTGTGCATAAAAATCAAGCTTTTCTCTTTTCTTGAAATTGCTTATAGTAAGCTGTATAAACTGTCTGAAAATCTCTTCATTCCTGTTATGTCTGTTCAAGTCTTTTTCCATGACAAAAATACTTGTGATATAACAAATAAAAGCCTGCAGGATGGAACGGATAATTTTATTTTGAAAAGGATAAGGATGTTTATAGTCCAACTGCATTTCAAAGAAGTTATAGTAGTTTTGTATCATACTGCATTCTTTAATTGACAGATTCATACAAGGGTATTTTTGTATATAGAGAAACAGTGGCAAAGTTTCGTCAACCCTTTCTAATGTATCTTCCAAAAAATTTTGTGAGACTATAAGCAACATTCCTTTGATATCATTTGATATCTTTTTATATTGAATTATGTCATTTGACAGTGTTATAATTAATTCTCCAGGATTAATCTGGTGTTCAACCCCGTTTATATCTATAATCATTTCTCCTGAAAAACATACACCTATAGTAGCAGCATTAATTCTTATAGGACAGCTCGACGTAGAAATATTAATTTTATCCAGCCTGTCAATAATAATAAAGTTATCATCAATACAGGATACATCACCTCTGATAACCTGATTAATTGATGTCATTAATTTTGTTGTTCTGTTCATAGTTTTTTTCGCAAAGTTATCCGTTATTATCTTATTTTCAATATGAAACAGAATAACGGAACGCATTTTTTGAATAATAGAACATCTTTTCAATCTTTGCGGATTTTAGAACATCACTCAGGAATAAACGGTTATGTATCATCCACTTTTTATACAGAACTTTGCGGCGTAAAAAAACAAATGTCTTATGTCAAAATCAATATTAAGTTTAGTTGCTTTAGCTTTGATAGCTACAATTAGTTCTTGTAAAAAGCAGGTAGAAGAAGCACACCATGCTCCTTTGGTCAAAACTACCACTGCTACAGTCAATAACCTGAGTGAAAATCATAATTATCCTGGCATTGTTAAACCACAGGACGATTTGTCTATTTCGTTTAGAGTAAACGGACAAATTGAAAGTTTATTGGACAAATCAGGAACGGAAGTAAGAAAAGGTGATTTGCTTGCCACATTGGATTCCCATGATTATGAAATTAATGAGAAGGCTGCATTGGCCGCATACCAGCAGTCGGATAATGAGTTTAATCGTATTAAGCAACTCTATGCGTCCAAAACCATATCACCCAATGATTTTGAGAAAGCCGAAGCTGCACATAAAGTTGTACTTTCTAAATATCAGGCTGCCAAGGATGCTTTAGAATATACCAATATTAGAGCCCCTTTTGATGGCTATATACAAAATATCTACCACCAAAAAGGGGAAATTGTACAAGCCGGCATACCTGTCATTTCTTTTATTTCAAAGAATACCCTGAAGGTAGAAGTGTTCCTGCCTTTCCGAGATTTTGAAAGAATTGACAGCCTTACTGGCAGTTGGCTGGAGATAAATGGCAAACACATAAACTTAGAACTTGGCAGTATCAGTCAACAGGCCAATGCGGCACAACTTTATAAAGCTGAATTTATTATTCAGCCGAAAGATGCAGCAGAGCATAAGATTGTCGCTGGAAAAAACTGTCAGGTAAGACTGACATTCTCTTCACCTGATATTGAGAAAACGGTAAGCATACCACTTTCGGCCATTATGAACTCGAACAACGAAACATCAGTATGGATTCTGGAAAAACAGAACATTGCTAAAAAAGTAAATATAAAAATACGGAATATAGACCATGACAAGGTAACAGTATCTGGAATAAATGAAGGACAGCAGGTGGTAATAAGCGGTATTCATTCTATTAAAGAAGGGGAAACCGTAAGCATCATGTCTGCCCCATCTAAAACAAATATAGGAGGAATGTTATGAGAAGTATTTCTGAATATGCATTGACAAACAAGGCTCTGATAAAGTTCTTTATTGCTTTATTGATAGTTGGAGGTGTGTGGGGATTCTACTCCATGAGCAAAATGGAAGATCCGGAGCTGATGGTAAAGCAGGCACTTGTAATGACTGTCTATCCGGGAGCTGATGCCCATAAGGTGGAATTGGAGGTCTCTGACAAGTTAGAAAAGGCTATTCGTCAAATGGGAGACATTGATTATATAGAGTCGAAATCAATGAATGACCTTTCATTGATAAAAGTAGTTCTGAAAACAACGGTGCCAAGCAAAGATCTGGAACAGAAATGGGATTTGCTGAGAAAGAAAATTGTAGATTGTACATCACAATTGCCTTCCGGTGCTTCTGTACCACAGGTATTAGACGATTTCAGTGCGGTTTATGGTATGTTTTATACCATTACTGCCGATGGCTTTTCTGAGCGTGACATGCTGCATTATTCACAGTTCATACAGCGTGAGCTGATAAATCTGGAAGGAATACGCAATGTACAGCTTTATGGTACTGCTACACCCACTGTTGAAATAGTTATTGACAAGGACAAAATGGCCCGTCTTGGTATTTTACCGGCAGAGATTATTACAACCCTTCAGGATCAGGACAAAACCGTTTATGCCGGTTATTTCAACAGCGGTGAGGAAAGAATGCGTGTAAATGTGTCAGACACGTTTCACTCCTTGGATGAAATCCGTAATCTGATGATTCACGGACATGAATCAGATATGTTTCGTCTGAAAGATATAGCTGATGTAAGAGAGGCATATGAAAATCCGCAGCGTAATAAGATTGTCTATGACGGCCAAACAGCCTGTGGCATAGCAATAGCCATGGAATCCGGTTATGATATTCTGAAGGTCGGTGAAGTAGTAACCGCGCGTTTGGAAGAATTACAGAAAGAACTGCCGTCAGGCTTTCAATTTCATAAGGTTTTTTATCAGCCAGAGCGTGTAGATGATGCTATCAATAACTTTATTATAAATCTGATAGAGTCAGTGGTAATTGTCATAGTAATCCTGATGATTACAATGGGATTCAGAAGCGGTGTGATTATAGGTACAGGACTTGTAATCACGGTTTTAGGTTCTTTTGTTGGACTTTACTATTTTGACGGTACCATCCAAAGGGTATCTCTTGGTGCATTTATCATTGCCATGGGTATGCTGGTAGATAATGCAATAGTGGTAGTGGATGGTATTCTTGTGGACAGTAAAAGAGGTATGAAAAGGCCTGAATCACTGGTGCATACTGCCAATATCACGGCTCGTCCGCTTCTTGGAGCTACTTTGATTGCCATCATTGCTTTCATGCCCATCTCATTGTCTCCCGATATGGCTGGTGAATATGCCCGTGACCTGTTTGTTGTACTGGCAGTATCCTTACTGTTGAGCTGGGTACTGGCCCTTGTACATGTGCCGATACATGCAAACAGCTACTTGAAGCTTGACAATAAGGTTTCTTCTGACGAAGTGTTCAATTCACCATTGTATCGCAAATTCCGCAGCATGCTGATGGTATTTCTCAGACACCGTTTTATCACACTCACATGTGTTGTAGCATTGCTGCTCGTCAGTATGGCATGCTTCCGGCTGTTGCCACAGACATTCTTTCCAGACCTGACTTACAATCAGATTTACATGGAATATAAACTGCCGGAAGGTTCACGAATTGAAAAAGTTGAAAAGGATCTGACAGAAATAACGGAGTTCCTGAAATCTCAAAAAGAAGTAACCCATGTAACCATGTCGTTAGGTGGTACACCTGCACGTTATAACCTTGTACGCTCGGTAGCCGATCCGAGTCTCCGTTACGGTGAACTGATTATTGATTTCAAAGACAATAAGGATATCGATGCCTGTATGAAAAAATGGCAAGCATATTTAAACAGCCGTTATCCCGATTCATTTATCCGTTTGAAGAAATATAATATCATGTACATGGAATTCCCGGTTGAACTGCTTATATCTGGTCCAGACCCTCAGGTTTTGAAGAATTTAAGAGATTCAATACAGGATATTATGCGTCAGGAGCCTTCAGCAACATTGGTTACAGACAACTGGGATGATCCTGTGCTTGACATCAATATAAATTATGACCAGCAATTGGGAAGAAGGGCAGGACTGAGCAGGACTGATGCCGGCATGTCATTACTGTCAGCAACCGATGGAATTCCAGTGGGTCGCTTCTACGATGGTAACATCTCACAGAACATACTGCTTAAAACATCCGGTTATGATCAGCTTGACAATGTCCAGTTGTGGAATGTAATGCCCGACATCAACACTCTTACCAACGAATCGCGGGTTAAAGACGTACTGATGAGCGGTGGAGACAAGAAGGATCTTATTACAAGTCTCACTTATGCCAAACCTGTGAATTCAGTAACTGATAGTCTGAGTTATGTGTGGAAAGATCCTGTAGTATATCGCTACAATGCACAGCGTGCTATTATGGTACAATGCAACAATGCGTCGGGATACACTGCTGAAAATACACGGCAGGCACTCGAAAAGAAAATCAAGGAGCAGATACATTTTCCCGAAGGATATACCATGAAATGGTTGGGTGAATACAAGGCAAGTACTGATTCAAACAAATACCTGTTCATGAATTTTCCGATAGCCATCATCATGATGTTTGGTATTCTGATTTATCTGTTCCGTGATTTCAAGAAACCCATCATTATTTTCCTGTGTCTTCCTTTGGCTTATATCGGCATTGTGTTTGGTATTCTGGTAAGCGGAAAACCGTTCAGTTTTGTAGCCATCGTCGGTGCACTGGGACTTATCGGTATGATGATAAAGAACGGAGTTGTACTAATCGATGAAATTACAGCTCAGATGAATGCAGGAGCAAAACCGGTAGATGCACTTCTTGCTGCATCATCCTCACGCCTTCGCCCCGTTATGATGGCATCCGGGACTACGATACTTGGAATGATACCGCTAACATCCGATGCCATGTTCGGACCAATGGCAGTAGCCATTATGGGAGGTCTGCTTGTGGGTACCATCATCACGCTGATGATTATACCAGTATTTTATGCATTATTCTTTAAAATTAAATGTGACTGATTATGAAAAAGATAATAATAGCCTGTATATTTTCATTCTGTTCTCTTTGGGGATATTCCCAACAATTGACACTGGAAGAATGCTGTGATATTGCAGCAGCAAATAACAAGCAGGGAAAACTGGCTGATTTTTCTATACAAAAAGCCCAATTGCAGTTAAAGAACATGAACAGCAATTTCCTTCCAAAGTTATCAGCTGCAGGTGGCTATCTTTATGCGGATAAAGATTTTGGTGCAGAACTGATGCCTACTGTAGCTGCCGAACTTAATCTGAACAACACCTATACAGGTGGCGTTCAGATAGAACAACCACTATATTTAGGCGGAAAACTTTTTGCAGCCAGGAAGATGGCTCAAACCGGATTGTCAATAGCCGGGTTAAATAAGGAAAAAACCGAGTCTGATATACGTTTTGAAACGGAAAAAGCATATTGGAATGTGGTCAAGGCCAAAGAACTGCAGAAAGTATCGCAACAGTTTCTGCAAACTGTAGATGAGCTATACCGTACTGTGGAGAATTATTATAATACAGGGATGGCATCACAGAATGAATTACTGAAGGTAAAAGTAAAAATCAATGAAGCTAAGCTGTCTCTTAAAAGAAGTGAAAATTCTGTCCGTCTGGCTAAAATGAGCCTCTGCCATCTGATGGGTATGCCTATCAGTAAGGATATAGATGTAATAAATAACCTATCTGACATTGAGGCTGTAGATACAAATATCCATTCAGTAGAGAACAGATTGGAATATAAGATACTTTCAGAAAATATCCAACTGAAGAACCAGGAAATAAAAGCTGTAAGAAGTGATTTCCTGCCGCGTGTTGGACTTGTTGCGGGATACAATTACATGAATGGAGTTAAGCTAAATGGTACGAAGCTAATTTCTGATGATGTGTTTGCTGTTATGGTTTCTGTTAAAGTTCCTCTGTTCCATTGGGGAGAAGGCATGCGTAAAGTCAAATCTGCCAAAATAGAAAAGCAGATGGCAATGGTTCAAAGAGATGAATTTACAGAGAAAATGCAGTTGGAAGTTTCACAAGCTTTAAATATGCTGGACGAGTCAGAACTGGAAATTAAACTCACGGAGTCCGCTTTTAATGAAGCTTCAGAAAGCCTTCGTGAAAGTAGAAAGAATTATGAAACAGGGATGGAAACCCTTGTGAACTATATGGACACACAATCTATCTGGCAAAAGTCATGGGCGGAGTTCGTTTCTGCAAAAATTAATTATCAGATAGCTAAAGCAAACTATTTTAAAACGACAGGTTATAAATAAACCATCATTAAGTATAATAAGAGAGGAAAAATTATCATTGCTAAATAAAAAATCGCTACATAATGTAACTTCTATAAGAGGTAGTTATGTAGCGATTTTTTATTTATACTTCGTATAAATTTTATCTATGGTATAACGTATTTTTAATTGTAACCTTTTCAGATAAGACAATTATAACGGACTAATAAATTCTATCTTATTACTTCGGTTTATCCAACCCAAATCACAATTGTGTTGTACATTTCTTACCTGATAACCTTGGTTAATACATTTGTCACAAAATCAATCAATACTTGAAATGATACAGATTCCGGTTATAGTGACATTTGCCAATCAGAAGGGAGGTGTAGGAAAGACTACACTTTGCGTCACCTTTGCTAATTATCTGGTGACAAAGGGTGTTAGAGTTGTGGTAATAGACTGCGACTTCCAGCACTCCATTATGAAGTGTCGAAAAGCCGACATAAGAAAATATGGCGAACAGGAAATGCCCTACGAGGTATGGGCATACGAAGCAAACGACAAGGTGATGATGACTTCCCTTATGGAGAAACTGCATAATGATCCAGAAATAGACGTTGTTCTGATGGACACACCGAGCAGTCTGAAAGCGGAAGGGCTGATACCCATGTTCGTCAACTCAGATATCATTATTGTTCCATTTCATTATGACCTGGTAACTGTTCCCTCCACAGCCAGTTTCCTCATGTTTGTTGACCGGCTGAAAAAAGCTGTCGGTGAAAGAATGAAAGCCAGACTCTTCATCATTCCTAATCTGAATGACGGAAGAATCGGCAAGCGTTCCGAACTGCTTATCTGGGACAATGCAAGGGATACTTTCTCCAACTACGGATACGTCACTGCTAAGATTCCCAAACGTGCGGACATGGAACGCTTCAGCACCATGGCGGCACTGGATATGCAGGCAGCTATCGTTACACCGGTTTTTGACAAGGTCTATCAGAGTATCTTCGATACACTTCAACCGATAAGGGAAAAAGAACTCA
>OMGM01000005.1_pt1 | contig 205738 bp, 177 predicted proteins | sample 1645851 | NCBI WGS metagenome assembly OMGM01 (sample SAMEA103958126, study PRJEB25191) | human gut metagenome | reverse complement strand
TTAAAAAGGGAAACGCCTTCACTGTCGTCAATCTTATACCATCCGTTCCAATACAGTTCGGAACCTGCGGAAAAAGCCGCCGTCTGAATGCCGTCCGCCGTAAAAACCGCTTTTTCGCCGTTTTCTTTGACCAGCATAAACTTGCCGTCTGCCGCCTCGAATATGCGTTTGATGCCGCCGACAAGAATAGGCTGTGCATTGTTTTTGTACAAATAAGCCATATTGTTTCTGAGAAGAACCGCGCTCCAGCCGTTTTTGAGCTTTTGATGCCTTTTAATCAGCCCGCCGTAAATCATGCGAACGTCTGCGGGAATGTCTTTGCCCCCGGAAAATAATAATTTAAAGTCCATAATGCTGTTTGTTAAAGTTATAATAATTTTTATCTGTATTAAAATTTATGTTTTTAGAAGCGGATTGTCAAACGGAAATTTATATCGGCAAAAGAAATTTTTGCCTCCCGCCGTAGCTTTGTCAGCCTCAGTTCCCTTAAAAATCGGCCGCCGCACGCCTCAATCGACAGTCCTCTGTCTCCGTGCGCCACAATGGGCTGTTTCCTGCTACAACTTGCTGCGGCCGGCTTTCCTCCGCTGTGCCGTTTTCATATTCATATATCCGTGTTTTTGATATAGTTTTTTTTACATAAAGGAATATGGGTTAATGTCCACGTCTACGCGGACGTTGCTTTTGATCTTGACCATGTTGAGCCATTTTTTCAGAACTTCCTGAATGTTAACGTTTTTTGCCGTCTTGAGCAGCAGGCGGTAGCGGTATCTGCCGCGCAGCAGATTCATCGGCGCCGGCGCCGGGCCGAGCGTTTCTATCAGCTCCGTGTTCGGCGCGCATTTGCCGAGATAATATGCCGCCGCTTCCGCCGCCTGCTGGTTTGCCGACGAGATAATCAGTGCCGCCAGTTTGCCGTAAGGGGGCATATGCAGCAGCCGCCGCGAACTTTTTTCAATCTCAATAAAAGCTTCGCGGTTATGCTCGATAACCGCCTGCAATACCGGATGGTCGGGATAGAGCGTCTGCAGATAAACCACGCCTTTTTTCTCGCCGCGTCCCGCACGCCCGGAAACTTGCGCCAGCAGTTGGAACGTCTGTTCGCTTGCCCTGAGGTCGGTTCCCATCAGCCCGAGGTCGGCATCGACCACGCCCACCAGCGTCAAATCGGGAAAGTTATGTCCCTTGGCCAGAATCTGCGTACCGATGAGAATGTCAATTTCCTTGTTTGCCGTCCGGTGGATAACGTCCGAAATCTGCTTGTAGTTGGTGGTAATGTCGCTGGAAAGGATGGCAGTGCGCGCTTCGGGAAAACGGTTGCGCACTTCTTCGGCGATTCGCTCCACGCCCGGGCCGCACGCGGTTAATCCGTCTTCCGAACCGCATTCGGGGCAGCGTTTCGGCGTAAACATCTTAAATCCGCAATGGTGGCAGATTAATTCGCCGGTAATGCGATGTTCGGCAAGCCACGCCGTGCAGTGCGGACATTGGATTCGGTGTCCGCAGTCCCGGCAGATGAGCAGCGGAGCATAACCGCGCCGGTTCAGAAACAGCATGGACTGTTCGCCGCGCTTGAGATTTGCGGCAAGCTCGTCAACGAGTGTCGGCGCCAGAAACGACACGCCCCACGGGCCTTTCTGCGGTTTGTCCTTTTTAAGGTCAAGGATTTTAATTTCCGGCAGCACTGCCTTGGCAAAGCGCTTGGTCAGTTTCACGCAGTCGTATTTACCTTCTTCAACGTTGACGATGGTTTCCAAATCGGGAGTAGCCGTGGACAGGATAACCGGAATTTTCTCCAGATGTGCGCGCAGTACCGCCATGTCCCGCCCTTGATAGGTAACGAGGCTTTCCTGCTTGAACGAATGGTCGTGGCTCTCATCAACGACAATAATCCCTAAGTCCGCAAACGGCAGAAACAGCGCCGACCGTGCTCCGACCACGACTTTCGCCTTGTTGAGCGCTACCGCTTTCCAGGTTTTTGCCTTGTCTTTGACGCCGACTTCCGAGTGCCAGATAAACGGCGTAACCCCGAACCGCAGTTCAAACCGCCGCAGCCATTGCGACGTCAGGGAAATTTCCGGCACCAGCACCAGAACCTGCTTGTTTTGTGCCAGCGCTTCGGCAACGGCCTCAAAATAAACCTCGGTCTTGCCCGAACCGGTAACGCCGTCCAGGAGAGTTGCCGAAAAGCCGCTGCCGACCTTGCGTACGAGAATGTCCGCCGCCGCCTGCTGTTCCTCCGTCAGCGCTGCCGTTTTGTTCAGGTTGACTTTTTGTTCTTCGGCTTCTTCGTTGATAAGTACGTCTTTTTTATAAAGAAATCCGCTTTTAATCATCGCGGTGATAATGCCGCTGCTGGCGCCGGTTGCGCTGATGATTTCTTCTTTTTCCGCTTCGAGCCCGCCGTCCAGAAAGTCAAACACCGCCTTGCGCGCTTCCGTAATGCGGATGCCGTCCAGATTTTCGTTTTTTATTTTCAGGCCGTAAAGCGTAACTTTCTGCTTGGGCAGCTGGTTGCTTTTCATGCCCAGTACCATTTTCAGCACCATTCCCAGCGGAGCCAGGTTGTATTCTGCAGTTTTGCGGATAAAGGCCGTCATCTCCGCCGTCAGGCGCGGCAGCTGTACCACGGATTTGATTTGTTTTATCTTTTTCGGGTCAATGTTTGCGCTCTGTCCTTTTTTCCAGACGACGCCGACCAGTTCCTCCCGGCCGAAAGGAACTTCGACCAGCTGTCCGGGAACAAGCTCCTCTTCCGCCGTATAATCAAAAACGTCGTCAAAGGGCAGGGGAAGGAGAACGCCGTAAACCGCCATTGCCGGCTATGCCCCGATAACCAGCGTCTGCCCGTCCAGCCTGACGGCAACGCCGCTGTCGCCGAGATAGGCCAGCAGGTAGTAAAGCGGTGCGTAGGAAGATATGTTTTCCTCCGCTTCTCCGCCGTCCAGAACGCGGGCAATGTTTGCAAGTTTTGCCTTGTTGAGCGGCGCGTCGGATTCTGCCGTAACCAGCAGCGCGTCGTCCGTTTGTTTGACGGCAATCTTTCCGCCTTTGACAATCGTGTCCGCCATCATCATTACCGCCGGCATAACCAGCTTGTAGATTTTCGGCGTGCCGATTTCCAGCGCCAAAGTCGTCGGCAGATTCGGATTGCCGAGCGTCAGGAGATAATCCTGCATCACCGTCGCCAGCTCTTCCGTGGTTTTGACCGCCGCGTTGGACATACCGAAACATAAGCGGAAAAATTTAAGCCGCCGGCTCAATACCTTGGAGCTGAAATTTAAGATATTGCCTATATCTTCCCTGTCGTCCTCGTCCCCCTCGTTCAACAGTTCCACGGCGTTGGCGACTGCCCCGATATTGCCGATAAGGTCGTGCGACAGCCTCGTCGCCACAATTTCGCTGATATAGATGTTGGTGCTCATTTTGTTTTTCTGTCCTTTGTCTGTCTTTCCTGTTCCGTATGTAAGTGTCTTATGCCCATTTGTTCCGTTTCAGCCGGAACATCCGCCTTTCCGGCAGGCTTCGTGCATGGCTCATTCTTCTCTGTTTCTCCTTTTCAACCGGAACATATCCGGCTAAAACGTATAATACTGCGTGTTGGCAAAACGCGTATCTTCGTTAATCATCCTCGCTGTGTCAAGGTCTTTCAACAGCGGGTCGGTCAGTTCCAGCTTGCCCGTTCCCGCTTTAAGATACGGCTTTTTGCCGCCAAGCCCCCACTTGACTTCGGTCGTATTGTCCGGTTTGCCGTATTTAAGGTCGATTCGCCGCCAGAAGTCAAACACCTTGATGTTGTTCAGGTAAACGTTTTTGGATGCCTTGCTGTCGGAAAAGGGAACGCTGCTTTTGTAAAAAATCCGGTGCGCCAGATTGTCGGTAAACGTAGAGGTAAAGTAAACTTCTATGCTTTCTTTGGTAATGTAACGGTTGTAAACCTGATGTTCCACGAATTGAAAGCCGTTTTCCTTGGCAACCATCGTTGCGCAGGCGTTAAGGCGCTCAAAGCCGATAACGCCGTGTTGGCGGCAGAGTTCTTCGCTGCGCCATTTGATAAAGTTCGGCACTTCCAGCGTTTCCAAAATCTTTTTATATCCTTGCTGCTTCATTGTTTCTTCTACTTCTTTAGGTGTCATGCGCAGCTTAAGGCCGGAAATGTCAAAATTGGCGGCGTTGGATTTGCGGTTTAACAAAACCCGTTCAATCCTTTTTTCCTCGGCTGCCTGCGCTTTCTCGTCCGGCGATTTGAAAATCTCGCTGGTACCTTTGCTGATGAGGCTTTTCAGCCAGCTTTCCGATTCGCCGTCATCGGAGGATTTGCCTTTGCCGGAATCTCTGATGCCGCCTGCTGTATTTCTGCCGTTATCCGGTACTGCTTTTCCCGTTTTTTTGTTGTTTTTTGACAGGTTGTCAGTCAGCGATTCGCTGATGTCAATGTCGGCTGCCGCCGTTTTCGCGTCCGGGTTTCCCCGATTGGCTTTTTGGGTTCCCTCCGCTTTTTTTTCAAACAGCAGCAAGTCCATTTCCGACTGCGCAGAAACGCCCGCCGTTCCCGCAACAAGTCCGGCAGTCAAAAGCGCTAAAAATGTCAAATATCTGTTTTTAAACATTTTCATTTATCCGTTTCTGCCATTATATCAGGGCTTTTTTAAAAATCACCTAATTTTTGGTATTTACAAACCGGAGAACAGTATTTATAACTTATCCGTAATTCGTTTATAACTTGTTGCGGTAATATTTCAAAACTCAAGGGAAAATATGTCGTTAAGTGCAAATGTGATAGGAGCCGGCCTTGCCGGAGCCGAGGCGGCGTGGCAGCTGGCTATGCGCGGGGTTGCCGTCCGGCTGTATGAGATGAAGCCCGAAAAGCGTTCGCCGGCGCATAAGGCGGACGGTTTTGCCGAATTGGTCTGTTCCAATTCGCTGCGTTCCGATGACAGCACATACAATGCCGTCGGGCTTTTGCATCAGGAAATGCGCCTTGCCGGTTCGCTGGTTATGGAAAGCGCCGACAAAAACCGGGTTCCCGCCGGCGGCGCGCTTGCAGTAGACCGCGAAGGCTTTTCCGCATATATCACGGCGCGGATTAGGGAACACCCGCTGATAACCGTCGTGTCAAAAGAGATAACAGAGCTGCCGCCGGAAAGCGAGGGGCTGAGCATAGTCGCCACCGGGCCGCTGACGTCCGCGGCGCTGGCGGAGAGCATATCCGCGGCGGTAGGCGGCGAAAAGCTCTCTTTTTATGACGCGATAGCGCCGGTCATATATAAGGACAGTATAAATTTTGACATCGCCTGGTACCAGTCCCGCTACGATAAAGGTGATAAATATGATTATATCAACTGCCCGCTCAGCCGGGAACAGTACTACGAATTTGTCAATGCCCTGCTGGAAGGGGAAAAGGCCGGGTTCCACGATTTTGAGAAGCCGAATTATTTCGACGGCTGTCTGCCGGTGGAGATAATGGCCGAACGCGGGGCGGATACGCTGATGTACGGTCCGATGAAACCGGTCGGGCTGACCGACCCGCACCGTGGGGAACGCCCTTATGCGGTAGTACAGCTGCGGCAGGATAACAAAGAAGACACCCTGCGCAATATGGTCGGTTTCCAGACCAAGCTGAAACATTCCGAGCAGACCCGTATTTTCCGCACCATTCCGGGGCTGGAAAACGCCGTTTTCGCCCGTCTCGGCGGTATTCATAAAAATACTTTCATCAAGTCGCCCGTCCTGCTGGATGCTTTTCTGCGGCTGAAGTCCCGCCCGCATCTGATGTTCGCCGGACAGATTACCGGCTGCGAGGGGTATGTCGAAAGTGCATCCGTCGGGTGGCTGGCCGGTTATTTTGCCGCCGAATTGCTGCACGGGAGAACGCCGCAGCTGCCGCCGCGTGAAACCGCATTCGGCTGCCAGCTGGCGCATCTGACTGATGCAACGGACATAGAGCATTATCAGCCGATGAACATTAATTTCGGTCTGTTTCCCGAACTGCCGAAAGTCATGACCGCCAAAGGGAAACTTCGCCCGCTCAAAGGGACAGAGAAGAAGGCGGCGCTGACTTCCCGAGCCCTGGCCGCGGCGGAAGTCTGGCTGCACGGTATTTCCGCAGGGGAGGCGTAATGTCTTCGGGTAAAAATTTTTCCTCAGAAGCCAAAGCTCTTTTCGAACTGCCGTTTTCCACCGCAGCGGCGATTCCTTTGCCGCCGCCGTCTTTGTATCTGCAACTGGTGCCGGCAAAAGACCGGGAATTGTTCCGGGCGTATATTTTTTATCTTTTTCTGCTGCTGCGGCGGGGAATGCACCGAAGAGGCCTGCATCCGAAAAGCTTTAATCTCCTGTATCGTGCCGTCAGCCGTACCTGGCCCGGACGGACGCTGCTGGGATTTTTGCAAAAGGAATTTATCGCCCGCAATCTTTCCCTGTCGCTGCTGCTGGAACCGCTGGACGGTTTTGAATGGCTGTCTAAAAACCGTTATCCGCTGGAATTTTCCGCCGCGTCGCCGATTTGGCTCCAGGTGATTTCGCCGTTTTCCCGCCTTGTCGCCGTGCTTAATAATCAGACGCCGCCGTTCTATCAGCCTTTTGCCGCCTTGGCTTTTGTTTATGCTGCCGTATATGTATTGGCTGTTCCGTCTGCTGCCGTGGCACTGGAGGGGGCAAGGGTATCGGTTGATGCGGCTTGTTTGCGCCGCAGCTTGCCGTTGCAGCAAAAGGAAATGTTGCAGCTTTTTGCCGCTGCGTCGGGATTTCTTTTTCGGTTGAAAACAGGATTTTTTGTCGGTCTGTCCCGCCGCCTGATACGGCTTTTGCCCGATGTCTCCGCTTCCGCAGCAGCTGTTGCTGGTTCTTCGTTCGCAACCGGTTCTTCCGTTTCCGCCGCAGCCGATTCTCAGGGCACAGCTGGTTCTTCCGCCTCCGCCTTATGCCGGAAAATAAATTTTTTTGTTTATGTTAACGCATTTTTATATGGTTTGTGGCATACTCTGATAACAAGAAACAAAACCCGCGATTTGCATCAGCTCTGAACTGCGGGAAATATGGTTATGAAATAAGGAAAAGCAATGAGTTCAATTGGTCGCATCGTCAGAAAAAATCATTCTGCCCTCTTTTGGTGCACGAGGCATTATCCCAAAGCCAAGCGCGAAGCTGTATACACGCTGTATGCGCTGGTCAAGCATTTTGACGATTTGAGTTCCAGCTCTCTGCCTGAAAAGGATAAGGCTGATATTTTGGCGGCATGGCAGCGGGAAATTGCCAACATCTATGACCGGAAAGTTCCCGAAACCGACATCGGCCGCCGCATATATAAGAACTGTATGCGTTTTAAGCTGCCGCGCGCGTGTATGGAAACGATGCTGTCGGGCTTTGCCATGGACTGTCCGAAACCGCTGTTCCGCCCGTCGCTGCATGAGTTTGAGGAATACTGCCGCGGCGTGTCGGAAACGCCGAGTTACCTGATTTTGAAAGTAATCGCCGAATTTGACGAGGAAACGACTGCCGAACTGGGGCGGCTCATCGGGCGCGCGGTAGAGATAACCAATATTCTCAAAAATATAAAAGAAGACATTCTGGGCGGCCACGTCTATATTCCCGAAGAGTTTTTGGCCGCGGCGGAAATAGAGCAGGGGCTGGCAGCCAAAGACATCCTGACTCATAAAAATCTTTATGTCGCCCGCCGGAAATTTGCCGAAACCGCCCGCAGTTCCTTTGCGGAGGCTTATCGGTTGCTGGAAGAAAACCACAACCGCAATTCCAAGCCGGTCGTTTATATGCTGAATTTGTATCATGCTTATTTTGAGCTGATGGACAAGCGCGGATGGGAAATTATTTCTCCAAAGCCGGAATTAAAATTCAAAGACCGCTGCCGTCTGGTTATGAAAGCGCTGTTAAACCGCGGCGGGTGTTAACGAACGGAATTGTCTGCAGCTCTTCCCATACTGAGGCCTGCTGGTTTGCTCCGTTCCGCTACGCATATCTATTTCGGCAAATCCGGACTTGCCCGATTGCCATTTATCCGTTGATAAATCGTTAAAAACTTTTGCCAGCCTGTTAAAAGAAGCTACACTGCACTCATAATGAAATCGGTGTCAGAGGACTTTAGTATGAAAAAAAATCTTTGTTTGGCGGTGTGGGGAGCCGCTCTATGCGCAACTTTTCCCGCAGCTGCGGAGACTGCTTTGCCGGCAGCGGCCGAAGTTTCGGAGAACGCGTCATCTCCGGCTGAAACCGTTGCAGATGCAGCATCGCTGACCGCCAACATCAAACGCATCGCGGTTGAATATCTTGAGCATAGCGTTACCAACAAGGATGATCCGAATTACCCCGATTCGTATAATGCCGATGAGCAGCATAACATCAGCGGCCTTTTTGACGGCAATCTGACCTATGACCGCAGCACGATGGTTTGGGTTAACGGCTTGTATGCGATATACGGCAAATCCAAGACGACCGAGAACGGCGTAACGACCGAAAATGAGAACGATGACGAAATTTTGCTCTATACCGATTATACGCACAAAATCTGGCATTTGGAACAGGGGATAGTCGGCCCGTTTGCCTATCTCGGGTATGAAACGGAATTTACGGATTTTAATCTGGACGGGACGGATTACCGCACTAAAATTCTCCGTGCCAAAACCGGTTTGAAACTTTACGACAGCGAGAATTTCAAACAGCTTTATATTGCCTTGGTGGAAGAAGACGATATGACTTATAAAAATGATAATATGAAAACCGGTGCCGAAATCGGGTATGAATTCCATTATCCGCTGAATCCGAACACCACGTTCGTTTCCGAGGGGTATTACCGTCATTTTTTCAGCTACAGCCAAAAAGAAGCGACGGATTTCAAATACAAACTGTCGACAAACAACCGTATAGAAACCAAGCTTGTCGGGGATTTGTACCTCGCGCCGTTTTACAATTATGAGCTTGCCGAAACCCGTGGCGCGTCGCGTTCCCGGGCACAGAGCACATTCGGACTGTCGCTGAGTTATAATAAGAGTTTTGACCTGTTTTAAGGTCGTGGAGGAGAATTGCAGAGTAATGACAGATAAGGAGGCATTATGAATTTCAAATATTATATTCCGACCAAAATCCTTTTCGGCCGCGGACAGCTGGCTAATCTGCATAAGGAAAAGCTCCCCGGCACGCGGGCGCTGATTGTAACCACAGGCGGCCGTTCCGTCGTCGATAACGGCTATCTGGCCCGGACAGAGGAAGAGCTGAAGGCCGCAGGATGTACTTTCGTGCTGTTCAACAAAATAACCGCCAATCCCGACCGTAGCGAAGTTATGGACGGTGCGGCGCTGGCAAAAGCCGAAAACTGCGACTTTATTGTCGGTTTGGGCGGCGGTTCGCCGATTGACGCAGCCAAGGCGATTGCTGTTATGGCGACAAATCCAGGCGATTACTGGGATTATATGGTTCGCGGCACCGGCGGTGGACGCCCGGTGTCTGTAACGCCTCTGCCCGTTGTTGCCATAACGACAACCGCCGGAACCGGAACGGAAGCTGACCCGTGGACGGTTATCAGCAATGCTGCGACCGGCGAAAAATTTGGTTTCGGCATTGACGGCACATTTCCCGTTTTGGCGGTGGTTGACCCCGAGCTGATGTTGACCGTTCCGCGAGACTATACTGTTTTTCAGGGGTTTGACGCGCTGTTTCACAGTCTTGAAGGCTATCTTGCCAATATAGCCACGCCCATAAGCGACATTTTTGCTCTCAAGGCCGTAAGCCTGATTGCCGAAAATCTGCCGGCAGCCGTTTTTGACGGCGGAGATATTGTCGCACGGGAAAATATGGCGCTGGCGAATACACTGTCTGGTATGGTCGAAAGCACATCCGGCTGTATCTCGGAACATGCGCTGGAACATATCTTAAGCGGCGTTTATAAAAACCTGCCGCATGGTGCCGGCTTGATTATGCTGAGTGTTGCTTACTTTTCTAAAATTGCCGAAAAACACACTTCTGACGACCGTCTTGTCGAATTGGCCAAAGCTCTCGGCAATAAAAACGCCAAAACGCCGGAAGATTTCATTGCTGCTTTGCAGAAATTGCAGCAAGCCTGCGGTGCGGACAAGCTGAAGATGAGCGACTACGGAATTGAAAAAGAACGCCTGCGTGAATTTGCCGCCGCCGCGAAAACTCAGAATGCCTTGTCTTTCCGGCTTGACCCGTGTGACTTGAGCATTGCCGACTGTGCCGAGATTTACGAACGGTCGTACCGATAATACGGCACCGTGTCGGCAGCTCCCGGTCGGTACGGAGGTATCGGTCAGTCTGGGAACTTTCGGCCGGTACGAAAGTCCCCGTCAGTGCAGAAACACCCGGCTGCCGCAAAATTTTAACGTTTAAAACAAAAACAGACCAGAAAGGAGAACCGCCGATGCGTTATCTTGAAATTGAAGCCAAAATCGCCGGTATGGCAAAAAATTTAGACCGCCGCTATATCCGGGCGTTCTGGATAGCCTTTGCGCTTGTCAATCTCGCCTTTTTGTTTTATACGGTCAATTTTATGTTTGGCGACCACGATTGGAATTATGTCCGCGGTGCTTCAGCGTGGAACGAGGGGGCTTTTGAGGGGCGTCCGCTGCATTTTGTTCTGCAGGCGGTTTTGTTTGACGGGCAGGTACTGCCGTTTTTAAACAGCCTTTTTTCCTTTGCTGCGCTGGTGCTGGGGTACATTTTGCTTGCCAGATACTGGCAGGTGCCGCTGACGACGTTCAATTACGCGCTGTTTGCAGTGTTTGCGGCAGTCTTGCCGTATACGCTGGTCTGGCTTTACTATGCCAAAGATATGCTGATAAACCTCAGCCTGCCGCTGGTCTGCGTTGCTTCGCTGCTGGCGGCGTCGGCGGCCGTCTCTTCAAAAAGGCCATGGCTGCACGTTCCTGCCATGGCACTGATGCTTTTTGCCTTTGCCTCTTATGCCGCGGTAATCAATTTTTATGCCGTCTGCCTGCTCGGTTCCGCCTTTTTCGCTTATGCCGCCGGCAAACCGTTTTGGATGACCGTGCGCGAAAAAACGCTTCCGGCGCTGGATATCCTGGCGGCATTAGTTTTGTATAAGGGAATGCTGGCGTTTTCCGTTTTGACTTCGTCATACAATACGCGTATCATCAGCTGGGATTACCTGCCGCAAAAGCTGCTGGAAACCTGTTCGGCAATGTTTATGCAGTTTGTAACGCCGCTGCCTTTTATGGAGTATAAGTATAAACTTTTGCTGTTGGCGTTCTGCCTGTTGGGGCTGGCGGCAGCAGTATGCCGCGGCGGCATAAGGAAAATTCCGGGATTGCTGTTGCTGGCGCTGGGATTGCTGTTTGCGTCCAAGCTGGCATTTTTTGTCGCCGACGAACGCGGGCAGATTCTGGCAGAGCTCGAAAATTTTGCCTTTGTCCCGCGGTTGGATTTTTATGGTCTGGCCGGCATTTATGCATTTGCTCTTGCCTGCCTGCTGCGTTTTTCATCGGGAAAATTCCGCAAAGCGGCGGTTGCATTTGCCGTTATTATTGCATTTATGTCCGGCGTTCGTGATATGTATGCGCAAAAAGTCTGGAAACTGGGATTTGACGCGGAGATGAAAGCCCATGAGCGCATCGTTGCCCGGCTGGAGCGTTTTCCCGGTTTTGATGCCCGCCGCAAATACCGCCTGTTGCAGATAGGAAGTTTTTCTTTGCGCCGAAACTATTACCGCCGTACCGCCGGCGAGGAAATCAGTCTTGATTTGCTGGAAACGTCCTTTACGCCCGAATTTATGTCGCGTATCGTTTATAATTTCTACTATCCTGAAGATGTCTTTTACGACAACGCCGTTCCGGGAGAACTTTCCAAAGCCGGTCAGGATTTCGTCCGCAATCGGGCCAAACCGTGGCCGTCAGCTGACGCTGTTTATATTGACGGCGATATTGTTGTTATTGTTCTGACTGAAGAAGGATTGGAAAAAGCCCGTTCCTTGTTGTATTTCTAGGTTATACATCTAAAGGACGGGCCGTATTCAGCCGATATGAGGTTTTTACTTCAACAGAGCCTTGACGTCGTCATAGCTCGGATAGGTGCCGCCTTCGCAGCCGAGCAGGGCGTAGGTCGGCGTTGATGTAAAAATTTTCTGTGCCAAAAGCTGTAAATCGTCTGCCGTAATCGCTTCGATTCTCTCGACAATCTCCGCCGTCGGGATGACGCGTTTGAACAACAGCATCTGTCTTGCCATAATTTCCGCCGTTGTAGAAGAGCTTTCCAGCGACATCAGCAGGCTGGCCTTAATCTGTGTTTTGGCACGCTTTAACTCCGTCTCGCTGACTTTGTCGTTCATCATTTTTTTTATTTCATCGGCAACGACCGGCAGCAGTTCTTCCAGCTCTTTTGGGGTTGTACCGGCATATATGCCGAAAACGCCGGCATGCTTCAACGCCTGGTTAAAGCTGTTAATGGTATAAACCAGCCCGCGTTTTTCGCGGATTTCCTGAAACAGGCGCGACGACATGCCGCCGCCGAAAATCGTCGACAGCACTGAATAGTTGTAGTAGTCTTCGTCCATATAGGACGCGCCTTTAAAACCCAAGACCAAATGCGTCTGCTCAATGTCTTTGCATTCCACGCGCCCGCCGCCGACATAATATTGCGGGTCTTCGGCAAAATCCGCATGCGCGGGCAGAGTGTTCATCCGCTCTTCAACCATCTTGACGAATTTGTCGTGGTCTACGCGCCCGACTGCGGCTGCTACCATATTGTCTGCGGTATAGTGCGTACGCATGTAATTGAGCATGCGTTCTTTGTTAAAACCGCGCACATGTTCGGGCGTTCCCAGAATAGTGCGTCCCGATGCCTGATTCGGAAATGCCGCTTCCTGAAAGTAATCGAATACCAAATCGTCCGGTGCGTCTGCGGATTGTTTGATTTCCTGTACCACGACTTCTTTTTCTTTGCTCATCTCCGCCGCGTCAAACGTCGGGTCGGTGATAAAGTCGCAGATAACGTCGGTTGCAAGTTCCAAGTCGTCCTTGAGCATTTTGGCATAAAAACAGGTGAAATGCCGTGATGTATAAGCATTTGTGGCACCGCCGACGTTTTCGATGTCTTCGGATATCTGCAGCGAATTTCTTTTCTTTGTGCCCTTGAACACCATATGTTCGATAAAGTGCGAAATGCCGTTGTCAGCCTCGGATTCGGCAGCTGCTCCTGTGTTGACCCAGACCCCGAGCGAAACCGTTTCAATCTGCGGCCGTTCGGCGGTAATGATTCTCAGTCCGTTTTTTAATGTCGATTGTTTAATTTCCATGTTACCCAGATTTTGCTAAAGGTTGTTGTTAAGTTCGGCTATTTAAAATAGTATATGTCAGACTAAAAATAAATCAATATAATTTATCGTATGCATACATATTTATAACCCCTTAAAATTTTTTTAATTTTGTATATTTATATACCAAGAAAGATAAAAAAATTTTTCAAGGGAGAAAACAGATGAAAAAGATGCCTCGTTTTGCCGTTGTCTTATCAGGCTGCGGCCGTGCCGACGGTTCGGAAATTCATGAAGCCGTAACCGCTCTGCTGGCGATTGACTGCGCCGGCTGCGCATACCGGTGTTTCGCTCCGGATATCGAACAGGCGGCAGTTATAAATAATCTGACGTCAGAAAAAATGGAAGAACGCCGCAATGTCCTTGTCGAGTCTGCCCGTATCGCACGCGGTGATATAAAGCCTCTGAATGAACTGAACGTCGGGGATTTCGACTGCATCGTATTTCCCGGCGGCCTTGGCGCCGTTACCAACTGGTGCGATTTTGCCGACAAGGGGATTAACTGCACCGTGGAAAGCTCCGTCAGCAGAGTCCTGGAAGACGCGTATAAAAACAAACTGGTCATCGGTGCAATGTGCATTGCTCCCGTAACGGTATCCAAAGTTCTCGGTAAATATGGCATAACCGTAACCATAGGCAATGACAAAACCGTCGCCAAAACCATAGAACTGACCGGAGCCAGACATCAGGATACGCCGGTAACCGAAGCCTGTATTGATGCAAAGCACCGCGTCGTAACGACGCCCGCTTATATGCTGGCTAAATCTGTCAGGGAAGTTTGCGAAGGGGCTGACGCGATGGTTAAGGCGATGGTCGCACTGGCGGAATAGCCATTGCCGCAACAGGTGCCCCGCCACACGCCACGCAGCAATCCAGCCATCTTTTTCTGCGGCAGTGCCGTCCGCCTCACGCCGCCTTGCAATCTCGCCGCCTTTTCCCGCGGCAGTTTCGTCCGGAACTCTGTCCGTTACGGTTCCGCAGCTATGTCCATTACAGCCCCGCCGCCTTTTCCCGCGGCAGAAAAGCTTGACAATTTCCGCTGCCGGTCGTATACCGTAAACGATAAATAATAACTTAAATATAGATATGTATGGAAAAGTATGATTTAATGTCGGATAAGGCTCAGAGCTTTATCAACCCTGCGGAAATCAACCGCACACTGGCTTATGCGAAAAAATACGGCAACGATGCCTCTATGGTTCGCTTTATTCTGGACAAGGCACGCGAAAAAAAAGGGCTGACCCATACCGAAGCCGCAGTTTTGCTTTTGAACGAAGACCCGAAAGTCGCCGCGGAAATCGGTACGCTTGCCGAAGAAGTCAAAGAAGCTTACTACGGCAACCGGATTGTCCTGTTTGCGCCGCTGTACCTGAGCAACTACTGCGTCAACGGCTGTACCTATTGCCCTTATCACTCCCAAAATAAACACATCTTCCGCAAGAAGATGACGCAGGAAGAGATAAAGGCGGAAGTTATCGCTTTGCAGGATATGGGGCATAAGCGCCTGGCTCTGGAAGCGGGAGAACATCCCGTACTGAATCCTCTGGAGTACATTCTTGAAAGTATAGATACGATTTACGGCATAAAACACAAAGCCGGCGCCATTCGCCGCGTTAATGTAAACATCGCGGCAACGACGGTAGAAAATTACCGCCGCCTGCACAACGCCAAAATCGGAACCTATATTCTGTTTCAGGAAACGTATAACCGGGAGGATTACGAAAAGTTGCATCCCCGCGGGCCGAAGGCAAATTATGCCTGGCATACCGAAGCGATGGATCGTGCCATGCAGGCCGGGATTGAAGATGTCGGCTTGGGCGTTTTGTTCGGGTTGCATAACTATGCGTCTGAATTCGTCGGTCTGTTGATGCATGCCGAGCATCTGGAAGCCGTTTACGGTGCCGGGCCGCATACAATCAGCGTTCCGCGCCTGTGTCCGGCAGATGACATCAATACCGGAGATTTTGCCAATGCGCTGCCTGACGATATTTTTCTTAAAATCATCGCTTTGCTGCGCCTGTCGGTGCCGTATACGGGAATGATTATCTCGACCCGCGAAGGAGAGCGTATCCGCCGGGAAGCACTAAGGCTTGGTATTTCGCAAATCAGCGGCGGTTCCAAAACCAGCGTCGGCGGTTATGCCGCGCCTGCGGAGCCGGAACCGGACAGCGCCCAGTTTGAAACTGCTGACCGCCGCAGCTTGGACGAAGTCGTGCGCTGGCTGATGCAGTTGGGGTATGTGCCGAGTTTTTGCACGTCCTGTTATGGCAACGGCCGGGTAGGGGAAGATTTTATGGCGCTGTGCAAAAAGCAGCTGATTCATAATTTCTGTACGCCGAATGCCCTGCTGACGTTAAAGGAGTATCTCGACAACTATGCGTCGCCGGAAACGCGCCGTATCGGTATCTCCCTGCTGGCGGAAGAAATGAACCGCCTGCCGGAAGCCAAAAGGCTGTTTTTGCAAAAACGCATGGAATTCTTGAAAGAGGGAAAGGTTGTCTTTTTCTGAAAGCTTTTTTTCCTGCCGAATTAAGCCGGCTTTTGTTTGAAAACCCCGCCATATCGTAAAAGGTATGGCGGGATTTTTGTTGTCCGTTCCGTTTTTTCAGTTCTCTCTGCCGTCAAAATCGCCTTTCGCCGTTTCCGAAAATAAAAAATACTTGACAAATAAGTAAAAACTTGCTAAATATGACGAAATTTAATAATTTTATGTCAAACTATTAATATATTATAGAGTATGAAAACAAAAATTTTTCTTCAAGAAATCCTGATTAAAGTATTCGGGAACACTTGGTTGTTTGCGTGGTGGATTAAAAAACATCGTTTGGACGACCATATTGTAGATTTTTTAATTCGTGAAAAATTTAATCTTCTGGAAAAGTATGCGCGCCGGCATCAGCTTTCCTCCTACCAGATAACGGATATTTTATCCGATTTGGCGGACGTTGATGACGAATATACGCAGGCTTTTATCCGCGAATTGTTAAAAAACAACACGCTGAACAGAGAGCAGGAACAGCTTTTGGTTTCCAAAAACGACGTATTGTTTTTGGAAAGTTATCTGACACCGAACGGATATTTTGATGCGTCGAGACGTTTTCATGAAGTCGCCGAACATAATTATATCCTGGGTATGGCAGAGGCAAAGAATATGACGGGAATAGAGGTGTTTAAGGCTTATGTCGACAATACCTGCCGCGATATGATGACCGATGAGCTGTTGGCCGAATTGATTCTTCTGCCGGAAAGTTTTGCTGTGCGGTACGTTTTGCAAAAGGCGCGCCTGAGCAAAGAACAGGAAGATTTTCTGGTAGACAAGGCGCCGGAGAAATTGATTAAAATTTATATCGGCGAAAAGGAATTGGCCTCCGATGCGGCACAGTTGCAGCTGGTTGAAAAACATTTTGAACTGGCCCGCCTGTATTTTGAAAAATACGGGTTGCGTTCCAAAGCCCAGCAGACATATCATCTGTTGCGCAAACAGGCTTTGGAAAAGACGCCGTCGGAAGAAGATTGTCCGTAATGTTTGTTGGATTTAGTCCCCTGTGCCGCGTTTTGCGGGGCAGGGGATTTTTTTGAACGCAGGCGCTGCCGTCCGTTTAGGTGTACCGTTGGTTGCTTCGGCGCCGCTGCAGGCTGTTCTGATATCGCTGCTGGTGTTTTAGTACCGCTGCCGGTTTTAGTATTGCCGCGGGTTGCTCTGTTGCTGCCGTGGTACGCACAGGCCAGCCGCAAAACGGGCGGATTTTCAAAAAAGATGTTTTTAATTGCGAAAATAAATAACCGGATATAAACTGTTTAAAAACGGAGGATTTATGGAAAAATTTAAATTAAGTGAGAGTATTTTGGCAGACCGCCTGATACTGCTGAAACGCAGCCACGAGCACGATGAGGAAATGTGGCGGGCGATAGAAGAAAGCCGGGCTTTCATCCGCGAATATTTGTTTTGGGTTGACGGCACGCAGTCGCTGTCCGATGTCGAAAAGGCAACGGATATGTTTTTCAAAGCCTGGGATGAAGACGGTGAATGGTGTTACAGCCTGTACAGTGTGCCTGAAAATGATTTTCTCGGTTGTATCGGTGTGCACAACATCAGTTTTCTGAACCGGTCCGCGGAATTGGGTTATTGGCTGCGCTTGTCGGAAACCGGCAAGGGGTATATGACCGAAGCAGTCAAAGCCGTGGAAGCGGAATTGTTTGCCGCCGGGATTCACCGGGTTGTTATTTGCTGCGACGTAAATAATTATAACTCGGCAAATGTGGCGCTTCGTGCCGGATATGAATTGGAAAGCATTCAAAAAGAAGCTGTCTACCATTATACCGGCCTGCATGACCATGCAACGTATGTTAAGTTCAGCCCTTACCCGATACGCGGGTTTGAACGCAAAGCCTGATGCGAAAAGCTTGATGTGGGAAAATCTGTTGCGGGAAAGCCGGACGCGAAAAAAATGAATCATTCGGTACCGGATTTTGCCGCCGCGTTAAACAAAAAAAAACAGTTCTCATGCGGAGAACTGTTTTTTTGTTTAGGGATTATAGGGCTTCAATTGTATCGCGTCAGCTGCATACCGCCGACGGCTTCTGTTGAAAACCTTTCCGTAAATTCTTTAAGCGATACGGAAATTTCTATTTTCATATCGTCGAATGCCGTAAAGACAAAAGCACTCTTAAGCAGTGAAAAATGGCATCTGGCCCAGACGAAAGTCTGTTCTTTGCAGAGGCGCAAAGTCTGAATTTTATCCCGTCCGCCGGTCAGAATAACATACAGGCCATCTTCGGGCACGCAGATGACGGGAACCGGCTGCCCGGTTTTGCCGTCTTTTTTCCTGCCATTTTCTTCCTTGGGCATAAGGAAAGCGCAGACGAGATAAATAGCCTCTGTTCGCAGCAGCTTTGCAAAATGATAGCAGTTGATAAACGGCTGCGGCGGTGCCGGGTAAAGGGGGCACTCGCCGCCGCATTTGATGTGTGCCATATTTTTATGTGCTAAAATGAAACAATCGCCGTCCCGTAGTGTCTGACCAAAGTGCTTTTGTTTACTTTGGCTTCGGTCCGCGGAGCGGAAAAAACAAAATCACCATTGTCGTATTTGACTACCGCGGCAAAAAAGTTGTGCCGTCCGGCTCTTGCCGCCGAATGGCTCATGGAAACTTTGATGCCGTGCACCAAATCGATATACTCGCCTGAATTGGCAATCAGAACAACCGGCAGCAGGTCAAAGCCGTCTTCGCCGTCGGGTATTTCCGCAACCGCAAAAGACAGGGTGTTTTTGTCTACGCCGTAAATATCTGCCAGACAACGCAGAACGATAAACGGGGATACCGGTTTCGGCAAGGCGTTGGTCTTTGCCGCATTTGCTGTTTTAGCAGAGGATTTTTTTCTGCGGGCTGCAACAGGCATGCTGTTCAAACCCTTGTTTTTCTTTCTGTTCATATACAAAAAAATTTTTAAAAAGTAAAACATAAAGGTATTTAATTGCAATCCTTGTAGCATAAAAAAATATTTTTTGCAATAGAAAAATATTGGTTTTGTCTAAAATGTATGGCATTCCCCAATTACGTTTATCTCAAACAACCATTAAGGCGTATATCAGATTACCCGTCTCAAATCCACACCATAAAAACAGTTCCGGTGCAAAGCCGTTTGTTTCTAAATCCGTGCCATATTCAATATTCGCGCAAATCCGCGCCATATTCGATATTTGCGCTATATTCGCGCAAATATGCATCTTTGCGCTACATCTGCGTTATCTTCGCGTCATAAAAAAACAGCCCCGCAAAGAGGCTGTTTTTTGCTTGCTTCATACCTGTAACCGGAGAGATGATTTATCCGGCATCAGATCATCTTAGTACGACCGCGCGTAAATTACGTCCAGCGTTGCTTTTTGGCCGGAAAGCAGGCATTCGCCTTCGCTGCCGCTCTGGTCAAACGGAATGCAGCGGATGGTCAGGCGCATTTCTTTAAGCTTGTCCAGCGTTGCCTCGTCTCCGCTCCATTTGCCGCATACGAACGCGACTTTCGGCGCTTTGCCGCCGTTTTCCAGATAAACGTTGGCGTTGGCAAAATAGGCTTCAAATTCCGCTGCGGTCTTAATATCCGTAACCACGTTTTGCGTCAGGCGTTCGTTGGCGCGTGCCAGCATTTCGTCCTGAATTGTCTGCAGCTTTTCGCTGATTGTCGCAATGAAAACGTCCACGTCTTCAAAGTTCTTCCAGCCGTCCCGGTTGATTTTAATGCGGTTGCGGAACATAACGGCGTTCTTTTCCAAATCCTTGGCACCGACTTCCACAATCAGCGGCGCGCCTTTGCGCGTCCATTCCCACATCTTGTCGACCGCTTCTTTCGGGCGGTTGTCCAGCCGGACGCGAACTTTTTCACCGGCAAACGTCTGGGCCTTGAGTGCATCGCGCAGCTTTTCCGCATAGGCATTGATGGCTTCGGCTTTGCTCTTGTCCTTGACAATCGGCACGATAATCACCTGCTGCGGTGCGAGTTTCGGCGGAACGCACATTCCCTCGTCGTCGGCGTGCGTCATAATCAATCCGCCGATAAGCCGGGTAGAAACGCCCCACGACGTCGTATAGGCATATTCCTGCGCATTGTCGGAGTTAATGAACTTGATATCCGCCGACTTGGCAAAGTTCTGCCCGAGGAAGTGCGACGTGCCCGCCTGCAGCGACCGTCCGTCCTGCATCATCGCTTCAATGCAGTAGGTTGTAACCGCGCCCGGGAATTTGTCGTATTCCGGCTTTTTGCCTTTAATCACCGGCATCGCCATATCGTTGACGCACAAATCTTCATAAACGCCGAGCATCGTTTCGGCTTCTTTTTCCGCTTCCTCAAACGTTGCATGAGCGGTATGCCCTTCCTGCCACAGAAATTCGCGGGTGCGCAAAAACAGGCGCGGGCGCATTTCCCAGCGCACAACGTTCGCCCACTGGTTAATCATGACCGGCAGGTCGCGGTACGAATGTACCCACTTGGAAAATGAGTCGGCAATAATGGTTTCTGAAGTCGGACGCACAATCAGCGGTTCCTCCAGCGGGCTTGCCGGCATGAGTTTGCCGTCTTCCATACTGAGGCGCGAGTGCGTAACAATAGCCATTTCTTTGGCAAAACCTTCAACGTGTTCTGCCTCTTTTTGGAAATAGCTTAACGGGATGAAAAGCGGGAAATAGCAATTCTCGTGATTTGTTTCCTTAATCTTTTCGTCCAACAGGCGCTGGATACGTTCCCAAATTCCGTATCCCCAGGGTTTGATGACCATACACCCCGGCGAGGACGAAACTTCGGCCATATCGGCAGCGGCTATCACGTTCTGGTACCAGTCCGGATAGCTGTTCTCTCTTATGTTCTTCAGAGCCATAACCAAATATCCTTTTATGTAATTGTTTTTAAACCGCCCAAAGTAAACACCAAAAAATGCCTGCTGTCAAGAATATAAGTGTATAAAATATCGTTCCGGTTTAAGCCATGGCATCGGTTTTGTCAGCGGCATCGGGAAATTTCAGCGGCGTTTGGGAGAAATTTATGCGTTGTCCTTCCTCTTTAACTTTTTTTAACTCTTTATTATATAAACTGATACCGTTTGATAAAGATTGAAAAGGAAACCCAAATGAAGCGTATATTTACTGTTTTGGCCTTGGCTGCGACCATGGCGCTCGGCGCCTGCAAAGAAGAAACCGCCGCCAACCGGATTTATGTCTTTTCGCAGCCCGGCTGCCCGCATTGCGAACACGCTGAGGAATATATCAGCCGCTATTACCGGAATTATGACATTGAACGGCTGAATATCCGCGAGGGCAATAATATGGGGTATTTGCTGCGCTATGCCAAAAAGTTCAAGGTGTCCGAACAGTCGCTCGGCACGCCGTTTATCGTTATGGGTGATAAATATATAATGGGCTGGGGCAATCAGCAGGTAAAAGACTTTAACCGCTATGCCAAGAACTTTAAACCGAAATCGTCGCCGCTGCGTTCTGTTGCCGCGTCGCAAAATGCACAACCGCAAAATAAGCAACCGGCTGATGCAAATACTTCGGCGGCACGCCCGTAGGTTATGGCCTTCTGCCGGTTCGGACGGTTCCTCCCCCGCAGGCTTCGGCTTGCGGGGATTTTTTTATACTTTCGGCTGCTGATATTAAACGAACGTTTTATTTCTACATCTCAGGTTGTATGTGGGCAATCAAAAGCTTTTGTTTTTGCACAATAATATTTTTGTGCAGGCTGTTGAATTTTATGGTTCGTATTTTTTCAACAGTTTTTAGGATATCTGATGAATAGCCAAACTATAAACAAAGAAACGCCGGCGCCGAAAGTTTCGGTTCTGGTGCCGGTTTACCGTCCGCGGGAAGAATATCTGCGCGCTTGTATCGACAGTATTTTGTCGCAGGCTTTTCGCGATTTTGAACTGCTGCTGCTGGACGACTGTCCCGAGGACAGAACCGCCGAAGCCGTCATAAAAAGCTATGCCGACGGCCGGATAAGATATTCCCGCAATCCGGCCAATCTCGGCATATCGGCCAGCCGCAACCTCCTGATTGATATGGCGCGCGGGGAATATCTTGCGGTTATGGACCATGACGACATTTCGCTCCCCGAAAGGCTTGAAAAGGAGACCGCATATCTGGACGCCCACCCTGAAGTCGGCGTTGTCAGCGGCCGGGTTTTGAAAATCCCCCAAAATAAAGCATCGCATAATCCCGAAACCAGCCATGCGATTAAATTGTCGCTGATGACGGTCTGCGCCCTGACACACCCTGCGGCAATGATAAGAAAAAGCGTTTTACAGCAGCATCATATCCGGTATGAAGAAGAATTCAGCCCGGCGGAAGACTATGCGCTGTGGTGCCGGCTGCTGCCGCATACGGAGTTTTATAACCTGCCCGATATCCTGTTGCATTACCGTTGGCACGAGAGCAATACCTCTATTGTGCAAAATCAGAAGATGCACGATGCGTCGTACGCTGTCCGCGCTATGGTGCAGGCAGAAAACCCGGCATTGTACCGTGAATTTGAAAAACGGGCGCGCTATACCGGAACCTGGCGGCTGTTTGGTTTTATCCCTCTGCTGCGCATTGTCCGCGATGCCCGTCGCACAAAAATTCTCCTCTTTGCCTGCCTGCCGCTGGTCAGTTACCGCTCAGCCGTCAAGCTGAAAGGGGAATGACGATGATTCCCAAAATTATCCATTATTGCTGGTTCGGCGGCTCCCCGAAAAACGAAAAGATACGTTTTTGCATGGAAAGCTGGAAAAAAGTTCTCCCCGATTATGAAATTCGCGAATGGTCGGAAAAAGATTTATTCCGTTTTTCCGATAACCGGTATGTCCGGCAGGCTTATGAGGCGAAAAAATGGGCTTTTGTATCGGATGTCTTCCGTCTTTTTGCTTTGTATAAAGAAGGGGGAATTTATTTGGATACCGATGTCGAAGTCAGAAAAACGTTTTCCCCGCTGTTGGAGGGGGATTTCTTTATCGGTTCGGAAAAGCACGGGCGTTTTGAGAGTATCGGTACGGCGGTGATAGGCGCTGCGGCAGGCAATGGGATTATAAAAGATATGCTGTCTGTTTATGAAAATCTTGATTTTATACCCAAAAACAGAATTCCGGATTTGACGCCGAATACGGTTCGGTTGGTGCCTGTGTTCCAAAAATATGGTATAGTGAACGTCTACAGCAATGAACGGATAATTGAGATTGATAACAAGTCCCGTATTTATCCCGATTGGTATTTTTGCGTGGATACGCCGGATAGTTTTTGCGTTCATCATTTTCAGGCTTCTTGGATTAATGACTTTGACTGTAAGCTGAATGTGCATATACCTTTGGGACGTGGCAAATGGCTTGGATTATACCGCTATAAAAGGATAAAGCCAGAGGCGAAGCTTGCATATCCGGAAACAATGAAGAAAAAAATTTGGGAGTGGGACTATGCCAAACGCAAAAAAATCCTGCTGACGTATGAAGAAAAGGGAAAGGGGGAGTAAATGCAGCTTTCAATTGTTACCGTGTGCTATAATGAAAAGGATATAGGGCGCACCTGCGAAAGCATTGTCAGCCAGTCTTGTCAGGATTTTGAATGGATTGTGGTTGACGGCGGGTCGACGGACGGTTCTTTGGAGGTGATAAAACACTACAAAGAACGTATTGATATTCTGATATCGGAACCGGACAACGGCATATATGATGCGATGAACAAAGGGATACGCCTGGCAAAAGGGAAATGGATAAATTTTATGAACGGCGGCGATACGTTTGCCGATAACTGTATTGTCGGAGATTTTTTGCGTTTTGCCGGAGATAACCCGGCCGCAGACGTCATCTATGGCGATTTCAACCGGATGCTTCCAGACGGGGGTGTCAGAAAATCAGAATTTCCCGATGTCGTAGATAAGGTATTTTTTTACAATAAATCGGTCAATTATCAGGCATCTTTTATCCGGAGCCGTCTGTTTCGGCGTTTTGGCATGTATGATGAAACTTTCAGGATTGCCGCCGACATGGATAAGTGGCTTATGTTTGTAAACAATGGCTGCCTGTTCCGGCATTGGGAACGGTATGTTGCAAATTTTTATCTCGACGGAATAAGTTCGACGCATAAACAGCTTTTGGCGGAAGAATTGGGGTGCATTCACGAAAAGCGTTATGGGCGAAGGGAAGAAAAAGCCGTCTTGCAAAAGATTTCAAGCCGCCGGGATTTTCTTTTATTTGATATTTTTCCATTGCTTGAGATTGATGATAAAAATGCCGGACAGACAACAGTCTGTAAATTATTCGGGGTTTTGCCCGTATACAGAAAAGTCAGCAAGCATGGAAAAGTGCGTCATTATCTTTTCGGCTTTATTCCGTTTTTGAAAATCAGGCAGAAATAAAAACTGTCTCGGAATATATACTCGGAATATATAAAATAAAAGCCGGCCGGTTTATAACGCAGCTGGCTTTTATTTATAAATACTTTCCCCTGTACCGGCTGCGCCGGTTAGGAAAACCGCTTCTCAGCGCCTTATTTGTTGAAGTAGCGCTTCAGCAGGCCGTCAAAGCCTCTGCCGTGGCGGGCTTCGTCTTTGGCCATTTCGTGAATGCTGTCGTGAACGGCGTCGTAGCCGAGTTCCTTGGCCAGCGTGGCAATCTGCTTCTTGCCGTCGCAGGCACCGAATTCTGCTGCCGCGCGCATTTCAACGTTCTTTTCCGTAGAGTCGGTAACGACTTCGCCCAGCATCTCGGCGATGCGTGCGGCATGGTCTGCTTCCTCAAAAGCATAGCGCTTGAAGGCTTCGGCAATTTCCGGATAGCCTTCGCGGTCGGCCTGGCGGCTCATCGCCAGATACATGCCGACTTCGCTGCATTCGCCGGTGAAGTGTTCGCGCAGGCCGGCAACAATGCGTTCGTCCAGGCCTTTGGCAACGCCGATTCTGTGTTCATCGGCATAAGCCTTATTTTCTTCGTCCATAACCTTAAACGTTTTGGCGCCGCAGACCGGACATACTTCCGGCATGGTGTCGCTTTCGATAACCTGTCCGCAGACTGTGCAAATGTATTTCATTACTTTTTCGTCCTTTTCAAATTGTTTCAAACAAATTATATTTAGGGAGAGAATTTGCCGATGTCAAATGCTAAAAGCTGTGTAAATAAAAAGTTTTTGTCTTGTGCCGCCCGGCAAAGCGCATAAACTGACAGGCAGAATGCAATATAAGGGAGAAAACGATGAGTGACAAGACTATGAAGATAATCCTTTCCGTCCTGACCGTCATCCTGCTGGCGCTGATTGTCGGCCTGGTGGCGATGAAAGGCAGCTCGGTAAAGGCCGATTTGAACAAGCTGGCGCTGCGTATCGGCGAACTGCGGCAGTATCGCACGATGGGGCGTGCCGACGTCAATGCGGCGATGGAAAAGGCATTTGCCCGCGTCGGTTATAACGTTGTGTCGGCTACCGAAGACAACCTGTATCCGGATACGGCAGCCGATGCCGGCGTAAACCTGTATATCCGCGGCTACGGTCCGTTTAATGAGGTAAAGACCAACAAAAAGGCGGTTAATATCGTCTATATCCGCGACTACGATTCTCTGTTTGAGAATGAAATCAAGGTTTATGACGGCGTGGCTACGTCTTCGCGCGATTTCTACAACTATCTGCTCGGCAGCGGATATGCTGCGGCGTATATTCCGGAACTGACGGATCCGTCAGTATTCTATCCGGCGCCGAAACCCGAATTGGAGCGCGATTTGCTGTATGTCGGCGATAACGAACGCCCGAGCCCTGCGGTTGCTGCCGCGGTGGAAGCCAAGCTGCCGCTGGAAATATTCGGCCGTTTCTGGGCTGGAAATATCGACGATTCCTATATCAAAGGCGAATATATTCACGACAATGACCTCGGCGCTTATTTCTCGTCGGCGAAAATCAATCTCGTCAACGTTTCCGAACACGAGTCGCAAATCGGCATGATTCCGTCGCGCGTTTATGACATTGCCGCAAGCAAAGGCTTTATGATTGCGCCGTACAACAAGGAAATCGAAGCCGTTTTCGGCGATTCGATCCCGATGTTCAAAAACGCGGATGAACTGAAGGCTTTATACAATCAGTACCTCAATGATCCGAAAGCGCGTGCCGAAAAAGCCGAAAAGGCATATAAAATCGCCGTTTCGGAATATAATGCCGATATGTTCGTACAGCGTATGAACGGATTGGTCGAGTTTCTGATTAACGAAAAGAAGCTCTGAGATGAAATTGCCGGCGGCTCAAAAGACGGTTTTGGGGCTGTTGGCAGCCATTGCGGCAGCGGCGCTTTGCGCCCTGCCGTTTTTGGCGGTTAAAAAAGAGATTGTTTATGTTTATGCCAAATCCCCTGTTCCCGATTCCCGTGAAACAGGTTTTATCCGCGAATTAAAGCGGTTAGGCTACGAAGTTAAATTGAATTCTTCGTCCTTGCCGGCAGCCGGGACGGTCGGCTTGTGGTTTCGTCCGCCTGAGTTTGCCTCTCAGTTGGAGACGTCCCCGGCGGCATGGAATTTTATCTATAATGAAGATTATTATCCGTTTGACTGGCGCGGGCTGAAAAAGTTTCCTGTTGTGTTGACTCCGTACCGTGAGCTGTATGAGCATTATGCCCGCAGCAATATAAGAACGGCAATGTTTACTGTCGGGGTGAATACGACGGATTTTTACGCGCCGGAAACGGTTTTTCAGCCCGGATATAAGGTCTATCCGCTGGTTTATTACGGCGATAATAATAAATCATCGCCGTTGGCCGAGAGCCTGAAAAAACAAAGCGGAAACAATAAGCCGTCGCCGTTGGCCGGAAGCCTGAACGCCCAAAACAGTACGGTGCAGGGCAGCGTATGGTTTATGGGCCGCTTTTGGGAAAACGGGCTGCCGCAGCTGGTGCCGCAGGGAACGCCGGCGGAAAAGGGCAGGGAGCTTTCCCGCGCTTTTATCGCTGCCGTATACGCCGATCCCGAAACGCCTGCCGCCAAAATGGTTCCCTCCGAAACGGCGGAAGCCGCTGCCGCCGGTGCTTTGGTCATAATGCCGTCAAATCCGGCAGTAAAAGAAATCTATGGCGACAATGTGATTATGTATGAAAAAGAAAGCGATTTTCCCGGCCTTGTCGATTATTATCTGCAAAATCCCGAAATTTCCCGCGCTAAAATTGTTGCGGCGCAGAAAATAACTGCCGACCGTCTGAGTTCGGCTGCTTCCGCCCGCCGGTTTAAAGAAATTCTGGACTGGCTGCGGCAGAATGTCGAACCATAGCCCCCCCTCCTCACACCGTCCCGTACATACTCAAAAACAGTCCCGCACCCCAAGCAATTCGGATTAAAGCAGTCCCGCACCCGAAGCAGTCCCGATTGCTGCCTATAGCCGTTTCCAGGTGCGCAGCTTGTTTTTTTCTTCTTTATCGCGAAAAGCCTGTTCCAAATCAATGCCGTGCATATTTGCCAGCGAACAGACATAAATGAATACGTCGGCAAGCTCCTCTGCAACATTGCTGACGGCTGAACCGCTGCCGACCGAACCGCCCTTTGCATTTTTGCGTACGGCAGAAATAACTTCGCCGGCTTCTTCGGCAAACAGGCAGCATTCGTAAAACTTATCCGTCGTATTGAATCCGCGTTCCTGTTTCATCTGCCGGACATACGATTGAAAATCTTGCAGGGTAGGGGATTTTTTAAGTTCTAAAACCATAGCCTTCTCGCTTTTTTCTGCCGGTATGCGGTACAAACGGCACTTTTAGCCTTTATATGCCGGTACTTATGCATACCTGCGATTGATAATCTCGGCGGCGTCTTTCATCTCGTCTTCAATCAGGCGGTGCTCAATGCCGTCGTATTCAATAGCCTCCCAGTCAATATCGTGCCGGTCAAGCCATTCCTTGGTAAAGTCAAGCGTCTTATACTGCACCGAAAGGTCGCTCGTGCCGTGAAACAGATAAACGCCCGGCCGCGATGCCAGTTCTTTTTCCAGCATGTCTTTGCCGCAGACGATGCCGGCAAAAGGAAAAACGCCGCCCAATTCGTATTTCCGGGTCAGCCCGACATACATTGCGAGCATGGCTCCCTGTGAAAATCCCATGACATAAGTGTCTTTGTTTTTGATTTTAAGCTCTTTTTGCAGACTGCTGATAAAAGCATTCATCTTTTTCGCCGTCTCGCTGATGCGGGGGCCGGTGCGATTATAAATCTCCACAATTTCGTCTGTTGGCGTCTCCGGTTTGCGCCGTTTGCGGTCAGGGTCAACGTCAACAAGGGCATACCACTGTTTTTTCAGCGGATTGCGTTCGCTCTGCGTGTCCGCCTCGGGCATAACGACCAGCGTATTGTCCAAATGCTGCAACAGCATCTCTGCAAAAGGTTCAACGTCTTCAATGCAGCTGTTGTATCCGTGCAGAAAAATGATTAGCCGTGAAACCTTGCTGCCGGACTTGAATGCCTTATATTTATACACGCTCATATTTCCCTCCGTCATTATCCTCTCTCTTTAGTCTGTAAAAAGTTAAGAATATCCTAATACATTCCCCGAATTTACGATTATTTAAGCTATAGGCGCTAAAATCGACTCAAAGTACGGCACACTCGTGCCTGAATCTGAAGTTCAATCCGTTTGCCGTGCAGGAGCAGAAATGCCGCATCAAGCCAGTGTTTATGAAAAAATAGTTTCCGACGTTCTTGCGGGCAGGGCACCCGTTTATAAGGATTATGCTGCCGAGTGGCGCCGCCGCGGGCACCACCGGGAGGAGTTTGCCGTCTTTGCGGAATATGCCGGATATGCAGCAAAGCTGGTCTGTGCGCCTGATTTTGAAATCGGAGCGGCGGTTCGGGCTGCCCGCACGGCGCAGATATCCCGGCACCCGATACCTGAGTTTTTGTTTACACCGGCAGAAAAAAAGACTATTCTCAGAGCGGAAGAAAAAGGCCGCATAAAAGCCGGACAGGTCATTGCTTTTTCCGGCTGCCGGCGAAAAGTTTTCGGCTGCGATTATTCCGGATTGCCGGACGATACGGACGCTTTTGTCGTCTTTTCCGGGCATCCCGGTGCCGCCAGTCCGGCTGTTTTTGCCTGGTTTAACCATTTTCGCCGCACCGGCCGGGCAGTAAAGCTGATTTTTTTAGGTCTGACGGACAATCAGGGAAATTCGGACTTTACCGATTCGTCATTAATTTACAACGTCGGTTCCGAACAGGAAATGTACCGCCGCTATTTTAAGGCAATGGGCGTTTCGCATGAGATTATCGACGAATGCGTCAGTGTGCCGTATGATATTTCGACCGAAGACAATATTGCGCGTCTGGCAGAAATCAAAAACAAGATTTTCGGTGCGCGGGAGGTGAAGTTTGTCATGTTCGGCTATCCCGTTTATCAAACCCGGATTGCTACCGAGTTCGCCTGGGCGTTTCAGAAAATGGAAGACGAAGGGAACTGCTTTGGCGTCAATTTCATAATGCCTTCGTACCGGCCGAGCCAAAACGAGTATGACCGCTATTTTTCCTATGACAATTTAAACGGCATCGCCGCCGACATCATTATCGGCAATTGTATGGCACATCCGTACCGGGTTAAGGGGCAGCCCCGTTTCGATATCGGTTTGGGCACATATCCCGAAGCGTATAAGAGGATATTACCGCTCAGCCTGGTGTATTCCTATCCGAACGTTGCCGCGGAACTGGCCGGAACAGATATTAAAACCGCGGCAGTACTGAAAATCCTCCGCGCCATCCAGCATCGCACTTATGGCTACGAACATCCGCAGAAGACCGACCGCCAGATAAGTTACAACGTGATGCAGACCCGCCGCCTGCTGTTGGAGAGGGGATTGGTATCGCGGGAACTCCTGCGCTGCGGATATAGGCTGCCGCGGGAAGAATATCTCCGCCGTCTTGCCTCTTGCCATTAATATCGGTGCTTCGCGTTCCATATACCCTGACGTTAATGTCGGCGCATTGCATTCTGCCACTGCCTGCCGTTAATATCTGCGTTTCGTTTCCCGCCATCGTAATTTCTTACGCCGCTCTGCCGTCCAAACTGCAAAAAAAAGCACTTGACAATCATAAAAATAAGAACTAAAGTAGAACAAAATTAAAAATGACGGAGGGAAGATGTTAACGCCAAAACAACACAACTTGCTTGTATATATTGATAATTTTATTAAAGAAACCGGCCATTCGCCGTCTTTTGAGGAGATGAAAGAAGCTGTCGGGCTGAAGTCGAAGTCCGGCATCCATGCGTTGATAAATGCATTGGAAGAACGCGGCTTTATCCGCAAGCTTGCACATAAGGCGCGAGCGCTGGAAGTCCTGAAAATGCCTCAGGTTGAACCTCATCATGAAAACCGTTTGGACGCGTGTCTGAACGCCGGGCAGTCTTCAAAGGACGGCCTTGCAGGACAGGAAGTTTTTGCTAATGACAACGGAGAAACCGAGTTTTCGCTGATGATACCTTTATACGGAAAGATTGCTGCCGGAACGCCGATTGAAGCCATCGCCAATCCGTCGGAATATATTTATATCCCCAAAAGCTTTTCTACCCAGTCTGAGCTTTATGCGCTGACGATAGAAGGTGAGTCTATGGTGGAAGCCGGAATTTTTGACGGTGATACGGCAATTATCCGTCGTGCCGACCGCGCCGATAACGGGCAGATTGTCGTTGCTCTGGTTGATAATGAAGAGGCCACTCTGAAAGTGCTTGACCGCAAATCCGGGAATGAAGTCTGGCTTTTGCCCTGCAATAAGGATTATGAACCGATAAAACTGACGGCAGACCGGCTGAAAATCCAAGGGATATTGTACGGCATTGTCCGTAAATATAATTGATGGCAGATGTCTTTTCAGCCGGATGTAACAGAAGGGAAGGTAAGGAGCATGACAACAACGGCAATAATTACGGCAATGGAAAGCGAATATGATTCGGTTCGGAAATTGTACGATTTTGATGAAAACGGAGATTATCCACGCGCTCACGTATATGGCAGGAATATTCTGCTCGTAAAAGCCGGTATCGGTAAAGTGAATGCGGCGCTGGCAGCCCAAAAGGCATGCGATGCCGGTGCGGATTTGGTTATATCGACGGGGCTTGCCGGCGGAATTGATACTTCTTTGCGGCAGGGGGATATTGTTTTGGCAGAAAAAGTCTGCTATCACGATGTCTGGTGCGGTGAGCCTAACCAGCGCGGGCAGGTACAGGGGTTGCCGCTGTATTTTGAACCCCGTCCCGAAATGATGGAAAAAATAATTGCGGCCGTTCCCTCAGGGTACTTCAAACGCGGTCTGACCGTAACCGGAGATCGGTTTTTAACCGATCTCCGCCGTTTGCAGACAATCAAGGGCGAGTTTCCGGAAGCTCTGGCTGTGGATATGGAAAGTGCGGCTGTCGCGCAAGCCTGCTATTTGAATGAACGTCGGCCGTTTTTGTCGCTGCGGATAATCAGCGATGTCGTCGGTACTCGAAATCAGGAGGAAGAATATCGTATGTTTTGGCAAAATGTCCCTGAAAAAGCGGCAGCAATGGTAGATATTGTCCTGCGTGCGCTGGCAGAAGAATAAAATACCGCAGACAGAAAGTAAAAACAGCTTTCGGATCAGGATGAGTTGCCAAAAGATAAGCCTGAACAGCTGCGGCCGGTTTTGCCTGATGTCGGTTGAGAAAGTTTTACTAAAAAGTTTTACTAAAGTCTTCGCTCGGCTACCAAAATAAACCAGTTTAAGCCCGGAAGCTTAAACTGGTTTATTTGAAATTGTCGATTATCTCTCCGGGATGAAATAGCGGCTAATAATAGCCGTTATACCCGCCTCTCTCAACAGCATCCATGTAGGTTGACATAAAGTACGTCAAATAGCCGACAAGCAGGAACAACAGATAAATGGCAGCATACCTGAGGCTTTTTGCCTTGTGCCCGGCATCATAAAAGGAGGCTGTGCCATACTGGTTGGCTCCGCGTTCTTCCTCGAAGAAACCTGCCGCAATGAAGATTTTCAGGCTGTAATAGCCGTAAAACATCATAACCAGCAGCGTTGCCGCGCCGCACCCCAGTATAATAAAGCTTTCTCCGGTTGAAAAGCCGCTGTAAATCTTGCCGCCCTGCAAAGCGTATGCAGTCCCTGCAGCCGACAAAATGCCTGTTAACAGCCAGTAAAGGACAAACGGACGGAAAAATCCTTTCCATGCGCCATAGCCGGCGTCGTGCAGCCTTCTGACAAACAGCGATAAATAAAAGAATACCTCTGCAATATAAAATAAAATTGCCAGAACTGTCGTTATCTTATGGGCATGCGGCATAGCAAAAGCAACTCCGGAAACCAGCAGAAGAATAACAAACATATTAATCAGCATGGAACTCCAAAATTCAAATCTGGATGTTCTGCCCTTGAAGTTAAACAGGTTTTTGTAAGCGCGGGCCCAGGCGCAGAATGCGCCGCCGCAGAGTTCGCTTTCGCCGTTTTCCGACACATTGCCGGCCGCATCGGCGCTTTCTTTCATTTCAAGAAATTTTTTTGCTTCGGCAATTTTGGCGTTTTCTTTGACTGCCGCCCGTTTGCTGTTTTCGGGAACCGCTTTGCGGCCTTTTTCTTCAACCCCTTCCGCCGGCATTGATTTTGCTGCCGCTTTTTTCGCGGTTTGCGCAGCCGCGGGTTTGGCGGCCTTTTTCTCTTCGTTGCGCGATTTAATCGTCATGACTTCGCTGATGATGTCATGATTTTCCGCCTCGGGGATATTGGTTTCTTTGCTGTCGGCAGCCTTAGCCGTCTTTTTTGATGCCGAAGTTTTAGCAGCGGCTTTCACGGTGTTTTTTGCGGCGGATGCCTTGTCCGCGCCGCTTTTTGCAGGAGCTTTTGCCGCGGAAACTTTTGCTGTTTTAGCCGCGGAGCTTTTTGCCGTCTTAGATGCATTTTCCTTGGCAGTCTTGGAAACTGCCTGCTTTGAAGCAGTTCTTTTGGTTGCGGCGCTTTGGGGCGCGTTTTCGTCTGCTGCGGTTTGAACCGCTGTCTTTTTTACATCATCGGCCGAAGCCTTTTTACTAACCATTTTTCCCTCTCAAAAAAATTAAAAATCAAATACATAATAATCATATTTATTTTAATGGCAACCCCGGTTGCTTTTTAAATCACAGTTTTCTTGATTGACCGAAGTTTGGAAAATTTAGAAAAACTCCTCGCAATTACCGAGTATACTGTCGCAATAAATGTACTTACCGTCGCCTAGACATGGAGTAGCCGTTTTGCAAAAGCGCAAGTATGGGAAAAACAGCTTGAGGAAAAGTGGGGAGTGAGGGGAAAGCAAACCCATTATCATCAAAATAAAGGAAAGAAAGAAGAAGACAGAGATGGCGAAGAAGTTTTTTGTGTAGTCGGATTTGCTTATCGGATGCGTCGTTTTCCCCTTGACAAAAGCAGCTATGTAGAAAAAGAGTGCAAGAGTGCCGCAGATGACATCAGCATATATGCCGGCTGCCGTACGGAAAGGATAGCTGATGATAACCCAAATCCAAAAGATGCCCCATATATATTTGGCCATTGATAGCCCTCTGATGTCATTCAACCGCCTCGCCACCAAAGCAGTATAGAATAATATGCAGGGGAGTGCTAGAAATAAATGCCAATTAGGATAAGATAAACCCAAAGACATCAAAGATAATAAGGCGTAGAGAAAATAATTACAGACACAGCACATCAAAATTCGTGTCTGGTGCTGCAACTTTTCCAGTCAAAAAATATTTCCAGCTTTCTTAGCGATGTTCTCCAAAATCCGTCGCAATCGCCGGAAGCACTTTTGCTCAAATTTTCGGAAACCTTATGGCCGCTGTTCTGCTTTAACGGAGATGCAGATGTGTTGCTGCCCTCTAAAGAGGCATCATGTTTATGTTTTATCATACTGTTAAATTCTCCGTTTCACTATAGTTGCAATAAAGATTTTGCCTGCGCATCGTTCTGGGGCTCCTGCGCATCGTTCTGGGGTTCCTGCGCTTCGTCCCGGGCGGGCTAAAACAGAACCTTGGCTGATTTGAATTTTTTTGTTTTTTCGTCAAAAGCCACCCGCAAGACGGAACCGTTTTCGAGTCGGATGGTCTTTTTCAGGCATATTTCGGCAAAAATGCGGATGAGCATTCCGTGCGTAACCAGCAGCACGCGCTCCCGCCCTTCTTCAAACAGTTTGTTGATAAATTTCATAAAACGCTGCTGCACTGCGCCGGTCGTTTCCCCGCCGGGGTAGCCGATATCGTAGCGTTCGGGGTTTTTGATGTCGTTGAAAGCCTGATAGATATAGGGAAAGACCGCTTCCAAATCGTTTTTTTTCAGCCCTTCAGCCTTGCCGAAATTCATCTCGCGCAGCCTTTTGGTATAGTGCACCGGCAAATCAAGTATGCCGCTGATAATGTCGGCGCTTTTTCTGGCGCGTTTAAAATCGCTTGCATAAATCGTTTCAATCTTTTCCCCGCTGAGCTTCCCCGCTGCAGCCCGAGCCTGCTCTGCGCCGGTTTCGTTAAGCGGCGTGTCATTCCAGCCCTGTACTTTTTCTTCTGCGTTCCAGTCCGTCTGCCCGTGTCTCATCAGGTATAAAATCATCGTCGCTCGCTGTTTCCTTTTTTATCGTTTTGCCCAGTCCGGTATATTTGTTAAAAACAGGATAAAAAAATTGTCGCAGAAAATCAAGCCGGAAAACGAACTTAACCACATCGCTGTAAGTGTCGCGCTGTATCTCTGTAAGTTTCGCCCTGCACCTCTGTGAGTGTCGCGCTGCATCGTTCGCTTTGGTTTAACTTTCGGCAACAGCCTTCTTCATGGCACAGAAGAAAAAGCCGTCGGTTTTGGTATTAAGCGGCGAAAATTTCAGCCATCTCGTATCATCAAACGGATACAGCGGAATGTCCAGCGTTTCTCGCCAAAGTTCTTTGTGGTCAATCGGGCTGAATTCGGGATGTTTCGCCAGAAAAGATTCGATTTGTCTTTCGTTTTCTTCCGGAAGAACCGAGCAGGTAATGTAAATCAGGCGTCCGCCCGCAGCGGTATGCTCCGCGCCGAATTCAAGAATTTCAGCCTGAATGCCGAGTATTTCCCGCAGCCGTTGCGGCGTAATGCGGAATTTGGCGTCCGGCGTCCGCCGCCAGGTGCCGCTGCCGGAGCAGGGGGCGTCGATGATAAAACGGGTGTAGTCTTTGTCTTGGACATTCTTTATGGTCTTTATGTTAAGAATGTCCAGCCTTTCCGCCCGTTTTTTAATGCGCCCGAGCCGTTCTTCGTTTATGTCGTGTGCCCAAATCAGCCCGTCGTTGTGCAGGAGCGAGCCGAACGCCAGCGCTTTTCCGCCTGCTCCGGCGCAATAGTCAATTATTTTATGATGCGCCTTGACGCGGCACAACAGGGAGATAAGCTGCGATGCTTCATCCATTACTTCAATTTCGCCGTCCTGATAGGTCATGCAGTTGTTGAGATTAACCCTGTCTTCCGAGCGCAGGCCGATGGGGGAAAACGGTGTCGGTGAAAAAAATAACCCTTCTTTTTTGAGGCGCTCGCGGGCGTGGTTGCGGTCGGTCAGGTTGGCGCGGACATCTGCCGGCGCCGTCGTGTTCAACGCGTCAAGCAGGCGTGTGTTGCCGATTTTTTCAAACAGCCATTGCGGGCATTCATACAGCGCGGCTTCCGAAAAGTCTTCAAACTGTTCCGCCGCCTTCAAAGCCGCTTTTTCCTCTTTGCTGAGCGGTGCCGGGGCGTATTCCTCTCCGTTGAAAAGGAGGTCAAGGTCTTCTTGGGCAAAACAGAGCGCCGCCGCCGTCCGCGCCGAAAAGGCGCTGCCCAGCGCTTCGGCATATTTCATGCGGCTGCGGATAATCTTCCATACCGTATCGGCGATAAAGCGCCGGTCTTTGGAACCGATGTAGCGCCGGTCCTTGAAATATTTGTCCAGAATATTGTCAGCCGGCCGCTTGTCCTGCAAAATTTCTTCCAATGCTTCAATAACGGCCTGAACTCTGCTTGCTTCTTTCATCTGCTGCTCCGCTTTGATAAAGATAAATTGTATTTTGGTGCCGGTTGGAGCGTCCTGCAGCCATACGCCCGTATACCCCGACCGCCCCGACAATACCCGCTTTTTTTGCGCATTGCAAGTGTTGTTTTCGGATTTCTTCCCCGCTGCCGGAATTTTTTTGTTGCCAAAAACATAATTTTGTGCTATAAACTGCGGCAATATTAACGGCAGAAAGTAAAATATATGGAAAAAATTCTGGTTCTGAACTCCGGTTCCACCACCGTAAAATTCCAGCTGTTTGAGATGGAGCAAGGTTTTCATCGGGTTCTGGCAAAAGGTATGGTCGACCGTATCGGGCTGCCCGGTTCCAAAATTGTCGTCCGCGCCGATAACGGATATGAGTTCTCCTGCGAATGTCCGGTAACGGATCATAAAGACGCTATAAAAGCCATATTGGACTATCTCTCCCACCGTTTTCTGAAAAATGCCGCCGAATTGTCGGCCGTGGGGCATCGTATGGGACATGGCGGCGAATATTTCGACCGTTCGGTGATTATCGATGATGACGTTATGGCAAAAATCTATGACACGCTGCCGCTGTTGCCTTTGCACGGGCCTGCGTTTGTGCACGGCGTTGAGGCGATGACCGAACTTCTGCCCGGCGTTTTGCAGGTGGCAACGTTTGACAGCGCTTTCCATCAAAGCGTGGAAAAGCCTGCGTTTACTTATGCCATTCCTCGCGAATATTATGAAAAGGAACGTATCCGCCGTTACGGTTTTCACGGTACGTCGCACAATTACGCCGCGCAAAAAGCGGCGGAATTGTTTGGGCGTGCGGGGCGCTTTATCTGCTGCCACCTCGGCGGCGGCGCGTCCGTAACCGCGATTAAAGACGGCAAAAGCGTTGACACCACGATGGGATATACGCCGTCTGCCGGGATTATGATGGCGACCCGCGCCGGCGATATGGATCCGTATATTCCGTTGCACATTATGAAAACGCAGGGCAAAACCGCTGACGAGGTAAACGCGATGTTTAACAAACAGAGCGGTTTATACGGGCTTTCCTGCGGGCATTCTGATATGCGCGATATTATTGAAAATGCCGCCAAAGGCGATGAAAACTGCGCTTTTGCGATAGATGCGTTTGTTTATTCCCTGCTCAAAACCATCGGGTCTTACGTGGCGGTTCTGGGCGGCGTGGACGCCCTGATATTCACCGCCGGCATCGGTGAAAACGCTTCGCTTGTCCGTGAAAAGCTCTGCGCCCGTCTGGCGTATCTTGGTATAGAGCTTGACGGGGAAAAGAACAGAGCCCGCCCTGCGCCGGCGGAAATTTCCGCTCCGCAGAGCAAAGTCAAAGTATATGTCATTCCCGCCAACGAAGAGCTGATGATAGCGTCCGAAACGTTTGCGCTGCTGGATGAACTGGCGGAAACCGAACCTTTGGCGGTTTAAAGATTGGATAGTCGGAGATGGACTGATGTTGAAAGTGTTGATGCCCTCGCTTAATCAGCTTATAAATGCCGATTACAAAGCGGTAAAAACGCCCGAAACAGAGGCTTTGATAAAGCAGAGCCTGCAGGGGCTTGTCCCCTCGGCTCAGCCGGAATTGCGGCAGATATCCGGAATCCCCGGTTCCGGCAAAAGCACGTTTTGTGCCGCGCATTTGCCGCAGAATTTCCTGTTTCTTAGTTTTGACAAGATTATGGTTTCTCTGCCGGCATATCAGCGGGATTTGGCATTGTACGGCAATGTCGTTGCGTTTAAAAACCATGAAATGACCGCGCGGATTATCGGCTACGAACTGCTGCGCCGTGCCGTCAACCTGCACCTGAATATCATGTTTGAGCACAGCGGTACCAATGCCGCCCATCTTGAGCTGTTTAAGAATATCCGCCGCAAAGGCTACCGCACCGCCGTCGACTTTATCGTCTGCGATACAAAGCTTGCGATAAACCGTGCCGCCGAACGCGCCAAAAAGATAAACCGTTTTGTGCCCGAACAGCTGATTTTGGAACGAGCCGCGGGGCTTAAGCAATATGCCGCCGCATATCAAAAATTGACTCCCTCCGTAACATTCTTCGACGGCGCAAATAATTTCCGCCCGTTAAAGAAAATTTAAGATTATCCGTGCAAATATTTCCTTATGGAAGACTAATTTTATAAGGTTTTTGCCGATGAAAAAATATCTGCTTTTATTTTCCGTTTCGCTGGCTGCCGCGTCTGCGGGGCAGGCGCAGGCGCTGACCGCGGCCGAACAGCTGCAGGCGACCAAAGCCATTTTTGTAGCCGATTTTCATAAGATGGATGACAACAAGGACGGTAAGCTGTCGTTGGAAGAATATTTGAGTCACCAGTTTGAAAATTTCCGTGCCAATATCATTGAGGCGGAAGGATTTGATGCCGCGGTCGCGGATAAAAAACTTCCGGCCCGGGCCTCGGCCGCTCCGGCAGATACGGCCGCCGATGATAAGGGCAAAGAGCCCCGTGACGAGTTAAAGTCTTTGAGCGATGTAAACAGCGCCTTGCAGGAAATGGCAAATTATGAGCTGGATTTTGATGATGATTTTACTTTTGATGACAGCTTTTCCGGCTTGGATGAAGAACCGAAAAAGCTGACCCGGGAAGATGTAATGCCTGCGGCTGACGTTTTATCTCCGGATAAAATGGCCTCGGATACGGACTTACCGTCGTCCGGCTCCTCTTTAACCAAAGAAGATGCCGCTGCACCCGCATCGGATACTGTTGCACCGGCACTGGATACTTCAGTGCCTGCACCGGATACTGTTACGCCCGCATCAGATACTCCAGCCCCGGCGTCGGCTGCTTCAACAAAGAACGAGGCCTCAGCCGTTTCCGAAGGGGCGGCGCACTCTGCTGAGACGGATTTGTCTGTTTCAGGGGAACCGGAGCTTCCCGTTGAATTGGACTTGTCCGTTTCCGAAGATGAAAGCCTGAAAAGTCTGCTGGCGGAAATAAACGAAACGCCGGAAGAAAAAGCTGCCAAAAAGGCCGCAGCCGAAGCAGAAGCCAAGGCAAAGGCCGATGCCGCAGCAGCCGCAGAACAGGAGAAAAATGCTGCCGCCGAGCGTGAAAAGCAGATTGGCTTTATGCTGGATACGATAAAGAAAACCCTGCCGAAGAAAATCGACGAGGCGACGACTTGGACGGACATTGAATACAAGGACAAAGCCATTGCCTATATCTATGAAGCCGATATCGATATGGCGGCAATGTCAGCCAAAGAAAAAACGGCTTTGCAAAACAGCATAAAAACCGAAGCCTGCGGCAAAGCCTATCAGGAGATGTGTCCCAGACTCAAGCCGATGTTTATTAATGACGGGATTAACGTCCGCATCCGTTATCTGGACAAAGGCAAGAATGAACTCGGCATTTGTGAATTTAACCATGACACCTGCAGGTAGCGGCATGCGCCGGTCATAGCCGCTCCGCGGCGGGAAAACCGGAAAAAAGCCATTAAAAAGCCGTTATCCGGCAAAAGATTTAACCCAACAAACCGTAAGGTTAGTTAATTTTAGAGAGGGAAAAACATGAGAAAAATTAAATTATTGTCAGCAACGGCTCTGTCGGTAATGCTTGCATTTTCCGCCAATGCCGTCGCAGCGGGAAGTTTTGACGACGCGTCGGAAGAAGAAATTGCCAAAGCTGTTGTCAGCGTTTTGAAGAAAAATCCGCAGATAGCGTATGATGCTTTGGTCAAATTCCGTGCCGATGCCGATACGAAAAAGGCCGAAAGCGAAAAGGAACTGACTCCGCTGGAACAGAAGGTTGCAGACGTTTTGATGGATAATCCGCCGATTATCGTCGGAGCGCTGCAAATCTATCAGCAGCAGGAAGAACAGAAAAAGCTTTTGGCACAGGCGGAAACCTATCAGAAATACGCCGAAGACATCAACCGTGCCGAACTGTATGCCGGCAACCCGAAAGGGAAGTTTACGCTGGTCGAGTTCTTTGACTTCTCCTGCGGCTACTGCCGCCAAATGGCGCCGCGCATTGAAAATATCATTAAGAAAAATCCGGACGTAAAAGTCGTTTTCAAACCGGTGTCTTTCCTGTCGCCGAATTCGGAACTGGCAGCCAAAGCCGCCGTTGCCGCGCATAATCAGGGCAAGTTTTTGGAAATGTATTCCGGCCTGATGGCGGAACGGGTTGTCAACGAACCGGTGATCGACAAGCTTGCGCGCAACTTAAAGCTGGATATGGCAAAGTTTAAAAAAGACTATGCTTCTGACGAAACTAAAAATATCCTGCAGAGCATAAAAGCGACTGCCGACAAAATCGGCATGAAGAGCGTTCCGACCTTGGTACTGAACGGCATGCCGTTATACGCAGTTGAAGAAATCCAGCTGCAGCGGGCAATAGACGTTCTGCGCGACGGCGAAAAATAATCGCGTCCCGTTTGCTTGCCGCCGCCTTCCGTATTTGGCGGGGCAGCCGCAAAACCGGGGTAGTCGCACGATCACAAAAAAAGGTTCTCTGTGCAGACGCACAGGGAACCTTTCTAACAGGGATAAGGGTTATTTGCCAAGCAAATCCCTAAGATCCATCATCGGGGTAACGTTTCCGCCACCGTAGACCTTCGGGAAATTCTTCGCCAAAACTTCCTTGATAAGTTCAGGATGGGCTTTGAGGATTTCTCCCAGCTTTTCCCGTACTTCGTTCTCGGAAGCCCCTTTCAGTTTCATAGCTTCAGCCTCAGCTTCTGCCATCTTACGAACGTAAGCGGCTTCACCGTCTGCCTGCATTTCGCGGGCTTCTGCCTGAGCTTTTGTTGAGATTTTCAGCTGTTCGGCCTTTTCCTCAACAATTTTTCTCTGCATTTCGACCTTAGCCATTTCGCTGACGGCATCTTCGTAATCTTTGTCAAATTGAACATTGATAATGTTCAGTTCAACATTTTCAAACAAAGAATGGTCATAGCGCGGTTCGAAATTGGCCTTGACTTCTGATGACAACTCGGCGAGTTTACCGTTAATGTCTTCATAAGTTTTTTCGGCAACCACTTCGGTAAAAGCGGCATCAAGCTGCGGGCATAATGCCTTACTAATGTAGTCATTCTCTCCGATTGTTGCGTGGAGAGTATGCACATGAGCAGGATTCAAATTCCACGTCAGAACATAAGTCAACGCGATATCGCGTCTTTCTTTGTTCTTCATGTTGTTTGTATCCTGATGGCGCTGGCGGGTGATGTCCACTTCACTCATTGAAGAGATAAACGGAATCATCCAGCCGAAACCGGCAGAAAAACTCCTGTTCGCCATGGCTCCCAGCGTAATCTTATAACCCGCATGTCCCGGCATGATAACATACATACCGTTAATGAAAGTCACAAAGATTAAAAGGAATGCTGCCACTAGCCAGAAACCCCAACCGAGGAAAAAGGCTGCGACAATACTCAAAACTGTTACAATCAATAACGGTTTTGTCAGTTTTTCCCGCATACTCAAGATCATGCTTGTAAAATCTGTTGTCATATATCTAGATTTTAGAAAACAAAGCACTTGTCAGCTCTTCAAAACTTATTTTAACTCATAAAACCCAGGTCATCTCTCCGCGTAGGAGCATCAGCGCAAGCTAACCGCCTTCTAAACCGAATTTTAATAAGTGAACCTGCAAAAACCGTAAACAACCCATTGCTTGAGCCGTAAACAATCCCTGCGCGTCCTAAATCTCTCCAAACTAACAGTAATCCCTGTTATATTAAAACAATAATTTTCAAACTAATCAACATCACAATATTCATCACGCTTTTAATATACCATATTTTTCGCCCTTGGTCAATCATAAAATACGGCACAGCGCCAGTCTTTCTCTGCCGGTTTTTAATTTCAGTTTCTGCAATTTGCGGTCGTCTTTTCCTGGAAATCAGCTTTCAGTGCCTTTCCGGTTATCTTCCGGCTTTATCCTAAATGGACAATGTTTTTGCCGAATTTTTCTTCCAGTTTATCCAGAATGCTCCCCAGCCGGTCGTCGCTTTTTTTCGCCGGTTGAAACAGGTCAAGCTGTTCGCGTTCTCCGTAAACCAGTCCCGTCAGGGTAATTCCCGTGCTGCGCCAGACGACAGCCGGAGTGAACAGCTGAGTCAGCAGCCGCAGGGCAGGGGGCGTGATTTCCGTTTCCTGATTGCTGGCAAAGTCAAGTTTTGCGCGTGCCGTTACCACCTTAAAATCTTTGGTTCGGAGCATGACTTCAATGGCAGCGGCCTTGGCGCCTTCGCTGCGGGCTTTGCGGCAGGCAGTATGAATATGGCGACACAAATCCGTTTTCAGGACGGCAATGTCGCTGCTGAATTCCCTGAGGGCGGAAGTTTGCTGAATGGAAAGCGGAGCCTTGTCGTCCGGTTCCACCTTAAACAGGGGGATTCCCGACAGTTCCGCTTTCAAATCCGCCCCATGCGTTCCGAACCTCGCCTTAACCCAGTAATCCGGGCGCATTACAAAGTCCAAAGCGGTAAAAATGCACTCTTCCCGCATTTTCAGAAGCAGCTTTCTTCCCACGCCGGAAACGTCCGCAATCAGCGTCTGCGCCAGAATCTTATTTCGTTCCGCCGACCCGATGGCAAAAACGCCGCCTGCATTTTTGGCTTTGTCGCTGGCAAGTTTGGCCAGAGTTTTTGTCGTCGACAGGCCGATGGAAACCGGAATGTGCAGTTCATCCCACACCGCCTGCCTGATCATTTGTGCCGTTTTGATGTAATTCTGCCGGTAAAGCAGCTTAGTCCCGGTCAGGTCAAGATAAGCTTCGTCCACCGAACAGACTTCGACGTCCGGCGTAAACGATTTGAACTTAGCCATGACTTTTGCCGAAATGCTGCGGTAAAGATCGTGATTGGCACGGACATACAAAACCTGCGGCAGGCGTTTCTTGGCCATAAAATAAGGTTCGCCCATCTTCAACCCCAGCGCTTTGGCTTCTCTCGACCGCGAAATGACGCAGCCGTCGTTGTTGGAAAGAACCGCCACCGCCCGCCCGTCAAGCCGCGGATTGAAAGCCCGCTCCGCCGAAACGAAAAAACAGTCGCAGTCTGCAAGGGCAATATAGTGTTTCATCATAGCCTCGGAATATGTGCCAGCCGTATAGTTTCAAAATCTTGTTTCATAGTCATCTTAGTATTGCCGAACCTCTTTGTCAATAAAAATGTTCTAATTATGTTCTATTTGTTGAAAAAAGAGTGCGATGTAAACATCCGGCCAATAATGTTCTGTTTTTAAGGAGTGCGAGGCAAACCTCCTGCCCATAATATTTTTTAAGGAGCACGACGCAAATCTCCTGCAAAAAAACGCCCCGTTTAAGGGGCGTTTAGGAAAAGAACGGCAGCAAAAGCGTCAGTGCTTATGAATGCGTCAGTGTTTGTTCAGGCAAATGTCTTCAGCCGATACGTGATAGGCTGCCGGCATACCGTTTTGAGCAAGGCAACACTTGAAAAGCGTTGAGCCTGCTTCATTCTGACAAAGCAGAAACCTTCCGCTTGTTTTATCCGCCTTGTCAGCAGAAAGCTCGGGCAGGCCTGACGGCGAAATTTCCTGAAAAACAACGCTTCCGGGTTTGCAGGACAAATCCGGGTCAACGCTGAAAGTAACGGTTTCAACAGGGAACATAACTGTGCCGTGGAAAAAAATCAGAAGGTTTTTTCCGGCCGCTATCCGTTCGGCAAAAACATAATTGCAGAGTTTCCGTCCCAGAAAACGCCCGTCTTCAAATCCGTTGCAGACAACGGCCCATGTAGCGGGATAAGGCTTAGCCAGAAAAATGCCGTAGCGGCACAGGCTGTCGTCATATCCGAACACTTCGCTGTCCGGCCATACCGTTTCGCAAAAACCGTCGGCGTGGCATGCGATAGTTCTGATGATGAAGCGTTTGCGTTTACTGTCTTTCCTGTGCCGTCTGGCAAAGTCGGAAGCATAAATTGCAATAAAGAGCGTTTTGTCCTCCATCTGCAGGGTATAGGTCTTTTCCGGAAAGATGATAAGATGTACCATAAACAGAAAAACGAACAACGCCACAAATCCTGCCGTTGCAAACCAGCCGGTAAGCAGAAACAGCAAAACGGCTATGGCTCCGCCGACAATCTGATGATTAACGGCGGCACAAATCCAACACTGCGGGCGCAACAAGGCCCCAAACCAAATTCTTTTTACAAAATTATTCATAAAAATGTATTTAAGTGAAACAATAATTGATTTTTAAACGCATCATAAAGAATAAATGAGGAAAAAGCAAGCATTTTTCTTGTCAAGTCGTCGGCAGGCCGCCATAATTGCCGCAAATTTAGACGTGCGGAAACGCCATAGCTGCCGGTTTTCCGGCATCAGGGCGCAACAATCGCTGCAATTCCGCCGCCACGGGAAGTTTGCCGGTGCAGTTCCCGTTCCGGCTTTGTTTTGATAAACTGTACTAAGGAGAAAAATATGCCCCGTATAGCCGAATTTGCCAAAGTCAGTTTCAATCAGTTTGAAACGGCATGGAAAAACACTTTTCTGACGGATGACGCTGAAATCCGGCGCATATATGACAGTATCCGGCTTCCCTCCCGGGCAACGTCCGGTTCTGCCGGATACGATTTTTACACGCCGGTAGATATCTCCCTGAAACCGAAGGAAAATTTTCTATTGCCGACGGGAATACGCGTCAGAATGGAAGACGGCTGGTTTTTGGGCGTTATGCCCAAATCCGGGTTGGGTTTTAAATACCGCCTGCAAATGGACAATACGATTGGGATAATTGATGGCGATTATTATTACTCGGACAATGAAGGACATATTTTTGTAAAGATGACCAACGATTGCAATGGCGGTAAGGTTCTGGAGCTGAAAGCCGGCGCCTCGGTCTGTCAGGGGATTTTTCTGCCTTTCGGCATCACATTTGACGATAACGCTACGGCAAGACGCAACGGCGGTTTGGGATCGACATCGAAATAAGGCCTGTGCGCAAGAAGATAGTGCACAAGAAGATAGCAGTACACAAGAATAAAGCAGTGCACAAGAATATAAGGTCTGCCTGCAAGAATTTTTTTATGTTGCGGTTGTATTCTAAACGAAAGGCACAAAAAAGGGCGGTAGTTCCGCCCTTTCTCATAAAATCTCCGTTTTATGTCCCCGACAGTTCAAATGTATGTCTCCAACAGCTCCGAGTTTCGTCAGTCTATAACCTCGCAGCTTTCAGCGTTTGGGTTTGAACTGAATGATTTTCGGTTTCCCGTTCGCCGTATCGGTCTGCATTTTTACGGTTGCAAATCCGTTTCCGGCAGCAGCTCTGGTTTCCTTTTGTACATTGTTGCCGTTTACGGAACCGCCGCTTTTTTGTGAAAATCCGCTCATTGCCGTCTTTTGGCATCCGGGCTGCCGGTGTTGTCCGGGAATAATGCGGAATTTCTCGCCGGCTGCGGTTTTCAGGGCATTTTGCTGCGCCGAAACTTTTTCAAAGTGTTTTCCTTCAGCCGCATTATAACAGAGCTTAAACAGCTCGCCGCCGATAGTCGCCGTTTCGCCGAGTTCTACCGGATATTCGGTGAGAGTATCTCCGTCAAAAGCGTCCAGCAGCTTTTCGTCGTCTTTGCAAACCGGATGCCAGACAACGTCATCAGTGTCCTTTTCCTTTTGTTCAATCGACCAGCAGATACAGGCGAATTTCTCTTGTTGCAGCGAATAAAGCTCCACCGGATAAACGTCTTCCGCCTCAAAAGCCCCTTCAAGCCTGAGGATATTGAGCATATCTGCTTCAGACAAAACCGCCCGGACTTTCTTTATCGCAACTTCTCCAGCAGAGGTAAACACCGTAGAATACAGCGTCTCCCGCCAAAACAGAAAGATTTCGTTAGTCAGCGGCAGAAGTTTGGTAAATTCGCATTCATGAAAAACTTCCGGATTGTCCAGCTTAAACACCGGTGCTAATGAACGGATGTCCTGGGCGTCCAGGTCAAAATACACCCATACCAGCATATTGGAGCAAGCCAGGTTGTTGAGTGATATGCTTGCCAGAAGCACGACGCCGTTGCCGCCGTAAAAGTCCTGAAAAAATTCCAGTGCGTCAATCGAATTGTCAAAAATCACTTCGTCTCCCGCCGGAGCATACTGCTCAGGATTGGGAATAAAACCTAATTTATCCATATTTATAAAATTTTAGTGAAACATATGCTTATTTTATCATCTTTAGCCTACACCCGGAAATAAAATTATGTCAACAGTTTTGTCAAGTGTTGCGCATTTTTATTGTATATGTTTGTTTTTGCGGCGGATGCGGGGCGAAATGCCACGGAATTTTGCCCCGCCGGTATCAGTCCTCATACACAGCAGCAATCCGCCCCAACAGTGCTAACGCCAGTCCGCTCCAACAGCGCCAATCCTCATAAACAGCGCCAGTCAGCCCCAATAATACCCAATCCGCCTCAGGAGAACCATCTGCCCCAGGATATCCGATTTACCCCGGTAGCATCGCTTCTCCCGAATGATGTACAAAAAAGGCAGAGAGACCGCTGTACTCTCTGCCTTTTCCCTTAGATGAGGAGTGGGAAGTTTAGAACTTGTATTTGGCGTTCAGCATACCCGTATGGTTCTGATAATCCTCACGGAAACCGCCTTCGTAAGCGAGGGAGATTTCCCAGTTGTCAGAAACATCGGTAGCAACTTTTGCGCCGAGTTCAAATCCCAAACGGTTCAGCTTTTCGCCGTTGACGCGATAGGCAACGCCGTTAGCCAAAACCACGTTGGAATTGTTGGCGTCGTCAACCAAATCATAAGTAACGGCGGCTCTCAATTCCGGACGGATAATGGTATCGCTGTCCAAAGCATAATCCTTGGCAACTTTCGCCCCGACGATTGCGGTCAGAATGTCGCTGTCATTGGCGGCAACGGACGTTCCGAGAGCGTCGGTATATCCGTCTTGCGAGATATGGGCGTAGCGCAGTCCGGCTTCCGGCGTAACGTCATAGCCGTTCAGCTGCATTTCATATCCGTACAAAGACTGGACAGCCCAGGATTCGACGTCATAATCAGCGTTTGCGTTAAATCCGAGCGCAGCTTTCTTTTCGCTGTAATCAGACCAGTTATAAGCAACAACGGTGTTGATGTACCAGTTTGCCGGCTTATACTGCCCGTAAACAAACGCGGTATGCGTATCAACGTCCGTATCGCGAATACCCGAGGAAATATCCGTGCTGCTGTAAGCATAGCCAAGGCCGACTTTCGTCCTGTTGTCAAGCTGCTTGTCGATACCCATGGCGACGCCGTCGCTGTTCGTGTCAAAACCGCTGGCTTTTGACGTCGATTCGTGGTCGGAGTGGCTGAACAATGCTCTTACCCAGGCTTTAACCTGCTTAAAGGCATCGCCGGAAGATTTTCCTTCGGCCATGGCTGCGGAAGTTCCATTCAGTTCATCAGAAACAACCGAGAATACCATATTATGAATACCGGTTTCAACCGATCTGATAACCGGATTGGCGTCTGCGGTCAGCAAATCCGCTGCGCCGGTACCGTTGGAAACCTGCGCCTTGTCGGCAGATTGCAGATGCTGGTTCAACGCTTCTCTGAAACTGTTAAAGTTGGCGTTGTCAGAAGAACCGCCGGAAATTGCGCCCAAAACGGCTTCTGCCTGTGAACCGGAGAGCCCCAGAGAGGCAGCCGCTTCGTCGGCGGATTTCTGTTCCATGGTAACTTTTCCGTCATCGCCAACAATCGCATTATACAAAGCGTTGTCTGCCAGTGTGAAGCCGTTTTCGCCCAGCAGCTTGCTCGTGTCAAACTCTGCGGATTCTTCACCGCTGTCGACAATCAGGCCCAGTTCGGTGTTTTCACCGATAGTGATTGCGACATCTTCGCCAAACGTTGTGTTTTCAGTAATATTGAGCTTCGTATTATCCGCAAAAGAAGTTGTGCCTTCGCCGGAAATGCCTCCGTCAAGCGTCAGCGTGCCGCTGACGTCTACCTTGGCCTGACCGTTGTTCTGATTCAGGTTAATATCGTTCAGTTTATCGCCGACTTTATTGCCGGAGAAGGTGTTTTCGCCGCTCAATTTAACCGTTCCGTCAACGTTAATTGCGCCGCCGCCTGTTGATGCGGAATTGTTCTCAAACGTGGCGTTGGCAATATTAACGACACCGCTGGTGGAGATAGCTCCGCCGCTGCCGTTTGCCGCCTGGTTGCCGATAAACTGGACATTGTCAAGTGTGATGTTGGCTGCTGTCGTGCCGCCGTTAAAAATGGCGCCGCCGTTTCCTTTTTCCGCAATATTGCCTTCAAAAACAGTATTGCTGATTTCGGCAATCTCACCGCCCTTGTTATAAATCGCAGCACCGCCGCCGTTCGTGGAAGTGTTGTTTTTGAAGATGCTGTTTGTAATAGAGGCAATTTTGCCGCCGTTGGAGTTCAAAATTGCGCCGCCGTTTGTTTCGGCAGTGTTGTCTTCAAAGGTAACGCCATCCAGAGTGCCGAGGTTTCCTTTGTTATAAATCGCCCCGCCGAGCTTTGCGGAATTGCTTTTGAAGACGGCTCCGGAAGCAATTTCCATGGAACTGCTGGCATCAGCTACAAAAATAGCGCCGCCGGCATTTCCTGCTTCGTTTCCGGAAAATACCACCGTTCCGGACAGTTCTGCATTGGTGTTAGCATCGTTAAAGATGGCTCCGCCGTTGGTTGAAGCTTTATTGCCGTCAAACGTAACATCGGCAAATTTGATGTCTCCGCCTTTGTCGGTTTCCTGCGCCTGATTATTCGTATTGTAAAGGGATTGGTTGTAAACCGCCCCGCCGTTGATTGCTTCGTTCTTTTCAAAAACGGTATTGCTGATTTGGGTGTTGTTAAAGGAGTTGGCGATTGCACCGCCGTTGCCGCCCTGAAGTTTATTGTCGGCCCGGTCTGTGGTCGTTCCGGTCGCTTTGTTTCCGATAAAGGCGGAGTCAGATATAATCAGACTGTGATTTTCATGCGAACCATTGGTAATATCCCCGTTGTTGATAGTACGTCTGGTCCCGATGGCGCCGCCGTTGAAACCGGTTTCATTATTGACAAACTTTGTGTTCTTGATTGTCGTTTTAGAATCAATGCCTAATGAGATGGCCCCGCCGCCGACAGGTTGGCTGTCTGTTGTTTCGGTTTGGGATTTGTTCGCTTCAAATGTAGCGCCGTCAATGTCTAAAACGCCAAAGTTGGCAATTGCGCCGCCATCATATTTTGCCGTATTGTTTTTAAATACTGTTCCTGATTTGACGATAAGCGTACCAGGATTTTCAACTCCATTTTTCGGCTTGCTTGTAGAAAGGGCTCCGCCGATACCATCGGCGTTGTTTGTAATATTTTCAACCAAAGAATTTTCTTCTAAAACAAGGGTTTCTCCTTGGAGTATGAGATAACTTGTTTTCCCGTCCCATTCTTCGGCAGCCATTGTCGGCAGTGCGAATGCGACGCCGACTAAAGCCGTAGTCAATAAAAGTTTGTTTTTCATAAAGTAACTCCTAGAAAAGTTTCTATGCAAACGTCCTGAAAAATGTGTTGAAAAAATATGAACGTTAAAAATCATCAATTCAGTTAAAACAAAATGTTACTTTTTTAAAAAGGCGAAAAAATAAAAAAACATTACGGATTAATGATTTAAACTTGACATACGGCGTTCGTTACGACTAAAATCCGGATAAACGTTTTAGAAAAAATTGCTGAATTAAATCGTTCCTATTTTTTCAGCATCTGCCTGTGGATATAATGTTCTGATTTTTTGCAAAGTCATTAAAACAAAAGTTGATGACTTTAAACGAACCTTTTTTTGCCGCATGCCGCAGCTCCGCTTCAATCCAATCCCCTTTTTGTCAATCTACATCAGATGGATTTTGCGCAGCAGGACAAAGACGGCAATAACTTCCAGCCTCCCCAAAACCATGACAAACGACAGGATATATTTTACAAAAGGCGTAAATCCGGCAAAACTACCGGCCGGTCCGGTTGCCTCGGTCAGGCCCAGGCCGGAGTTGGTTATATTGCCCGCAACCGCGCCGAGCGCCGTAACAAAGTCTACTCCCGTCATGGAAATAATCAGCGTAAACAGCATAATGGCAAGCAAAAAGCCGAATGCCATGACGAACACCGAAGAAACGATATTGTCGTCGATGACCTTTCCGCCGGCTTTCATAACCGTTACCTGGCTTGGCGAGAGGGAGTTGGTTGCGTTCTTCTTGAAAAAGGCCATAATAACCTGCCAGCGGAAAATTTTAATTGAACCGGTTGTCGAACCCGTACAGCCGCCGTGCAGGAATAAAATGAAGAAAACGGCGACAGCCCATGTACCCCACTGGATAAAATCATATGAGGAAAAGCCGGTTGTCGTCATAGCCGAAATCATATTAAAAGAGGCTCTCCGGAATGCCGTAACAAACGGAATGTCTGAGGTATAGGCATAAAATGCGCTGATAATCAGGATATACCAGAAAACCAGTTTCAAAAACGTATTGACCTGATTGTTTTCAATAATGGAAGCAAAGCTTCGCTTTTTCGCAATTAAAACAAAATAGGTCATCGGCAGCGACCCCAGCAGCATAAAAATACCGATAATGGTTTCAATCATCGGGCTGTCAAAATAAGCGACGGAATTGTTTTTTGTAGAAAGTCCGCCCGTGCACAGCGTCGCCAGCGCATGGCATATTGCGTCAAACCAGTTCATGCCCGCCCATTTCAGCAAAACCGCGCAAATGATGTTCAGCAAGACATATACCAGAATAATGTCCTTGGCGATATAGCGGATTTTGGGCAGGAATTTTTCTTCAATGTCAGAGTTTTCCTTGTTGAAGATGTGCATGCCGCCGATTCCCAGAAAAGGCATCAGCGCGACCGCAAAAATGACGATGCCGACGCCGCTGATGCCGTTAAGCACGGCGCGCCAGAACAAGACGGATTTTGGCTGCGCCTCAACATTGCTTAAAATGGTCGAACCTGTGGTCGTCAGGCCGGATGTCGCTTCAAACAAAGCGTCGGCGTAAGTTTGAATGTCTCCGTTGCCGTAAAGGGGGAGGGCACAGATAAGCGGGCAGGCAAACCAGCATATAACGGTAATCAGATATCCTTGGAGGATAGAGATGTTTTTTATTTTGCCGTAATTTGCCAGAAACAGCGACCCGCCGATAAACATCGTCAGAATGCTGTTTTGGATAAAAATGGCATCAAACGAACCGGTGTAGTATTTCAATGCCGCTGCCGGCAGCAGCATCAATGCTCCCAAAACGAAAATGATAAACCCGTTAATCATCAAAACCGGCTGCCACATTGCTGTCTGAACCCTTATATTGTTAAAATCGTTGCCCAATTCCGCATCATAATATAGCCCTGCGCAAAAACTTTCAATGCTGCCGGCAGGTTATCCACCTCAGCTGCTGTTCTCCTCCCGCCCGGACGCCGTTGTCCACTTTCCCCATCCGCGCGCGCACAGCCTTTCTCCGGTTTCTCCACTTTTCCCGTCCGCGCGCACACAGCCTTCCTCCGGTTTCTCAGCTTTTCCCGTCCGGCTGGCCCTCGCCGTTTCCCGTTTTCCGGTCTGACTCTCTTACGTCCATAAAAAAAGCTCCCCGCAGGGAGCCGAAAATCAAAAACTTACTCAAAATAGCGCGCATCAGGCGTATTTTGCAAAAAGTTTCTGAATTTTCCGTGTGAACACGGAGTATACGCACCGCCGATAAAATCGGCATACGCACCGAGCAGGGAGGTAATTCCTCTGTCATACTCTTCCGGCGTATATGATGCGCGTGCGAACAAATCCGACAGGATAATGTTGGCAACAGCTTCTTCATGGTCAATGCCGTACAGGATTTCCTGATAGTTCGGCCACCCCATGTTGGAGTAGTTGACGATAATATCCCGGAACTTTTCCCAGTCCGCTCCGAAAACGCCGGGCATGGTATAACGCTCCGGCTTTGCGGATTTGGTAACGCCGTTGAAGCGTACCGTATCCTTCTTAAGAGGGCCGAGGCTGGCAGCGATATAGCCGAGGTAAATTTCGGATATTTTCGCTTCAGGCACTGCCGCTAAGGTTTTCGGCAGGAAAATCGGGCAATGCGCCAACACGAGGTTGACTTTGACTGCGGCAAATTTTTCCTGCTTCAGCTGCCACATCCACTCCGCCAGCAATCGTTTGTCATAGAACGGATTGCCCGAACAGATGACAAACGTTACTTCTTTCAGCCCCTGAGATACCGCAAAATTGTATATCTCAATCAGGTTGCCTTCGGAATCGTCGTCTTCGCACGGGGTATAATTCCTGTATGCATACTGCGTGCCGGTCAAAAGGCTCATCAGTTTGTAATACGTATCATACTCCGTTTTGCGGATAAGCCCTTCTTCACGGTAAAAAAGCTTCTGGAACAAGCCCTTGTTACCTTCTTTTCCGGAAGAAAGGAACGGCAGCACGCGTCCTGTCTGCTTTGCATAAAAGCGTAAGATTTCAAACGCAAACAGCGGCGCCGTCATCATTCCGCTGAAACAATACAGGAACGGATGTATCATATTCTTCGGCAGGTCATACAATGAGCATACGACCGCTTTGGAAGTTCCGCCCTGCGCATTCGGGTATTTAAATTCCGACCCGGGTTTCAATCCGCCGATTTCTTCCGCATAGCGTAAAGTGTCCATATCAACGGTAACCGGACGGGATTTTGATACCTTGACGCGTTCAGCCATAAATCTGCGGCCTGCGGCGTTGCATTTAAATTCATTACTCTTTAATAAAGCCATAAACTGCTCGCGGTTCGTGTCCACGAATTCAAAATAATTTTCCATAATCCTTAGAATTTTAAATTATACTTAATTAGGCCTTAAGAATACCATATTTTAAAGGTTTTGTCAAACATATTTCTGCCGGCTTTTCTCCCTCCGCCGGTTTCCGTCCGGCTGTTCGTTGCCCTGTTTCCCGCCGCCTCAGAATGAAATCCGCCACCAGACGAACGCCGAAAGAAACGCAAACGCCGCAATCAGCGCCAGCCCTGCACCGCAGGCAAAAGTTTTCCCCGTCCGCCGTCCGGCATTCGAGAGCTTGTCAAAAAATTGTGCCAGCAGCAGCGCAACCGGCAGCGTGATAATTGCGACATAGCGAAAATCCTGATTACACATATACGGGTGCTTAAGGCCGAACATAATCTGCCCGGCGATAATCCCCGCCAGTAAAATCATTGTCAGCCAGAATGCCTGTGTTTGCCGTTTCTTGACGCCCAGATAAGCGGCCGCAACAACCGCCAAAACCAGCAAGGCTTTATAAATCAGAACCAGCGTCGTAATCAGCCCCATAATGTCCGCCCCGCGCATAGAGAAGTCCCATTGCCCGAACAGTGCCGTTTTTGTCATCGTCTCCCACAGGTTAATGCCGAAATCATTATAAAACATTTGCGGATAAAACAGGGCACCGAGCGGATTAAACCGCTGCCACAAGCCGTAGCTTTTAAGCGACAGATGTTCCTGAGGCGGCACAAAGTCAAACCCGACATTGAGGAAATAGTGCTGATACAACGGCCAGATGCTCAGCCCGGCAACGAGCAGTATGCCGAAAACCGCGGCTTCCGCCAGCTGCCGCTTGTTCTCCGCTCCGCTTTTCAGCTGCTTGTGTATTGTCAGCAGCCGTTTGTCCTCCGTATCGTTTTTCTGCGGCTTGTTTTTTGTCTGTGTCAGCCGCCGCCCGTTTTCCGGTTTTTTTCGCTGCTGCCACAGCCGGAGGGCGATAGCCGCACCGGTCAGCGGCAGGACGATAATGCCCGAGAGTTTGGTCAACGCTGCCGCGGTGGCAAACAGCAGGATACGTGCCAGATTTTTCCGCCCGCCGTCACGGTAATAGAGCAGGGAGTAATAGACGGTTCCCGCCTGTAACGGCAGCAACAGGCAGTCGTTGTTGAAAAATCCCGCGATGGCGTTGTACGCCGGGAAGAAACAGATAAAAGCCAGCCCGCCGAGGTATGCCGCCCGGGAAAGCCGGAAGAAACGCAAAATTTTTCCGGCCAGAAAATAATACCACAGCATATAGAAGCAAAAACAGACCTGTGTCGCTTCCGCCGCCAGCTGCATATTGGCACCGGCGCCCATTGCAGGCAATTCCGCGTTCAACATTTCGGTTTCCAGAACCGTCGCCAGCCGCATTTCTCCCGCTGCCAGCAGAAAATGCAAAATCGGGTGGTAGGTCGAATAGCTCGGGCGGGTCAATAGCGGATTTTCCTGCCAGAACAGAAAGTTGTTTTCCAAAATATATTCGATATAGTTAAAACACGATGCAAAGTCGTATTGTACGTCGGTATGTCCGGTATTGGTGATGAATGAGAGGTTGAAATACGCCGCCGCCAAAATAATCAGCCGTCCGTATTCGGTTGCCTTCTCATTGCCTGAGTTGCCGTTTTTTGCCTCATTGTTAGGCATCCCGTCGTTGCCGTAAAGTCGTTTCAGCAGTCCGCCCATTGCCAGAAAAGCCGCAAATATCCAGACGCTCCATATTTGCGCCGGAAGAGCAAACGCGCCTGCCGCGGCAATACCGGCGCACAGTCCCCAGGCCGCCGTCCTTTTTCCATTAAGCCCGAGCGGGTTTAACGCCATGGTCAGCCCGAGCGCCAGCCATAAGTTCAGCTTAGACGCGCTAAATCCGTATATGCCGGCTGTCAGCGTGGCCGTGAAAAACAGCGCCGCCGCCCCCAAAAAACTCAAAACCGGAAATTTCAGCATTTGTCTCTCTCCGAAAAACGGCCTTTCGTAGTAACGCGTCTCAACCAGAAAGTTGAGAGTTGCCCCAAAGCCGGAAATCATTTAAAATCAGATAACAGCCTTTTAAACCTCAAGTCAAGCCTGAAGATAAAACACACACACGCCGCTTTGATTTTTGTTTTACAGGGATTTATGCTGTTTGCCTGCCATGTGCATGCTGATTTTTTCTCGCCGCGGGCGCGCTAAAAAAATCTTGCTAAGCCCCGAAAAGTATGCTAAAGTATATTAAATTATGTAAAAAAAAAAGCCTGAAAGAGGTCTGCTATGGGGATAAAGGAGATTTTGCAAAAGCAGGACAAAGAAGCCGCCGATGCCGTTATGGATACCGGGCACTACCGGCGCGAAGCCGGTGTCCGCCATATCAAAGACATTGTTAAAAATCCGCTGAACCGCCTGCGGATAGAATTTTCCGAAAAATTCCTCGGCGCCAAAAGTAAAGAAGATATAAGCGAAGAATATGTCCGTGATTTGCAGAACCGGCTGGAGCCGATGTTTCAGGACAGTGAGGATAAGAAAGCCGTATTCGCGTCCCATCGCGAGAATTTTGAGCATTTTCTGCAAACCGGCGACCTTAAAACGCCGTTGAACCTGAAAGACGAAGAATCGCAGTTTTTCTGGGGAACGGCTTTGGCGTTATATGCCGCCCGTCCTGAAATGCAGGAAAAGTGGGACCGGCGCAATCAGGCAGACCGTATTTCGCACAGTACAATCTGGCGCCGCATCGCTTCGTCGTCATATATGCAGCAGGAACTGCAGCGCCATGCACATATTGTCGAAAGCGCGGTGGAAAATCAGGATACCAGGCTGGTATGGAGCGAAAACGGCTACCCGAATATCAGCTATTGTTTTGTTCCCGAACAAAATCTTATCATTGACGACATGTTATGGACGCTTGTTGCCGGCGTTGATGCGGCCGCAACGGCTATGAATCACGAAATAGCCCATTCCAAAGGGACGCAGTTTACCAATTCTCCGCGGATGGAGGAAATTCAAAAACAGCAGGAAGCTTTGGTTAAGGAAATGGAAGAAGCCGCGGCGCGCAACGATATGCCGGCATGGAAAGCCTCGGCAAAAAAGGCGGCGCGCCTGAAAGCCGAGTATACTTACCGTTTTTACTTTTTTGACGAACTGGAAAATATGTATGCCAACCGTTATGCGGTCAATTTCGGCGGCGATTTTGACCGGGCGCATTTAAACGAGCTTGAGGCGGATATCAATGTCGGCCGTAAATATGTGGCACCGTTGAAAATGGAAGATGCCGAAAAGGAAATGGCCGCCAGCGCCGAAAAACGCATTGCTCACGTCAAGGCCATTGCCCGCAACAGTTTTTTTGCCAATAACGGTCTGATAGAAAACCACAAAATGGAAGATTGGCACAGCCTGAACCTGTATCCGGAACTTTTGAGCGGCATAGATGCCGACGGCCGCAAAATGGGAGCCGCCGAATGTTTTGAACGCATCCGCGAAATCTGCGATAAGTTTGAAACCTCTCAGCCGAACAAGGGGTTGAAAATCCTGAATGAAACGATTTATAACAAACGGATGACGGCAATGAGCCGCCGCCGTGTCGCCATGACGGATGAGTTTTTTGACCTGTTTGTCGCTCCGCACATGGAAGATATATATAAAGCGGCGGAGAAACAGCTGGAAGATCAGGTCAGCCGGATGCAGAATCAGCAGCAGTCCGGTCAGAATGGTTCGTCTTCTCAGCAGGGAGAACAGAGTGAAGGGCAAGGCACCTCAAACCGGCAGCAAGGCAGTGCTCAAAACCAGCAACAGGAGAACTCGGGGCAACAACAGAACAGTTCCTCCGCACAGCCGAACCAGTCTCAGGGCGGACAGGAACAAGGGTCGCCTCAGCAGTCGCAAAGCGGGCAAGGGCAACCTCAACAGTCACAAAGCGGGCAGGGGCAGCCTCAGTCAGGGCAGGGTGCCGGTAGCGGAATGCCCGGTATGCCGCCTTTGCCGACTCCGCCGATGGGAAACCAAAATCAGCAAGGCAGGGGCTCCGGCAATGAAACAGGACAGCAGCAAAGCAACACCGGTCAGCAGCAGTCAGATAACGGCCAGTCCGGCTCTCCGCAGTCCTCCGGCAACTCCAATCAATCGCAGCAGCACGGTAACTCCGGCCAATCGCAGCAGCACGGTAACTCCGGCTTTCCCGATACCAGTCAGTTCCGCCTGCCGAATACCGACATTTATCAGCCGCGCCTCAGCGACGGGCAGATAAAAGAGTTGCTGGAAAAGGCAGAGAGCATCCGCGAATTGAAAAGGCAGGCCGGCGAAAACGGCATGAAGGCCAATGATTTGCCCAATCGCGGCGACAATGCTGATAGTCGCGGTGCGCCGCAGGAAAGCGGTGCGTCAGACAGTCAGCAACACGGGCGCAGTGAAAACAGCCTGGAGGATTATCTGCCGCAAAACGATATGCCGAGCCTGATTTCGATTGATGATATGGTCAAGCTCAGCGAAGACAATATGCAGGCTGCACGCTTTTACCGCGAAGGCAATTGGGACGAATATCAGAAATATATCGCGCAGTATTCCAACGAAATAGCCCAGGCGAAAAAGCTTATCGGCGAAATCATCAAACAAAACAAGTTTGACAGCGTCCGCCGCGGCCACGAACGGACCAAGGAAAAAATGACCCAAATTCCGGTTCAGGGCGGTCGCACCATAGATTTGCAGCGCCACGTCGCCCTCCAGCAGAAGCTTCGCCGCGGCGACCCGAACATCGGCAAAAAGGATTTGGAGCGTTTCCGCACCCGTTATAAATACTCTGAAGACGAGAAAATCAAAGAAGTACAGCTTCCGCAGTCTAATTTCGGAATCCTCATTGACGGTTCCGGTTCCATGACCGGCAGGCCGTTTGACAACGCTTTGGCCATCTCCTGCATTTTGTATGAAGCCGCGCGCAGTTTTAAGGAAATCAACGTCTATATTTATATGATGGGCGAGCCTTACCCGCTGACTGTAGCGCTCCCCGACGACAAAACCAAAGAGATTGCGAAACGTCTGGAAAGCGTTCGCCGGGGGCAGGGCGGCTGCAACGACTTTTTGATTCCGGCGGTAAAAGAGTTTTTGAAGGATGTTTCCTCAGATATGGCAAAGCACCCTCATGTCAAGAGCGGCTTTACCCATATCTTTTCCGTAACTGACGGCGGCAACAACGACTACGGTTCGACCGATGTCAACGGCTGTCTGAAAACCATGCTGGAGAAAAACGAACAGCTGACGTTCGACAGTTTCTTTATGGATCAGGGGGAAAGCAATTATACCAAGCCGCTGGTCAGGGAAATGCAGGCTAAGGGCTGCGACCGGATAGATTATGTCGACGGCATCGTTTCCGGCGACCAGATACCCGGAAAAATTATGGAGATGTTGAAAAAAAGGATGAAACACAGTCAGATAAAAGAGCCGATGACCAACGGCGTTAAGGAAAAACTAATAATTGAAACCTTAAAATCCCTGAAAAGGCGCTGATATTTGGATTTAAGCCGCGGCAGCCGCGTTTCTGCTCTTGCCCGGCAGCAAAAAATATGTTAAAATAAAACAATGGGCAGCCATGATAATTAAAGGAGAAAAGTAATGGCGAAAATTTATAAGCATAAATTCGGTACCGAGGAATTTCCCGTTCCCATCGCCGACAAAATTACCGGAAAGATTACCTGGCTGGCATCGGAAGAGGACGCAATTTATATCCCGACTATGCGCGACGAACCGAAAGAAGCCGTCTACGGCCGCCTCATCCGCAATGTTGTAACCGACCCGACGATGATGAAAGATATGACCGAAATGCTGTTGCGCCTGGACAAGGGGCGTACCCCGGAGGAAAGCAAAAGCTACGGCTATACGACAATGGGAGCTCCCGGTAACGGTAAGACTTACCTGACCAAGGCCATCGGCGCTTTGGTTCACCCGAAAGGCGCGCTGGTTGTCGACTGCAACAATATAGATAATCCCGACGAACTGTACAAGGTAACGACGTTCAGCGTTGACGAAACCCGCAAACAGCGCAAGATTGACGCCCGCGTCAAAATGGGCAATATGGACCCGGAACAGGCATTGTCCCAAAATGCCGTCGCTTACATGAAAAAGATGTTCGGAAATGATGTCGTAACGCAGGAAACCCGCGACGGAAAGCGCATCACGGCGATTGACTGGAACGCGGTCAAAGGCGATTCGGCTTTTGTTGAAGGCGTGATAGACAAAGTGATGGAAATGGAAAACATTCCGTATGAAAAAGACCATAGCTCTTTAGGTTTTGTCGTTTCCAACGGGCCGTTGCTGCGGGCGCTCGTCGATCCGGATTCCCCCGACTACGGCCGCATGGTCATCCGCGATGAGTCAAACCGCGGCCCTGTGGTTGACGCATGGCTCAAAATTGAGGCCTTTTTCTCTGAACCCGGAGCCGATGAACTGAAACTCAAGGGAGAAGACGACAAGGAGTTCACGATTAAGCGGTCGGATATTCCCGAAACCTTTATGTTTCTCGGTACCGCCAATCAGGCGACCGAGGATATGGGCTCAAGCGCCAAAGAACTGACCAAGCCGATGATTTCCCGTCAGGGTATGGGGATTGACATCCGTCAGATTGCCGACGCGGAAAAGGCCGACTACCTGTCGCGTACCTTAAAGCACCTGACCGGCGTGCCGGCATACCACGTTTATATGATGGATCCGGAAACGTTTGACCGCAATCCCGAACAGCTTGCCGAAACGCTGATGTATTTCCGCACTGTCGGGCTGACGCCGGAAGAAAAGAAAAAGATTCCGCAGGAAGAATTGTTTAATATCCGGCATATAGACCGCACAATTAAAGTTGCGACGCAATACGGAGCCCTGCTTTCCGAAGCCGAAAACATCATCACCAAAGCCGCCAAGGACGAAACGCTGCCCGAACGCTATACCTCGTATCTGGAAAATCAGGCAGTCGTTGACCTGCGTTATGTGTTCAAGCTTTATCAGCACGCCAAGATTGACCAGCCGCGCGGCAAGTCGTCCGGCGCCGGGATTTTCTCCAAGCTCGGCCGCGCCGTCAAGCCGCAGACGCAGGAAGAGGTGGCGTGGGAGCTGAATAAGCGTATTGCCCGCCGAGAAAAGGAACAGCTTCTGGTGCGCGGCACAAGGCTTGAAAACGAAGTCGCCGTCAAATTAAAGGATATGATAATCCCTGACAGCATCAACAGCCTGTTGCGTGATTCGGAAGACCGCAAAGCGGATTATGAAAAGATTGAGGGGCTGTGGAAGTCTTTGCAGCAGACGGCCAAAGGGCTGAATTTTGAATTTGCCGGCTATGTCGGCGAAGATTCCGTTGCCAAGACTTACAATGCCCGCCCCGAAGACCTGCCGAGCGTTGCTCTTGACGAGATTAAGGAAGTGCTGATAGCGTCCATCCGCGAGGAATACAAGGACGAATTGCAGGGGCAGAAACTGTCCGCCGAAGACGTGTTTGACGACAATACGCTGCTGGAAGCGACGCAGATGCTGGCCAGGGAAAACGAGGGGCAGAGCATTTTCGTCCCGAACTATGATTTGGAAACCACGGCCGAAAAGCCTTTGAAACAGGTGTATATGGCTCCGGTTCACGGCGAGGGTGCGAGGATTGACCGCGAGAGCCTGATTAATGCCAACCAGTTTGCCGACAGCTTTATCATCAAGAGTATGCGCAGCCACAATATCAAAAAATATGCCAAAGAGGCGCCGCATCTGGATGTTGATGCGTATCTGGAAGAGCTGGCGCAATACGGCGAGGACTGCGTAAACAACGGAAAAATGAGCTGCGAAATTGCCTCTGACAAAAACGACGCCTTTTTCACCACCGTTGTCTTTGTCAATGACCGCGAGAACCAGAAGACCGGGGTCGCCGGAATAGTCTATAACAAAGCCAATCAGAATACGTTAATTCTGGCCGACTTTGACGTCAGCGACGACGATAAGGCCAAATTGAGCAAAAGCGGCGTCTTTTACGTCAACCTGAACGAGGTCAACAAGACCGGCGAATATGAAATTATCGGCAATTACCTGAGCAAACAGACGATGATGCACGAAGGGGTTACCAATGCGCATGTCGTATCGTCGCTGATGCTGCGCATTGACACAGAAATGGGAATGGGCAGCAGCGGGGATGAAAATGCCGTGGAATTTTGCTATTTTCTGCAAAATATGGGCGAAAACGAAAAGCAGAATATTGATGCTTTGCAGTTGACGAACGTCGAATACGAAAAAGGCCTGCCGGTAAAAGCGGCATTGAACAAAAAACTGAATGGGAGATAAGCATTATGGAAAAGCGTTATGACAAAGGGCAGATAGAAACCGTCGTGCTGCAGGCTGTATTGGCCCGCCCGTATAAGGAATTCGGCGGCTGCCGGATATATCCGCTTCATGCCGAGGGGGAAGAGGCCGTCGTCAAAAATCTTGCGGGCAGCCGTGAGGTAACGACGCTTGCCGAGCTGGAAGATGCTGTCAATGCGCCGGAAGTGGCAAACGTCTTTATCGGTCGTTTTGCTGCCGTTACGTCCAAAGGGATGAAAAACGTCTTGTCCCGAACGTCGCTGGCAAAAGATATTTTCTGCGCGTTTGAAATCAGGGAATAAGAAAAACGGGGGTGGCGATGAAACTGGAAATAACCAATCCGCAAAGCCCTCTGCACTGCAGCGTCATGCTGCAGGAGCGCCGCAAGTCCGGCGTTCCGTTGACGCCGGATTTCTGCCGCGAAATTCTGACGTCGTCCGCTAACCAGAGCGTTGCCGGAAAACTGCTGGATATGATAGAGAACCGTTTATCTGCCGCGCCGCAGGAGATAGACGCATACCTGCCTTATGTTGAAGCGATGGTTTCCCGGACGGTCGCCACGCCGAAAATTATCGAAAAAGCAGCCAACCTTGTCAATGAATTTTTCCCGTATGACAATTATACTGCCGAAGAATACGCTTTTGCCTGTCGCTTTGCGGCATTGAAAAAGCACACTGCAAATTCGGCATGCATTGCGCAGAAACTGTTGAAACGCGTTAAAAACGGCGTCCGCGGCGATGCCGGGACGGTATATAACCCCGAAAATCCCCGTTTTAATCTTGATGCCGGCATTTACTCGGCATATCCTGAAAGGCTGGCTCCCGATATGGTGCGAATGCTGCGCGGCTTTTGCCGGAGCGGCAGTATCCGTCCCGATACACTTTCCGGCCCCGGTATCCAATCCGACACCCCCTCCAATCCCGGCCTCGGTATCCGTCCCGATACACCTTCCGGCTCCGGTATCCAATCCGACACACCCTTCAACCCCGGCTCCGGTATCCGTCCCGGCCTTTATGATGACGCACCGTCTGCTGCCGATATCTTTCTGATGGGGGAAATGGGCGATTTGCTTGCTCCTTGTGCTGCGGTGCTGCTGCAATCCAATCCCGGCGACATATTTGATGTTGTAGCCTGGCTCGGCATGGCGGCGGCGGAATTGTCTTCTCCGGCGCAAAAAGATGCCTGTGCCGGCTGCCAGAAGCGTATTTTGTACGCGCTCCGCAATGTGCGGGAAGTGCCGCCCGAAATGCTGCATGGCGAAAAGGCGTTGTTCCCGCTGCTGCTTGATGCAGTCGGTGTCCGTCCGGCAGACAGGGAATTTCCCGCTTTAGCGCGCCAGGGAAAAGAGATTTACGCCGGGTTCTTGCCTCTGATGTGCCGGTTTCATTTTGTCGAGGCTTTTCTCCCCCGGCTTTTGGAACAGAGGGTTAACGTGAGGGCATGCCTGCAGGAGGAAAAATATCAGGGAACGCCGGAACTGCTGAATGTCAGCCTGCCGGAGCTTGCTTCCCGTGCCGGAAGCGTTGACGAAGCCGCATGGCTGCTGCATGAATGTTTTGCTTTCCGGGTCTGCCGCAATACTGTAACGCAGTGGCTGCGTTATCCGGAAACCTCCGGAGCCCGCCTCTATGAAGACTATCTGATTGCGCAAAAGGAAGGGAACGCGACTGTCAGCGAGCTTGCCGCCGCCGTCAACCGCGGCGCATTGTCCAACTTCCGCCTGATTGCCCTCGCCAATCGCGAGCCTTTTGTAAACAAGCCGCGGACAGATTTGCGCGATAACGGGCTTAAAGCGCTGTTGAACGTTTATTGCGAAGCTTACGCCCGCAAAGCGGAACCCCCGGAAGACGTTTACAAGTCGATTTATAATGTGCGTTTCGGCAAAAGCGGACGGCTGGAGCAGGATCCGCGCAAACCGCTGGAACTCTTCCGTCTGGCTGTTGCGGAACTGGGATATAAGCGCCAGCCGCCTGAATTGGCCAAACTGACGCGCCCCGGCTGCGGATATAACCGTCTGCTGCTGAAAAAGCCGTTTACGCGCTGACCTCGCAGTCTCAGCTCCCGCAGAAGCTCCGGTGCTGTGTCGTCCCGTCCCAGGCTTATATGAAACAAACGCCGGCCTTGCCGCATGTTATCAGGGCAGGACAGGGAAGACAATTGAAAAAGGAAAGGAACCCCAATGTTGCATCCGATATTGGTTACCGCAGAAAAAAGCCCGCTGCTGACGGCGGCGGAAGTGATGAAACATCGCAACGAAAAGCGTCCGTTGACGCCGGATTTTTGCCGCGGCATATTGGCGTCGTCCGGCAATCCGGGCGTTGCTGCAAAATTGTTGCAGCGGATAGAAATGCACCTTGCCGATTATCCTGAAGAAACATCGGCATATGTGCCGGTACTTGGCGCATTATGGTTTCGCTCCCGCCATCATGCCCGAAATATGGAGGTGGTGGCGCGCATCTCCCTGAACGGTATTTCAGCCTCTCTGGCGGCGGCAGCTCCTGTGCTTTCCGCTCCGGCATCGCCGCAAGACCAAAACGCATCCGCTGCGGTTTCGGTATTTCCTGCTTCGGCCTCTTCTCAAAATACGACGCCATCTTCTCAAAATACGACGCCATCTTCTCAAAATACGACGGTCTCTCCTCAAAATACGCCTGCTTCTGTTTTCAAAGCCGCCGCTATGGCTCAGGGAACGGAAGCGGAAAGCGAATTGGCCGCGCTGCTGATGATGTCGGAAAATCTTTCTCCGGAGCAAATGGCGGAAGTGGAAAAACTGGCGCGCAGGCTTCCGCCTTTACCCGTTTTGACGCGGAAAAAACTGGAAGAAACCGTTTTTTTGACCAAGTTGGCAGAAGACGGCTGTCATGATGTAAAAACGGAAGTGGCAGCCAGAACCGAAGGCAATCCGGAACTGACATTCCGGGCGCAGCAGATTCTCGCCCGGCAGGGTAAACTGCAATATGATGAAAACTGCAGCGATGCCTGGAACTTCTGCGCTATGGGGTTTCTGAATATGGGCGAGCTTGGAGACTATCCGGCTTCGGAAATGTATAACCGCCTGATGCAACAGCCGGATTGTGAGATGCAGGATTATCCTTTGTCCGTTTTGGCAGGAATTGGGCATATCCGCTGTTCCGAAGGATTTGCCTCGGAACAGCGCCTTCGGGTTTTGCACCTGGTTGGGTTGTTGGAGCAGGGGAATAAGCCGGTGCGTTGGCTGCAGTATCCGGATTTGTGTTATAAGGCTGTGTCAGGATTATCGGTATCTCTGGCAACCGGCGGAGTTTGCCGTTCGGGAATGCAGGACGAAGGCATAGCCAAAGAATTTTCCGCCGTTTTTTCCCGCCTGCTGCATATCTACAGCCGTGATACGGAAACCGGCGTAATTCCCCGCACGGAAACAGATGCCGAAATTCCCAGTGTATCTAAGTGTCTTGGGCTTTTGCTTGAAGCTCAGTGCGGCCGCAGGGAGAAAGATGCGGATTTTGTCGCGGATATCGCCGTAAACTATTGGCTGTTACGGCAAAGCGACCTGCTGGCATTAACTTTCGATTACGCCGCCTCCCGGAACGTTCTGGATAAAATAGTTGATGAAAAATCGGGGTTGAACGTCTATCAGCTGCAAAAACCGCCGGCAGAATATCTTTCTCAGATAAAGTCGTCTCGGAAAATGTATGATTTTCTGAAAGGCTTTCGCGTCCATGCCGATGAAGAGCAGACGATTGATGATTTTCCCGAGTTGGCATTAAACAATATTGCCGCTCATGATTTTTTTCGCAAGGGAGAAAATCCGGAAATTTCAACCCGCCGGCTGCTTATCGCTGCCGATGCTAATTTTGAAATAGCCCGTCGGCTGTTTGAAGAAGAAGGAACCCTCGACCATTCAAAGAAAATAAAAGAATTGATGTTGGAAACGGTTCATGGGCTGGTGCGCAATTTCGAAATCGCCCGGCAATTGGCGTACAAAGGCGCCGATGATATTTATGAGCGGCTTGCCGCTTTTTGCGCTGACGAAAAATACCAATATGCAAAAGAAGGGTATAACAGCCACTATGTTGCAGCCGTATTGATAAACCACCGTGTCAGCGAGAATAGTCCTTTGCAGGATTTGAGTTTTGCCAAACCACAGAAAGCTGCCGGAATTTTAGCCAAAATTCGTGCCGCACAGCTTCAGCATACCGTTGCTCCTTCCGCAGATGCCGCTGCCGTTTCGGCTTCATCTTCAGCCATTGCCTCCAATTCAGCAGTTTCCCGGAGAGGGCATAATGCCGGAGCCGGTGTTTGTTCCCCGAATCCCGAACCGGGAGCAGAGCAAAAACAGGAACAGACAGGGAACCTGTTTTCCCGCATAAAAAATCAATTGTTGAAAAGACGGCAGCACGGCCGCTGATAATATACCGCCGCTTTTTTTTCGTCGCCTTTATTTGCGGCACCTGCTTTTATCCATCGTCTTTATTTGCGGCTGCCGCTTTTATTCGCTTTCTTTATTTGTAGCCGCCGCCTTTATCCGCTTTCTTTATTTGTGGCTGCCGCTTTTTTTTACCACCTTTATTTGCAGTCTTTTGTCGTACTGCATTTTACAAAATTAATTTCTGCCCGATAGCTTTTTGTTTAAGAGCGTCGAAATATTATTGAAATAATGTTGCGTAATAGTGGGGATGGAAACCGGCTCAAGTTTCTGCCGCAGTTCGGCGCGTTTTTCCAGTTCGCGCCTGATTCTGGTATCGGCTTCGTCGTCAATCCAGGCCGTAACGTCAACATACCATCCGCCTTTGCCGAACCGGGCACGGCGCCTGTCGCGCAAAACATTGGAAAACGTATTCTCGTTGCCCCAGTGATTGTTATTGAAAGCGCAATAGGTATAGGCGTCCTGCGATGCCGTATTCATCGACGGGAAAAAGCCGTTATAATGCTGGTTGCCCGCGGCGTTTCTTCTGAAACCGCTTTGCAGGATAGAATTGGGATGGTTGCGCATATGGTCCTTGATGTCGCGTTCCAGATTTTCCGAATAGATAATGCGGTTGGAGTATTTTTTGTATATATCCCGCATACCGGTTGTACTGTGAGCGCTGATTTTGCATTTTTCAATAATGCTGCCGACGGCTTCGCCGACAAAGCTTTCGGGATTTTCCTTTTTGAAGATTTCGTATGCCTGGCAGAAGCTGGCCATACTCATTCCCGCGCAGTAAAGCCCGCGGTCGATTTTGCCGTAAATTCCCTGCCGGGCAAGGGCTTTGTTTGCAGCGTCAAAAGCTTGGCGCTTTTCTCCGTAAGAAAGCCTGATAACGTTGTTGTAACTGCATTGCGCATAAATTTTGCAAAACGTTTCCATATCCTTTTGTTTTTGGGCTTCCATGATTTCTTTTTCGTTGTCGGCATTGGTGGTTTCATGGGATATTTCCGTCAGAAAAGGGTTATCCGCAAACAGATTGAAATCTTCATTGTCCAGCATAGGAATGCCGGTCTGTCCGTCTAAATCAAGCGTCGGCTCATAAGCGAAACTCGAGTTGATAACCGCCTGTCGGGCAATTTCTTCGGCATTTGCTGCGTCATAAGGAACCGGCATATTGAACTGGCTTTGCTGGATGGCAGCATACAGGTTGTTTTCCTGCGTCTGGTCAGATGCCGTTGCGTTAATTGCCGCAATCATTTCGTGCCAGTCATCGGTATTGACGTCCCGGCCGAGGCTCAGGTTTTCCAGAGCCTGTCTCTGGCTGTCTGGCAGCGTTTTCCCGTTTAAATCATAAAAATCGGTTATCGTGGAGGCGATTGCGGCAACGGAACCGCCTTTGTCCTGGTTTTTCATCAGGGCATAATACAGATAGGCGCCCATACTGCGGTTTTGGATATAGGCAATGCCGTATTTGTCGAATATCTCGGTTTTGGCGATGATGCGCGCTTCGTCAAACGAAAGGCTGCCGTAGCTGCCGACGTGGTAAAAATTGGCCGTGGCTTTTTGGTTGCGCATAAACTTGGCATACAGTTCTCTGCTGACGCCGTATTTTCCGCCGCTTCCGTATGTTTCGTTGCTTTTGCTGAAACAGAGGTTGAAAAAGTCAATATTCGGGACGTTGTGCAGTTTGTCGTTTTGAATGAGCGGTACGGGGACTACATAGTCAGCTTCGTTAATAGGCTGCTCCGGCGGGTTCATAAACGCGCTCCAGCTCAGATCCGGCTCGGCTATGGAAAAATCCTGTGCCTGAAGGCCGAAGGCTTCGTTGACGCTGGCATAATAGGTCGCCGCCTTGTTCAGAACTTCCTGCGGCAGGGTAAACGTGTCGGTAGTCATGGAAATTTTGCTGAAATCAAAAGCAGGGCCGGCATTTTGCATGCCTTTGAAGCCGAGATAGCCCATTCCGGCCAGCGGAATGCTGATAGCTGCATACTTCAGGGTCTTTTTGCTTTTTTCACGGACTTTCTGCTTAAATTCAATAATTTTAGCTTTCTTTTCCTGGCGTTTTTGTGTTTTATAATTTTCGACATTCAGCGTAATTGTCCTGATTTTTTGCTGTGTGCCGAGCTCTAACCCTTCTGCCGTCTTGACCGGCTGCATCTTTACCGTCTGTTTCGGTGCTTGTTGCTCTTTCTGTTTTGGCGCAAAAAGCTTCCGCGCTTTTTCTGCCGTCATTTTGACGGGAGCGGATGCACTGTGGTAAACGGCGGCAATGGTTTCGATAATCGCCTGCTTTGTTCTTCCTGCCCGGGATTTTAAGCGTCCCAGCCATGAGCGGAACCGCGCCTTCCGCAGAGCCTTCTGCTGTTGTTTCAGTTCTTTGCGGTGCTGCTTTTCGGCCTCTTTGCGCTTTTTCTCGCTTTCCTTGCGTTGTTTCTCGGCTTCCCGACGAGCCTGTTTCTGCTGTTTTGACTCTTGTACGCGCTGCTTGTCCGCCGGTTGCGGCGCATAGGCGTCACTTTGCCTTTCGCCGTTTCGGCTGGCGGAGTTTGTCGTTTGGCTTTGCCGGGAAGAAACCGATGTCTGCTCATAATGTTCCAAGAAATCTTTCAGGCTGCCTTTGTGGCGGGACAAAGCCATGCGAAAATCTTTTGCCGCCTGTCCGTGCAGGCCGAATGTGTCAAGCGTCCGTTCCAGATAAACGAAATTAGCTTTTTTATTGAGCGCTTTGGCATTTTGCTCTAAAAGGGAACGGCCGTTTTGGTTGTCTTTGTAGCGGGCAAATTCGGCAAGCAGTTTGGCTGCCTTTTTTTCTCCTGCCGCAGCAGCATTCTCCGGCTGCACTGCCGCCGTTCTGTCGGAAACGGGAGTTCTGTCGGAAACAGGCGTTCTGCCGGAAACGGACGTCCTGTCGGCAGCAATCGTCTTGTCAGTACTGGCGGCATTTCGGGTTGTCGCTGCTGCCGTATTTTCGGCTGCAACTGCCTGTAATTCTGCCTGTAATTCGGCAAAGCGTATTCTGCCGGCCTCGTCGCGCGCAGCCTGAAGCATTAGCGTTCCATTGCTTGGGTGGAGAGGAGAAAAGGCTGCCATTGCCTCCGCTGCTGTTTTAACGGCATCATTGTCAAAGGCAAGCTGCAGAAATTCTTTTTGGTAGTCTGAATTTTTCAAAGCTTCGCCGATGTTGCCGGCGTCCTGAAGCTGGTTCGCAAGGTCTTGGGGAGAAATCGCAAACGCATAGGCCAACCGCTCAAACTTGTCCCGGTTGCGTTTATTGTGCAGGTCTTTGACGCTGAAATTGTATTCTTCCTCGATTTTGGCAAAGGCTGTTTCGGCCATTTTTTCCGCAAGCATCTGCCGGTGAACTTCTCCGGTCAAAACCATGCAGGCTTTGCCGAGCGCCATAAAGGCGGGAATATTGTCTTCTCTGGCAAACTGTTCCTGCAGGCTTTTCAGGCGGTCTTGGCGCTCATGCAGATAGTCTTTGACCCGTTCGTCGTAATTGCGGGCGGCCTCAATATATTTGTCGGGATTTTTCCTGAAATCCTTTTCCTTGAGCGAAATTCCGAGAAAGCGGCATTTTTCCTGCAGCTCTTCAAAATATTCTTTGTCCAATCCGTCGTTTCCTCTGCTAAAGCTTGGCATCCAAAACCTCAATTCAGTTTTTTAAATCAAAGTATAAGACCTTTATACCATGTTATAAACAAAAAATCAACATTATTTGTGCGTATTTTGGCAATTTTTTTGAAAGCCGGTTAAAAAGCGATATGCAGGCAAAAAAAATCCCCGGAGCACGCATGTTGCAATGCAGTGTCCGGGGATTAAAAAAAGCTACTTGCTGCCTGACTTATACGTCCTGACCGTTCCGTCGGGAGCCGTAAGCGTCAGGGTGTAGCGGTCTTGGGAATAGCTGCCTTTGTAGCCGTTGACCGTAGAGGAATAACGCTTGTTGACAATATTCTTCCAGCCCAGGATTTTGCAGGTAAGGACGTCGACGCCGGCAATCAGCGAGTTGTCTTCCGCATACCATTCAATTCCGCCGTCAGCGGCGTCAACTGCGCGGGCAAGCCTGAATGCGGCTCCGGCACATTGCTGTGCTGCGGAATTAAAGCCGGTATAGCCGCTCTGCACATAGGTCATTTTCTGAGGAAATGCTTCTTCATAAGCGCAGACGCCGAAACTGTACCCTTCTTCAAAACGGATGACAACGGCTTTTTTGGTGATGTTGCCTTTGTGGCTTAATCCGTCGACGTCAAGCACGGCGGTAACCGCAAAGTCAAAAATTTTGCCGTGTCCGGGAACCGGGTCGGGGTTGGGATCCGGCTCTGGGTCAGGATCAGGGTTCGGATCGGGCGAGCCGCCTTTTTTGACCAGCAGAGTAACGACGGAAGCGCCGAAACTCTTTCCAAGCAGGGAAACTGTCGCCTCCGTGGTGTTTTTGGCAGAATTTTCGCCGTTCGGGATTAGGCTGTGCGTTTCATTGAAAACCGCAGTCAGGTCAAACCCGAAAGTCTGCCCGTCGAGGGCGTACCCTGCTTCATAGGCGGGATAACTGAAAACATCGCTGAAAGCGTCAGAACCGTTGCTGAAACTTATCGTCTGCGTAACCGTTCCTTTTTTGAGAGTCCAGCCGTTGCCGCTGATGTCATCCTTTCGGCTTGTCTGCATCTCGGCAGAAGCCTTAAAGTCAAAGTTTGCAACCTCCAGCGTTCTGTCTTCTTTGCCCTCAAATGCAAAAGAAAGTGCCGGCGATTGGAATTTTTGGCGTTTTGTACCCGACAGGCTCCATGTTTCGGTCTTTTCAACATAGAGCGTAAAGGAAGAAGCGCTGTTCCATTCCCATCCTTTGCCGTATTCGGTGCGAAGGAGTTCATCTGCCGCATCAGTGCTTTTTTTGACATAAGCGGCGGTCAGCTTTTCCGTGCCAGTGTCCTCCTGTCCGTAAACGCTCCAGACGGCGTTAAAATCCGCCTCGGCCCTGAAACATCCGTCCGAACCCGGAATTTCCTCCGCTCGGGAGCTGAGAAAAACGGGCGCGTCGATTTTCATATAGGGCAGGGCGGTTTTGCCTGTGCCGGAAAAATCCGAACCGGAGGCAAGAGCATAGCTTTCGTATTCAATCTCTGCCGAAATCGTCTGGCCGTCTTTAAAAGAAAACAGCCTTTCGATGTGGTGGCGCAGCGGAAGCGTGCCGGAAACGGAAGAATCGCCTGTTTCGTTCTCCAAAGCCGGCACCGGACTGTCTGTCTTGTTAAACAGGATAGTGTCTTTCGCCGGACAGAGTTTAAGCCGTGCCTGCGGCGTCAGCGTATGCCTTGTACCGCCGGAACTGTAAACTAATTGCTGTGCGCAGGTCATAAACACCGTGTCTTCAGCCACAGCGGTTTTCCACTCGTAGTCATAAGAAATCAGCGTGATGTCATCATCTTCCATGCTGAAAATTGCCTTTTCGGCACTGTCGCACCCCACAAACATCAGCACTGCCAGAACCAAAGCCGCGGCAGTCGGTATTCCGTACCCGAAAGCCGGCAGAAGCCGTAACGTCTGCAAAAAACGGAAAGCCCGCAAAAAGCGGAACGTCTGCAGAAAAAAACTTTTCTTTTTCATAAAAAAAAATTATTAAACGTTAAACATATATACAAAAAAATAAAGTCTTATCTGCTTAAAATTTCATAAAGGCGTGTCCGCGTCTGCAAAACCTGTACCGAAACAATGCTTCGCCGTCGTCGCAAAAAACGGCTTCAGGCGCCATTGCCGTTTTGACACAGGATGTTGCCTGCCGTCTTGCACCGTTCTTGTTGCAAATGCAGTTATTACCAAAAATATACTTCATAATATATCAAAGCAATAATATTGTATTGGCATAATAAGACTTTTAACGCCGCTATCATAAACGGAAAAAAATAAATATTCAAGCAAATTTTGTCCTTTTTGTTGTTTTGTCTAATTTGAGCTTGACAGTTTTTATCGGGCGCGTTATCATAAAGCCCTAACCAAAATTTTTTAGATATGGATTATAAAGAAAGTCGGGAGTTGCTTTTGCATGCAGAAGCCCTCTCTTATGAAAATGCCTGCCAGATTCTGGATTTGTGGCAGCAGTCGCCCAGAACATATTGCGATTTTCTGCGTAACAGCGGAACCTTCGTCTTTCTGGAATCTTATGTCGGCCAGAACGAAGAAACGGAACTTCACTCGTTTGTTCAAACCAGGCGTCGGGTTCCGTCCCCGGCTGTTGCCGAAAAGTTTTTCCGGCTTGGATATGACGATCTGAACGTCCGTTTTATGGAAATAGTCAACGCTATCGTGTTTAAGCAGGAAACTGATTTGGACATCTGCGCCTGGCCGTACGTCAACAAGTTGTGTGTCCGGCACTTCAGCCGCGAATTTATCCTCAATATGTTTCTGGATATGCATTATGTCTTTGACTTTGCCAATGACGAAACCGGGGAAGTCTTTGACATCATGTACAAAAGGCTGAACGGTTCTGCTCAGGAGCGGGAACTTCTTGCCGTCAACAGTTTTAACATCGGCGGTTGGGCTTTTTCCGGACGCAACAGCAGCGAAGAAACCATTGTCAGGCTGTATCTGACGGCGCAGCACGCTTTGCATTGCGGTATCGGCGAAGAAGCCAGCTGCCGCAAACTGTTTTTGCAGTATCTCTTTGATATCCAGCACGGGATACGGCTTTTCCGGCAGGGAAAGCTGAAAGAGCAGGGCATTGTGCTTAACTGAAGCTTTTGCCGCGGGGCTTCCCCCGGCAGGGTTTCAGGCAAATCAATCGGGGCTTGTCCCCGATTTTTTTTATGCGGCGTTGCACATTCGGCTTCACCGCCGTATGTTTTCATTTTTAACGGAACTCTCGATTCTGCACATTCTTCATTTGTGCCGGAACTTTCTGAGCTCTGCACGTTCTTCATTTGTGCCGGAACTTTCTGAGCTCTGCACGTTCTTCATTTGTGCCGGAACTCTCAGCTCTGCACATTTTTCGTCTGTGTCGGCGCTCTAAGGCCAAGCCTGTTCTCGTCTGTGCCTGCATTCTTGTCCCGTGCATTCTTCATCTGTGGTCGTATGTGTTTGGGCGAACGAATTGTGCGTGGAAAAGACATTCCCGTTGACAAATTGCCGCGGTTTGTTAAACTGACACCGTTTTATCATTAGGGAGAAAAAGCATCATGTCCGCCTTATCAGACGAGTTCAAAGTAAAAATCCAGTATTTTATGCCTAAGAAACTATTGTCCCGCGCCGTCGGCAAACTGGCTGCCGCCGAAATGGGGCAGGGGACGGCGTTTCTGATTGAGCGTTTTATCAGATACTATAATGTCGACATGAAAGATGCCAAAATACAGGACATTGCAAAATTCAAAAGCTTCAATGACTTTTTCACCCGCGAGCTGAAAAAAAATGCGCGTCCCGTCGTCAGCGATGAAAATGCACTGGCGGAACCGGCTGATGGCACGATAAGCGAATTGGGGGAAATTTACAAAGATGCCGTTTTGCAGGCTAAGGGGCATTACTACAGCCTGGAGGCTCTGTTGGGCGGAAATCGGGAAGATGCCGCATATTTTGAAAACGGCAGTTTCGCCACCACCTATCTTTCTCCGCGCGATTATCACCGCGTGCATATGCCGTTGGACGGCAAACTTGAAAAGATGTTGTTTATCCCCGGCGAGTTGTTTTCGGTCAATCCGCTGACCGCGCGCAATGTGGACAATCTTTTTGCCCGTAACGAACGCGTCATATGTTTTTTCAATAACGAAAAAATCGGCCGTTTTGCCGTCGTTCTGGTCGGTGCGACAATCGTTGCCAGCATTGCGACGGTATTTACCGGTTTGGTTGCGCCGTCCGCCGGAAAGGAAGTTACCGTTTACAACTATGCCAAAGATAACATCGTTTTGGCCAAAGGTGCCGAACTTGGGCGTTTTCTGCTCGGCAGCACGGTGATATGTGTTTTCCCGAAAGGGAAGGTTAAGTTCGCCAAGGGGCTGGCAAGCGGCACCCCGGTTAAAATGGGTGAGTGCCTCGGCGAGATAAGGAAGTAACCCGGTTACCCCCTCCCGCCCTTTGTATAGGCGTCCGCTCGCTGTTTCCGGCAGTTGCCGCCCGTCAGAGGTGCCTTCTCCCATTATTTCCGGCAGTCGGCTTCCCCGGAATAGCCAATTTTTCCGCCGTTTCCGATAATCGCCGCCGGAATAGCCAATTCTCCCGCCGTTTCCGATAGCCCTCTCTCTCCGAAATCGCCGTCTTTTCCGCTATTTCCAATAATCGGCAATCCATGTTGCCGGGCGCAGGTGCTTGTAGAGCTTCTTCCAGCCGCGCGGATATTTGTCGGACTTCGGGTTTGTCGACCAGACGCCGCGCAGGGCTTCGGCAATGCCGGGTTCGCCGTGAAACGCGACCATCTTGAGCCCTTTGATGTCCGGCAGCTTTGGCTCGGCGAAGTAGCGCAGCAGCGGGTGCGGCAGGCAGTGAAACCGGAAACTTTTGAACCAGTCATCCGGCCAGAAATTGATTTTTCCGTATTTTTGCATAATCATTGCAGACATATACTGTTGTGTTGCCGTGCCAAACGTGCGGATAACCTCTTCCGCGTGCCGTTCGTAATATTGTTTGATAAATCCGAGCGTGCCGACCACCCACGAATAACAGCTCGCCTGCGCAACCTGATTAGCCTTTTTGCCGCGGCGGTGCGCCCAGTCGTTAATCGCGTAAACTTCGTTGCCTTGCGGGTAGTCGAAAAGTTCGTCCAGATTGCCGACAATCAGCGAGTCGAGATCAAAGAAAAACACCCGTTGTCCGTGCAAGCCTGCCAGATTGTCGTCGCACAGCCCCGAAGCCTTTCGGTGATTGCCGAAAACCAGCTCCGGCGCCACATTGAGCACCGGCAGCGGCCGGGAAATAATATCCTCGTTCAGTCCCTCCGTCCGCTCGGTAAAACAGTAAAAGTTAACATCATAAGAGGTATTGCGTTTAATTGCCGCGCAGAGTTTGTTGACGTCTTCGGCACCGTAATAAGTTCCCCATTTGATGCAGATAACGTTAAAAGTTTTAGTCATATCAGTCCAGTCTCCGGAAAATGAAAGGTTATGTTAAAAAAATGTGTCCGCAGCTTATGCCCCGGTTTCTGCTGCCCCGGTTTCTGCCTGCAGCAGCGTCGGAAACGGATAATCCGCCGCGTTGAAGTTCCCGCCGAGCAGGGCGGCAACATACCCCGCAATCGCCGTTTCGTTAAACAGGGCATGATAATGCCGCCAGCCGCGTTCTGCGGTTTTTGCCCGTTCTGCGGGAAATTTTCTGAATCTTTCGATTTGCTCAATCAGCTCTTCCGCTGAACTGAAAAATCCCGCTTCGTCTTCGCCGAACAGGTCGCCGAAACCGGTATGCCTGTCAATGTAAGTCAGGCAGCCGTTACCCATTGCGTGTGCCATTCTGTCGGAAGAATAGAGATAGTCGTGGTTGCTGAGCGAAAGGTTTAAAACGCCGGCCGCTTGTTTCAGGGTATCAAAATAAACGGTTCCGTTAAGCATCGGAGATGAAATCCGAGGGAATAAAAAGCGGTTTTCCGGCGCCCGCCGTTGCAAAAATTCGGCAATTTCCCTGCCATAGGCCATCTTTCCGCCAAATTCGCGCAGCTTGACCGGCGATGCGGCAAACAACAGGTCATACATTGGTGCCGGGTTGGCAAAGGTCTGTCCGTCTTCAATTCCCTTATCCACCGGATTGGGGATAAAGCCGACATTGTGCCGGATGGGGTCAAACTGCCGCAGCAGTTTCCTGTCGGCGGTCGTTATCAGCGAAAAGTCAACCGCATCAAGCTTGCTTTTGATGTTGCCGATGTTATGCTCGCCCCAGTCGGTGTACGGGTTGATGCAGTCGACATTCCATTGCAGGATTTTGACGCCCGGTACTTTGTCGCGGATTTTCAAAAGCGTTTCCGCCGTTATGATGTCGGCATGCCCGAGTATAATGGCGTCGGGACGGAAATCCAGGCAGTAATGGTAAAAATTGTCATTGGTTTTGCGCACGCTCCACGGCGTTTTGGTGCCGAACAGCGCAAGGGCACGCGCCGCTTCCCTGTCGTTATAGCAAACGGTCTGATGCCCGAGGCGGGTCAGCCCGTTGTTAAGCTTGTATGCCATGCCTGCCCAGAAACAGCCTCTGAGCCGCAAAGTCTTGAAATAGGCGCAATGGACGATTTTCATCGCTTTCATAATCCTGAAAAACTCCTCGTTTTCAAAAGGTTGATGTCAATAAAACGGTGCTGAAAAAATACGACCGTTTAAATTCATCACCTCAACCGAAGTTCAGCCGAAATAAATGTTGATACATTCAGATAGTTATTGCGCTCGCCATCAGGTGCGGATATGATAGAAAAAACGGTCGTATTTTATAATCAAAAGATGTAGAAAACATGAAAAAGCTGGCTCTGTCGTCGGAAATTTACCTTATCAAAGCTTCGGAATTAAAAAGGCTGCCCCGTGTCGCCGAGATAAACGGCAATATCTCAGGCTCCCTTGCCGCAACCGCCGCTCCGCAGGCTTTCTCCGCCGCAAGCGCTGCTCCGCAGGCTTTCTCCGCCGCAAGCGCCGCTCCGCAGGCTTTCTCCGCCGCTCCCGGTGCCTCACTGTCACCCGCGGCAAAAAGCGCTGCCCCCGTCCTTTCCGCAACAGCCGCTCCGCAGGTTTCCTCCCGCGAAATTACCGTCCTGCTTAATGCCGATGCCGCCGCGGCATCAGGCGATAAAGAAGTTGTTCCGGCCGCTGACGTGCTGCTGTCGGGTGCTGAAACCGTTTCTGCTGCCGCGGACGGGGATTTTCTGCCGGTACGTTTTGCCTATCGCTCGTATCCGGCGTGGCAGGCGTTTTTCATCAATCTGATTAAGCCGGTAAAGCGGAAATTTTACTCGGTTTTTCCGTCAACCTATACGACAACGCTGGCCTGCCTGCTCGCCAACAACATTACCCGCGGCGAACGCAACGAGCAGAACGCCTACCAGTGGACCAACAAAAAATGGCAGATAAGCCGCGAAGAGGCGCATCGCCGTTACAGCGATTTGTATAATTCCATCAAGGCCAACGGCTACGATGCCAAAAGCCCGATGCTGGTTATGCTCAACCGCAAGTTCGGTGTCAAGGACCAGCTGCTGCAGGGGCATCATCGCATCGGCATCTGCAAAGCCCTTAACGTCAACGAAGTCAGCATATCGTTTTGGGCGGTGCCGCGTTCGTTCGGCTTTTTTAAATTGTTCACAAAAAGGAAAATATCATGAAGATTATGCTGGTGCGCGACCGTAACGTGCTCAACAACAACTGGCTTGCCTATTTTGCCAATTTGCTGCATGAACGCGGGCATGAGGTAGTCATTGCCTGCGATACTTACGGCAAACTCGGCGTTTCCGCGCCGGGGCATGAATTGGAGCCGGGGGTTCGCCTTGCCAATGTCAACGGCAAAACATCTTCGCCGCTGCAGAATTTCTGGCGCCGTATCCGCTGCAAGGCGCTGCCGTCGTGGCACCTGTTTGACCGTCTGATAAAAGCCGAAAAGCCCGATGTCATCATCTGCTATTTTCCGGTGGATTTGTATAACGTAACCCGCTTTCAACATCATAATATTCCGATAGTGCAGATGGTGCATGGTTATCCGCCGATGATTTTGAATAAGGTTCTGCACAAAAATCCGTTGTCGCGCGCGTTTTGCCGTCAGAGCTTTGCCCGGATAAACACTTGGCAGGTGCTGATGAACTCGTATAAAAAGGAGATAGACCCGTTTTTTGCGCCGCAAAACGTCGTCCGTATTGCCAATCCCGTCAAACAGTATGCCGAAAATGAAATGGCCGACTTGTCCGCGGAAAAGAAACGTATTATCTATGTCGCGCGGATTGAGAAAAAGACCAAACGCCCGCACTTGCTGGTCGAGGCGTTCGCCAAAATCGCCGCGGAATTTCCCGATTGGAAAGTGGAAATCTGGGGGATGCGCAAATATCCTGAATATGAAAAGGAAATTAACGATTTTATCAGGGCACACAACCTGACGGGGCAGGTAGCGCTGATGGGGTATACTGAGGATGTCGAAGGGCTGTACCGCCGTGCGGACATTCACGCTTTTCCGAGTGCCAGCGAAGGGTTCAGTCTGGCGATTGCCGATGCCATGTCCATCGGTCTGCCGCATGTCGGCTTTAAAGACGCCCATTCGGTCAATGAGATTATTGTCGACGGACATAACGGCTTCCTTGCCGATAATGTTGACGATTTCGCCGCCAAATTGAAAATATTGATGAAAGATAAAGAGCTGCGTATAAAATTCGGGCACAACGCGCACGAAGATATGAAAGCCTATGCGCCGGAAATCTTAATGAACCAGTGGGAAGAACTGTTTCAAAAGCTGTGCCCCGCCAACCCGGATACGAAAAAATAGCGCCCCTGCTTCCATATGGCGCTGCGCCGTTGGTTGTTGGCAGCCCTTCGCCGCATCCGCTCCGGCTCTTTCGCTTGCACCGCCGCGTCCTCTCCGACTCTTTCGAGTGCCCGGCCTCTGTTCCCGCCGCTTCGTCCGTCTTGTCAACACTAGCCGGAAAAACACAGCTCGCACCGCCCCCTGTTAGTCTTCAGTCGTCCAGGCTTTCCGGAGTTTCTCCGGCTCTTTCGCTTGCACCGCCGTACCCTTTTCAGTCTTCAGCCGTTCCTTTGGAGCGCAATACATCGGAAAGGCTTAAGAACCTGTGTCCCAGTTGTTCCAGAAAAGCGAAATCCGGCTGCGGATGAAACAGTTTGGCCTTAATGTAGCGGAAAAAGTCCGCCGTCCAATACGGATGTTCCAAATTCTTTTTGACGTATTTCCAGTTTGCCGACAAAGCCTTAAGATAGATAATCGCCGCCGTATCTTTGTCCATGCTGTCATAATAGTCAAGCAGCAGGTTGTAATGGGCAAAAAAGCGGTCGTTGTCCAGCTGGTTGGTATTTTTGCTGAGGTTGTTGGTTTCTTTGGGAACCAGTACCACGTTGGCGTACATCTTGACAATACCGTCGGCAAAACGCGCTGCCCGGAGCGGAATGCTCTCGTCCTGAATAAACACGCGCGTATCCGCGCCGCCGGCTTTTTGCAGAACCGAGCGGCGGATAAGCTGCCCCATCCGGGTAAACCTCCCTTTAAGCACGGCCCGCAGCGCGTCTTTTTTGTAGGAATAGTCAAAATCGTCCGGCATCATTTCCACTGCAATTTCCATCGGCTCTTTGCCTGTTTTGGTAAACTGACCGTAAACCATATCCGCATGGTGCTTGTTGGCAAGCTCCAGCATCTTCTCTGTCGAATTGAGCGGAAAAATATCGTCTGAATCCAGCATTCGCACCCATTCGCCGCGGGCGAGGGCTATGCCGCGGTTAATGGAGATGCTGATGCCCTCGTTCTTGTCTTTTCTGACGATGGTAACGTTCTCAATCCCGCGTGTCATTTCCTCAATAATCTCGACCGAGCGGTCTTTGGAAAGGTCATCGACGAAAATATACTCCGGATTTTTGAGCCCTGTCTGGTTCAAAAGCGCTTTCAGCACCGCCGGCAGATAGTATTCTTTGTTATAAACCGTCATGACAAATGAAACGTCAGGTTTTTGCTTTTTGCTCGCAGTCATACTCAATTCTCGTCAAAAGTTACGTCTATAATCCCAGTATAAGCCGAAAAAGGCGCTATGCAACTGAAAATTTAAAATTTTACGCTCTTAATTTCCTCGCCGTCCTTATAGGTAACCACGCGCACCAGTTCGCCCCTGCGGTTAAATTCTTTGGCCGTGCCGTCCAGCTTGTCATTTTTGCGGTACGCCAAAACTTTCGGCTGTTCGTTGTCATAATAGGAAAAGGCCGGTCCTTCGCGTTTGCCGTTGACGTATTCCGTGTAGCTGATGAGGTGGTTGCCCGGCGTATAGAGGCGGGACGGGCCGTGGAGCTTTCCCCTGCGGTAGGTTATGGATGTCTTGACCGCGCCGTTTTTGTAATATTCTTCAAACACACCGTTCTTTTTGCCTCTGAGGTAGCTTCCTTTGCGTCGGAGATCGCCGTTCGGATAATAGGCAATTTCTCCGCCTTCGGGTTTGCCCTTGCGATAATAGCAGACTTCTTTTTCCGCGCCGTCAGGATAATATTCCACGGTTTTGCCGTGCGGCTGCCCTTTTTTGTAATAAGCTTCCAGCAAAACCGACCCGTCACGGTCATAAGCTTTGTACAAACCGCTGATTTTCCCGTCGACATAGTGGATTTCTTCCTGCAACTGCATATTGTCGGCATATTTCTGATACACGCCTGTAATCGGCCTGTGTGCCGCATCATAGCGGATGCCGTTTTCCTCGACCGATGTCTCGTCAGTGTAAAGCGTCGTCAGCTGCGCAACGTGGCAGCCGCCGAGCAGCAGCATAACCATGCCGAGCGCCGCCGTTTTTCTCGCCGCCAGACGCCGTGTTGCCAGCTTGCGCAAAATCATGCGCCGCAGCGCCAGTTTTTTGGCCGCGAATTTTTGCGCCGTAATGTCCAATATGTTTTTTCTAGCCATCGTTTGTACCTCTTAACGCCATAATTATTCTGAAACTTGTTAAAAAAACGTAAAGTATTTTGCAATAATGTTGACATCTCGTTTTAAACCCGTATCTTAACGGCAAAGGAGAATGTAACATGTTAAAGTTTTTAAGTATATTGCTGGCCGCAGCCGTTCTTGCTGCGCCGGCCTATGCCCGCCGCAAAAAAGCCCCCGTTCTGGAAGACAACAAAGCGTATGTGCTGTATCTTCAGGGATGCCCGATTTGCCAAAACGCTCTGGAGTATATCAACGAACGTTATCTGACCCGCCCGGATGTTGTCCGGGTTGATTTGGAAACCGAAGAAGGGCGCTCGCTGCTGAAACAATGTGCGAAAAAATTTGGTTTCAAAAGCGTTGTCGCTCCGGTTGTCTGCATCGGCGACAAGCATTTCATGGGGTGGTCGACCAAAGCAGCCCGCGATTTTGACCAGTATCTGGTGGAACTGCACGGCTGATTGCGTCGCCGGTGGTCTGCATCAGCCCGCTGCCGCCGGTCAGAATTGGTTGGACTGCACGGCAGACAGCGTAGCCGACGGAATGTGTCAGACTTTCAGGCTCATAATCTGTGAAACTTCCGTATAGCCCAGTTTATGATAAAAAGCCATGGCGCCGGAATTGAAGCAGAAGACCTCCAGTTCAATATTGGCAATGTTGTCGGCTTTGGCTCTTGCTTTGACGGCCTCGTTAAGTCTTTGTCCGATTTTTTGCCCGCGGAAAGCTTCGCTGACGGCAATGTCATAAATTTTATAATATCTTTGGTAAAGAAACAGAGTGTCGGGTTTTTCTTCTTTTGCCGCAAAAACGATTCCTGCCACTTTGCCGTCCGCCAAAGCGACCAGGCCGAAAGTGTTTTCGTTTCTGATAATCCATTCCAAATAGGGGCGCGAATGTTCCTTGGGTGTTTTGCGGAAATAATCCGGCGCTCCGGAACAATGCAGCAGGTTGGATTCGTAAAAAACATCTAATGCGCCGTCGATATACTCCGGCGTCAAATCAACAATTTGTACGTTCATTTTCACCTCAAATATTAGTGTTTTATTGCACTTTCACCGCCAAAATAGCTTGGAAATAAGAGAATTTCAAGCATAATTTTCATGTTGCCTTGTTCCCGCCGTTTGATGTCGGCAGTGCCGGAAATTGTTTCTTTATTCTATATCTTTAAGGTGATGAAATAAAACGTTCATTTAATTTCTACTATCATACGTATTTTTTAAAGCAACAGTAAAATGTTATTTTTCAAGAAAAATACTACAAAACGGCATAATCATGATTACATATCAAAAATGATGAAATAAAACGAACGTTTAAATTAAACAATATGAGGTTATTCACGAGGTTCATATGCCTGAAATAAGTGTCATAATGCCGATATACCGGACAAAGGAACAGTATTTGCGCTCGGCGGTAGAAAGCATATTGTCTCAGAGCTTTGGTGATTATGAATTCCTTATTTTAGATGACAGTCCGTGCGATGCGTCTTTGCGCGAGGTTGTGCAGTCATACCGGGACGCACGGATAAAATATGTCGCCAGTGAGCGGACACTGGGAGTCGCAGGAAGCTATAACCGTCTGCTGGAACTTGCCTGCTGCGATTATGTGGCGGTGATGAACCATGATGATCAGTCGCTTCCACGGCGCCTGGCAAGACAATATTCGTATTTGCAATGTCATCCCGAGGTGGGGCTCGTCGGCACCGGGTATAAAAAATTTGGCGAAATTAACCGTTTCAAAACGATAAAAAATCCTGCGGACGATGCTGTGATTCGCGCATCGCTGCTGTTTAAGTCGTCCATACATCATCCGACCATCATGTTTCGTCGCCGTCTGGTGGCGGAGGCTGGCATCCGTTATAATGAAAATTTCATTAGCCTGAACGATCGTCAATTTTATTACGACATCAGCCGCCGTTCCCGGCTGGCCAACATTCCCGATGTCTTGTACCGCTATCGTTTTCATAAGGATATGGTGTCCAAACGCTGCAAGCCGGAAATATATCGGGAACAATGCCTGTTTCACGATATGTGGTTCAAATCAGGGGGGATAGAACTGAGCGCGGAAGAAAAGTCTGTGTTTGACGAATATGCGGCGCAGGGCAGGTGCCATATAAGAGATGCGGAAGTGTTAAGCCGCGTTGAACAGGTGTTGGCCAAACTCGCGGCGGAAAATGCACGGCGGCAAATCGTTCCCGCGGCGGAGTTTTCCGCAATCTGCGCGCAGTATCTTGTAAAACGCTGCCTGAATGCGGTTGTATATGGCGGGATAAATTCGGCAGAAATCCTTGAACGGACAATCTTGCCGGTACGCCGGAACCGTCTGCTGCAGCTGTGTAACCTTGCTTTACATTGGCGGGGGATGAAATGAAAGTAGCCGTTCATTTACATTTGTATTATCTGGAACAACTTCCGGAATTGCTTGCCCGGTTGGAAAATCTGAATCGTGCCGGCATAACGTGGGATTTGTTTGTAACAATGCCCGCCGCCGTCTGTTCGTTTTCCGCCACCGGAAAAAACGCTGCGCATCTTTCTGCCGAGGTTATTTCCCCTGCCGCCGAAACGGACGCTCGCACTGACAGTTTCGCCGCCGCGGACGCCCAAATCCGCGCCGCTTTCCCTGCCGCCGTCATCTGGCGTCCGGAAAACCGCGGCTATGATGTCGGCCCGTTTATCGACTTTCTCCACCGTGTCTGCCTCGACGAATACGACTATATTCTCAAGATTCATACCAAACGCCGTCAACACGGCGAGTATTGCTGTTTTAACGGCATACGCTTTCATACGGCGGCGTGGAGCAAGATGCTGTTGGATGCTCTGTTGGAAACGCCCGAAATCGTCAGAAGGAATTTTGCACTGTTGGAAAATGAAACGGATATCGGAATGGTTGGCAACGGCTTTTGCCTGACCGGCGAGGCCGGCACATATAAAATGCTGGAGGCTTCCATTAAAAACGAGGCTGAGAAGATGCATCTGCCGCCGATTGAAAATTTCAGCTTTATCGCCGGAACAATGTTTATCGTGCGAGCCAGACTGTTACAGCCGTTTTTGCGATACGGCATAAACGATTTTGAAGCCGCAGATTCCCAAATTCGCGATTATACGCTGGCGCATGTTTTGGAACGCTTGTTTGGAATGTCCGTAACCGCACGGGGATATAAGATTTACGGCGTTAAGTATAAGGAATATTATACGGAACGTCTGGCTGCCGGTATTATACGTTTTCTATTTCAACACAAGACGACCAAAAGCGGCAAAAAGATATTGAAAATATGCCGGCTTCCGGTATGGGTATCGCAGGATTACTTGCCGGTATATCCGGTGGTCAGGGAATTTTCCAACGCGCCTCTGCGGCACCGCCGTCTGGCCGTTTATGCAGCATGGGACGGGAACGGATATGTCGATAAGGCAGATTTGTATTATATTCGCGCGCTAAAAGAAGTGGCGGACAATGTAATTTATGTATGCGATAACGGTTTGGTTGCTGGGGAGGCGGAAAAAATATCGCGGGAGGTCTGCTGCATATTAGCCGCCCGCCATGGGGAATATGATTTCGGTTCTTATAAGCGCGGTTTTGCCTATGCTCAAAATCACGGACTATTGGACGGCGTGGAAGAACTGATTTTTTGCAACGACAGCTGTTACGCGCCGGTTCATCCGTTTAAGCCCGTGTTTGACGAAATGCAGGGGAAAGAATGCGATTTTTGGGGAATAACCGAAAATACGGAGTTTTCCCGCCATATCCAGAGTTACTTTATGGTGTTTCGCCCACAGGTCTTTCAATCAAAAGTCTTTAATCAATTTATAACCGACATTACTGCGCAAAAAACGGTTCAGGATGTAATTGAAAATTATGAAGTAGGGTTGAGCGAAAAGCTTACAGCAGACGGATTTAAAGCAATAAGCTGGTTTTCTGAGCATAATGGTTCTGTCTTGCCTGTGTGGAACGATAAAAATCTGACGGTGCATCCGGTTTTTCTGATAAAGCACGGAACTCCCGTCATAAAGAAAAAAAGTTTTGATCCGGACAGCGGGTATTTGGAGAAATCCCCTTTATTTACAAGATATTGCGCCGTTCGTTTCAACAGGAAGCTGAAAAATGCTCTTCCGCCATTTTCTGCAATAGTATGGCAGCATTTCAGATACAAGGCAAAACGTTTTCTTTTTCAAAAGAAAATCACCAAATCCGGCAAAACTATCATTAAAATTTGTAAAATTCCGGTGTTTGCAAAGCACAGCAATGTTCCGGTATCCGGCGGGGAGATAAGGGTATGACGGCAAAAGTCAGCGTCATAACCCCGATATATAATCGGGAACAATGGGTAGAAAATCTGCTGTGTAATCTTCAAAAGCAGACGCTAAAGGAAATAGAGTTTATTATCATAGATGACGGATCGGCCGATAAAACGTATGAAATATTAAAGGAGAAAGTCGGGGGAGATAAGCGTTTTTATCTCATAAAAAGCCCGGAAAACAAAGGACCGTCTCATGCGAGAAATATAGGTCTCGTGCAGGCAAGGGGAGAGTATGTCGGCTTTTTTGATTGCGATGATGCTATTCCGTCGGATTATTTTGCCAGCTTGTATCATCAGGCGAAAGCACAGAATGCTGATATTGTTTATGCCGCATATAACAATCTTTTGCACCGAATAGGTCAAATCAAGGCTCCGCAGGATAAATACCGGGTTTTGAAAAACGGTGCGATATGGGATAAACTTTACCGGAAGAAATATCTGAATACGCATCATATTCGATTTACGGAGGGTTTGTATACTGCGGACAATTTGTTTGTCTTACAGGCATTTATGCAAACTGATAATATCATATTGGTCGATACGCCTAATTATGAATATACAATACAGGAAGATTCAATCGGTAAAGATACAGCAAAACAAAAGAAACGTAAAAAAGATATTGTCGAAGTGCTGAAAAGAGCACTGAAACTAAAGGAAGAAGCGCACTTGTCCGGAGATGAACAAACCGAATATTTGCAATTTTTGCAAAGGAGCCTTAGGGACTATCAGGCAGATAAACGTTTCCAAAAACGATTTTACCAAACTTTAGGACTAAGAAACGAACCAGAAAAGGAAAATACTATGAACTTAACAGTATTGAAGCTTATCAGGATGTTTCACCTGATAAGCAAAGAAAAATACAATCAAAAACGTCAGATAGAACTGGTAAAGGCATCAAGCTTGTTTGATACCAAGTGGTATTTGGCACAAAACCCGGACGTTAAGACTCGCAAAATGAGCGCAGCCAGACACTACGTTAAATACGGCTGGCAGGAAGGGCGCAACCCAAGCCCAAAATTTGACGGAAACCAATATTTGGCAGATTATCCCGAAGTTGCCGCAAAGGGGATATGCCCCTTGGTTCACTACCTGATTAGCGGACGGAAAGAAGGCAGATGTTACAGCAGTGTGAGCGGAGAACATGTCTCTCCGGTATTTGACGAAATGAACTGGCGCGGCAGATTGCGGTATGCATTGGAATATCCGCTGCGCTTGCAGGAAGAATGCGACAGGCTCAAGGCCGAAATCAAAGCATTAGAACAACAAATGAAATAGAATTTTATCAGTAACAGGAATAGTTGACATGAAAAAGCAGAAGAATAAGCAGGTTATCAAAGCATCAAAATTAGCTAAGGCTGAAAATATGAAAAAGAAGGTAATTACCGTACAAAATGCCGAAGGCGAGCCAGAGACGCAAGCTGAAATTCTGATTCAGAACAAAATAGGCTATACACCCAAAGTTAGTGTCATCATTCCAGTTTATAATGTTGAAGAATATTTGCGTGAATGTCTGGACAGCATTGTTAAGCAAACTTTGAGAGAAATAGAGATTATCTGTGTTGACGATGGTTCGACGGATAATTCATTGGAAATTTTAAAAGAATATGCATTGAAAGATAATCGTATCACCGTTATGGTGCAGGAAAATTCAGGTTCGGGGAAATCTCGCAATAATGGAATAAATAATGCTAAAGGAGAATTTATAGCTTTTATGGATTCAGACGATTTTTATCCATCACATAAGACATTAGAAAATATGCATACCAAAGCTTGTAAATATAATGTTAATATTTGTGGAGGCTCATTAAATCAGTTAAAAGACGGAAAAATTATAACAGATCCTAAACTATTTGAAGATGGATACATATTTGAAAAAGAAGGAATAATCAATTATAAAGATTACCAATTTGATTATGGATACTGGAGGTTTATTTATAAAAGGCAGTTTTTGAAAAAAAATCAGTTATATTTTCCTGATTATTTGCGTCAACAAGATCCCCCTTTCTTTATTAAGGCCATGGCAACGGCACAACAATTTTATGCATTAACAGAAGCAACATATGTATATCGTGTATCACATAAAGTTATCCAATGGACGGAAAGAAAAGCTTTTGATATGTTTCAAGGAATAGAGGATGGATTAAAATACAGCTTAATGTTTAATTTAAAGAAACTCCATATACAACAAGCACTACGAATTAACGCATGGACATTCAGAACAGCATTAGCAGAAACTATTAAATATGATAAAGTAAGAAAACAAGCACAAAAGGCAGTTCAAACGATAGATGTTTCTTTATTAAAACAAAATGGAATTAATTTGAAATTAGATTGTATATACAGTAGTATTATCGAAAATAATATATTTATTTCAGTTATCATTCCTGTATATAATGCGGAAAAATATTTAAACAGATGCATAGACTCAGTATTAAATCAAACTTTAACAAATATAGAAATAATATGCATTAATGATGGTAGCACAGATAAATCATTGGATATTTTAGAAAAATACGCGCAGCAAGATAAACGCATTAAAATAATAACCCAAAAAAATAAAGGGTTGTCAGCCGCAAGAAATACAGGAATAAAACAGGCAAATTGCCCTTTCATATACTTTATAGATTCAGATGACTGGATAGAACATGATACACTGGAAAAAGCTATATCGAAAATGACGGGAGATATCGATATAGTATCTTGGGGAGCAAATATTATTAATGAAGGTTTGTCGAAAAATAATAGAGGTATAATAATAGGAAGAGAATATCATAAAATTAAATTAATAGGACAAAAAAATATAGATGAAAATATAATATTACAATCCACTTATACAGTATGGAATAAGTTATTCAAAAAGGAAATTATAAATAAATTTAAATTAAAATTTGCAGAAGGAAAGCTTTTTGAAGATAATGATTTCACTATCATGTATATGCTACATTGTAGACAAGGATATTACTTAGGGGAATACCTGTATAATTATTCACAGCGACCTAATTCAATAATGGAAAAGGTAAGAGCATTAAAATGTGATAAGACAATAGATAATCTGTATATATTTGATAATTTATATAAGCATTGTCAAACGTATAATATATTGGAAAGATGGAAGAAATTGCTTACATGTAGATATTTAATTCACTTACGTAATGCATATATTTTTGCTCCAGAAAGTATGAGAAAACAAATAAGACAAGAAGCATCGAAATTAGCAAAACATTATAAAGCAGAAATATTTACTTCACCGGTTGTATCAAAATTACAGAAAAAAGAATACAGCAAAATACGAGAAGTTAATGAAATTATAATATCTTTAACGTCCTATCCGGCGCGCATTCATACAGTCAATCAGACAATTGAAAGTTTATTAAATCAAACAATGAAAGCGGATAAAGTCATTCTATGGCTAGCTCCAGAACAATTTCCAAATAAAGAGCAAGATTTGCCGCTGCAGTTGCTTGAATTAAAGGAAAAGGGACTAACCATAGACTGGTATCATGATATTAAATCATATAAGAAATTGATTCCAACATTGAAGAAATATCCAGAAGATATTATTATTACTGTAGATGATGATGCCATCTATACCCCAGATTTAATAAAAGAATTATATATGGAGCATACAAAAAATCCCCAAGATATACAATGTTGTCGTGCACATAAAATAAAAATTGGATTACGAAATATTTTACCATATAAAAAATGGGAGTGGTTTAATATTTTAAAAACAGGACAAAAAGGGTATAATATATTTTTTACAGGTTTGGGTGGTGTGTTATATCCACCACACTGTTTAAATGAAAGAGTTTTTAATGAGAAAAAAATTATGGACTTATGCCCAATAGGAGATGATATTTGGTTTTGGGCACATGCATTGTTAAAAAAAACTAAAATCAATATAATAAAAAAAGATTTACGATATCCTCAATTAATTATAGGAACACAAGAAAATGCATTATGGCGAAAAAATGTAGAAAATGATATGAATGATATTCAAATCCATGCTATAATCAAAGAATATCCTGAAATATTGCAATACTTAAAAGTTGAAAAGCAAAAAACAATATATATGGCATATAGCAAATTGGTGTGGAATTTGGGACAATATTATAAACTAAAAAATAATTATGAAACAGCTGTTTGCCGCCAACTCAAATCTATGCGTATAGATATCAAGAATTTTGGCAAAGCGGATAATAATATTGATATCATGACAACAGCCAAAACTTTTGCACCGGCATGGTTTACAAATGAGCAGGGACACGGCTACACAGTTGAAAGTATGCATAAAAAAGAAATACTAACACTGAAATGTAGCGGTTTCGGTAAATTACGCCTTGATTTCAAAGCTGCAGACAAACGCTGTAACGGAAAACGTTTTCCGCTTTGGGTTGATTACAAGTCTATTAAAATCGACGGCAAAGAGATTTTGTCTGTTCCGGTCGAAACCTGGCATGATAAGCCTTTCCGTTATGAAATGCCGGTCAAAGATGGGCAAGTTGTCAAAGTGGAGGTAATGCAACAATATCACCAATATTCTAAAGATGAACTGAAAGATGTGATTTTGAAACTCAATCCGAGTTCAGATTATATCAGGGAAAACATAAATAAGCTGACAAATAAAATTTATAGGGAAATAACCGAGCGTAAAAAGATATCATGGTTTTCAAAAAAAGAAATGATATCAAGTCAACAGTTATTGGCATCTATTACGGCTTTAAATTCTCGCATAAAAAAGTTAGAAAAAGAAAGTCATCTGCAGCAAGAGCAAATTCTGGAAGCGATAAAGGCTTTGGGAAAATAATGAATCTCAGGAAAGGATAAAGGAATGGAAAAACAAATAATTTCTAAATTAGGACGGAGAAGTAAAGGGAATTTTTTCTATCACCGGGTAGAAACGGAAGCCTATGTCAAAACTTATATATGCGGTATCCGTACACGCAAGCGTCCAGTTAATCCATGTAAATTTATTGGTATCAAAATGAATGAACAAGAAAATAACCTTAAAACATGGATTGAGGAAAAAATAAATATGGAATATGAGATATTGGAAAGTAAAATCTCGAAAATGCTGGAAAATGATAGGTTAGCGGAAATCAAAAAACAGTCAGATAAATTAAATGTATTAGAAAATACGATGAAGCTAGATCTGGTAAAAGAAATAAACAATATAAAATATGCTTTAGGTATTTTAATATGGCGCATAAGTAATATAGAAATAATGTCTCAAGCTGAAACAATAGATAAAATTATAAAAAATCATTGCTCAGTTGCAAGATTTGGTGATGGCGAAGTTAATTGGATGTTAAAAGAAGAGTATGCCTCCGCATTTCAAAAAAGTGATCCTCGACTTAAGAAAAGGCTAGGAGAAATATTTGTAGCACCCCAAAATGAAAAAATAATAATATGTTTGTCACATAATTATGTACCGGAAACTAATAAAAGTGAATTTTGGACAAAGCAGGCCCATGAAATGCTTTTTGACTTATGCCAAAATATTGTACCAAACAGAAAATTTGGTGATACAGATATTACAAGAAACGCCAATAATATTCCTCATATGAAGCAAATTTGGAAAGATCGGGATATTATTATAGTAGAAGGAGAATTAAGTAGATTAGGAGTTGGTAATGATTTATTTGATAACGCAAAAGATATACGACGTATTTTATGTCCGGCGAAAAATGCATTTGATAAATACGATGAAATATTTGCAGAATGTTTGAAACAGCCTAAAGAAAAGTTATTGTTGCTTGCCTTGGGACCGACAGCAACTGTTTTGGCATATGATTTATATCGAAAAGGGTATCAAGCGATAGATGTCGGGCATATAGATATTTGTTATGAATGGAAACTAAGAGGGGCGACCGGTAAAATAGCAGTTCCTGGAAAATATGTCAATGAAGTCCCTGATGGCAGAGAAAATATTGAGGAGTGCACAGACAGGAAATATCTCAATTCAATAATTGCAAAAATATCATGATTCAAAAAACATTTTGATGGAGTACAAAAGATAATGAAAAAAATTATTTTAAGTATTTGTTGTATTTTTGCAATAATATCTGTCTATACTTTTTTTTATGGAGTAGAATATAAAACTTGGCCGGAGACAGCACGTATAGATATATCTGCCAAAAAAATTAATAATGAGCCTTGTTTTGAGGCTAAAGAACTGGAAACGGGAAAAAATATTTCTCCTACTGAATGGTTGGAAAAATGGGGGAAATACGGGTATATAATCGAAAAGAATGATAAAAGTGAAACGCTTGAATTGACTATCAAAAAAGATAATTGTAAAATAGATTTTTCCTTACGCGGTCCATGGGAGCCGAAAGATAAAAACAATCCTCAAGATGGTCTTAAAGAAAAATGGGTAAAGTATATTAGATTTGCTATAAACGGAGAAGATATAATTAAAGAGCCGGTAGCAGCCTGGCATAATAAGCCGATCAATCATACTATTGTTGCCCAGAAAGGAAATGTTTTTTATATAAAAATTAACTGGAAGAAATATATCAAACCACTATCCATGGTTGAAAAATCAATTGTGTGGATAATATGTTTCGTTATGCTGGCGTCCGTTTGGCTGATACTTTTTTCTGATAAAAAACATTTAGGATTATCATTAGCCGTAACAGTGTTATTAACCATGTTCAGTCTTAACTGTATAAGGGAAAATAATCTGAACGTTGATTTCTATGCATTTGTAATAATTGCAACAGCTTATTTTCTGGTAACTTATAAACTTCTTAAATATTTGTCCCGTTTTAAAATTGAACAGCACCATTCCCGTATAGATATCGTGTTTCTTGTCACGTTTTTTATTCTGTTATTTGTACCGATGCTACATATTTCTGATGCTGAAAAATCCGAACAGGAAAACAGAATGCTGGCGAAATACACACCTTTAATTGATTATCGGGGGGGGGGCAACTTAAAATATGGTAAGGATTTTGACGCTTGGTTTAGTGATAGGTTTTGGGGAAGGGAAAAAGTCATACAATGGGTAAATTCTGTACAGTATAAAATATCTTCTGTTTATTCAAATAACAAAGCATTATATCTTAAAAAACATGGTTGGATGTTTGTATTTCCTATTGTAGAAATACCGTTTTCAGAAGAAAAAACAAAGGAAATAAATGATAATATACAAAAATTTGATGCATTTTTGGCAGAACACGGAATTAAGTTTTATATTTTAATAGTTCCCAGAAAGGAAAGTATTTACCAAACAGAACTGGTTGATTACAGTTATGATAAACAAGAAGATATAAAATTTCAGCAAAGTATACAAAACATTATCACAGCCAATAATACAGTACCAATTATATATCCGTACGATGAAATGAGAAAGGCAAAACAAAAAGACTATGTCTTCTTTAAACAATCACATCATTGGACTGATTGGGGCGCATATCAGGGATATGTTAAGCTGATGGAACGAATAAAAAAAGACTTTTCTGATATAACAGTTGCCACTTTGGACAAATATGAAGTTTCATATTCTCCAAAAATTCGAGATGAGTGGAAACGAAATTATCATAATGGCAATACAACATATCTGTTAAATTTAAATACATATGCGGACGAAATCTTGACAACGGAATATGCTTACTACGATAATAAAGACAATAGCTCAGTAAAAGAAATCAGAGAGAAATATATAAAACGTTTTTCTAATGAGAATGGAAAGTATAAAATTTTCTTGACTGGGAATTCTCATAATGAAAACTTATTACAGTTCTTGCCTTATTCGGCTAAAGAAGTAAAATATTTGCGCTTAAACAATAGTCAGCTTCCAAATAAAGAATTGTATAAGTTTATGAAGTATTATAAGAAAGAATTGCTGGAATTTAAACCCGATATCGTAATTTTTAGCGTATCTTCTGACATATTGCCCAGAATTACTGATTTTTTTAAGGACTAAGCCATGCTATTTTCATCGATGACATTTGTTTTTATGTTTTTACCGATTGTTTGTGCCATTTATTTATTGGTGCGTCCGGAGATAAGAAACTATATTCTTCTTGCTGTCAGTATGCTGTTTTACGCTTGGGGAGAGCCGAAATATCTGGCAATTATGATTTTAACAATACTTGTGAATTATACGGGGGCAAATTATATCAGCCGCAGCCGTAACCTTATACATCGCAAGTTGCTTTTGGTTGCGACGATTTTGGTAGATTTGAGCTTTCTGTTTTATTTCAAATACTTTAATTTTGTACTGGATAACATCAATCATCTTTTTCATACGCATATCGATTTTATTGATGTCATCATGCCGATTGGAATATCATTCTACACATTTCAGGCACTCAGTTACGTAGTTGATGTATACCGAGGGGAGGTCAAGGCACAGCGGGATATTTATAAGCTGGCTTTATATATAACGCTTTTTCCGCAATTGGTAGCTGGTCCGATTGTCAAATATCATGATGTGGCTGAACAGATTTCCTGCAGAACGGTTACCTTCGATAAAGTTGCGTATGGGGTGAAGCGTTTTATTATCGGATTGGCAAAAAAAATGCTGATTGCTAATACATTAGGAGCTGTTGCCGATAAAATTTTTGCGCAGCCGGTAGAACAGTTTGACACGCTTACCGCCTGGATTGGTGCCATAGCTTACACTCTGCAGCTTTATTACGATTTCAGCGGTTACTCGGATATGGCTATCGGATTAGGTTCCATCTTTGGGTTTAAGTTCTTAGAAAACTTCAACTATCCGTATATTTCTAAGTCTATCACCGAGTTTTGGAGAAGATGGCATATCTCCCTTTCTACATGGTTTAAAGAATATTTGTATATCCCGCTGGGAGGGAACAGAGTTTCCAAAAGGCGCAATTTGTTTAATCTTTTTGTGGTCTTTTTAGCGACGGGAATTTGGCATGGCGCAAGTTGGAACTTTGTCTTTTGGGGATTGTGGCACGGGATATTTATCATTTTTGAAAAAATTACCGGTTGGCATAAAAGAAGTGGTGGTTTAAAAATCAATATAGCGCAGCATCTTTATACAATATTCGCATTTGTTATAGGATGGGTGATGTTCCGCGCTGATAATATGGCGTACGCGTGTGAGTATATCAAGAATATGTTTGGTCTGATTGCAGAACATCAGATTACGTATAAATTGCCTTATTATATTGATAATATTGAAATTATAGCCTTTACGGCGGCTGTCTTTTGCGCCATGCCCTTATTCAAAGGGATGCTTGATATCAAATATAAACATAAAGTTCTGCGGACACTGGTGAACGTATGGCTGATTTTATTATTTGTCCTGTCTTCGGCGGAAATTGCAGCATCTACGTATAATCCTTTTATTTATTTCAGATTTTGATTTAAGCTTTGCCTTCTGTCGTATGAAGATGCGTTTAAAGCACCAAAGTTCCCCTTGCTATTTTAGCAGCTCCGGTCTATATTAAACGGCATAACAATCGGCAGACGGAGGGAAATATGCAGGAAAACGCTTTATATACGATAACGAACGGTCTTTATGTATTGTCTGTACAAGACGGGGAGGGGTACGCCGGCTCTTTGGTCGATGCCGTAAGTCAAATCGCCGTTTCGCCGTACCTGATAATGGTGTCATGTATGAATAACAGCCATACCAAAAGCTGCATTGAAAAAGCCGGCGAGTTCGGCATAAGCGTTATGGCGAAAGAAACCGACCCGTTTGTCGTGGCAAATTTCGGCTATCAGAGCAGCCGCGACGTCAAAAAGTGGCAGAACATACCCTTTGCGGAAATCGATGGCTTGCCGTATATTTCGGATGCTTTGGCCAAAATCAGGGTACGGGTTGTCAACAAACTGATATATGCGAGCAATACGGTGTTTATTGCCGAGGTCGTTGATGCGTTTGACAGCCGCTCCGGCGAGCCGCTGACCTATAAATATTATCGCGACGGGTTTAAGGAACAGGTCGCCATTGCTTTCAGCGCGTATAAAGCCGGGCGTTCGGCCGGTAATGCCGCTTGTAAAAAGTCCCAAACGGCAATGTCTGCGTCATCTTCATCATCCGCAGCTCAGCCGTCATCGCCGGCCTCTGCCGAAAAACGCTGGACATGTACGCTTTGCGGCTATGTTTACGAAGGAGATATCCCGTTTGAAGAACTGCCGGATGATTGGCGCTGTCCGTTATGCGGTGTCGGCAAAGATATGTTTGAACTGCAATAGCCATGGCCTCAAAAGAGTTGACAAAAAACAAGATGATGCTATAATCAACCCAATTTAATAATTATTAAAATATCATTTATGGAAACAATCCTCGTTTTTGCCTTGTTTATCTTGGCAGTATTTGGCAGAGTGGTGCACAGAAAAATGGATTCCCGCAAACGTCAGCAGAAGTATGCGGAGTATTGTCGTAATCGTGCGGAGTTTTATCGCTTGGAACGGTTAAAGATTATCAATTCGTTTTGGCGAAAGTATCGCAGCGGCACATATCCGGTGGATGTTTTGCTGCATCGGCTGAAGGAAGGTCTTTGCTTTAACAGCGGCGGTTCAACGGAATGGCAGGAAGAGTTTGCGCAGGTCGTCGACGAATTAAACAGGGAAAGTGCTGACGAACAGCAGCGCTTTTATCAGGAGAGCCAAACGGTTTCTCCTTATACGGACGGCATAAACCTTGATGCTTATTATCGGATTTTCGGGCTGACGCCGGAAACGCTGACTGCGGAAAGCCTGAAAAAGGCGTATCGCTCCTTGTGTCTGCAATATCATCCCGACCGCAACAAACAGCCTGATGCCACCGTTAAATTTGACAAGGTGCAGCGCGTTTATGAAACCCTGCAACGGGAACTGGCGCATAAAAACGCATAACGTCAACCCTGGCCAAAGCGTCTGTTATGTCCCAGGCACTCTTCCGGACAAATGTTCGCACAGCCCCAAACACTCTCACCAATCGAAACGCCCGCGATAAAGTCACGCGGGCGTTTTTTCTTGTCGTCCGGGAGTTGTGCCGTTTCCCGCCCCGGGCTTGATTTGGCAGCTTAAGGCCGTGGGGCAGGATATTCCGGCTTACTGCGCTTTCGGATAACCGGCGGCTTCGGTCATCACGACTTCATAATCGCCATCAAGCCCAAGCGCCTGTTTGATTTCCGCCCGGTCATACAGGCCGCGGACGACGCATTTCAGCCCTGCTGAAGCGCAGTACAAACTGGCGTTTTGGTACATTGACCCGGCGTGCATTTCGCCGTATTTCTTGTCTTTGGTAACAAACAGCAGGTGAACCGGCGCATCGCCCGCGAATTTCTGCTCTTTTGCCAGAATCGGGCGCAGGTCTTCGCTGCCGAGCTGAACCAGCGTGTTCTTTGCCGCGTCGTAACGGTAGGAACCTGTGGGCAGCAGGACATACAGGTCGATATCCTGCCGGTTGCGTGCCGTCGGGACAACGCGTTTGCCGTCTTCGGAAGAAATTCCCCATGTTGCCCACAGCAAATCTGCCAAAACCTGGTCGGAAAGCATCTTGGTGTCAAAGGTTCTTCCCGAACGCCGGGCCGCAATCGCCTCCATCAGGGGCATACCGCCGTTTGCCGTATGTTCCGGCAGCTTAATGTCCGCCGCATTGGCTGTTCCCGCTGCTAACATCATCATTGCTCCTAAAATAACTTTTTTCATATCGCCTCCATAAAATAATTCAAACGCCTTTAAAATATAACCCCGGGAATAAAAAAATCTTTCTCCGTTTCTGTTTTTTCCACAGCAATCGGCGTTTTCTCCCGTTGTGGCAGGTTTCTTTGCGCAACAATCCGTCCCGCCGTCATAACTTCGGCTCTGTTTCGGTTTCTGCCAATGCTGTCAAGCCTCTGTCTTTTTTGAAATTTGTCAAAAAATATTGACAAAATAAAAACGCATTTTATAATAAAAGCAATTTTTTAATTATTAAAATATCATTTATGGAAACATTTAGCTTAGATTATGCATTATGCACGTGCCTGTTGCTTTTTGCATTAGGCAGCGGAGTATGGTTTTATTTCTTCTGCCGGGCGCAGAGAATAAAAAAGGTTTTACAAACTCTGGGCAGTGCTGCCGAGGTATATGCCGGCATTCTCCGGCAGGAAAAGCTGCGGCGCGAACAGGCGTATCGTGAGCAGCTCCGCCGCGAAGCAGAAAGACGCCGTCAGGAAGAGATTCGTCGTGAACAGGCTTTCCAGGAGGCTGAACGGGCCAAAGCTGAACAGGAAAAAAACGAAGCTGAGATTAATAAAATCAAGGTGCTGTTTAACGGCATTTGGCTGACGCCTCAGCAATTCGGTTTTTTGCAGCAAAATCCGGTGGGAAACCTGCGCGGGGCTGAATTACGCCGTTATCTTGCCAGGCTGGCAGAGTGCAATCCCTTGTTTGCCGAATACCGTCAGGAAGGCAGTTGCGGGCAGAAAGGCGGAACCGAAAATTCCGGCTCCGGACAAAACCGTGCGGGGCAGGGAACTTCGTCTTCGCAAAATTCGGCGCAGGGCAAAAGTGCCGGGACGTCTGCGGCCGCACCGAACGCATATTACCGCATTTTCGGGTTGACGCCGGAAACATTGACTGAAGGCAGCCTGAAAGCGGCTTATCGCGATTTGGTCAAAAAGTATCATCCCGATACGAACCGCAGTCCCGATGCCGCGGAAAAATTCCGCAAGGTAAAGAAAGTGTATGCCTATCTTCAGGAAGAGCTTCGCTGCAAGGAGTGCAGCAGGAGCTATGCCTGCTGATAATCGGGCATTTGCCGTCCGCCGGGTGCACGGCACCAAAAAAAGAGGCGTTCCCATAAGGGAACAGCCTCTTTTGTTTTGGAATAAACCACCTTCTTTACCAATCAAAATCACCATAGGATCTACCCGAATAATGGATACGTCCGGTAATACAACCTCTTCTTGTCGGAGCCGATAAATCTGCACCTTCACTGGCATAGGTACCTTCAAACTGGTAAGCGATTTCGTCAAAAGCAAAGCTGGCAAACTTGCAAGCGTTTTGTGCCGTTATAACGCAGCTTGCGCCGACAATTTTCGCTGCTCCCAAACCGATTTTAGTCGCAGTTTTAACGCCGAATCCGGCAGCTTTGGCAAACTTTTTCAGCGTTTTAAACTGTTCCAGTTCTTGTCCCGAAACATTGCGGATAAAGTCGTTGCCGTAAATGCCGTAGTCGAACGTGCGTTCTTTTGCCAGAAATTCCAGCATCTCGGAAGAAAAGTCCTTTCCCCATGCTTCGTAGACATTGTCCGGCAACAGGATAATGCGCTGTCCGCCGGGTTTGAAATTCCGGCTGTTGACAACGTTCCGTGCGTTAAGCACGTTTCCGTCGGCGTCAACCGAAAACAGCCTTTCGCCGCGGACATAACGGTGGCGGAGTTCTGTCTGGTTCTTGGCCAGCAAAATTGCCTGTTCAAACGGAATGTCCGCAAAGCCGACTTTCAATTCCAGTTCGGAAACGCCGGGGTACAAGCTCCTTTCGCCTGTTTCGCGGGCATAATAGCCTCGTTCAAAGCAGCGCAGTTTTTTGTCTTTGGCAATTTCGCGGTAATGCCCGTTGGCAAGCAGCGTCGCAAATTCGTGGAACAGCGGCTGCAGGTTGCCGTAGCCGTTAAGTTTTCCCAAAATCGGGTCGCAGTAGTCAAGGCTGACCGGCGAACCATTCATCACGCAGTGAAACGGAATAAAGTGGTCGTACGTTTCGTCTTGCGCCAGAACCAGCGTTTCCACGTTGGCATCGGTCAAAAGCCGCCAGTTCTTAGGGCTGATGTCGGGATAACCCCGTCTCAGTTTTGCTGTTTCTTCGGGGAAGAAACGGGCAGCGGCTTCAAAGTCAATCCTCATCCAGTCGCGCATCGGCGGCGTGCGGAAACGGTTGACCAGCGCAATCGGGTCGGCTTTTTGCATAACGCGCCGCCCGTTGGCGTAGTAGCAGATAATCCGGTCGGAATAAACCTTTGCCATCGGAATGTTGCAGGCAAAGCCGAGCAGCGATTGCAATGAGTAGTTTCCCGCGTCAAAAACCAGCATGTTGCCGATTTTCAATCCCCAGACGCGTTCGCGCAGCACCAGCAGGTTTCCCTGGCCGGTAACGGAAACGGGAAGAAGGCGGGTCTTGGTTCCCGCTCCAAGTTGCAGTGCCCGGTCTCTTAAAGTATTGACAAGCTCTGGAGATTTGCACTCGGATTTGATGACGGCAGTATTGCCGGCAGCTTGGTGAAGCTGTTGCAATTGCAAAATCGACTGGACACACATCCAATGTGCCTGAGCCAAAGTTAAGGATGTTTTTTCCATAAAGAATAATTTTAAGAATTAAAAAACATAAATTTATAAAATAACAGCCTGATTATATCCAAAATAGCAAAAGAGTCAATACTTTTGTCTAAAAAAACTTTAACATGTGCGTTGACAAACGTTCAAAAAAGCGTCACAATAACTTCTATAGGAGAATACAACCGCGCATGGCGCTCATAACCGCTCGTCGGAAAAGCAAAAGCGCAAGGACAGGGAGAAGAAGAAATGGAGCAGAAAGTCTGTTTGATAACCGGAGCAACGGGATTTGTCGGGCAGTATATCCTGAACGAACTGATTGCATCGGGACGCAAGGTTTTGGCTTTGGGCGATTCTGAAGACGCGTTCAGCCCGTTGGCTGCCAACAACCGCCTGATAAAGGCGACGTCGGCGCTTCCCATTTCTGCCGCGGCGTTTAAGGAACATAACGTGCAGTTTTGCTTTGGCGACATCGCCGACATTTCTTTTCTGGCTTCAATATTCAATACAGCCGCCAAGAACGGGATAGAAATCGAGTTCGTCCTGCACCTTGCGGCCGTCCGGAAAGGTCGCCGGGCCGTCAGCAGCGACGGCACAGCCAACCTGCTGGAAGTCTGCCGCGCCTACTGGCAGAGCAATCCCGATACGTTTAAGGGCTTTTTCTATGCTGCGGGCGAGGGGGATTTGATGCGCAAATTCTCGCAGAAAGACGGCTTTCCCGTTAAGTTCTACCAGCTGCGCCACAGCTTTGCCGAAAACGGCGGCAAATCCGATACCGGAGAAAATCTGTACCGCCTGTTCACGCCGGTGGACATCCCGTTTCTGAAAAAGTATCAGAGCCGCAGCGTCGGCAAAAGCGCGCCGGTCAGCGACAACGATTATATCCGCGAACTGTCGCAGGCTGTGGGGCGTTTGCTGAACAATATATAAGGCAGCCGCCGGCGCAATGTATAAGCGTTTTTCGGTCGAGCAATAAGCCTGCAACACATCCGCACGCCGTCAGTGCATCTGTAAGTCGCCAGCACATCATATAAGCCATCGGCGGATCGGACATATATAAGCCGCCTGTACGCAGAAGGGCATAGCCTGTTAAACACAGGTTAGGAAAATTTTTTTATTGCCGGTAACTGCTGGCAAAATCCGCATATGTACCGCAGCACTATAATTTTCCGTCCGTTTCGCAGGAAAGCGTAAACGCGGATTATAAAACGCAAAAGACAAGGTATTTTAAATAAAAAATCCTGCGGCGAACTAATCAGCCCCTCGGGACTTTTTACACATGCAACTTTTCGGGAACATTTCAACCGGGAACATTTTAACCGGGAACATTTCAGTCGAAAACACTTCTACCGAAAACATTTCAATCGGGCGGGGAGTTATTATACTAAAGATTTTTGACAAAAAGTCAAATGTTTTTTCTTTCGTTAATAAAAAATTAAGCATTGACGCTCCAAAACGCTCCGGTTATATTTTTTTTCGTGAGTTGCAAATCTTTGCCGAAGGAGGAAAGTATGAAATTAAGCAAAGTTACGGCAGAACTCCTGGACTATATTCAAAAAGGCGTGTTATCGTCGCCGCATACGGTTGTTCGCACTGTAAACGCGTTGGGCAGCGGACCGTTGGCATATCGGACTTTTGGCGGCAATGTGCAGAATTATGCCGCTATTGACGAACAGGCGCTTGAAAAGGCGTTCGGCAGCCACTACCTGCTGACCATGATTGCCCAGGGATTGATAATCCGCCGCATTTTATATCCGGAATCCGGCAGCTGCCATACCCTTTATTGCGATAAGGCGATATATGGCTTTTTCGCCCGGCACGGGCTGTTGGACTGCGGCGTTTGGAGCCATGTCGATTACGAAACGCTTGAAAGGAATATTACGCCGGAAAATACCGATTACCGCATATATTATTCGTATTCCAAACCGGATGCACTGTTGAAAGAAGCTGAACTGGCGGGGGAACAAGTCCCCGTTTTTTTTGTGGATACCGACCTGATTTTAAAGAAACGCCATGACGTGATAATTCCCGGTGCAGCTTCGGTCAAAGCGGCCTATTCGCATCTGGAGCAAATCGGCGGGGAATGCTATCCGCCTTTTGCGTCGCTTCATTTTCCCGAAGGCTGCAAACTGCCCCCGGTCAATGAATCGCTTCCTGCTGTCAATACCTGTCTGATGTTTTTTAATGATAAGGGGCTGCTCCGGGAATGGGGACGTTTTTTCAAAGAACTTTTCATTAATAATTGGATAAGGGGAGAATTGGCACCGGAAGTCATTTCCCGCCAGTTGCTGGGGATTGACCAGCGTACTTTTCCGTTTGTCTGCGATTGGCGCGGTATATGGGGAACGCCCGCAGTCGTGCCGTTTCTGGACATAATCTGGGAACCGCCGTTTTTTATTGACTGCAAAACCGGCCGCCGTGCCGAATGGCATTATTATACGCTGGAACACCATCCCGAACGCCCGGACTGGCATCAGGATATTATGCATACCTGGATTAACAAGAAGAATGTGGAACGCGATGCAAAATTCCGCCGTTATCAGGGGCTGATGATGCTGGAAATTATACTGGCTCTTAATCCCGAAGCCGAAAAGCCGCTGCGTGCGTTTGCCAGTCTGCGGGAATATTTCTCCCTTTATGATACCGGAAAGGGAATAGAAACCTTGCTGGCGGAAGGTGTTGTCTCGGCAAAGATGGATAAAAGCCTTTAACCGCGGAGGGGGAGATGGAAAAAAGGATGAAAGTATGTCTGGTAACCGGAGCCACCGGTTTTATCGGGCAGCATATGTTGGCGGAACTGGCCGCAGCGGGGCGCAAAGTGCTGGCGCTTGGCAAACCGGAAGAAGTCTTCTGCACCGCCGTTTTGCGGGATGCCGGGATTCGTACTGCGGCAGCGTTCCCGGTTTCGGCAGCGGCGTTTGCCAAAAGCGATGTACAGTTTTGCTTTGGCGACGTGGCGGACGGAAAATTTATCGAATCCGTTTTTGCTGCCGCGGAAAAAGGCGGGATGGATATTGAGTTTGTCCTCCATTTTGCTGCCTGCGCCACGATTCAGAAAGCGCAGGAAAACGAAAGGGAAGCCTGGCGGACGAATTATGACGGGACAAGGAATGTCCTTGCAGCGGCGCTGCGGCGCTGGCAGCGGCACGACAGTTCGTTCCGGGGATTTTTTTACGCTTCTACGGATAAGGTTTACGGCGAAGGCAGCCGCAGTTCGTACCATGAAAGCGATGAACTGCGTCCGCTGTCATGTCCGTATGACGCCTCTAAGGCGCGCGCCGATGAACTGGTGCGCTCCATTGCCCGGAAGAGCGGTTTTCCGGCGGTCGTATACCGCTTTTGCAATGTTTACGGCCCGGGCGATTATCACAAGAGCCGGGTTGTTCCGGGGACGCTGTATCGCCTGCTGTATACCCAAACCGCTCCCGTGCTGAAGAAGTACCGGACACCGTCGGGCGGGGCAGAATCTTTTTACCGTGATATGATTTATGTCCGCGATTTAACCCGTGCCGTCGCCATGCTGCTTGACCGGTTGGAACGGGGAGGAAGTCTGGGGCGGATTCTGGGCGAGGCCTTTAATCTCGGAACGTCCAACAGTTATGCCATGGGCGAGGTAATCGGCCGGTTGTCCGAATATGCCGGCAGAAAAATCGCTCCGCGCGAAGAAATTGTCACGGCAGGCGAAATAAAGAACCAGTGCATGGATTACGGAAAGCTGAACCGGGAACTCGGCTACGCGCCGCGTTACACGCTGGAAAAAGGGCTTAAGGAAACCGCCGCCTGGTATATAGATCATAAGGAGGAAATTGATGGCCATTTTGTCTGAACCTGGAAAAATTCTGATTACCGGCGCCACGCACGGTATCGGCAAAGCTGCCGCCGAATTGTTTTGTTCCCGCGGCTGGGAAGTGTATGGCATTTCGGGAAACGGGGAAGACGGCCGCGGCGCCGCGATGGAAAAAACGCTGCCCGGATTTCATTACCGCGTTGCCGATGTCAGCAATGAGCCGGAAATTTCCGCTTTGCTCGGCCGTATCGGGCAGCTTGATGCCGCGTTTAACAATGCCGGCACGGGAATAGCGCCCCAAAAACTCCCTGAGGCGGATATTGCCCGCGCCCGCCGCGTGATAGATGTCAATCTGGTCGGAACCCTGATATGCATGAAGTATGAAATTGCGCACATGCCCGGTTCCGGGGTGGTGGTAAACAACGCCTCGCTGGCAGCGTTTAAGGCGGCAACCGGCGCCGATATGTCGTACAGCGCTTCCAAAGCAGGCGTTTTGGCATTGACTGCCGAAGCAGCCGCCAATCCGGAATTTGCCGGGCGCGTTTCGTTTTTTTCCATAGCGCCCGGTTATATTGAAACCCGGATGACAGCCGCTGACGATAAAGAGGCGCAGAAACGGAGGCTGCCGTCGCGGCGTTTGGGACAGCCGGCGGAAGTGGCTGCGCTGGTATATAATATTATAACCAATCATTATGCTTTTACATCGGGACAATGCTTTAATTTTGACGGAGGAGCGTTTTTAATATGAGTTTTGATTTGACCGAACTGAACGGCAGAAAATTATATGAGCGGGAGGCTGGCATTCTGTTGCCTGTAATGAGCCTGCCCGGAAAATACGGCATAGGGGATTTGGGTAACGAGGCGCGCTGGTTTATCGACGTGCTGCAAAATTCGGGACAGCAGCTCTGGGCCATGCTGCCCAACGGCCCGGTCGGCTACGGCAACAGCCCGTATCAGAGTCTGAGTTCCTGTGCCGGCAACCATTATTATATTTCTCCCGACAAATTGATGGAGGAGGGGCTGCTGCGTCCGCAGGATTTGTCCGGATTGGACTTCGGTTCCGACCCGGTGGATATAGATTACGGAAAACTGTTTGCCTCGCGGGAAAAAATGCTTCGCCGTGCTTTCGGGCGCTGGATGATGCAGGGCGGACACCAGTCGGACGATTTTTTGGCCTTTCGTTTTAAAAACCACGGCTGGCTTGACGACTACGCCATGTTTATGTCCGTCAAAGGCAGGCTGGAAAATGCCCCTTGGTACAAATGGCCCGACGGATTAAAGTTCCGCGAAAAAAATACGATGTGCAATCTTCGCCGCAACCTTAACGAAGACATCACTTTCTGGAGATTTACGCAGTTTCAGTTTTTCCGGCAGTGGGAACAGTTAAAAGAGTATGCTCATCAAAAAGGCGTCAAGCTGATAGGAGATATGCCGTTTTATGTAAACCACGACAGTGCCGACGTCTGGAGCCGCCGCGAGTTGTTTGACTTAAACCCCGACGGCAGTATCAAGCTGTTTTCAGGCATTCCGTCAGGTGACAGGGACATCCGCTGGGGCAATCCCTGCTATGACTGGGATAGAATGAAAGCGAAAAATTACGATTGGCTGGCGGAACGTATCCGCATCGGCGCCGGGATGTATGACATTATGCGCATCGACCATGCCGTGGCGTTTGTCCATTATTACGGCATCAAAGACGACGGTGCGCGCGGCGTATGGTATCCGGGGCCGGACAGTGACAGGGCATCAGCCACCGGCATTATCGACTGTGTTGCCCGGGAACGCAATATGGATATTATTGTCGAAAACCTCGGCAATAACAATCAGCGAACGCATGATTTGTATGACCAGCTGAACTGGCTCGGTATGCGCATTTTTCAACATACCGTCGGCGATATGCATTACGGGACGCGCAATATTCACCTGCCGCAGATGTATCCGCAGAATGTCGCGGCATACACCGGAACGCACGATAATGAAACATTGGCCGGCCTTCTGGCGCACAAAAGTGATGACGATCTGGAGTACATGATGACGTATCTGAAAGCTTCCAAACGCGAGGATTTGGTCTGGAACGCCATTGACGCCCTGTATAATTCTTCGGCGGCAAAAGTCATCATTCCGGTTCAGGACGTTATGTCGTTGGGCAACGAAAGCCGGATATGCTATGAACATGATTTTGAAAAATCCTGGCGTTGGCGTCTGGATAAAATATCCAGTATCAGCGAGGTCATGCAGAACCGTCTGCGCGGCATTGCCGTTTTGTCGGGGCGGGGTCATATGGACGACGCGCGGATTAAAAGCAGCGGCTGGAAGGAAATATACCGCAAGGCACGGATAGACCGTTACGGACGGTAGGGCAGGCGGTGGAAAACCGCCGGGTCGCCGAAAAGTATATTCAGGAAAACGAGGAGAATAAAATGAAACATGCGGAAAAATATATCAACGGAGACAGCTACAACCGTTCCGCCGGGATTTTGCTGCCGGTCTTCAGCCTGCCGTCGCCGTATGGCATCGGCGATATGGGAGAGGGGGCGTATCGGTTTGTCGATATGCTGCGGGAAGCCGGGCAAACGCTGTGGGAGGTTTTGCCTCACGGGCAGACCGGCTACTGCAACAGCCCGTATAAAACCCTCAGCGCTTTTGCCGGAAACCCGTATTTTATTGCGCCGGATATGCTGGAAAAAGACGGTTTGCTCTTGCCGGGGGAAGCGGAACAGTATGACTTTGGTGCAAATTCGGCTGATATTGATTATGGCAGGCTGTTTGCGGCAAGGTTTAAACTTTTGCGTTTGGCGTTCGACAGGTTTTGTGCCCGCGGCGGCAAAAGTGATTCCGGATTTTTGGCTTTTCGCCGCAAAAATGCCGTCTGGCTTTCCGATTACGCCCTGTTTATGGCGTTAAAGGAACACTTCGGCTGGAAACCCTGGAACGAATGGGAAGAAGGGGCGGCTTTCCGTCGGCCGGAAGTGCTGCGCGGTTATCGCCGCCGCCTGGCGGTTTCCGTTTTGTTCTGGCAGTTTGTTCAGTACGAATTTTTTTGCCAGTGGCATCAGTTGAAAAAGTATGCGGGACGAAACGGCATAAAAATAATCGGCGATTTGCCTTTTTACGTTGCTTACGACAGTGCCGACGTCTGGAGCCGCCGAAATATTTTTGCCGTCAATCCGGAAGATGCATCCGTAACCTTGTCGGCCGGCGTGCCGGGAGACTGTTTCGCCTCCCATACCCGCAGCTGGGATATGCCGTGCTACGATTGGCCGGCCGCCGCTGCGGACAAATTCCGCTGGCACCTGGAGCGTTTTCGCTTTTATGCCGGTTTGTATGATGCTATCCGCATCGACCATGCGATTGGTTTTGTACGCTATTACGGTCTGGGGCGCGTCGGCGAACGCTGGTATGACGGCCCTGATGCCGAAAACGACGTATTTATCCCAAAACTGACCCGGCTGGCGAAATCCTGCGGCGTGGAACTGATTGCCGAGGATTTGGGCAGCGTTCCCGAACGTGCATATCGTTTGTTTACCAAATACCGCTGGGCGGGCACCAGGGTTCTTCAGTTCGGTTTTGCAAACGGCTACGGTACCGAAACCATCCATTTGCCGTTTTATTATCCGCACAAGTCCGTCGCTTATACCGGAACGCATGATAATCCTGCCTTTGCTTCCTATTTGCAGGGGCTGGAAGCGAAATATCTGCCGTATCTGCGCTATTACCTGCAGGCGTCGCCGCAGGACAACCTCCAAAAACGCTGTATTGAAGAATTGTATCGCTCCGCCGCCGAAAAAGTGATTATTCCGCTGCCGGACATTCTCGGCTTGGATAACCGCGGGCGTATCGCCCATGGCCGGGATTATGCCAAATCGTGGCGCTGGCGGTTGTCTTCGCTGGACGATATTTCGGAAGAAATCCGGCAGTGGCTGAAAAAGCTGGCATTCGCCTATGCCCGTATACCGTTTTCGCATGAACAGGGGAAAGAATATGGATGGAATTGGAAATAGGGGCATCATCGCCCGCATTCGAGCCCGTACGCCGCAGGGATATTGTACGGATGAAGATATCGTCGTCGCATCGGCATCGGGAAGCCGCTTTACCGATGCGGACGGCAAAACATATCTGGATTTTACGTCGGGAATATTTACCAACAGCTTCGGCCATTGTTATCCGCCGTTTGTAGCCGCCGAAATCAGGGCTGCCGGGCTGATGGATAACGTTCACGGCCGGCGGACGGAGGCAGAATGCCATTTTTATGAAGAACTGGCACCGTTGCTGCCGTTGCCGGATTATAAGCTTATCCCGTATAATGACGGAGGTTATGCAGTAGACCGCGGCTTGAGCGACATTATTAATTATTTCGACAAGCAGCGTATTCCGATAGCGGCGTTTCGAGGCGGTTTTCACGGCAAGACGATGGGAACCAAGCTGACAATAAACGAAACCGCGCATGCGGCGCTGTTTGACAATTTTCAGGTGGACTATCCGCATTGTTACCGCTGTCCGTGGCATAAAGAACGCCAAACCTGCGGTCTGCATTGTCTGGGCGAAGTTATTGCAAAACTGAAAGAACGCCGCGCCAAAGCCGTGATTTTTGAACCCGTGCAGGGAGCCGCCGTTGTTGTCCCGCCCCGGGAATTTATGACGGGATTTGCTGATTTTTGCCGGGAAAACGGAATAATTATGTTTGCCGACGAAGTTTTGACCGGCGGCGGGCGCACCGGGTATTTTCTCGCCAGTTACGGGCTGTGGGGAATATGCCCTGACATTGTATCCCTGACTAAAGGATTGGCAAACGGGCGTCCGCTTTCGGTTTTGTGTGAACGGGAATACATCACCGAAAACCATTATGCCGTCCGCCCCGGCGAGAGGTCTTCGACTTTTGCCGCCCATCCCGTAAATCTTGCGGTTGCATCTGCCGTTCTGGAGGAATTGAAGAAAGGGGAAATTTTCGTTCGTGTCCGCCGCAGCGGCGTCATGCTTCGCGAAGAATTGGAACGCCTTGCTGCAATGTTTCCGTCCGTCGGCGATGTTCGTTCGGCAGGTCTGATGGGCGCCGTGGAATTTGTCAAAAGCCGTAGCGGAAAGGAACCGGACGCTGCTTTGGCGCGGGAAGTCTTTTTCCGGGCGCGGCAGAACGGGCTGGAGGCTATTTTGAGCGGGCACATTCTTCGTCTGGCTCCGCCGTTGAACGTTGCCGCCGCTGATTTGGAAGAGGGGATGGCGATTTTGCGCCGGAGTATTGAACAGGTTACAAAGAAAGGATAAAAGATGAACGGTCAGAATTTCTATTGTGCGCGTTTTTATGTTACTTATCGCTGCAATTCGCGCTGCAGCTATTGCAACGTCTGGCAGAATCCCGCCTTCAAAAACGTGCCCGAGCTGTCCGCGGAAGATGCCTGCCTCTTGGTGAAACAATGCCGGGAACACGGTGTCCGCTACATAGATTTTACCGGCGGCGAACCAACGCTGTATCCGCATTTGGCAGAAGTCATTGAATATGCCAAAAAGCTGGGCATAAAAACCGAGGTAACCTCAAACTGCATTGCCTCTGCCTCTAAACGCAAAATGCTTGAAGTGGCATTCGCCGCCGATAAGTTCAATACGTCGCTGGATACGCTCAATAGTGCTGCATACAGGCAGATACGCGGTATAGATGCCTGTGAAAATGTCAAAAAAACGGTTGCCGAAATTGCTTCCGTGCGGGCGCCGAAAATAATGACTGTCGTTACCGACGGCAATATAAATGAGCTTGACAATATGATATCTTATGCGCAGCGGCATCATGCCCTGATTTACCTGAGCCCGATGTTTCCCTATATGGACAAGGGCGGGACTTACCGTATTTCGGCATATATTTCCGATATAGTCAACCGGATTTTTGATGCGTACACGGTTATTTTGCTGCATTTTATGGAATTTTTCCGAACTTCTTCTCCGTCGCAGCTGCCGCCTTGTTCGGCCAACCGCCATACGCTGACTTTTGCGCCCGACGGCAGCCTGGTGCTGCCGTGCTATCACGCCGTAAGCGAAAACGTCGCCTGGAACAAAGATTTGAACGCAGCTTTGGACAGTGCCGCTTTTCGCCGCAGTGCCCTTTCGTCCGGCACATTGGAAACCTGCCGCGGATGTTGTGTTATTCCGTATTTCGGCATCTCTTTTAATTATCAGCTGAACAAGTATTTTCTCCTGCAATCGTTTTCCGAAAAGCTGTATCATTTGAAACGCGATTGTCTGAATCCTCTTTTGGATATTTTGCATCCCGACCGTAAACATCTGCTGCAGGAACTGGAAACCATGCAGGAAGTCGTACGGTCGCTTGCCTGTCCGCCGGATATGGAAGCTTACCGCCGGAACGGCGCCTCGCTTTACCCCGTGGAAAAAACGCCGGAAGGTTTTGCCACTCCTCTTTATAAGCAGCCCCTGCCGCCGGAGGTATATGACAGGGAAAGCCGGGCCGCCGACTGTTGGCAGCTGACGCTCGTTCCGCATCATTATTTTGACAAGGTTTGTAACGGGATTTTCCGTCCCATTGCGTCTGCGCTTTCGGAATCCGGTGCGGAAGCAAATTCGCCAGCTGTCGGTCTTCTGCGGGACAGTATGGAGTTTGCCGTCCGCTGGTGGCGTTTTTATACTGCAACGTATTTTCGCCTTTCCCGGCCTTATGACACGACTTTGGACTCAGCCTGGCTGTCCGCCTTTTTGAGGCGGATGGAAACTTTGGAATATCCGGATGCAGCGCGTATTGCCGCTGAGGGCAAAGGGTATCTTCCTGCTGCGGACGAAAAAGCAAAAGTAGCCTGATGCCATACCGTAAAATATAATTAACTGAAATTCCGGATATAATTAACTAACCGGATTTGTAGTTCCGGCGCACTGTCAAAATAAAAAATGAATCCCGCAGTTTCTTTAACTTTTCAAGGTATTGGAAAAACAAAAAAAAGAGGAAGTATAAACTTCCTCTTTTCCCACTGGTTGTGCAAAAGGATAAATATGAGGAAAAATATACAAAATAACGCATTGATTTTACATAATATTTAAAAATATCAAACCTTTACCAAAAATCCGCCAACTCAGACCTCTAAAACTTCCCAATGACCACCTTTGTCCGGCCCGACACGGCGAATAATCCCTTTTTCTTTCATCTGGCGCATATTTTTTTCTATACCGGCAATACTTAAACCGACTAGCTCTGATAATTCTCTGGTGGTAACATAAGGATTATTTGCAATAATCTGCAAAATTTTCTCCTTACTTTTCTCCTTACTTTTCTCCTTACTTTTCTCCTTACTTTTTAACGCATCATTTGTTTCGGAGATGGTTTTTATCTGCATTTCACGATTATCAAGCAGATTTTTTTCGCCCAACAACAGATTTCCGAAAAACTTATTGAGATATTCCATTGTATAATAAATATCTTGATTTAAATTTTGATAGTTCGCACGAACCAAAGCGTTTCGGAAATACTTAGAATTTTGCTCAAACAAATCGTTATTAGTTGCAAAACCTAAAGTATAAAGATATTTGATAATGAAAACCGCGGTTGTTCGGGTATTTCCCTCACCAAACGGATGAATTTGCCATATTCCTGAAGTAAACTTAGCCAACTGTTCCACTTTTTCACGTTTTGACAGGCCTTTATAATTAAACTTCTTTTCCTGCCCGAAATCATAATCAAGCGTTTCCATAATACTGTCAGCCCGACCATAAACAACCGTATCACCGTTTAATATCGGCTCTTTTTTAGTAATATCGTATGTGCGTATTTTGCCGGCAATGCCATCATCAAAAATTCCGCTGAACAAAACTTTATGAATGGAAATCAACTCTGCCGGGCTAAAAGAAAAAGTATGCGTGCTTAAAAGTTTTGCAATCCGTGCCGAAACTTCATCAGCCTCTTTTTCATTATGCTCTTTGAGGTTTTTTGCCGGATTTTGTTTGTAATACTGACTGACTTGCTCGCCAGCCTCATCAATGGAAATCTTTCCCTCAATATTGTCTTTTGCAACTTCAATCAGGTATTTGGACGGGGTCAGATTATCAACCTGCTGCAAACCAATGGCAATCCCCCAGTTTTCAGCTTTTTGTGATTTTTCCGGCTCACCCTGCTTTTTATACTCTTCAAAATGTTCCATAATACCTCCGACAACAACTGATTAAGTATAATCAAACAGACAGTAAAAATCAAGTTAACAAGAGAAATTATAAGCAATTTCAGCCCGCAAGCCTATTTATTTGTATTTCAAAAACTCCGGTTTCATTTTAATTATAGATTTCAAAAAACTTGAGATAAAGCAAAATATATTATACATTAAAGCTATTAGAGTAAAATAAAAGGATAGTACATAAATGACAGAAAATAATCAGATTGACATTAATTTGGAAAATAAAAAAACAGATGATATTTACACGGCCATACATGAAATACTTAAAAATGCTCATCGTATAGCTAAGGTGCAAATTGCCGCAAAAGAGGTAACGGATACGATTAAAAACTATGAAAGAGAAAAAGCAATTGTTTTGATTGCTCAATATATTAATAAGTATAAAAATATTTTAAATTTTCTCTCCAAATTTACCGGGCGTTACATTATTTATGAACCAAATTTTTACAATGATAAATCTGACGACATTATTCTATGTGATTTGAAATACATAAGAAATGTTATCTATGCAGACGAAATAAAAAATGCCGGACTTGAATATACCCTTGAAAAAGCATTAAAAAATTAAATTTAGTTCCTTAAATAAGTTTGGTATTTATTGTAATCTTTTTACAAAATTATCATTTGTAAATATTGTGTTCCATTTACAAAGATATACATCCTCGAAATTTAAATGAAATTTATGATTATTTAGCTCATCTGTAAAATGGCAATAGTTCCCCATGGAAACATCCGGAAGATATATCAGAAGAAAACATTTATCGCATTTTTTCAAATAATTGTTGATTTTATCATTCTTTCTATCGATTTTTTCCTGAAGTTCATCAAACGGATTCTCTTTACTGAAACATTCATTGTTAACCTGACAATTGAATTTACCATCCATATTTTCGAAACCACTGATAGAAATATTGAAATATTCATCTTGTACAAAAATACTTTCTTTAACAAAACATGGCCACTGCTTTAACTTTTCTATATTCCTGTCAACAATTTGTTCTATTCCCGATTTTATAGCTTGTTTATTATAAATGTCCCAAAAGCCTGGATTATAAGCTGCTTCCAGCATTTCTTTATAAGTTCGTGCTTGACAGGCTCGCCGATTCCATTGATCAATCAGAATCGAAATATTTACCCCATACTTCTTCTGAGCATATTTGCACACTTGATTTCCGATAGACATCAAGTGTTGAAGAGCTCTCCCATGACGACTTTTAACAATAAATTTAGTTACTTCCAGACCAATTTTATGATTATCTTCTGTAATAAAAACAAAATCAGGTGATTCGCCATCTAGACAAGACACTATTTTGTTTTGTAGATACCATTTTTTACCTTCATCTGAAGATAAAAAATATTGTAAATATTCCCGTTCTTCGGATTTTTTATCTTGAGACATAATACTTAATCCCTTATCTCATTCAGGTACTCGAGAAATGCCTGGCACCCCTCATAAATATCCCAATAGGTCTCGTCAAAATTGCCGGTATACCAAGGGTCGCGAATATTGCGCGGACTTTTGGTAAAATCCAACAAGCGATGAATTTTGTGCTCTGTATCTGTCCCGACAATAGCCTGAATATCCTCAATATTACTATCGTCCATCGCTAAAATATAATCAAAATATTCATAATCAGTCCGACGGATACGCCGGGAATAATGTTCTTCAAACGGAATATTCATGTCACTCAATATCTCTCGCGTGCCATAATGAATACCTGCATGACACATCTCATTGTAACCTTCCGTCGCCGCAGAATCAATCTCGAACCGATCTATCCAACCCTTTTCGGCAACCATCTGCTTAAACACAAACTGCGCCATCGGCGACCGACATATATTTCCCAGACATACAAACAAAACTTTAATCATATTGCATTATTCCAACTTCCAAGCACTTAATCATCTTCATTCTCATCATCCGTATCAAATTCAACGCCCCAATCAGGATCGTGGGGACTTTCAGGAAAATTTTTACCACATTTATTACAATGGTATTCTGGGGAATCAGGATAGTAACAACATCCGCCCAAATAAATTTCACCATTCTGTAGAGCTTCTTCAAGCTCATCATCAAACGCAGGTTCTCCATACATAATTTCAGCTATACTCGTACTCTGACAATAAGGACAAACAATTTTGCTATTTTTACTTTCGTCCTTTGTTTTATCTTTGTGCTCTATATTGACAACATTATCTTTTATCATTGCCTGATAAAAACAGGTTTCAATCCCATCGTAACGAATAGCCAAACCGCCTAAAGGTTTCCATCCCTTGACCAGCATCTTGTTTATTTTTTCCGCCAGCACTACAGGATCGAAGCTGTCTATAATTTCATAACGCATAATAAATCTCCCACGAATAAAAACTTCCAAATTTTACTAAGCATATCAACCATAATATAAAAATGGAAATAATATTGATGATGTTTGCAAGAAATTCTGACTTTATAAAAAAAAACTAACCTTTGAAATACAATTAAAAAAAATAATTATTGACGATAATTTAAGGATTTCTCCTTTAAATTACTTCTAATAGTATTTTAATGGAGCAATTTATGAATAAGCAACAATTAGCAACGAAAATTTGGGAATCCGCAAACAAAATGCGGTCTAAAATTGAGGCAAATGAATATAAAGATTATATTTTGGGATTTATCTTTTACAAGTATTTGTCTGACAAGGAACTCAAATTTTTGAAAGACAACGATTTTTCAGATGAAGATTTAAAAACAGTGACCGAAGATGATCCTGAGACGGTAAAATACGTTCAACAAAACATCGGATATTTTATCGCTTATAATGATCTGTTCTCTACTTGGTTAAAGATGGGATCTAGTTTTGATGTTGCTAATGTTCGCGATGCCTTATCTGCGTTCAGCCGCTTGATTAACCCAACGCATAAAAAAGTATTTGAAGGCATTTTCGATACACTTCAAACTGGACTTAGTAAACTTGGCGATAGCTCCGGAGCTCAAACAAAAGCAATAAGCGGATTATTGCAATTAATTAAAGATATACCAATGGATGGAAAGCAGGACTACGATGTTCTTGGTTTCATTTATGAGTATTTAATCAGCATGTTTGCCGCCAACGCTGGTAAAAAAGCCGGAGAGTTCTATACCCCGCATGAAGTTTCGCTTTTCATGTCAGAAATTGTTGCTAATCACTTAAAAGATAAAAGAGAAATCCAAATTTATGACCCGACAAGTGGATCAGGTTCGTTGCTGATTAACATCGGCCGCTCTGTTGCAAAACACATTGCAGATGAAAACAATATCAAATACTTTGCCCAGGAATTAAAACAAAATACTTACAACTTAACAAGAATGAATTTAGTTATGCGTGGTATTTTGCCTGATAACATTGTTGCTCGAAATGGCGATACATTGGAAGATGACTGGCCATACTTTGATGAAAACGATCCGGTTGGAACGTATAATCCACTATATGTTGATGCAGTTGTTTCAAATCCGCCATATTCACAAAACTGGGATCCCGCAAACAAAGAGAATAATCCTCGTTTCGCCGGTTATGGTTTGGCTCCGAAAGGAAAAGCCGATTATGCATTCCTTTTGCACGACCTTTACCACATTAAGCCGGATGGAATTATGACAATCGTTTTGCCTCATGGCGTATTATTCCGCGGCGGCGATGAAGGCGAAATTCGTAAGAATTTAATTGAGAAGAATAAAATTGATGCAATTATCGGTTTGCCGGCAAACATTTTCTTTGGAACTGGTATTCCAACAATCATCATGGTTTTGCGCCAAAAACGTGAAAACACAGACGTTTTGATTGTTGATGCCTCAAAAGGATTTATAAAAGTTGGTAAAAACAACAAGCTCAGAGCATCAGATATCAAGCGGATGGTTGATACAGTTGTTAACCGCAGAACAACCACAAAGTATTCAAGGGTTGTATCGAGGGAAGAAATTCGCGAGAATGATTATAACCTAAATATTCCTCGCTATGTTGATTCTTCTGAGGCTGGCGAAACATGGGATATTTATGCCTCAATGTTTGGTGGAATTCCTGCTAATGAAATTAATAACCTATCCGAATATTGGGCCGCATTCCCGGGCTTAAAAGAAGCTCTTTTTGCAATCAACGCCAACGGTTATTACAGCTCAAAATCCGAAAATATAAAAAATGCAATAACCGAACATGCAACTATTAAGGGTTATAAGGAGCATTTTGCAAAAGCATTTGCAGAGTTCCCGGCTGTTTTAAAGTCCGAACTTATTGATAAAATGACGGAGTTAAATATTCCAAAAGAAGAGAATGTGTTAAGCGACTACATTTTTGAAAAGTTGGATTCCGTTCCGTTGATTGACAAATATAACGCCTATCAAATACTGGATGATGAGTGGTCCAAAATTGCCATCGACCTTGAAGTTATTCAAACAGAAGGTTTTTCAGCCACTAAAAAAGTTGATCCTAACATGGTAATTAAAAAGAAAGATGGTAAAGAACAAGAAATTCAGGAAGGTTGGCTTGGCCATGTTATTCCTTTTGAATTAATTCAGGCGACTATATTAAAGGGGCAGAATGATTCCTTAAAAGCAAAAGAAAATCGTGTTGCAGAAATCGCTTCTATGTATGAGGAAATTCTCGATTCCCTCTCTGAGGAGGAAAAGGAAGCAGACACAGTAAACGAAGATAAAACAGCCTTTGTAAATGCCGAAGTGAATAAGGCCGTAAAACAGATAAAAGCTGAAAACAAAGGCATTAAACTTGATGAAGAAAGCTACGAAGCAAAAATTATCAAGGTGGCTGACTTGTTGGCTGAAGAAAAAGATCTGAAAGCTAAAATTAAAAAAGAAACAGCAGATCTTCAGATGAAAACAAAAGAAACGATAGAGGGCTTGAGTGATCAACAGGTTTTGGAATTATTGAAAGAAAAATGGATAGCTCCTTTGACCACCGCTCTAAATAAGCTTCCGGATAACATCATCAATGAGCTCGCCGCAAAGGTCAAACAATTATCCGAGAAATACGCAATAACCTTTTCGGATGTTGAAAATGACATTGAAAAGACCGAAACGGAATTATCCTCAATGATTGATGAGCTGACGGGTAATGATTATGACATGAAAGGCCTCGACGAATTAAAATCGTTGTTGAAAGGTGCATAAATGGACGAAAAATCATTAAAACCACAGCTGAGATTTAAAGGATTTGCTGACGCTTGGGAACAGCGTAAGTTTGATGAAGTTATTGCAAGAATAGCAACTGGATTAAATCCTAGAGATAATTTTAAGCTTAATAGTGGTGGAATAAATTACTACGTTACAATCAAAAATTTTGAACACGGTCATCTTCACCTCGATGAAAATTGTGATAAAATTGATGATACAGCGTTGAAGCAAATTCAAGAAAGAAGTGACTTACAAAAAGACGACATCCTCTTTTCAAGTATAGGGCGTGTTGGTGATTGCTATCTTATTGAAAGTAAACCTAAAAACTGGAATATAAATGAATCAGTTTTTACCCTAAGACCAAACAAAGCGGCAGTTAATCCGTTATATATGTTCCATACAATCCATGCAGATTGTGTCTTGTCATATATTCTAAATAATGTGACAGGAAGTACGTTCAAAAGCATAAAGATATCCGACCTAAAGAAAGCAATTATACCGCTTCCCAATAAAGAAGAGCAAAAAAAATTGGGAATATTCTTGAGCAAGTTGGATAACCTTATCACTCTTCATCAGCGTAAGTTAGACAAATTAAGCAACGTCAAAAAGGCACTTTTAGAAAAAATGTTCCCGAAAAATGATTCAGATGTGCCTGAAATCCGTTTTAAGGGATTTACTGACGCTTGGGAACAGCGTAAGTTTGATGAGGTCATTTCAAGAATAGCAACGGGATTAAATCCTAGAGATAATTTTAAGCTCAATAGTGGTGGAACAAATTACTACGTCACAATTAAAAATTTTGAACATGGTCATCTTCACCTCGATGAAAATTGTGATAAAATTGATGATACAGCGTTGAAGCAAATTCAAGAAAGAAGTGACTTACAAAAAGACGACATCCTCTTTTCAAGTATAGGGCGTGTTGGTGATTGCTATCTTATTGAAAGTAAACCTAAAAACTGGAATATAAATGAATCAGTTTTTACCCTAAGACCAAACAAAGCGGCAGTTAATCCGTTATATATGTTCCATACAATCCATGCAGATTGTGTCTTGTCATATATTCTAAATAATGTGACAGGAAGTACGTTCAAAAGCATAAAGATATCCGACCTAAAGAAAGCAATTATACCGCTTCCCAATAAAGAAGAGCAAAAAAAATTGGGAATATTCTTGAGCAAGTTGGATAACCTTATCACTCTTCATCAGCGTAAGTTGGAAAAATTGAAAAATATCAAAAAAGCCTGCTTAGAAAAGATGTTTGTATAGAAATTTTGAAAGGAAACTTAAAAAAGATGGCATTTGCAGAAGAAAAAGATTTTGAAAAAGCTCTTATAGAGTTACTTTCAACAAAAGGTTGGGAAAAAGATGTATTAAGGTTCCCAACTGAAGAGGATCTTATACAAAATTGGGCCAATATTTTATTCGAAAACAATCGCGAAAAGGATCGTTTGAACGATTACAGATTAACCCGTACGGAAATGCAACAACTTATCGAGCAAATAATTGCTTTGAAAACACCGTTTAAGTTGAATGAGTTCATTAATGGCAAAACAGTGTCTATTGTAAGGGATAACCCTGATGATAAATTACATTTTGGTAAGGAAGTCAGCCTCAAAATATATGACCGGATGGAAATTGCCGCCGGACAGAGCCGCTATCAAATAGTGCAACAGCCTATATTTAAGAGTAAATCGGCTGTCCTGAATGATCGCCGCGGTGATTTAATGCTTCTTATTAATGGTATGCCTGTTATCCATATCGAACTTAAACGCACCGGAATTCCTGTAAGTCAGGCATGCTACCAAATAGAAAAGTATTCTCACGAGGGATTGTTTACTGGTATATTTGGTCTCATTCAAATTTTTGTTGCCATGAACCCGGAAGAAACTGTTTATTTTGCAAATCCCGGCAGAGATGGAAAATTCAATAAAGACTTTTTCTTTCATTGGGCCAACGTGAACAATGAGCCGATAAATGACTGGAAAATTATCGGATCCTCATTACTTTCAATTCCAATGGCCCATCAGTTAATTGGTTTTTATACCATCGCTGATGATACAGATGGCATTCTTAAAGTTATGAGAAGCTATCAGTATTATGCCGCCGCCGCAATATCGGATAAAGTATCGAAAACAGACTGGACACAGCCTAATCTTTTAGGCGGATATATTTGGCATACAACCGGATCCGGCAAAACGATGACCAGTTTCAAATCGGCGCAACTTATTGCAGATTCTAAAGATGCAGATAAAGTCGTATTTTTGGTCGACCGTATAGAACTAGGAACACAATCACTCAATGCTTATCAAAATTTTGCAGACGCAAGGGTTACAGTTCAAGGAACAGAGGATACAGGCGTTTTAACGAGCAAATTAAAAAGTGATGATGTAGCAAATACTCTTATAGTTACTTCTATACAGAAAATGAGCAGAATTAAAGAAGATGGCGGTCTAAAGGCGTATGATATTCAAAAAATGAATTCCAAACGCATTGTATTTATCGTCGATGAGTGCCACCGCTCAACATTTGGTGACATGTTGATGACTATAAAAGACACGTTTCCACACGCAATATTTTTCGGATTTACCGGCACCCCAATTTTGGATGAGAACGAAAAAGATATGAATACGACAGCTACGGTATTCGGAAATGAATTACACCGTTACAGTATTGCCGATGGTATCAGAGATAAAAATGTGTTGGGTTTCGACCCATATAAAGTTTTGACATATGCTGATAAGGATCTAAGACAAGCCATTGCGCTTGAGAAAGCGAAAGCATCTTCCGTAGAAGATGCAATTGATAACCCTGAAAAATCCAAGATTTATTATAAGTTTATGCGATCTGTAGATATGGCCGGTTCTTTTTCAAATGAAGGTAAATATATCAAAGGTATAGAAGATTACATTCCGGTTAGTCAGTATAATTGCGAAAAACACAGAAAAGCCGTTGTTCAAGATATCCTAGAAAATTGGAAAACACTCAGTCACAACAGTAAATTCCACGCAATTTTAGCAACGAGTAGCATTATGGAAGCAATTCAGTATTACAGACTGTTTAAGCAAGAGAAAAGTTCTCTTAAAATCACAGCGCTTTTTGATGCCAGCGATGCAGGAAAAAATGAGAAAAATACCATATTTAAGGAAGATGGTATGGCTGAAATTATTACAGACTATAATAAAATGTATGAGAGGGATTTTTCTATTAAAACCCACGATAAATTTAAGAAAGATATAGCTTTAAGACTGGCACATAAAGATTCGTATTTGACTATTGATCGTACTCCAAAAGAACAAATTAATTTATTAATTGTGGTAAACCAAATGTTGACGGGATTTGATTCTAAATGGCTTAACACTCTGTATTTAGATAAGTGCATTGAGTATGAAAATATTATTCAAGCATTTTCTAGAACAAACAGACTGTTTGGCCCAGACAAGCCTTTTGGTACTATTCGGTATTACCGTTATCCGCACACGATGGAACGAAATATTGAAGAGGCCGTTAAAACGTATTCAGGGAATAAACCTTTTGGCTTATTTGTTGAGCGTTTGCCTCATAATCTTGAAAAAATAAATTATTTTTATAAAGAAATTTGCGATCTTTTTGAAAATGCCAAAATTGAGAATTTTGAAAAACTACCTAACGATGTTAACGAAAAAGCACAGTTTGCAAAACTTTTCAAAGAATTAAACGATTATCTTGAGGCCGCTAAAATTCAGGGATTTAGATGGAAAGAGCTTCATTACGAGTTTGGGCAAGGAACAGGCAAACCTAGATTAACAATTGACGTTCTGCTTAACGAAACAACATATAAAATCTTGGCTCTGCGTTATAAAGAACTTCAAGGTGGCGGCGGAAACGGTGGTGGAACAGACCTGCCATATGATATTGCTACCCATCTGATAGAAATTGATACAGATGTTATTGATGCCGATTATATGAATTCAAGGTTTGAAAAATATCTTAAAGTAATTGAACAACCTAACGTTGACAAAACTGAGCAGGAAAATACTTTAAATGAATTGCATAAATCGTTTGCTATGCTATCTCAGGAAGAACAAAAGTTTGCAAATATTTTCTTACATGATGTACAACGCGGCGATATCGTTATGGAGAAAGGAAAATCATTCAGAGACTATGTAACAGAGTACATTGCCACCGCGAAGAATGACCAAATTTCAAAAGTAGCAAGAGCATTAGGCCTTGATGCAACCCAATTAAGGAACATCATGGAATCAGATGTATCCGAAACAAATTTGAACGAATTTGGTCGTTTTGATGAACTAATCAGATCCGTTGATAAAGCTAAGGCAAAAGAATATTTTGAAGCCATTGAAAAAACAAAAATCCCATTACCCAAAATTAACATTAAAGTGCATAAATTATTGAGGGATTTTATATTAAGTGGTGGTACGGATATTACGGAAGCCTAGCAAAATCTGCATATTGTTACAAAAAGCCAAGATTTCTTGGCTTTTTTTGTGCTATTTTATCACTAACTCTTGGGAACAGCGTAAGCTGGGAGATTTTGGTTCAGTTTGTATGAACAAAAGAATTTTCAAAAATCAAACATCTGAAAATGACGAAATTCCATTTTATAAAATCGGTACTTTCGGAGGAAAAGCTGATGCCTTTATTTCAAGATCATTATTTGAAGAGTATAAGTCAAAATATCCATATCCAGTTTGTGGAGACATATTAATTTCTGCATCTGGAAGTATAGGTAGAACTGTTGAATATCAAGGAGCTGAAGAGTATTTTCAAGATTCTAATATTGTATGGCTAAATCATCGCAATACTATACATAACCCTTTCTTAAAATATTTTTATGCTGTTGTAAAATGGAATGGAATTGAGGGCAGTACTATTAAAAGACTCTACAATGAAAATATCTTAAATACACAAATAACATTGCCGCAAAAACCAGAGCAACAGAAAATTGGAACGTTTTTCTCAAACCTTGATAACCTTATCACTCTTCATCAGCGTAAGCAAATTAACTTTTTTAAGGAGAAACTAAAATGTTAGATAAAATTAAAAAAAATGACTTGTTTTGTGATTATTATCTGCAATGGATAAATATTTACAAAAAAAATTCAATTAGAAAAATTACAATGGATAAGTATTTGATGAGTCATAAGTGGCTAGAAAAGCTTGTCCCAAATCTAAAAATACACAAACTTACGAGAATTGCATATCAGCAACTGATTAACGATTATGCAATATATCATGAAAGACAAACAACAATGGATTTTCATCATCAATTAAAAGGCGCAATACTTGATGCGGTTGATGAGGGATTAATTGACCGTGATCCCACACGAAAAGTCATTATAAAAGGAAAAACGCCTAAAAACAAAAAGCCAAAATATTTAAGCCAATTTGAACTACATACATTGCTTAGTAATTTAGATTTAGGACAGGAGCTTAACTGGGATTGGTTTATTTTGTTGGTTGCCAAAACAGGAATACGCTTTTCAGAAGCCCTAGCACTTACCCCACGTGATTTTGACTTTACCCATCAACAGTTATCAATTACCAAAACTTGGAACTATAAAAGTACTGGGGGCTTCATGCCGACAAAAAACAAATCATCTGCACGGAAAATTCAGATTGATTGGCAAACAGTTGTCCAATTTTCGGAATTATTGAAAGGTCTACCAGAGGATCAAACAATTTTTACAACTAAAAAGTTGTATAATTCAACAGTTAATAATATTCTTAGTAGGAGGTGCTCTAGCCTAAAAATACCTACAATTACAATACATGGCTTGAGACACACTCATGCATCGCTGCTTTTGTTTGCTGGCGTATCTATAGCAAGTGTTGCTCGTAGGCTGGGACATGCAAGTATGACAACAACGCAAAAAACTTATCTGCATATCATCCATGAATTGGAAAATAAAGATGTGGATATTGTTATGCGTTCACTTTCTGGTCTTATTTAAGAACTAATCTTACGCTGATGAAGAGTAATAAGGTTATCAAGGTTCGAAAAAAATGTGCCGATTTTTTGTTGTTCTATTTTTTTAGGTCTGATTACTGGAAAATCAACTAAGATATTTTGGTTCAGATGTTTGATTGTACCGCCTGTCGCTTTTTGGGATACATAAGACATTAAAAAAGGTGCTTTAAGATATTGAAAAAGGTATTTTCTATCAGTGTCTTCTGTTAATAGTTCTACATTAAAAACCCCTGCATTTAATGTTGCAGGTTTCTGTAAATTACTTACATATGCGACCTTTCCGAGTGTTCCATCTTTTGTTATCAGAATACTTCCATTTTTTACTTGAATATTTTTATCTTGTTCATATCGCTCTTTGGCAACATAGTGGCAATTTTTTAAATCAATTTTTCCGTCATCAAAATCTGTTCCTGTTATCAGATAGTAATCTCCAGAATCTAAGAATTCAGATTTTCTTAAATTTTGCCAACCTATACGAGCATGCATCGTTGCAATTTTTGATAACTTACGCTGTTCCCAAGCATCAGTATATCCTTCTACATATTTTCGCATAATTATTCAAAAATGATATTATTCTAGTCAATCCATTTGATTCTTGTCAAAGCATTGTATGCATAATCTGCATCAATTTCAATATTCATATTCACCCTGTAGCAAAATTGTTAATCAGTTCTCCAATTATTTGTGCATGTTCAGTAGCCAAAACTATATCTAACCACATATAATTCTTTAGCTATTAAATAAACATGAAATATTTTATAAAAAATTAATAAAATAATCGTCAAACCCATTCCAGTTCACAAAATAATCCGCACTCTGGAAGTAATAAATCTTTGTGTCTTCCCGCTGTGGGGGATAATTCATCCAAATAGAGAGGCTTGCCGTTAAATTTTAAGCAGGTTGATTTGCGAGCACGCTCTATTTCGGCCGTTTTTTGGAAAACAACAGGAAAATCTTTCCGAATTTTATTCCAATACCCAGCGCCACCCTTAAAACAGCCAATGCAATTATTGTTGTGATAACCTAATGTGTACATTTTCGGAACATCAATTTTCTGTTTTTGCAAAATCCGCAAGCAATCATTTTTGTTTAGCTTGTTTTCTATAAGCGGAAACACAACATTTTTTGTATTTTGCTCGCTCCAACGTTTCGCTCTGTTAATTTCCTTGGGAGTATACTCAAAGCCAAACACGTGTGTAAAATTCGCATAAGTGTTTTGAATTTTTTGCCGCACTTTCTTTTTTAACTCATATGTGCATGGCGCACCGTAAGGCGTGTTAAATATTTGCTTGGAAGCCACATCCAATGGAGACGCGTATTTTTCACTTCTGGCCGTTTGTATTTTTCGCCCGTACCATTTTTCACAATCTTTAATAAATCTTATGTTGTCGGGATGAGCGGCGCCGGTTTCAATATACCAGAGCTCCACATCATCGCCAAATTTTTCAATGGCCAATTTACAAGCCACAGCGGAAGTGACACCACAACTAAACCATCCTAAATATTTCATCTTATCAACCTCAAAAATCTCCCCTGTGCCGATTCGACACAGGGGATTGCTTTATTTGCCTGTTTTTTCACTTCTTACAATTTCCACGATGCCGAACGCGGAAACCGCCAACGCAACGATATGTTCCACGAGTTCAGGACTGATTGCCACGCCGAGGCCGGATAACAGACTGATTAAACCGCGCCACGTTGAAGGCTGATTGAGTTTGAGAAGATCTATAAGTTTAAGCATTTTCATTCCTTTCATAAAAAAAAGCCCTGATCGGGCGGATTAATAAATTGAGTTTATTCCTCGCTGAATTATTTCATCTGAATATGGCTGAATGCCATTTTCCATACGGATGACGGCTTTAATAAACACAGTTAGCACGCCACGCTCCTCAATATCTATTATTGTGTCCGGATAAACACCGAGTTGTTTGGCAACCGACTGGATGTAGGCGGTGGTCTGGTTTTCATTCGGTGGTGCGTAACGGCTGATAATCTGTCGAACCGTGTTTAAACCGTGAATTTTCTTATAATTGACAAGAACCTTTGCCAATGCTCGGATGCCATAAATCGAATCTGTAAAAACGCAAAAGGCAGAATCTATCTTCTTGCCGTCTGGGTTTAAGCCATACCAATTCGCACCGTGCCGGATATTTCCGGGATTATTGTTTCTTATGCCTCTTGGTCGTTGATCCATTGTGTATCTCCCATATCATTTCTCTTAAATCGTCAATTTTGAGTTCAAGCCGGTTAATGTGTACCTGTGTCGCATATTCCCGAGCAACCTGAACTTTAAAATCGCTGAGTTCCTTGCGTATTTCGCCAAACTTATAAACCAGCCAGACAAAAGCTGGAACGCAGACTATCTGTAAAAACTGCAACCAATCCATTATGTTTTGTAAACCTCCTCACTTTCATTAACACAAGATATTTCCACGGTATCGCCGCGAGGACGCACCCCGATAACCTTTGCCATCATTGACATCTTGCCCTTTGTGCCAAAAGCAAAATGCGTTCGCTCTCTGGCTGTGCCGGTGTAAATTTCAAAATCCGGCGTTGTTTGCAGAACGGCCTCGCTATCCACCGCACCACGGACAACTTGATAAACATCGCTCATAGAACCATTCTGCAACCTAAAACTGATAAAATGCTCTTCGTCTGGTTTCCAAATCAGGCTTTCCGAGAGCTTCAGCATATTGCCGGAGATTGATAACACTTCGCCGCCTTGTCCCCATTCGCACATATCATGAGTTATGCTGATTAAATCGCCGTATGTCGGTATCAGCCCCTCAAGTTCTGTACTGAATGTGATATATTTTCGCCGATAACGGTTGCAGGCGCACATATAATAGCCTTCGCGTTCAGCGTGAGCTTTATCTGTGCAACCGAACAAATCTACATTGGCGGGATTTTCTTCGGTGCTGTCGGGAAGTTTGGTTACGACATCGTCATATTTCCAGTATTTATTTGAGAAATATTGCACTTTGACACTATCCGCCGTATCTTCAGACGGCATGACATATTCTATTGAAAAGCTGTCTTTAATAATGTTTCTCGGTGTAAACATTGCGGTAGGTATGCTTTTCAGTTCATCACGGATAATCCGCACCATACCAGATTGAAGAATAGGCAAAGCTCTGCCGCACCGAGCAACTTTTGACATTGCCTCCCAAATTGTGGTCGCACTGTCAAAAATTCCGTCAAAATAATCGCCTCGACTTTCCCAAACCTTATCCAACTGTTCCAATTCTGCTAAATGTATGCGTTCATCGGGTAGTTTGCCGCCATATTGGGCTTTTAAGATGTCGGCAATGCTCCAAGCTATGGAACGACAGGCAACCGGCTCGCTCCAACCGGTTGCGTTGTTCCATTTTTTAACCTTGCGAGTAATAATAGCGTTGATTTTTCGACTGGAATTAGATGACAAATTGTTGGTTGCCCGCATTTTGATTGCTAAAAGCGTCATTTCGCCAAAGATTGTGGGTTTTTCCATATAGCCTTTGAGGCTTTCCCAATAAATAGCGTGAGCCGCACGGGCACTGGTATCTTTGGTATCAAGGCGAGTAGCTCGGACTTCATAACGCCCCATCGCGACACTATAATTATATGTGAGACGGATAGGTTTGTTTTGTGCCGCTGAATAAGTCTCTGAGCCAAGCACAAACCAGTCTCCCAACGGATTACCAGAATCATCAACGGTTCTGGCTTCCACTTTCCATTGAATGGTTTTAGAAGAAAGACCACCGCTGTCATTGGCATAATAAAGACCTGCATTCATCACAATATCAACGCCGATTTTATCAATTTTTGTATCTTCAGGATTGACTATGAAACCGCCGGTATATTCATCTTTCATTAGTTCTTGGCCGGCAATTTCCGCCGCCATAACAACATTCGGATTAAAAAGCGTAACCTCTTGGTTAGGTTCGACAATCTCGTATTCCACCTCAGCAAAACTACTGATTGGCGTATCATCAATGCGAAGTTGCTCTACCTCACAATAACCTTGGGTCAAGACATGGAGCTGGTGCAGATACTGCTCGTTATTTTTATATTCGGTATAAGGTTTAGCGGCAAAATCAGGGTAAATAATATGCCGGCCATATAAAACCGGAATGACACCGCCGAGTTTGGCTTGGTTACCGCGTGCATTTAAGGAATAAGTCGGGCTTGTTTCCATAGATGACGAGGCGTAAGACGAGGTCAAACTGCTGGACGGCGAGGGAATAACTGCGTTAACCAACATTGAGCCACCCACACTGACAGCGGTTGCCGCAGCAGCTCCAGCCAAAGCACCGTAAGCACCGGCGGCAATTCCACCGGTGTAATACGCGGCCACCATAACGGCTACCGATAACACGACCTTGAGAGGATTAGAACCTCCGCCACCACCGCCTTGCGGCAAACAAAGAAAAGCAAGGTGGTCTGTCATTTCGGGGCAGATGTTCCAATATCGCCGTAACAATGGCTCGCCGTTTAAAAAACAGATAAATGGTAAATTTTGCGGACTGATGTTATATTCAGTAACAATTTCCGCCACGTTCATTTGTTTCAGGCAATAAAAAACCTCGCTTTGTGCGAGGTTGAAAGGATTTTGTATTTTAACTATTTGCATTATTTTACTTTTTTGGTATTGCTATATTTTTGTTTTTTATCTTGTTTCAGGTGTAATTTTCTTATACAATCTCCTACCGTTTCACACCATTTTAAAGCTGCTTCTTCTTTTTTATATTGCGCTTTTCCACTATACCACCTGTACCAGTCATGCCCAGGGAAGCCATTCCTTGAAACAATTAAAGCATTTAAAAATGGTAAATTATTTTTTGAACAGTAATTTCCAACTTCTCCTGCAATAAATCCTGACTGCTGTAAAGACGTGCCTAAAAGTTTATTTATTTCAGCATACGAAACAAATCTTTTTTCTTCTGCCGCCATAATTAAATACCTTGTCAATATTTTTATTTTTAAATCTAATTCATCCTGTTTATAATCCATACTCTAAAATCTCCATAATCTGCCAGCCGTTCATTTTAAGTTCTGGCAATTTTTGAAACACCACGCCAACGCCCTGCATATTATGCAAGACGCCACCACCGTCAACATCGCAATAAACACCGACATGACAAGGATATTTGTTCTGTGTTAAAATAACAATGTTTTTATCCTTAAAATCAGAAGTTTCTTGTAAATGGTTATAATTAGACGATTTTCTGAACTCAGATAAAACATCTCTCAGGCTTGTCGCGTCTGTTACAATCGGCGATAGCTCTATCTGCAGCTCATTTTTGTAAATGTCCCGAACCAATCCCCAACAATCGTATTCGCCGTTAATCCACGGCTTTCCAATATATTTAACTGCCCAATGTATCATTTTAGCTCACTAACCCCATAAATTTTGACAACCGATAAGTTTCATTTGGAAATGTTTTGTTTCCTATGTCGGTCATTCTGGCCTTAGCCGTGATTTTGTAAACATCGCCGCTGACTTCCGTAACGGTCAAGCTGACCGGTGGTATCATTTGCGGCGTTTCCAAATCCGTTGACAGATACGGTCGATAAATAAGCTCGGTTTTGTGTTGAGAGGAAGCGGCGTTGTCTAAATGCTTGATAATCTCACGGCTGACATTATCAATCTCGATTGATATTTCCGGAACGGCGGATGTATCAACCGGTGGCAACTCCAAATCAAAACACATCGCTAAAAACTCAACATCTTCACCGGTTTCTAATTTTGCCGTGATATTATGAAAGCCCTGAACCAATCGAATTGTGGTTGAATTTCCGTTATCATCCATAAAATCCGGATGTTTTATCTCCAAAGTATGATAAATAAAAACATCGCTAGGACTTGAAGCATACGCCTCAATAATCGCCTCTTGTAAAACATCATTGGGCATTTTAGCTTCCTTTACACGGCATAAAAGTCAATTCTCCCCCCGTTAATTTGACAACATCACCGATATTCACAAGAAAAGACAAACTGTTATATTCTTCCCAGCTACCGTATGCGCCATATTGCCTAAAAACGGTATATCCGTTGATCGTGCCAGTGATATTGCTGTTATACACGGTGTTTCTCATTAGAATCCAACCTGTTTGAGAAATTGTAACATCTGTATTTAAGGCCAACACCTGTCGTCTAGTCCAATCTGGACAAAGCCATTTTATTATTTTGGAAATGGCGGTTGCGGACAAATTGGAAATATCCGTATTGAGCTTATTAACTAAACCACTTCGCATTTCCGACGTTTCTTCTTCTGATAGAGGCCTGCTTATATCGGCACACTTTATATATACCAGCTCATAATAAGATTTTGGGCGAGTTTCATTGCCAAAACGAGGATTGCCATTAGAACTGTCTGTAATGGGAGTGACTGCACACAACCAGTCAGATGTTCTGGAACCGCGTAATTGCATATATTCATCTGTTCCGTTTGTTGCTGATGGATTACCTGTATAACCATCATTGCCAAAAATATCCACGCGATAACCAGAAGATGTCGAATCCTGCCTGTAAACCATTTCGTGCCAATGCCCCTGAAATTGGTCGGTTAAGACATTACCGACATTATCAAGCGTGCCGCTTCGGGCATAATTGGCAAGCAAAGGCAAAATAACGGTGTCATTATTAACTTTGACATAACTGGCGCACATTCCATAATTAGCAACCTGACTGTCATAAGTAGCCTCATCAACAAAGACCAAATAATCGGTATCAACCAGTTGCGTAAAAAAATCAGGGTATCTGGCTCTAGTAATGGTATTTTTGAACCAGACAGGCTCGTATCCGTCCGGCACTTTCTTATTGGCAGGAACAGATAACCGAGAGCCGAGAGGTGCCGGAGCGGCGGATTCGGCATAATATCTCGCCTGACTTGCCTGAGCTTCCGCCCGCTCAATTTGTTTTTGCCCCTTGGCTTGCACATTGGCAATTTGGGTGTTTCCGGCGGAATTAACGGAATTGATTTGTGTTACACCGCTGTTTTGAATCGCCGAAATCTGTGCCGAACTTTCGGTTTGGATTGTTGAAACGGCTGTATCGGTTGCAGATGAAATGTTATTAAAAATCTGGTTTGCCTGATTCTTTATATTTAAAGTGTCGGTTTTAAGCTGTTCTGTATCCGATTTTATAATATTTGTATCATTTTTGAGCTGATTTGTGGCATTTCTAGCCGCAATCGCCTCGTCTCTGGCACTTTCAGCCTCCGCCACCACATCAGAAACACCGCCGGTTATCGCCTCCCGGATGTCTTTTAATTGTTTGGCAACCGTTGGCACATCGCCGTTTTCAGTCTCAATCGTGCTGTTTTCATCGCCATGGACAATCGCGTGCCATTTTGAACCGTCTGCTTCCGCCTGTGTTACAACGGTTTCCAGTCTTTCTTCCATATTGGCCATAATAAACTCCTAATATCCCAAAACCCACCAGCTTATATTTCCAACATTATTATTCCCGTTTCTGAGAGTCGCTCCTGTTTTTGACAAGTTATAAATTCCGCATCCGGCATCGCTATTGGTACTGAAAGCAAAATTAAACGAGGCTTGTCCAGTCAAACAGGCATTGGGAAATTCAGTCGGAAAGGTTAATGCCGTGTCTCCGTCTATTCTGCAGGATGTGATGCCATACTGAAAAATGAAATGGCGGATTGTTCCATTTGCCAACAACAACGGAAATTTGAAATAATTGTTTGAATTATTGGCGGTCATTCCCAAAGCTAATAACACCTGCGAAAGGTTGATATTGGTACAGTCAATGTCCAGCTTGTTATTTGTCGCGTTTTCTGCTCTAACCGCCGCGGTTTCCGCTCGGTCAGCCTGATTGCTGGCTAACTGTATTTGTTCGGTGGCGGCTGTTTGCGTGCGATTAACCTGTGTGTCTCCGGTTGTTTTTAATGTGGCAATCTGATTTTGTGTTTCGGTTTGAACGTCGGCAATACCTTTGTTTACCGCAGAAGATATGCTGTTGAATGTGGTTTGAGCCATATTTTTATAGCTTTTAGCCGTTTCCGTAGCTTCTTCCGTATCTGTCTTTAACTGTTCAATCTCATTTTTTATGGTTAAAGCATTATCTCGTACGGATTTAGCCTCGTCTCTGGCACTTTCAGCCTCTGCCACCACATCAGAAACGCCGCCGGTTATCGCCTCGCGAATGTCTTTTAACTGTTTGGCTACCGTTGGCACATCGCCGTTTTCAGTCTCAACAGTGCTGTTTTCATTGCCGTGGACAATCGTGTGCCATTTCGAGCCGTCTGTTTCCGCCTGTGTTACAACGGTTTCCAGTCTTTCTTCCATATTGGCCATTTATAAATCCTTTATTGTTTTCGGGCAGGTAATGTGGACATACTCGTGCAACCGATTAACAGATTGCGACAATTTCTCAAAATCATTAGAAAGCAAGATATTCAAAGCCCCCTCTGATAGGGTAGGCCGCTCGCGGATTTCAAGTTCCGAGGTAATCGCCCATAAAATACCGTTTTGCAAACGGGCGGTAAATTGTTGGGTAAACCGAGCCTCTTGTTCAATTAATCCCAAGCCTCCTAACAAAGAGATAACAAACCACTCAGCTCCCTCTTTGGCGTGGTATTTATACCACGCCTCAAAGAGCGAAAACTGTGAGGCATTCATAAACCACTTCACGGTAATTTTGCTTGGAACAGAATCAAAACGCCGCCGTTGTCTAGCCGTGCCTGATTCCATTTGGGTACGGATAATAGCCTCATTGGGTGTAATGGAATAATCCTCAACCAACGGCAGAGGAAGCAAATCTGGGAATCTTGCTGTCATGACATATCCTTTGTTTATCCGTAACTGCCGTATGCGGGATTAAGCCCGTAGCGGCGTTCCAATGCCGGAGCAATTCCTGTTCCTTTGGAAACATTGCGCGACATTGAGCTTTCGATTTTCTCAATCATAATATCAAGGTTAAATTTGCCATTTCCTTGGTTTGATTGAGAAACCGAGGCTTTGACATCCGAGGCGGCGTTATTAACGACATTGACACTGATATTTACGGTTGAGCCATTATCTCCCAGTGCTTTCATCTGTTCTCTAGTAAAAACGCCTTCGCCACGTTTGGCAATTATCGGCACTTCATCTCCGACTATGCCGCCACTATGAAATCGTGGCGCATCGGCAAAAGCCAAAGGACTGGCGGATTTGAGTGCCAAATTGTCAGCTCCGACAATACCGCCGGTATGTGCCATCGCAAAGCCCAAATAACCGCCAAGACCATTCATCAACGGTTGTGTAATTGACTGTCTGATAATAATTCGTGTCAAATCGCTGATAATAGCGTTGGCGAAATCTGAAAAGCTGGCTTTCCCCGTTGTGATAAAAGAGGTCAGAGTGTCTTCCATACTGTTAAAAGCGTTTTTGACAGCACTTTCAGCAAGACTGGCAAAATCATTAACATCTTTTTGAATATTTAAGAAACCACGCTTAAAGCCATCTTCCAAAGATTTTGACGATTGAAGTGCCGTTTCATTGGCTTTTTTAACCATATCGTCATAAACCTGTCCAATCTGGTCTTTATATTTTTGATAATCCGCCGAACTGGTGTTAAGATTGTTTAGAGCGTTTTTCCGCCATTCATCCGCTTTAGCCATAGCTTGCTCATAAGGCGTTTTAAGTTCCAAAATCTTTTGCTTAATATCCTCAATGTTCTTTTTATATTTATCAGCGTCAATATTGGAAGCTGGCGTAACAGTTGCCTCGGTTTCCACCTTAATTTTCGGGCGTAACTCGGGATTCTCAAGATATTTCAATTCATCTCTTGCCGTCCTTGCATCTTTTTCCGCCGCTTTCAAAAGCAGAATTTTATCTTGAATTTCTTTTGCTTGTGGCTGAAAATCAGGATTTTCAGCGGCAATTTCCCAAATTTCTTTTTGATATTGCTCCAAATCAATCTTGGATTGACGAAGAATATCAGCGGTTTCCTTAGCATAAATTTCATAATCTTTGAGTAAAGTGTTAGGTGTAAACCGGGTTGTGAAAGATAAACCGCCGGTATTTTTTAACTCCGCTCGCAGATCCTTGATATTCTGTTCCGCTGTTTTGAGTTTTAAGCCCCATTCGGCCAAAGCCATGTCTTTGCTTTGCTCTGACGAAAACTTTTCCGCTTCTTCAGTCGTTGCTTTAAACTCATCTTGTAATTTTTGCAGGGTTTCGGCGTGGTCTTCAGCCGCGCGTTTGGCGATATCGTGGCTTTCCACAAGTTTGTAAATTGCCATTCCTGCTAATATTGCCAAACCTGCCGGGCCTCCAATAAGAGCCAATGCGCCTTTCAATATACCGGCCGCCGCCGCGGTAACGCCCATCTGAACGGCCGCCAATTTTGAAACCCGGCTCATCATCGCAATACCAGTAACAGCGGATTTTGCCGATATTGAAAGGCCAGCCATTGATACCTGCAGATAGCCGACACCAGCTTTCAAGAGGTTAATACCACCCAAAATCGCTGACGAACCGAGCCTAGTCCCAATCAGTGTCAACGCCACATCTGCGTGTTTCGCCAGTAAAAAGAAAGCCGAAGATGCCGTGTTAACCGCAACAGCTAAGGTTTGTCCAATGGTTTTAGCGGCACTTCCACCGCTTTCGACAAGTTCGTTAAATTGCGTAAAAGTGGATTTCAACGCCTCGTTTAAGCCGTTTTTGCCAATATCGCGGTAGATTTTCTCAAAACTATCCTCAATATTAGACAACACACCGTTCATTGTCTTCATCTGCTCGTTCATAGCTCCGGCAAAATTGACATCGCCAAGCGTTCGCAGATATTTTTCAATTTCGGCGGCGTTTTTCTTCACCTTTGTCGTAACACCAGCAAAAGTAAAGCTCACATCATCATTGATGACTTTGGCCTTGATACCGAAAGTTTTGAGCCGTTCAAACTCGCCAACTGTTGCCGCAGCCACCGCTCCAACAAAATCTTTAATATTTTTGCCAAAAGCGGAGGCCGTGTTGCCATAAGAAACAAGAGCGTCCTCTGATGGTTCAAGCCCCAAGGCTTTAAGCTGGATAAAGGCCTCAACGATTTCGTTGAGCTGATAAGGCGTATCAATCGCAAATTTCTCAATCAGGGAAAAAGCCTCTTGTGCGCCTTTGGCAGAACCGGTAACGGTTTTGAGAGAGCCTGACAACTGTTCGAATGAAGTGTTAGCGGAGAAAATCGCCGAAAAAGTATTCTTTAATCCCTGTAAACCAAGATATGCTCCAAACAGAGCCGTCCCTTGCCGAATAACTTCATTAAAAGAGCGGGCGGTCGCGTCTAAGGCTTTTAAATTATCATTAGCTGGCTGAATAACTTGCGTAATCCGCCGAAAGGCCTTGTCGCCGTCAGTTCCAAGATTTTTAAACTCCTGCCGGACTTTATCACCGCCCACCGCCGCCAGACGTATGCTTAAATTTTTAACCGCACTCATTTGTTTACCCATAAAAAAATCCCAGTTTTTCAACTAGGACTAAAAGTTATTTTTGTAAAAAAAAAAGTCTGGTATTTTTTTACAAAGAATTTATCTCTTTTTCAAGCTCCGCAAGATATTCCAGTATATCGTGCCAATTAGGCTTATCACCATATATCATACCTTGCATAGCTTTGTAATCATCTTCTAAAACTTGTTTATTGTTATCGTTTGGAAGAAGATGAATGTTGCCTGTCAGGCACTCATCATATTTTGCCCATGCACAATGATATAGTCTGTCTTTTCGCAATACAACATCCGTAAGCAAATCCTTATCATCTAAAGCTTCTTTTTTTACCAAAGAATGCCCCATTTGATATAAATCGTAATAATGACGAGAATATCTAGATGGCGTATGGGTTGTTTCCGGACGATAATATTCCCGATGCAAAATAGTTGCTTTATCCCAAAATGTTCGCGTTGGCATAACTGTAGGCACAGCTATGCCTTTAATATTTAACTCAGGATACGTCTCACCTACGGAAGATATAATATTTGTATTTTCCCAAGGTGTCCTTGCCGACATAATGCCGATTTCCAATAATATATCGGGACGTAAATATCCATCTTTAGAACTTTTAGGATATACCACATGCAAAGACTTATTATCAATATTCACTGGATTATACATCGGATTTATCTTTGTGTATTCCTCATCAGTATAAATCTTAAGAGGGTTCCCAAGAACTTTTTCTATTTTATACTTTAATATACCTGAAATATAGGCAGCTGTTTTTTCGGATATAATATCAGCAAATTCACGTTGTTTTTTATAAGAAGATTTAAATAGCTCTTCCTCACCCAAAATAAGTGTTTTATCTAAAATCAAATCAAGATCTTCAGAAAAACGTTTAATTAAGCCATATCCTTTAGATAAAGATGTTCCACCTTTAAAACGTAAAGCATTTGCTAATTCTTCATTAGAAAAAATCCTTGAAAGAACATAACAAACCCAAAAGTCTTTCTCCACCATTGCAAATGGAATATTGGTATCGCTACTTGTTTGCAAGAAAAGAGTTTCTCTGTCCTTATCTGATAAATTTATAATTTTATCCATTAGAGTACTCCTTTGCTTTCTTTATAATATCCAATACCCAATATGTGACCTTATTAGATGCTTTTTCTATTTTATCCCATTCTTTATACGAAAATTTTGTCGCCAATAATTGTATAAACTCATCTTGTGTAGCATGAACTTTTCCTAGAGCAATTATCGCCTGAACAACAAGATTTGCATTTTCGTTTCTGATAACGCTTCCTTTGGCAGATTGATGTTTGAACTCTAAAACAGTATTGCCAATAGTATATTTTTTTGACTTACCACTAGATATATAAACATAATTAGCAGGCACTTGAGTTGAGAGTGCCAGGTAATTTAACGCCGTGTTTCCTTCTGGAAAAATTATCCAATTATTTTTGCGTGCTATCGCTTTTGCAACTTTTTGCATATCCGGAGCAACATTTCTTTTCAAAAGAGAATTATATTGCGGATAATAATACAATCCGACCATAATACGGACAATACATCCTTCATTTTGCAAATCCGTTAAAGATCTATCAACTTCAAACCGCTTGAACTTTTTCAAAAAATCAGATGCCGAAAAGACATGTCCTTTTCCACGCCTTTTAATCTCTGCAAATATCCTGTTTTTAACACTTTCAGTCATTTTACAACCTCATCATTTTGTAGAAAAATAGCATACATTTTCTACAAAATCAAGTTTATTTTCTAATAAAGATGAAGGATAATTATTTAAAAACAGTTTAAAAAAGACATTATAAATTACTGTTACCGTAATTTATTCAAACAAAAATAAAATAATTCATTTATTTTCATCCAATCCATTTTTCATACCTGCAATCCCAACAGGCAACAGTTCACACATTATTTCCATATCAAAGTTAAGGTTTCGGGCAATATCCAATGCTAACGACAAATCAGGCTTAGAAAGTTTGAGTAAAATCTCCCAAGCCTGATAGCCGACATCGGTTTCTAAGGTTGTTTCGGTGTATCGGCACTTGTGGAACGGACAGAGGCTTTGTGTTTCTCCGCAACCGTTGCAGTAGCTTCGCCCATCGCCGAAGTGCCATTTAGCGCGGGCGTAGAGGCGTTTTTTTCTGCCGCCAAAATTTCCTGCAAGCCGCAATATTGGTGGCGGAAGTTTTCAGCCACCGCCCAAAAATTTGAAAACAGCTCGTCAATCTTGCTTCCCGTCAGCGGCGCAGGTTTGTCCTCATCAGCTTCCATCACACCGTCCCATTCCAAAATACCGGCAACTCCCAAACCTATCAGCAGGAATTTATCGGCCATCGCTTCACGCTTTACTGGGTTTTCAATATCCGCCGCCGTATCGTTTGTAATTCCGGCCGCTTTGTTCGCCTGATAAACTTTTGCAAGTTCTGCCAGCTTGCTGTTCATATAAGCCTTTGCCTCATAAAAAACGGCGGAAGTGCAAGGTTTAACCTTAACTTTCACGCCGTAGCCAAGCTCAAGCCAATATGGCTCTTTGTTAATTTTTAACCTTAACATCAATACATCTCCACATCATTTACAAGGGTTACGGTCATCATTTTCCCAAGTGTCTGGTCTTTTGCTCCTTGAAAGTCATAAGAACATTCAATACCGCCGGGGCCGTCAATCGACCGTTTAGGCTTGGGTAAATATACTTCATGGCAGGTAATAACCAATTTCAGATTATCTGAAAGCTGATAGCCAAGTTCGACATCAACCGGCGTACCTGCACGGGCTTTGTCCAGTAGTTCGTTATCGCCATAACGAGCAGAAATACTCCCAGAAAGGCTTGCAACGCCCAAATCAATAGCCTCAACTTTACCATCGTTGCGGATAGTTTCGATTTTCTCAAGATTGTTAGAATAGGTCGCACTTGCCGAGGTTATGTTTGCCAATAATTTTCCGCCGCTTTTAATATATCCTTGAAACTGCGATACTCGGGTATATTCATAAATTTCAGGCTCTGCCGCGATTGTGGTGGTTGAACCGCTTTCGCCTTGTGCCATCAGGTTAACAGTAACCTGTGCCTCACCGGAACGCTGAAAGTTAAAAGCGATACTGTTGGCCCTAACACCCATAAAGCGGATAAATTGCGGTACTTCCGGCAGACCAACTTCCAAAGAATAACTGGGAATAGAGGTTTTGCCGCTTTCAAAAGCGTGTGAATAACTGCCATCCTCGTTCTCGATTGTGGTTGGCGTTCCAAAAATAGCTTTTAACCATACGCCAATATTCCTCATATCCACCGGAATAGCCATATCGCCGTCAACATTGATAACATCTTGAAAAGGCTGGGTCGGGTCGCGGCCAAGCCCCAAAACATTGGACGATACAAGACCTTGCTCGCTGTCCAACGATGTGGAAATAAAAGGAATCTGCCGATATCCGCTGTCCGGCAAAACGCCGTACTCACTTTCTTCGGCAATTAAAAGCTGGGCATTCCAGCCGTAAGCTCTGGACATATTAGCCTCCATTCGTTTTGTTAAGATATAAAAAAATCCCGAAAACTCGGGATTTTTTGGGTTAATAAAGTAGATGTTTTAATCCATCCAATTATCTGTAAACAAATGAGATAGAGGTTGAAGTTTATCTGGCAATTGTTTACTTGAACATGTTAGGCCTAAAAATGTAGCTGCGCGAGATGCTCCGACATATATATATTTATCAAAAATTTCTGGCTTTTCTTTAGCTAATACATCTACATTTATGAAAAATACAGCTTCAAATTCCAAGCCTTTAATGTATTCTATACTAAATATTCTCACCCCATTTTCAGACCCAACACCGCCTTTAGAACAAGGAGTTACATTTATATTATTATCTTCTAGACAATCGTTCATGGCATTGGCTAGAGGTTGAATTTCTTCTTCTGAATTAACTAATATGGCAATTGAAGGCAATTTTCCTTCCATAATACGATCAATTTCAATAATTCTATCCGCCAACCATTTAGCCATATAATTTATATCAACCATATTGTATCCCAAAATCGGCTGTTTACCTTCCATATCAATATATTTTGGCTGTTTTATCTCATTCAATGTTTTTCCAATCAACAATTGAGATAGCTCTGTTAATTGGCGACTTTGTCTATATGGAATGGTGATTTTTTCTATTTCAACTTTAGGAATTGCCCACTCCAAATCATCTTTAGAGGACACACCTTCAAGTGTTAAACGCTGATTAAAATCGCCAGCCCCAAAGAATGTTTTTGATTTGTCATTTAGTAAATTATTCATAATACTGAGTTGTACTGTAGAAAAATCAGTAATCTCATCTACAAAAACTTGTTGCCTAAAGAGATCTTCCTTTTCTATTTTAAATAATTTAATTAATTTTATAAAAACAAGGACAAGTATATCCAATTCTAATGCTGTAATTTTTTTAGGATCAATATCATTAATATAAAACGATGCATATTCTTTTCTAAATATTTTGTATCTTGATACCAAACCAGAAATATAACGATTTTGCAACTTATTAAAATTTTTTAATAAAGCAATTTGTATTACGTAACTTGCAATTTCTTGCTTGTGTTTATCATCTATAATATGATCAAAATTAATATATTTACCAACTAAGTAATATAAACTTTTATGAGATATTTTTTTCTTTTGGCTATATGCTCGAGATAAGGATTTAATGGATGCAACAACATAATTTCTAAAAATATGATTAGCATCTTTTGAGGATGTATTTATTTTTTCATCATCGTTTTCATTATCCTCGTCTTCATCATCACCAGCATCAAAATCTTTATCTGTTTTATAACTCAGCATTTCTGTCTGAACACTTTTTTGTAAATTTCCAAGATATTCGTTGACTTCAGAAAATGATTTATTTTTAAAAATTGCAGTCTCTCGGACGAGCTTTACTACAAGATTATCTAAATCATTATTTAAACTTTTTATCTTATCTTCTATTTTATTAGAAATCGTATTAATTTTTAAATTAATATCTGAAAATGATTTGAAATCGCTGTCAGTTATACTTTTAAATATTTCTTTAACACTTTCTGTTCCTGATTTTAGAATATTTTTATATTTCGCATATAAATTTTTTAAAAAGTATTCATCTTGCCAAGTATAAAACACTTCATAACAATGCTGTTGAAAACTAGAAGTTTTTTCTCTCAAGTAGTTTATTTTCTTTTCCTGAAATGATTTAGGAAAAATAAGGCCTTTTCTCACGGAAGTTTCTAATATAGGAAAAATATCTCTTGAGAGATATAACACATATTCATCCCATACCCATAACTTTGTATCAGGAGCGGCAATGCTTTGCCTATTGAAGGCCTCTTTGAGATATTCTTTAAGCAACTTCGTTGGAGTAAACATATACCAATTTTGTTGTTCTTCAGAATCTGAATATTTTGTTTCTAAGTTAAATCCTAATTTTTTGATTAATGTCGTTGTTTTTCCAGTTCCCGGAGGTCCCATCAAAACAAAAGCTTTATTTGGTTCCATTCTAAAGATATTATCTTGGTATTCATCAAGCATAAAATTTTCTTTTAAACTTAACTGATTTACAGCAATCCTTTTTAATTTTCCTGCCTTTTTAGGGGATGTTTGATCTAAAAAAGAGTATAAGTCCACTTCTTGTTCTGACAACAACTGTCTCAATGAACTTATCTGATCTACAAAATCATCTTGTAAATAAAAATCTGTATCTGCATCCCATTCTTGCTCGTTTTTTGTTGTTCTATATACATTTTTTTCTAATACAGTATAATCATGCCCATTAATAGAACATTCGTCACCCACATCTATTGCAAATAATCTTCCTTTAGGATTAGCTTCTCTTGTCAACATAAGTCCTGATACATTAACAATATATCCTTTTGTAATATATATACATTCTTGTTTTCCATTTTCATCTTCAACTAAAACTCTACCAATAATAGGGATATTCTTAGTAATATTGAGAAGCTGTTCCGTTTGTGTATTTCTATATTGATTTTTTTCAATCAGTGCAGTATCTGTAAAAGTATTATTGACGGCAGCATATGGAATAGATGACCTGTTTTGTAAATCTTCTTGTGCTTTTTCGCTAATTTGCTCTATGGCTTTAATTGATTGCCCTGCGATTTCTTTTTCAATTTCAATATAGTTTTCCATGTCATTCCGCCTTGCAATAAAGTGTAGTTTTTATTCTGATATTTATATATAAAACAATATTTAATTCCTAAAGTAAAGCACTTGTTGTTGTGTATTCAAGAATAATCGGAATAATTGCAGCTTTTATGGTTGGCGCACCCTCGATATACTCGTCTATGATTTCAGGCGGTTTGGGATAAACATAATCGGTCAGTCCACGCAACGTATCATCAGACGACAATAAAACACCGAGTTGCTCCAAAACATCATCGAGCCTTCTGTCTCGTTCTTCCGGTTTGGCCGCTTGAACAATAATTTCAACCTCGGCCTCGTGCTTAAAAATACAAATCGGCGGCGATAAAATAATTTCCGGCTCACCTTGCTTGCCATCACGCAACATTACAATTCCTGCCTCTGGAATAACCTGCGGCAATGTTTCATTGCGTTTGACAGGAATATTTTCTAATGTTTGCAATTTCTCAAATAAAGCCTGTAAAATCTGCTCTCGTTTACTCATCATCTCTCCAATTCTGTAAAATCAAGGTTGGCAATCGTTTTTGCCATTTTTCACCCTCTGCTTCAAAATGTATCAATTTTGGCATTTTAACCTGTGGCACAAGCCAAAATGCGATAATTGTCTTTTTCTTTTGCTCGTGAACGAGGAATGAAACTCCATGCGAACGGTAAATAAATCGCAACCGGACACCTTTGGCTTGTTCATACAGAGCCGGTGTCATCCGTTTATTGCGAATGCGCTTTGGGATAGACTCGGTCGGAATGGCGAGCCAAAACCCGTTTGGCGAACGAATGACCGAGGAATACTCAAAACCCTCAAGGATTTTCTCGGCCTTGGTGTAAACAACTCCCGCCGCGCTAACGCTGTTTTTGCTTTTAGGGTACACATCACCACGCCAAGTGTTGGCAAGCCTGCCGCCAAGACCGGCGTTTTTAACTTGAGCCCGCAGAGATTGTTTCAAGCCGTTTGTCGCGGTTTTGACGCCATAAGTCACCGCTTTGGCGCAATTCTGATACTCTTTTTCAAGATATTCCCCCAAACTGCCTTCCAATGCCGCTTTCATACGCATATCAAATCACAACTCCACACCAGTTTGTGAATATCTCTAACAGGCTCCGAATGTACGGCATAGGTTTCCTCTGCGGTTTCAATTTTATCGCCGATTTTAAGTTCCGGCGCGTCGGAAATCCTTATTCTTGCCCGATGAGTTTCGGAGTGGGCGTTGATAAACCCCACTCCAATTACTTCATCTGGTTCATTTAGGATTATCCGAACACTCCGGTTCTTAAACATCGCCGGTGTTCCCAACCTGTTGAACAGGCTGTCCACCGCCATTTTCATCGGATTTGCCATTGTTGTCTCCGCTCAATTGAGGTGTTGGCTTTTTCAAACCCTCGGCAAAACCAAGGGCGATAAGCCGTTTTGCTTCGTTTTCACTAATGTCGCAAACCGTATTCGGAGCGACCTGTTTGCCTTTACCAACCACCAATGTGATTAACGCCTTGATTTTCATGTCGCCCCCAATTAACCAACGGTTACACACATAGAAGCATTCGGACGATACGGAACGACCAACGGTGCGGATTGTAGCAACAACCACCGAACACTCGGGTCTTCTTCCAACCAAGACTTGGTAAAATACCGATTGGCCGTCCAGTTGGCTTTCTCATCGTGGATAGCGCCATAGCAGCGTGTTCCTTCCAAACCCTCACGAGAACCAAGCAGAACCGTCTTTTCCGGCAACAGCTTGGTCGTAGCCCCGGCATCATTAATATAAGTGTCGTTATAGACCCAAATATCAAAATCGCCGATAGAGCCGACATTGCGGGCTTTGGCATCTTCTGACCTTAAGACAGGATCAATGGCCAGGGAGTTGCTTGTTCCGCGGCGAATGTCCAAGTATTTCTGCACGGTTTCGTTAGAGCGGAAGATTTTCCAAGCTTGCGGATCCATCACTACAGTTTTGGCAACCACGCCGGATTTATCCTGAATGGTAATCGCCCAATCTTCCAAATCATCCACCGGATTAACCCCAGAACTATCCCACGTAGCGCTACTCGCCAAAGCCTTAGTCAAAGCCTCATCTCTGCCAAAATTAACCGTTTGCGCCGGATAACCGTCTCCTGAAACCACTACTTTGCCGGTACGCAGGATTTCTGCCGCCATAACTTCCTCACGGCGGGTCAAATTGTCCAACTGGTCTTTAAGATGAGTGGCAAGAGCTCGTTCATACCGCTGAGCCGGAGCCAAAGAGCCGCCGATAGTCTCACCGGCAACGCGTTTATAGGGAATATTGGCATCAAAGCGGCGCTTGTCCTTAACATACGCCGGTTTGAACGATTTGGTCTGATATCCGCCGCCGTCAACAACTTTGCCCGGCAACAGCGGAGACACAAACGGCGAAATGCGCGGTTTGCTGTCGGTCACATCAAAAAAGATTTCCTCTTTATCAGAGGTTTGAACATTCGGGAAGAATGTATCAAGTAAAAAAGAAGGCGGTGTATGCAACCGTTCCACCACCTTTGACAACACTTGAGTTGAAAAAATATCCATTTATTTGCCTTTCTGATTAATAAGGTTGGTTGTTTTTAATAAAAATGCTCTTGGCACGAAGAGTGTCAACCAGTCCGGCAACCGTGTATCCCTCGCCAACACTTAACGCTGCACTGTTAAATTCGCCGGACAGATACACCACAGCCTGTTTATCTTCTGCGGAAGCATCGACCGTTTCCGCCAAAATACCATAGACATCCTTAGAACCATCTGTTGCCGCCGATGTACAGCTGGTGCATTTCCCGCTGGCAGTAATTTTTCCTAAAATTGCTCCTCGTTCAAATTTGCCACCGGTAATTGTGGCAAGTATGGATACTCTCGGAAACTCTCCCGCAAAAAGGTTATCTGCTGTTGTCGAGCCTTGATCTGTAAATCCTTGTATTGTCATGTCTTACTCCCTAACAAAAGAGGCGATACGCTGAGCGACTGCCTCGGGTGTTTCATCCATTGGTTCAATAGATGGCGATATATCCGGATTTTTAACTGTCGCCATCGCTTTTTCAAAGTCCGTTGTTTTGGCGAAACTTGGAATAGAGTCCAATATTTCCAAAATATCGGTTGCATCCAAATCTGTCTTGGCCAAAAGAATTTGCGCCGTAGCTTCCTTTCCTTTGGAAATGTCGGCGGCAAAAACTTTGACCATGCGCTCTCGTTCTGTCTGCCGAATTTCCTCGGCATTAATATTTATTGTGTCATTCATGAATGTTTTCTCCTTATTAAAGTCTGCGATTATTCCCTCAAAAGAGGCTAAACCGTCCGCCAGACCGGAACGAACGGCTGATTTTCCAACCGAAACATCGCCTGCACCAAATTTTTCCACCACATCAACAGCCGTAATACCGCGATTACGCGCCACTTTGGCAATAAACACCTCAGCCAACTCATCAACGCGTGCTTGAATCTTGGCTTTACCTTCTTCGGTGTTGATATTCGGACGTTTGTTAGGGCTTTGCGAGGACACAATCTCTATTGTTTTATCCTCGTCATCCTTTTCAAAAATGGAAACGACACCGATAGAACCCAAAATAGCTGTATCCGCCGCCAAAATCTTGTCACAAGCCGAGGCAATCCAATAAGCACCGGAACAACAAGCTCCTGAAGCGTACGCAATAATGGGCTTTGTGCCTCGTGCCTGATAAATCATATCAGAGAGCTCGGAACATCCGTTTACTTCACCACCCGGACTGTCAATATCAAGCAAAATTCCTTTAATATTAGGGTTTTGCACCGCTTTATTAAAGTCTTGTGCAAGTAATTCGTAAGAGGTTGCGCCGCAAATCCGTGTCATTAAATTGGCATACCGAAACAAAGGCCCGGACACTTTAATAACAGCAACGCCGTCTCTAATTGAGGCGGCGTTAGCATCTTTCATATCTTTGCCCATCTCACGGGCTATGGCGTCACAAGTTTTGCGATTTTCCCTCGCTATCTCCGCCATCGTTCCCATCATCTCCGGAGTTATCGCCCAGATTGTTTTGTTGAGTATTTTCATTTATCAATCCCATTTCCTTAAGTTTATTCTTTTCCCGAACCCGCTGCTCAACGACTTCCTCCCAATCCAAACCTTGAGAAGCGCACTCGTTTTCAAGGGTTGAAAGCCCAATCTCCATGCGAAGTTGACAGGCTTGCGCCTCTTTGACGGGATCAACCCAACCTCTGCCGGGACCTATCCATTTGCAACGGGTGTAAGCGTAACGGTTTGCATAAAAATCGGGAGCGTCCACCAAGCCCTTGTTGACCATTTCCTCAAGCCACAGCTCATAAACAGGTGTAGCCCAATAATCCGCCAGCCATTGCCGCCGACCGTTAAAATACCGCCAAGCCTCCAAAAGTGCCGACCTTGCCGAAGAGTAGTTGGTTTTGGAAAAGTCCTTTAACAGCAATTCATAAGGAATATTTAATCCTGTGCCGATATGCCGAAGCAGATTCTCTACAAAACTTCCGTATGCTGAATTCGGACGAGATGGCGTAAACGGTGCGACCTTGTCCCCGGGGAAGATTGGGATGATGGAGCCGCCCTCAAGCTTAACCTGCCAGTCTTTCTTGGCGTTCAGGTAATCATCGCTTGAACCGCCAAACAGCTCGTTAAGTTCTTCACCGCCCATCGGTGTTTCAATAAAAGCGGCAATCATCGCGTTGACAATAGCGGCTTGAAGTTCCGACCGCTCATAGTGGTCAAGCATCTTAAACATCGGCATAATCGAGGAAAGAATGGGCTTGCCTCTCGTTTGCCCGATGCGGTTGATGTCATGAACGTGCAAAATCCGCCGTCTGCCAAATGATGTAAAAGCCGAAACACGCTCCCATTGCAGGGATGTCAACCAATAGTCGCCCGGATGCTCTTTTAAAATATGATAGGCAATCGGCGCGCCAAACTTGTCAATCTCGACACCACCGCGTAATGTTTTTGTATCGGTGCTGTTGTTCGGATTGGAAAGTCTATCCGGCTCAATAAGCTGGATGGCGGTCGAGACCGAACGATCGGGTAGCCACAAAACCAACGCCAACGCTTCACCGTTAATCATGCATGATTTAAAAATCTGTGTTGTTAATCCGTGAAAATTAAGATTTTTACCCGCGTCACAGTTAAATGTCTCCGCCCAACTCCGCCATAAACCCTCAACTTTGGCTTGCCATTCTTCTTCCCATTCTTTGGTTTTGCCCAACAGCTTATAATCAGGTTTGGCGGATAGGCGAAAGCCCGTGCCGACAATGTTATCCGCAAGGGTTTGCATTGCTCCGCTGGCAATTCCGTGATTGCGGGATAAATCGCGCGAACGCGCTACCATCGTCGAGAGTTCCGGTAATAAATCGCTATCCGCCGAACCGCGTCCCGGTTGCCACGAGGCAATCTCTCGCAAAGTCTGCGATGCCGCTTTATGTGATGTGTCTGTCATGTTTTTCCTATAAAAAAAGCCCAACGATTAAGTTGGGCTTGAAAATAATTAAATATGACTATTCTAAATCAAATAACTGACGAATATCATTGGATACTTTATACATAGTATTCCCTCTAACTCTGATCAATTTCATTAATTTATTTGAATCATCTAAAATTATAAAAAGTACGTTGTCAGAAGATGTTAATAAGCCGGAAGATGATAACTTACCTTGTAAATTTACGCCTTTGCAGAAAATTGTAGACGTAGTGCTATCTTCAATGTAATCAGTACTTTCATTTTCTAGAAATTCTTTTACATCCTCTAGTCTTACATTGTAATCATCATCGTCATCCAATCTAAAGGTTATTATATATTTACTCATTTTTTAATCCTCAGTTAAATTAAAACTAAAGTTTATATAGTTAATAGAATCTTAACACGCAAGTTCAGAAGCAAATTTTTATCATTTTTCTCCTCCCAACAGGTTGTCCCTCAGCCGCCGCAATCTGCGACTTAAGGCTTGAGATATAGGCTTCCAACGCAGTTCGGCTCGTTTGATTGTAGGTCACAGAGCCGAAATTCCCCACATTGACCGAGACTTCTTTTGTTCCGGTCAACAATTGGTGGTACGCATCTTCAGCCTCAATAAGCCTGATTTTTAGTGTTTTGATATCTACAGCCACGGGTCATTCACCTTTGTTTGTTGCATTTGTATAAAACGCGCCGGTTTCTTTTTAGGCTTAGCTTCTGGCGTAGTCGGAATCAGAGCCTCTAACTCTTGCCAACCTTTCTCGCTCATTCGGTCTAAACCGTAAATAGCCGCGCCGGCACGGGCGTAAACTCGGCAATCCAACGCTTCGTTGCGCCGTAACGGATCTTTCTCCCAGACAGATTTCGGATAGCCATTGCTGATTTTGATAACTTGTCGTTCCGAAGTCAGTTGTTTAAAATACTCCTCGGCATACTGCGGAAAGTGGCATTGCCCAAAAATGGACGCATCCTCGCCGACACGCTCCATTTTTAACCACCGATATAGTTCGGTCTTAATCACGGGACCAGAAACATTCCACACCTTTAAGCCTTTCTTTTTCGTGTCAGCTTTGGATGTAGAAAGGAGCATCGCCGTGTCTCGGCTTTGCCCTTTAATCGCCACCACCGTGCGCGGTTGGCTCGCTTTTGCACCGCCACCGCCCCAAACCGCTTGGCTAAACTGCCGCACAAACGAATAAACATCTTGTGTCGCATAGCCTGAGTCCACGCACATCACCCGTATCGGCAGCGTGATGCCGCTTTCATGCGGATAATCCCGATTAAGCACGTTTTCCAATTGTTTCCACACTTCGGGTTTGGCGGTGTCGCCATCAAGCACGAAATATTCCACCGACCAACTTTGTTTATTGCGTCCCCAAGCCACAACCTCGCACTCAATGCGGTCTTTCTGAATGTCCACGCCAGCGGTTAAGAATAATCCGCCCATCGGAATTGTACCGATTGGATAAGTCTCGCGTTTTTCATACAGGCGTTGCCATTCAGGGGCATCACTCTCTGCCTCGTACGTTTCACCAAGAATAGTGTTGCGAAACCCTTGCGTTAAACTCGGGTTCGTTTTGGTTTTCTCAAAAATATCAACGCACTCTTTCCATGAGAGCCACCCCACAGGGGAGTAAAGCGAGGAAAGATGGTATCCCGCCGTCAAGCCATCGCTTGGCGCGGTCGCTTGCCAATGACCGTTCGCCAACATCTGTGTTTTGTAATGTTCACCAATCAGTTTGCCGCAATGAACGCACTCGTACTGGGCTTTGCCGTCTTCGGCACGGATTTGCGCCCATTCCAATTTTTGAAACCCACCGCAATAAGGGCACGGCACAAAATAATACCGCTTGTCGGAGTTCTCAAACTCACGTTCAATGTTTGACAAGCCTTTAATAGTCGGCGTGGAAACCAAAAATATCTTCTTGCGCTTGCTAAACGTTGCCGTGCGCCGTTCCGCCAGCAATATCGGATCACCTTCGCCGTCAATATCCTGCGGATAACCATCAATCTCGTCCATAAACAAATAACGCGCAGGCATGGAACGCAATCCCACCGCCGAGTTTGCGCCGGTCATCACCAAAACGCCGCCCTGAAAGTCTTTGGAAAGGATAGTATTGCCTTTGTCCCTTGCTCGTGGAGAGCTGACAATACCTTTTAACGCCGGACAATCCTCAATCAGCGGATCTATACGCTGGCGCGAATTACGTTTAGCCATTTCCACCGTGGGCGATACCGCCATAATCGGACCAGGTGCTTTATGCATAATGTAACCGAGCCAGTTGTTGCCGCACTCGGTGCCGCCAATTTGTGCGCCTTTCATAAAGACAACCTTTTGAATTGGGCTTTTAGGCGATAGATTATCCATAATCTCCCGCAAATAAGGCGTGCGAGCTGTCCGCCATCGCCCTGGTTCGGAAGCGGATTTTGAAGACAACACCCGATACTCGTCCGCCCAGTCGGAAACCGACATGTAGCTGTCCGGTTCAACGCCCCGAAAGAACTCATCCTCAATATAGCTTGCCACCTCAAAGTTCTCGGTCAAGGAGGTCTCTGCTTTCGGATAGAAGTTTTCGGACATATTCATCAAGCACCGTTATTGTTTTGTGTTCATCGGTCTCCAATTCCGCCGCAATCAAAGCACCATAGCGTGTCGGAAACGAAATAAACAAATCCCGTAGCGAGCGGCCGAGGTTAAAAGCGTGCGTTCCTGCCTTTTTGCGGTCAATTGTTTCTCCTGTTATCATTTTGAGTTTGGCTTTAGCAAGCATCGCCCGATAATAAATATCTGCGGTTTTGGCTTGCTGAAAACTGGACATTCCGGCTTTTGGAGTTTCGGTTGCTCCCTCAAAAAGCGGATCAGCTTTGCGGCTTTTGGCGGGATCGGTGTTCATAAACCATTCTTTGTTGGCCTCGTCAACGTCAATCTTGCCATCCGCCGTTTTATGGATACGTCCCGAACTAATCGCTGTTTGCACCGCGTTCAGCCGCACACCACGCATTCTGGCATATTCCCTGAGTGATACTTTTTGCCCCATGTTTTGTTTCTGTAAAAGTAAAGGCCCAGATAATTCTGAGCCTCTTTAGATTATTCTTTTCTTTTTCGTGCATTATTACAATATCGATGTGTTAATCGTGCATTTTCTGGAATTGTTTTTCCTCCCTGCCAATATTGTTCTATATGATCCACCGCTGCATCATCAATATGTTCAATTCTATTACCACAAATTTCGCATGTAGGATTATTGTCGAATAGATATTGTTTAAATTCTAATGTAAAGCAACGAGGTTGCTTTGATGTAGTATTCAAAACATCTTTAATAAGTCTTTCAACAACTTCGCAACGATATTGTAACATGTCTTTTGAACTTGTACTTCTGGATATAGATTCAATAAATTTCTCATCTGAAGTCATGAGACCTATAATGGCCTCTCTTATTAAATATTTTGTATTCATAACCATATTTATATCTTTATCTCTAAAGGCAAACATGAGGGCATCATATAAAGATACATTAAATTTTTTATTTTCCCAATATCCTGAATTATTAACATCTGTACCTGCATAGTAACGTTTAAATGCTTTATCAGCAAAAAGAGAATCTATGATTTTTAATGAATTATGGAAAGCATTTAATAATTTCTCAGCATCATCTTTAGATATTTTTTGATACTTTTTAGCATCCTTGTTTAAAAATGTTTTAATAGGAGCTTCATAGTTTAAGTAAGTGGCATGATATAAGGCTGAAAATCTTAATACTAGTTCCACATCTTTCATTCTTTTATCTGCTGTTTTAATACCTATTAACTTTCTAAAAGTCGTATTTTCAGCCATTTTCTTTAAAAGTTCTATATAATTACCTCGATATATACAGTTTCTCAATTCCATGTCATTTAATGGAACAGACCCAGTATTCAATCTTTCAAAAATAGCAAACTTTAGGTCTTCATCACTATCTTTTCTAAATGTAATTGTACGAATAGATCCATTCTCTATGGTTTTCATTTTATCATCAGGTAATTCTTTAAATAATTTTTTATTTAATTCAGGAAATGATTGAATACCAATCAACTTAAATTCATTTTCCATAAATAGCTTTACTGCAGTAAGACGCTGTTGCCCATCTATAACCACTTCTTTACCATTAGCTTCTTCTGCTAAATAAATTGTAGGCAATGGTATACCTAAAAGAATAGACTCTATTAATTTACTAGCTTTATGATTATCCCAAACATATCCTCTTTGAAAATCTGGCTGTAGATTTATAGTACCATTATTAATTCTTCTAACTAATGTAAAGAAATCAGGATCTGCTATATTTGTGTTAATATTACTTGACAGAAAAGTTTCGGTTGCTTCTTCAGTCTCTGTATCATCAAAATAAATTTCATCTAACTCTTCTGCCATTTGTTTCATCCTTTTTAAATTTCTGTTATAAATAATATCATATAATTATTTTTATTTTATTAACACTCAACTTGACCAAGAGCTATCATTTTAACTGTGCCATCTTTGATAAAGGTTGCACGCCATTGTTCTAGTCTCTTTTCTTTAAGCTGGCGTTCCATAATGAGGCTATAATAACCTTTGGTATGCTGTCCGGCCCAAGCAAATTCATCAACATCGTATTCGGCTTTTTTAACCAAAGAGCTGGTATTACACATCAATCCCTCAAAACTCTCTAGTAAAATATCTTTGTCTTTTGCCTCAATACCTTGCTCTTGTATGTCGATTATAAAAACATCGTTATGTCTTAACATTTTGAATCTCCTTATCTTTTTCTCTATAACTACAGTAACGCTCTTATTGACACACAAGTCCAGCAAATAACGCATTGAAAATCAATAATTATTCGATATTAAACCATTCCGAACAAGTGGCTAACAGGTGGTTATAATCGCTACTTGTTGCTTCTTTATAAAAAGCATCTTGTTCTTCTTTGGATAAATTTGCTCGTCTCATGGCTCGTAAACAAAGTCCCAGTAGATTAAAAGCATTTCCATCTTGGCCAACGAGTTGCACCGTAATTTCAGGATATTTTACATCAGACATTTTTCTCTCCTTTCGCTTCATTGTTTATTCAATGAACGCTCTTCTTGGGCTGGAAGTCCAGTTAATTCTGCTTGATTTTCAAGTAATTGAGCTTTATTTCCGGTATATTCCTCCCAACGCCGCACTATCACATCGCAAAACTTCGGATCTAGCTCCATTAAACGAGCCTTGCGCCGAGTTTTTTCGGCCGCAATAAGCGTAGAACCAGAACCGCCGAAACCATCCAAAACAATATCCCCGACCTTTGAACTGTTATTAATAGCTCGTTCCACGAGTTCCACCGGTTTCATAGTGGGGTGGAGGTCGTTGCGGACAGGCTTGTTGTATTCCCAAACGTCCGATTGGTCGCGGTCGCCGCACCAATAGTGCTTTTTATTATCAGCCCGCCATCCATAGAGGATTGGTTCATATTGCCGTTGATAGTCTGCACGACCGAGTGTAAACGTGTTCTTTGCCCACATGATAAAGGTCGACCACTTGCCACCGGCGGCGACAAAAGATGAGTAAAGCGTGTGCAACTCGGAAGAACTCATACAGACGTAGGCGGCACCTTTGTTAAACATCATAAGGTTGGAAAGGCTGTCGGTCAAAAATTGCGCAAATCCATCACCGAGATTGTCATTCATAATTTTGCGTCCGCCCAAGGTTCCGGCGTGATAGCGAATACTGTCTTTCATCGAGGAACCATAATTGACGTTATAAGGCGGGTCGGTAAAAATCATCGTGGCTATATCATTTTGTATGAGTTTTTTGACATCATCATAAATAGTCGTATCACCGCAAAGCAAACGATGCTCGCCTAAAACCCAAATATCTCCGGGTTTGGTGACAGCCTCTTCAGGCACTTCCGGTACATCGTCATCTTCCGTTTTACCCTCTTGTTCAGGTTCGCCAAAGGCCTCCAATTCCTTAAGCTCATCTTCCGAAAAGCCCAAAATATCGAGATTAAAATCCATGTCCTCAAGCTCTTTCATCTCAAGAGCAAGCATTTCTTCATCCCATCCGGCGTTAAGGGCGATTTTGTTATCGGCAATAACTAATGCGCGACGTTGGATTTCCGTCAGATGTGGCAGACGGACAACCGGAACCTCTTTTAAACCCATACGTTGAGCGGCAAGCAAACGCCCGTGGCCGGCGATAATCACATCATCCGCTCCGACCAAAATCGGGTTGGTAAAACCAAACTCTTTGATACTGGCAACAATCTGCACCACCTGTTCGTCATTATGCGTCCGCGAATTACGCGCGTAAGGGATGAGCTTATCAATAGGATAATTCTCTTGAAATTCCATAAATTTCTCCATAAAAAAATAAAAATGACCAGCAAAAATAAAAGCCGACCAGAAGAGCAAAAACAAATATCCCCGAAAGCCTTGATACACTTAGCTTTCAGGGATAATCTGACCAGTAAACAAAAAAGCGTTTCGCTAGAATTGCGCCGCGGCTTGCGTCCCCGCATACGATCGAAGTCCAGGAAGGACCCTTTACTCAGAATATTCTACATATTCTCTGATTATAAAGAATAGTCGGATAACAGAAACAATCAAAATACCTAAAAGAAAAAAAGCTACCTTCAACACCCAAAACTGCATAGAAAATAACAGCATAGCTAATAAAACCATTTCAATCAAAAATAAAAAAAATAGAACTGTTAAAAAACGATTTCTCTTAATTAAATAAGTATGAAGCCGTGTTTGTACAGTCTTCTTTTGTCGGGAAGCATCTATTTTCATTGGCAAAATAACTAAAATAAAACCAGCTAAAAAAGTGATAATAGTTAATAAATTTCCTATTGCACTAGTCGTGTTTTCTTTATCTGTGAAAAGTTGAGTAAAATATCCGTTCGGAATAAAAAATATACTCAACAATATTATCCCGACAACTACTGTCAAAAAAAATTTCATTACTACTCCTTTAGAGATGCTAGGTATTCTTTATTTTGCTCTTTAAATTTAAGAATTGCAGCATTTATCTGCAAGAGCATTTCATTATAAGATTGCCGTCCTCTGCTAATACAGATATCACGTGCAAGATATAGGGATGAATCTGTAATTTTTCCCCCACCATTTTTTAACCGTATCTTAAATTTAATATCATTTCCAAGGTTACTATCAGAACATAAATCAGAAGCCATTACTTTCAATGCTTCATCTGAATAATTTATCAGTTCATTTTTGTGCTGTTTTTTATCCTTCTGAGGAATAGATGTTCTATTAATGCTAAAACGTGTTTTTAAACCATTACTATAATTAGCGTCACATAACTTGTCATTAAATCCACAGAGATGCGTTGCAAAATCTCGTATTGCAGACGTTATTCTATTCTCAGTGCGTGCTCGCATATTATCTATGTATGCCTGATTATAAAGCAATTCTAAATCTATTCCATTAACGCCATAACGTGCAATTTTTTTTAGTGCCTGTTCATCAGCAATATTAATAAAATCAATACCTGTAGTAATATTTAAGGCTTTTTGTAAAAAATGTTTAATGTCATATTCACTAAACCGATCAATAGTTGCATAATATATAGTATCATTAGAAAGATTAATAATTGCCGCCTGATTAAAATATTCAGAACCATCTGGAGCAGTAATTTCTTCAATTTCTTTTTGTTGATTTATTACCGTAGCAGCTTCTCCTTCTTTAATTAGGGCAATAAAAAAAGATATTGAATGATCAGGATATTCTGCAATCTTTTTCCCTAAAAGTTTCCTAGAACCACAAATAGAATCAAACAAATCTGACTGCAATGGCGTAATTTCGATATAAGGCTTATCTGAAAATAAAGCACTTAACTTTGTGTAAATATTATTTTCCGACGCCTGAATATGTTTACTTGATATTATCATATTTTTTCTCATTAATTATCATATTTATACATCTTACCAATGAGATAACAAAAAGAAGAATCAAAGTTAAATAATATCAACAAGAAAATAAACTTTTTAGGCATAACTCCGCAAACACCGGTTTATTCAGCCCAAGCTCCGCAATAATCTCTGATGGTCTCTTCATAATTTGCAATTTTTGCACATTGCAAATACCATCTTTAAAAGTTTTGACAACAGCACTCGGCAACTCAAACCGACCAATACATGAGGAAAGATAAACAAAACACTCGTCATTATCAGCAAGGTATTGCACCGCCAGTTTACGAGCATATAGGTTTAAGGTTACATCGGCCTTACTGCCGTCTTTCGTCCATGGGCTACCGCCACCAATCGGAGCGGATGTGCCATAAAAATCGCACGCAAGCTTGCGCCCGGTCACACCACAATCAGCAACGGAAGAATGAGTTTTGAACGTTCCCGTACCGTTGATTATAAGGTTATCAGGCATTGCACCCAACGTTTTAACGATAAAAAACGTCAGGTTTTCAGGCTCAAGCATTGGGATAGCTACAACAGCAGTCTCAATATGGTCAAAATCATTCAGCGTAATCTGCGTTTTTATATCCAAACCAAGATTTTTGCTCCCCCTTGCTTTGATATAAAGAGCATTATTAAGCAAGCGGGCAAGATATTGTTCTTTGCTGATTAGCCCGTCACCTTTGCAGGCATAACCGACAAACACACCCTGATCACCCCAACCGGTTGCAACACCTTGTGTAATTTCTGAAGACTGTTGTCCAATCAGACTAATCACTTTCAGCCGGCGAACGTCAATCGCATAATTTCCCCAACGGTCGGCGTAAAGCTCATCATAGCCGATTTCACGAAGAGCGTTCTTAACAAACTCTTCCAAATTGGATAAGTCCACGTTGCCTTTAATCTCACCACCTAAAACAACGGTGTTGTCTTTAATCATAACCTCAACGGCGTATTTGACTTCCGGATCTTGAGCAATCATTCGATCCAAAATATAACTTGATATGTAGTCCGCAGTTTTATCGGGATGTCCGAGCGACACCGCCTCAGCAGTCTTTTTCATGTCCAATCCTTTCTTGCATAAAAAAAGCCCGCAGACAGCAATGTCTACGGACGGCCAAAATATAAAAAAGGGATGATTTCATAACTCATCCCTGATTATAGCTAGTTTTATACGGGTATTTTACGAAAATGTAAATTCCAAATATGTCAATGACATTTTTTACACCCGTATTGGATTTTTATGAGGGCTCTCTCGTAACGAACCGCCAACATTTGCCGAGAAACACCAAACTCTCGGCACAGTAGTTTCCACGGTATTCTGTTGGCACGCTTCCACACAAGCCGCCGTTCATCAACGGCTAAAATTGGCAACCACTCTAAAACCACACGTTCCCATAAAGCGATTTGCTCTTGATTAGGGCGAATTTTGAGCGGTTTCTTCTCCATAAAAATCATTTCTTGCGGTGTGTAAACAATTTCCGGCATACAGCATCGATATTTCGGCGCACGAACCGGAGGTAACAAACGATCGACATAAGCGGCGGTTTCCAAATCATTTTTGATTTTTTCAATGGTGTCATCAGTCATTTTGCACCGCCTTTACCTTGCCCAGCATATCAGCGCAGATATCGGCCATTGTTTCCATCTCGGAAAATTCCAGTCCATTTTCTTTGCAAAACCATTTTCGGACAGCCTTTTTCCAATCGAGAGCAATATATTTTTTGCCGTTCATCCAGCCACGTTCCTCATTCCAGCGCACAAAGGCAACCGGATCGATTGTGTAACCGCTTTCTTTCGCATACGCCGCAACCTCATCCACGCTCGGTGCGCCGACATATTCCTGTTTATCCACACTTTCCACCGCTTTATCTTTCTCTCCAGAATCATTTACATTTACAGATTCATTTTCCTTCTCCGACTCATCTGATGGGGAAGTTATGGTGGTTGCTTGCGTTTTGCTAGAGCTTTGCTTCAATTTTGCTTGGCGTTTGCTTCCACCTTTTGCGCCGTTGGCTTGCCGCATTTCGCGCATTTCCAAATACTTGGCGTTATTTTTCTCAATTGTTTCCTGAAGCATTTCAAAACGTTGCCTGACAAGCCCCGACATTTTAAAAGAAACGCCGCCGTAAAAGTTCGTTTCACACAGTGCGATTATCAAATCCGCCACCTCGTTTTTCCTAAAATTATGCACAGCGGCGAGAAAATCCGCCGGATACAAAACAAATGACGTCTTCTTATCCATTTTGCCCTCCGTCCTTAGAGGCCTTTTTGATATTTTTAATGCCCTGTATCCACTCCAAAGCAAGGCTGGTGCGGCGGACTTCTTCGCTGATTTGCCGTTCCAAACGGTTGAGGGCGGACATTTCCAGTTCCAAAAGATAAATGACCGGAATTTTGCGAATTTCTTCCGTGATGTAAACCGGACGTTCTTTATTTTTCATGGGTGTTCCTTTCAAAATTTGTTAATGACAACAGGAACACCCGGAAAAAATCAAAAACCGTTTCCATTATTTTAGTTTTTTTCGCATTTTTTCAAAAAACTTATAAATAGTCTTTTTACTGACACGCAAATCCTTGGATATTTGCTCGATGCTTTCGCCCAAAAGAACACGCTCGATAAATTCCATTTCCTTAGGCTCGGCATATCGGGCTATGTCTTCGACAACAAGCCTCGCATCCGTGTTTTCCGCAAAAGAAAACTCCTCATCGGCATCATAATCGGCCAATGAGGAGTATAAGAAATCGCGGCGCTGATATCTTTTAATTAACAAGTCCGAGGCGTATCGCTTGACAGCGTGAACCACCAAGGCTTCATCCGCGTCGGGAACTTCGTAAAACCGCTTCAAATAGAACAACAGCAGGTCTTGCAAAATATCTTCTCGATCTTCGTAGGAAAACAACGGGGTTGACAACAATCTTCGAATTTGCGACAAGATTGTTATGCGGACATACTCGGGTAGTCCGCTAAAAATATTTGAGTTCATAAAATAAACCTCTTAAACTATTGATTAGAGGTTTATTGTGTTTCCTAAATTATAAATGAACAATGTTAAATAAATTCAACTCTAAATAGAGTTGCGTTTGACGGTATGTGCGCCCAATGTTTTTTTATTTATTCATCTTGTGTAAAAATCTGTGTAAAATCAAACGGAAAATCCATATTTAATTCGCTGGTCCCGCCAAAGAATTGGAATTTCCGATTCCAATACCTTATTTAGGCTTAATGTTTTTGGGTACACTCCATCTATAATGGCCGTCACTATATCCGGGGCTAAATAAGTCAAACGCAAGACCTTGCCGACATATTCACGGCTCAAACCTTCGCTTTTAGCCAAGCCATCGATAAACAACCCTTCTTTTTTAATTTTATCTTGCCAAACAAATGCTTTTATCAATGCCAAATAAAGGGGATTATTCTCATCCGGTTTGTATTTTTCCGGAGCGAAAATTTTAAGAGAGCCGCGTTTTCTCCTTAGACAGACACGGTGCATTACTTCATTTTCCTCGCCGTCAATGTTATTCGGAAACAGCTGTTCCTTAAATTCGCCATCCATTAACTCAATCGCCAAATCGGTGTACATGATTTTGATACGATCAACATCAACACGAACTTTTTTAATCAACAGCATTAAAAGCTGTCTTTGCGTGATGGCCGACAAATGATGCATAAAATCATCACCATCTTTCATCTTGTCGATGATTTGCACGTCTTTTATATCCGGTCTGGCAATTTTAGCTTGCTCAATCAGTCCGGAAAGAATTTTGGGAGATTTAATAATTTGCGCCATCTGCCGCAATACAAAATTATCCATCTCTCCGGCAGGAACGCTTCCGACGTGGCAATTGTTAAAACCTTCTTTGACCGCTCTCGCCGAAGTGTAATATTCATAAACTTTGTTCTTTTTATTTGATTTTGTGGAAACCATTGCCGACTGACAACAATCTCAGTAAATAAAACCTTTTAAAAGAGCGTGTTCCACAAAACGGGAGGGGGAGAGTCGTCCGGCTCGATTTTGTTTTTTTATTTGTTGAACCTTGTCAAAAAGTTCTTGCGACACAATCGCCTCGTGCTGTCCATCGTAAACTTTATCTTTATGCGGAACTTTGCCCACGTAAAGCACATTTCTCAACATCTTGCTCACACGCGCGTGGGTAAATTTTTCGTTCCCTTTTCCCATGGTGGTGTATCCGTTGTTATTAAGCCATTCCGCCACCATTGTTTCAGAGCGAAAAAGAAGATATTTTTCAAAAGCCAATCGCACAATCGCCGCTTCATCGGAAATAATCGTTAGTTTTTTATTGATGGTGGTGTAACCAATGGGCAAGTTACCACCCATCCACATGCCTTTTTTCTTGGAAGCGTCCACTTTGTCCCGAATGCGCTCGGTGATAACTTCACGTTCAAATTGGGCGAAAGACAGCAAAACGTTTAACGTGAGCCGTCCCATGGAATCATAAGTGTTGAAATTCTGCGTGACGGAAACAAAAGAGCATTGGTTACGGTCAAAAACCTCGACAAGTTTTGAAAAATCAATCAGCGAGCGGGTAAGCCTGTCTATTTTGTAAACGACAATCATATCAACCATGCCGGCCTCAACGTCTTTTAAAAGTTGCTGAAGCGCCGGACGTTTCAAGGTGCCGCCGGAAAATCCTCCGTCATCGTAATGAGTGGGAATTATCTCCCAGCCTTGATAAGATTGGCTCTTAATGTAATTTTCACCTGATTCACGTTGTGCTTCCAGCGTGTTAAACTCTTTATCCAAACCATCTTCGGTTGATTTACGAGTGTAAATGGCGCATCGCATCGTTTTCATTTACTTTCTCCCAAGCCAAAGAAGAAGCGGCCTGAAATTCGCTTTCCCGTTATTTTTTGCGCCACTGCCGACAGACTTTTATAATAAATTCCTTCAAATTGGAAACCGGCGGTTGACACAATCACGTTGTATTCACGCCCTCGATACGTCTTCACCAAACGTGTCCCGACCGGAGGCAAAAAGCCCGTGTCATCCGTTTCCGAGCGTTTTAGAACCGTTTTGCCCAACAATAAATCTTTAACATGCGCAGGCACGCCACCATACGCCAGTTCCTGCATCCGATAGGCGAGCCTTGGAATGTAAAACCGTTTAGTTTTCCAAATCGGTTCGCTGTCAAAATATTGTCTCCACATTTCTTTCAACTCGCCAACACTCATATCGTTCAGCCGTAAAACATCGCTTTCAATCATTTTCAACTCCTTTTTCAACAATATGAATGCTCTGTTCTTGAACAATATCAACTCCTATTTTGCGTTGTTGCGCAATAGTTCTGCCGTTCAGAGAAATTGCGGATTTTGCGCCCCTTGTATCAGGTAATACAGGGGAAGCAAAATTCCTGTTTATATGGACGGCAGAACATTGTCCCGTAGGGGAGTGCGACCGCAATGATGTAAAATAGGTGTTGGTATTGTTCCCTTTATCCAGTCCTTTCTGCGGTAAGTCGGAACTATTTTGCCCATCAATCAAAGCTAAAAGTTCCGGTAATAAAATTTTGATAATTTTTTGAATGTCTGTCATTTTGAACCTCCGACAGGAACACCCGGAAAAAATTAAAAACCGTTTCCAAAATTTTCAAAAAAATAGCATCTGTTTGAAATAAAATAAAAAATATCTGTATCAATAACATTGGTATTTATGCGCAGGGATACAAAAAAGGAACTTTCATCAAAAAAGCGCCAAAAAAAATCGAAACGAGGAAAACGCTTGAAGGTCGTGTTTTTGACGTGTTTGACCTTCAAAAAAGTATATATTTGCGGCTTTTTTAGCCAGTTTTTAGTAAAAAATAGGAAAAAAAGATGTTAAGACACGCCCATCAGAATAAAAAACAAACTCCGCTGTTTTTGGGGTTTTACGGGGTATTGCGGATACAAAAAAAGAGGAAGTATAAACTTCCTCTTTTCTAAGTGGTTGCGGGGGAAGGATTTGAACCAACGACCTTCAGGTTATGAGCCTGACGAGCTACCGGGCTGCTCTACCCCGCGATATATGAACGCTGCCTGAACAACAAACAGACATATAACCCTAAAAAAAATAGTTGTCAATAATAATTTTTAATATTTTGCAATTTTTTTGCCCGATGGTATAACGAAAGCATAAATTTGCCAAACCTTGATAAGGAAAATGACTATGCAGGAAACCGTATCCGCGGAAGAAAAGGATATTACCCGCAATCCCGACCGCAAACTGGGCATCGTTGCCGGCGGCGGCGAGTTGCCCAAGCGGCTGATAGACTGGTGCCGTGCGCACAATCGCCCGTATTATGCTCTGGCTATTCATGCCAATGCCGATGAAAAGATTTTTACTAAAGACGTGGCGCACGAATGGATACGGATAGGGCAGGCCGGCACCGGATTTAAACGCTTTAAGGAAGAGGGCGTTAAGGAAATCGTTCTGATAGGCACCATTAAACGGCCGACGTTTTCCGAACTGGTGCCGGATTTGCGCACCGCGGCGTTTTTTGCCAAACTCGGCGCCAAAGCTTTGGGCGATGACGGTATTCTCCGTGCCTTGGTAAAAGAAATCGAGGCCGACGGGATGAAAGTCGTCGGCATTCAGGAAGTTGTTCCGGATTTGCTGGCGCACGAAGGCGTGCTGACCAAAAAGAAGCCTGATAAAGCCGATGAAGAAGATATTCGCCGCGGCGTAGAAGTAGCTTCCGCTTTGGGCAAGCTTGATGTCGGCCAGTCGGTTATTGTCCAGCAGGGGCTGGTTTTAGGCGCTGAGGGAATAGAGGGAACCGACAGGCTGATTAAAAGATGCGCCGATTATGTGCGCAAAGGAAAGGCCCCGATACTTGTAAAACTGCGCAAGCCGCAGCAGGATATGCGCATCGACCTGCCGACCATCGGCACGCGCACGGTGGAAAACGCGCATAAAAGCGGCCTGAAAGGGATAGCCGTCCACGCCGGTAACACCCTGATAGTCAATGAGCCGGAAGTGATAAGGCTGGCAAACGAGTATGGCCTGTTCATCAAAGGCATAATTCCATCGGAGTATGAAGCATGAAAATATATCTGATAGCCGGGGAACCGTCGGGAGATATGCTCGGCGCCCGTTTAATGCACGCGTTGAAAGAACTTGCGCCGGAGGCGGAATTTGCCGGCGTCGGCGGCGAAAATATGAAAGAGGAGGGGCTTAAATCCCTGTTTGACATCAGCGACCTGGCGGTTATGGGGTTGGCGGAGGTTATTCCGAGCATTCCGAAAGTTCTGCGCCGCATTCGCGAAACCGTCGCTGACATCGCCGCCCAAAAGCCGGACATTGTCGTTACCATAGACAGCTGGAGCTTTTCCTCCCGCGTGCATAAAGCCCTGCGCCGCCAAAAGATTAAAGTGCCGCAGATGCATTATGTCGCGCCGCAGGTCTGGGCGTGGAAAAAGGGACGGGCCAAAACGATGTATAAGTATGTAGACCGCCTGCTGACACTGTTTCCGAACGAACCGGCATATTTTATCCCCCATCATCTGCCGTCGGATTTTGTCGGGCATCCGGTAATCGAAAATACGGTGCCGGAAACGGCGGCGGAAGAATTTTGCCGCAAGTCGGGTATTTCACCTGATAAGCGGATTGTCCTGATTTTGCCCGGTTCGCGCCATAACGAGGTCAGCCGCCTGTTGCCGGTGTTCCTGGAAGCCGCCGCGCTGCTGCGGCAAAAATACGCCGACTTGCAGTTTGTCCTGCCCACAGTCAAGACCGTAGAGCAGCAGGTGCGCCGTATGGTGGCGGAAAACGGCGCCGATGATGTGATGATTGTCGCTGGCAGAGAGGAACGCAACGGGGCGAGGGCAGCCGCCTCAGCGGCAATGGCGGCGTCTGGAACCGTGTCTCTGGAACTGGCGATAATGAAAATCCCGCATATCATCGCTTATAAGGTTGCGCCGCTGACGGCGTGGCTGGCGCGCCACCTGCTGAAAATCCGTTCCGTCAACCTGCCCAATATCCTGATGAACGATAGTATTGTGCCTGAGCTTCTGCAGGAAGCATGCACGCCTGAAAACGTGGCGGGCGAGGTGGCGAAATTTCTGGATACGGAAAATGCAGCCCCGCGTACCCAATTTCAAAATAAAATGGAAGAGCTGCGCCGCCTGATGGGCGCGGGCAAAATAAACCCGAGCCGCCGTGCTGCGGAAATCGTGCTGCGGGAGATAAATGGCGCCAACGCCTCATCTGCTGCCCTAGACGCTTCCATCACGCCAATTTTCGCCGGTTCGGACGCTTCCACCACGCCAATTTCCGCCGGTTCGGACACCTCCGCGGCTCCGCATAAAATCCCTGAACCCGCCGCCCGCGTTGCTCCCGAAAGGCTGTCCGCCCCGGCACCTCGGACACCGGAGGCATAATCCAGTGAGGTGGTGGCTCCGCAAACAATGGCTGCGGTTGAAGCTGTATGCGGCCGAAAATTATCAAAACGAGGCGGAAAGCCTGATAATCTGGTATGCGGTAGCTTTTGCATCCGGCGCGGCGTTTTACTTTGCGTTGCCGCTGGAACTGTCGGCCTGGGTGATTGTCGGCTATCTTGAAGCCGTGCTGCTGTTGTTATGGCTGACGCGCCGCCGGGACGGGCAGTTCAAGCTCCTGACGTATGCCGCGGTATTTTTGCTCGGGCTGAGCATGGCCAAGGCCGATGCGATGTACCGTGCCCGCAATTTGGAACATGACTTGCCTGAAATCAGCTATTTGCGCGGCCGGGTTAAGGATATGGATTATAATTCCAACAACCGCCCGCGGCTGTTGTTGTCCGATGTCAATAATTTCGAGCGGGACTTGAAAGGCGATTTCCGCATCAGCCTGAATTTTTCCGAACCATGGCTGAAACCCGGCGTCTGCGTTGAGCTTGTCGCCAAGCTGCCGCAGGGATTTACGCCCAACCCGCTGAGCAACTATAAGTTTGACCGAGCTAACTTCTATAAAGGCTTGAGCGCTGTCGGCTATACTGTCGGCCCCGTATTTCAGGTAGAATGCCCCGCCGTGGCGGCAAACCCGGCAGCGGATACGATAACCCGTATTCGGACGTACATCAAGGAGCTGATTGACGCCAACACTCCCAAAGACGCCGGCGCCATCGCCAAAGCGCTGACCATCGGCGACCGCAGCACGATTTCCGAACAACTGAATAACGATTACCGCACCTCGGGTCTGGCGCATTTCCTTTCTATTTCCGGAATGCACATGAGCATTATTGCGCTCTTGGTCTTTTTCCTGATACGTGCAACCCTGTTTCCGTTGGGCGAAGGGCGGTACGATTTGCGCAAACCCGCCGCCGTCGTATCCGTTTTCTTTACGTTTGCGTATTTTCTTATTTCCGGGCAGAGTGTTTCCTGCATCCGCGCGTTCGTGATGATGACGCTGGTTTTGGTTGCCGTTTTGTTTAACCGCCGTGCCGTCTCGCTGCGCCTGTGGGCGTTTGCGGTGCTGGTCGTCGTCGCCATAACGCCCGAAGCGGTTGTGTCGCCCGGGTTTCTGATGTCTTTTGCCGCCGTGCTCGGCCTGGTTGCTTTTTATGAAAAGAACGCCGCCCGGCTGCACCGCTGGCTGGACAGCCGCAGCCTGTTCGGAAAGTTCGTTGCCTATATGGCCGGGCTTTTGGTGTCGGATTTGGTTGCCAGCCTGATGACGCTGCCGTACGGCGTCTATTATTTCAGCCAGATTTCGGTCTATACCAGCCTCGGCAACCTGCTGGCGGGGCCGGTCATCGGTTTCTGGGTTATGCCTGCGCTGTTGTTGTTTCTGATAAGCCTGCCGTTCGGGCTTGGCGCTTATGCGGTCAGGCCGTTTGCCGCCGGCATCGATGTAATCAACCAAATCACCGCATGGGTAGCGGCGCTGCCCGGCGCCAAGGCGGGCGAGGGCGTCGGAACCCTGCCGGACTGGGGCATACTGTTGCTGACGTTCGGCTTGCTCTGGTTCTGTATCTGGCAGGCAAAATGGCGTTTCTGGGGGATTGCCGGGATAGTCGCCGGCGTTGTCAGCATCTGTTTCAGCCCGCGCCCGGATTTTGTCTTCGACGCCAAAGGCACGACGTATGCCTACAGAAACCCTGCCGGAAAACTGGTCGCCTCCCGTTATCATAAAAACAAATTTCTGGAAAAAATGTGGACCGGCACCAAAACCAAAGGCAAATACGCCGTTCCCGCCGGCGACCCGGTTGTCTGCAATAAACAAAGCTGCATCTATAAAGGGCGGATAGAGTTTTCTTTGGGACAGGTAAAGCTGGACGGGCGGGAAATACCGCTGCGCGACGGCGGCTTTGTCAACCTGACGACCGGCGTCTGTTATTACCGCCCCGAAACCGGCCGGCTCTGGAACCGCAGCTGATTAGTGCCCGACCTCGTTTATGATTTTCCGGAATTTCTCCGCTCTCAGCTCCGCTGTAAAATGCCGCAATCCGGCATAGAAAAAGGCTCTGCTCCGTTATGGAACAAAGCCTCTTTTTCTGTCATGATTACTTTTGCCTGTTGGTGAGCTGCGGTTTAGGGCTGTCCGTTCCACACAAGGTCGTAAACCAACAGGTCTTCGGCCGAACCCTTCAATTTTAGCAGGTCATGCGATTTCTTTTCCAGCTGTACCTGGCTGATATACTGGCGCAGGGCGCAGTGATCTTCCGTTTTAATAAGCATACATTCAACTTCCGCCCATTTAATCGGTGCGCGATAATTCCCGGTTTTCTCTGCATAACGTTCCCTCAGCATATAACTGACAACCTCCGCCGTAATGCTGCGGCCAAACTGAAAAACAGCTTCACAAAGCGCACTGTCGGCATATAAACCATGTCTTGCAATATAAAACCGGACTTCATTCAAATTTCCCCGCTTCAGAAAAGCTTCAAAAGGTTCAATTTCCAACCAGTGATGGGCAATATAGCTCATAATTTCTTCATGGTTGCCACGGCTGATAAGAGCTAGTTCTTCGTCAATACTCAGACATTTGCAACCTTTAACGTAGCTTACAATGGCTGTATGCTTGCCATCTTTGATTAATGTAAGAAAATCCATAGCATAAAAATTTTAATAACACAAAAAAATGAACATAATTCTATAATATCTCTCGTGTTCATACCATACAATATTTTTTTGTCAATATGTTTCTATAGCCTTAGCCTTTTATCCGCGGTTCGTTTTATCCCACTCATGATTTTTTTTTGTTAAAAACTACTTTTTAATGTTATGTATAATTTCTTGGAATTTCTCCGCAGCCTGTTCTGCCGTAAAATACCTCAGCGTGATTTCTCTTGCCCGTGCCGCCTTTTCCCGCCGTTCCGGCTCGTGAGCCGGGTTAAGGTAATAGCGTACCAGCCGCGCCAGCTCATCGCCGTTTTTGTACATTGGCACGCTGTCGCCGTATATCGCTTCAATCTCGGGCATATAGTCGGAGATGACCAGCGTTCCGCAGGCTGTCGCATCAAAAATCCGGTTGCTGATAAAACCGAATCTTTTCATTCCCTCGCGCGTATCGTTGAGGACGATTTTGGCTGAGCTGTAATATTTGCGTAAAATCCGGTTGTCGGCATAGTTTGCTTTTGCCGTTCCAATCGGCCATTTCGGACCGTAAACGTCGACCGCGATGCCGTGCTGTTGCAGAAAAGGCACCGCTGTGCGGTAAAACGTGTTTGCCCCGACAAATAAAACATCACTTTTCAGGCTTTCTTCAAAATCAGGATAAAACCGTGCCGTATCGGTAAATTGCGGAATATAATGCGCCGGAATGCCTTTTGCCCGCAGCTGCTCTGCCAGTTTCTGCGACGCCGTTGCCAAAGCGTCTGCCTGGCGGGCACTCTCGGCAACAGCCTCCAGATATGCCTCATCCGTGGGAAGCAGCTCCCGCCGCCCGTCTTCGCCAAACTGGGCATAGGCAAGATAGATGATGTTTGTTTTGGCGCTGAGATCGTCCGCAAACGGCGGCAGAAACCCGCGCAGGAGAATGTTCGTTTCCGCCGGATATTTGTACAGGGAATTATAGAACGTCAGGTCAACCTTTGCGCCGCCCCGCGTCAGCCCCTCCGCCAAATCGGAAGCCAGCGCATAGTCTCCGGCGGTATAATGCCCGATTGCCGTCGGAATGTCTATATTGATACTGCTTTTCTCCGATGGCAGAAAAATGCTGCCGGGGCGTTTATACTGGTCAGGCTGCATCGCCAGAGCCTGACGGACGCGCTTTCCGGCGCTTTCTGCCGAATATTCCCGCCGCGCCAGCAGCGCTGCTTTTGCCGCGCGTTTTTGAACCGGCAGCCTGATGTCTTGTTTCTTCTCTGCCTGTTCAACTTCTGCTGCCATCTTTTCCGCGCCTGGCTTGTCAGTGTAGAAACTTACCCTGTCGTTAAACAGATTGACGGTATCTTCTTTGGGCCATATCCATGGCACAATTAACGGAATTTCCCTCCCGGCTGCGGCTAAAAACAGCGGATGTATGTCGAGTGTCTGCATACCGAGAGCAGTCTTTTCCGCAAAAATCGCCTTTTGCTGCGGCATTTCCCTCATCATCTGCGCCGCCTGTTCCGGTTTGTCAAGCTCATAGCGGCGATAGGGCAGGGCTTTTTCTCGCAAAATATCTTCAATAAAAGGCGGATATCCAACGATGGCAAAAAACATTCCGCCTCTGCGGTGTTTTTCTGCGATATGGCTTTTCTGCAGCATCTCAGAAGCGGCTCCGTTATATTCGGCATCAGCCCCGTTATATTCAGAAGTGCCCTCTCTATATTCGGCATCAGCCTTGCTATATCCGGAAACGGCCGCCTTTTCATCAGGCAGGTAAAATAGCGGCATATATGCCGCCTGAATTCCCGCATTTTGCAGATACGTCCGCAACAGGGGCGTTGATGCCCAAACGGCATAATATTTTTCCAGCCCGCCGGTCATTATGCCCTGTCTTGATCCAAGCCATAGAATGGCGCAACGCTTGACATCGTCGCTGATATCCGGGGCTTCGCTGTCCGAAAACCAGTTTCCGGCATATATGCGGATATTTTTGCAACTCGCCGCCGCACCGGTCGCTGTATGCGCGGCTTCATTTGTCCGTCCGTTTGCCGTATCATTGGCCGCTTCCGCCAATATATCAGCATAAGGCTTTAAAAAAGGCGGAATATTTTCTGCTGTTTGAAAATACGCTTTTTCAACCTTTGGCGCGGTTTTTCCGGCAATCAGCAACAATCTCCCGGAAAACAATGCCGCTCCCATCAGAACGGTCAAACCTCCCGCAGCCAATAAAACCTTGCGTGCCGCTCGTTTCATCTTCTTCCCGCAGCCCTTCATGCCAGAGGTTATTTTCCGGCTGCCGCCGCGCCGGAGGATACTTTTGCCGCATCGGAAACCGCTTTGACGGCTTTGTCAACCTGTTCCATAATCTCTTTTTCGGAAACTCTCTGCCCGCTGAGCGTTTTTAAAACGCCGAGCATCTGCCCCTGTGCCGCTTTTATCTGTTCGGGCGTTAATTTGGCGTCTTGCCCTTCAATAAGAACCTTGTCCATAATCAAATCAATCGCCGCCTTCTGTTGTGCCTGCTGAGACCAGTCTTCAAGCTTGGCGCCGGTAATTGCCAGCCATACGGCCAGCAGCGTCAGTGCCAGAAAACGGAATTTCCTGACAATCGGCAGATTGTCTTCGCCATAAATTTCGTCATTGTCATTCGGCGCGCCGTAAAAACCGTCGTTGAGGTCGGTTTCCCGCGACAACAGACGGATAAGCAAAACTGCCCAGCACAATACCAGTACCGCCGCGCCGGCAAGGCCGATAAAAAATCCGCTGGCGGCAAGCACGGCTCCGGGAATGAGATACAAGGCCGCATTTTTGTTAATGTCATGCAGGCGCCTTGCCGTAACCGCCACTGTCGGCAGCAGCGTCGCCAAGGCGAAGTAATACGGCAGAAGCGGCATCTCCGCATATTCGCCGACAAAATAAAGCGGTATCCACATAATTCCTGCCGCTGCGGCGTATCCCCAAAACTCCAGGCGCGATGCCCTTCCGCGAAACAGCAGGTATTTTTCGGTAATGCCGCGGATATAATAGTCAAATGCGTCGCCCCATGCTGCCCGCATGTTTTCTTTTTTTATTTTCGGCCGCTGCGGCTTTTGCGGGGCAGGGGATTTTTCCGCATTGTCTCCGTCTTTTTTTTCGGGATCTTCCACCAGAATGTCTTTGTCTTTAACCAGCATTGTCTTCTCCCTCGCTTAAATTGTCCGTTTCGGCTTTATCATCAGTCGTATCCGCTTTTTTTTCTTTCATGCCGTTGGTATCGGCCGCCGCAAATCTGCCGGAAGCGTCTCGGCGCGGCAAGGCTTTTTCCGTTTCGTCCTTTGCCGTTCGGCTGTCCCGCCGTGTCTGCGGAAAGCAGTAAAAGAAGTCGTACATCTTAAAATACAAGATGCTGATGAAAACCAAAATCGCCGCTCGCACCAGCGATGCCAGAAAGACATTGACAAAGCTCAGCGCCAGCATGGAAAGCCACAATAGCAGGAACGTTCCCGCCACCACGGCCGCAATCCGCGGCAAATCGCCTTTCGTTTTGCTGTAAGCCGCAACAAGCGAGCGCTTTTTGCCCGTTATCTCTGAAACGAAAGCAAACGACGGAACGATAAAAAAGGCGATAAACAGGAAAAATATAAAAATTCTTTTCGCCAGCAGCCAGGGCAGGCTCTCCAAAACTGCCGAAACCGCTGCCGGTCCGTGAACGGGAAACAGCCGGCCGATGATGTGGATGCCGACGTTAATCGCCAACGACGAAACAAAAATCGACAGCACAAACAGGACAATCGCCAGCAAAAAGCGCAGCCCTGCCGCCGTAAAGACTTCCCTGTCCCATAAAATCCGCTGTTTATAGTAGCACCCCGCGGCGAAATAAAAGAACAGGTAGTTATACGCCAGCGAAACGCCCCAGAAAGACGAAGAGCCGAATATCATCGGCAGCAGGCTGCCCAAAAAGTAAAAAATCGTCAAAAAGGCAAAGGCGAACAAATGGCTCGCAACATAACGGTACGCATTTCTGTAAACTTTTTTAATCGACAGTTTTTCCTGCATTTTCAACCTGCTCTTTATGTTTTTTAAAGCGTTATATCCCAAAACTCCTGTAATAATATGAAACACCGCATTTTTATTTCAGTGGCGGGCTCTGCCTTTATTTCGGCTGCGGACTCTGCCTTTATTCTGCCGCAGGCTCGCTTTTATTTCGGGAGCGGCTCTGCTTCAGTCTGACTGCCAGCTCCGCCTTTATAACGGAGCTGGTCCGCTTCCTTTTATTTGCTGCGTTTGTTCATATATTCCGTCAGCCAGTGGATATTATACTGCCCGTCGATAAATTCGTTTTGCGAAATTATCTCCTGATGCAGCGGAATAGTTGTTTTGACGCCCATGATGATAAACTCTTCCAGCGCGCGGCGCAGGCGCATCAGAGCCGCATTGCGCGTTTTGGCGTGGACGATGAGTTTGGCAATCATGCTGTCATAGTACGGCGGAATCGAATACCCGGAATAAATTTCCGAATCGACGCGGATTCCCAGACCGCCCGGCGCGTGCCATTCGGTAATTTTGCCGGGGCAGGGCGCAAACGTTTCCGGATCTTCCGCATTGATACGGCATTCAATCGCATGCCCGCGGAATTGAATATCGTCTTGCGTATAGCCGAGTGCAGCGCCCGAAGCGATGCGAATTTGCTCTTTGACGATGTCGATGCCGGAAACGGCTTCGGTAATCGGGTGTTCAACCTGCAGGCGGGTATTCATTTCCAGAAAATAGAATTTTCCGTCTTCAAACATAAATTCAAGCGTGCCTGCATTTTGGTAGCCGATTTTCTTAATCGCGTTGCAGACAATATCGCCGATTTCCTTGCGTTGCGACTGGTTCAGTGCCGGCGATGGGCATTCTTCGATAACTTTCTGGTGGTTGCGCTGAATCGAACAGTCGCGCTCGCCCAAATGCACTACGTTGCCGTACTTGTCCGCCAGTACCTGCATCTCAATATGCCGCGGATGCTGCAGGTATTTTTCCATATAAACTACGTCGGACGGGAACGCCGCTTTGGCTTCGGCGCGTGCCATCGTATAGGCTTCGGCGATTTCGTCGTCGTTAAAGGCCGTTTTCATGCCTTTGCCGCCGCCGCCGTCTTTGGCTTTGATGATGACCGGATAACCGATTTTATTCGCCCATTCCTTGGCATGTTCAATGCTTTCCAGCGCAGGAGACCCCGGCGTAACCGGCAGCCCGGCCTCAATGGCCGCTTTGCGCGCGGTGATTTTGTCGCCCAAAAGGCGCATCTGTTCGGCAGTCGGCCCGATAAAGGTTATGCCGTGTTTTTCGACCATCTCGGCGAAGTCGGCGTTTTCGGACAAGAACCCGTATCCCGGGTGGATGGCGTCCGCGCCGGTAATCAGCGCCGCGGAAATAATCGCCGGCTTGTTCAGATACGAGTCGGACGAACGTGCCGGGCCGATGCAGACGGCTTCGTCAGCCAGACGGACATGCATCGCGTTGGCGTCGGCTTCGGAATGCACGGCAACTGTCCTGATGCCCATTTCCCTGCAGGCTCTGTGGATTCTCAAAGCGATTTCGCCGCGGTTGGCAATTAAAACTTTTTCAAACATCAGATTGTTTCCTATTATTGTTGTTCCGAAATCTTACTCAATGACAACCAGAGGCTCGCCGTATTCGACCGGATCACCGGTTTCAACCAGAATTTTGACAACTTTGCCGCCTTTGTGCGCCTTAACCGGGTTAAAGGTTTTCATCGCTTCGACCAGGCAGACCGTATCGCCTTCGGCAACCGTATCGCCGGGCTTGACATAGTTTGGAGATTTCGGGTCGGCCGACAGGTAAACCACGCCGACCATTGGCGATTTGACGGCATTCGGGCTGTTAGTGTAATCGGTATCGCCCGCATCGGCGGAGTCCGCCGCAGCAGCCTGAACCGGCGCCGGAGCGGCGGCAGGGGCGGCAATCGGAGCCTGAACCGGGGCATACGCGCCGGCAACGGCAACGCCGGCCGGATTTCTGACCAGGGAGATTCGGCACCCTTCGTCTTCGTATTCAAGTTCGGTCAGGTTCGTTTTATCCAAGATTTCAGCCAGTCTGCTTATTATTTTTGTATCCAAGGGATTAGACATAGTTATCCTCTCAATTAAAAATTAAATCTGCCCCATCTTTACCGCACTTGAGAAAAATTACAAGCATTTTCTTAAAAAAACTCCCAGACTATGCACATAAAGGCATTTTGCGGATATTTTTGCGCAACGGTGCACGTAGCGGCAAACGGCGCAAATTTGGAAAGAACGGGCAGAGGCCGGCTCCCGGCGCATTATGCAGGAAAAAACGCCGCAACCGTGATTATGAACGGCCGTTATTATGTTCCTGTTGCTGCTTTATTGTAAATTATGTATGGCAAAACAAATAGATATTAAAAATATTGCGAAATTGTGCAAAAAAGTAAAAAAAATGCTTGCCATCTGCAAAAAAGTTATATATAAACCATATCCGTGGCCGGCCAGATAGCTCAGTTGGTAGAGCAGAGGACTGAAAATCCTCGTGTCGGGGGTTCGATCCCCTCTCTGGCCACCATCTGAAACCCCGGTCTTCCGGGGATTTTTTTTGCAATATTCCCCACAGTTTCAAACTTTTTTTTACCTGTGCCTGCGGCACGGCTAGAGGATGTTTTGGCTTTTGTGCTTTTCAACGCCCGTCTGCGGCCCGAATTTTTCGCCTTTGGGACTTGACAAAAATGTGTTTATCATCTACATTCGGTTTCGTCTAAATAATTTTATGTCAAATTTATAAATTAATTAAGTATTATGGTGAATATCTCAGAAGAAGAGTTGCGCCGGTTCGTCAAGGCCAACGCCCACCGCAGTGAAACGATTATCCGTGGAAAAAACTTCAAAGTTTTTAAAAATTACCGTCTGCACGGAGAAGTCGTAAACGTCATTTCGTTTCATGACCGGCATTTTGCCGTAGAGGAAATAACGTGCAAAAAAATGCGTTATATAGAAATGAACGACTATCTGTTGTCGGTTCCAAGCCTTTCGGGCATGGAAAATCATTTGTTTTTCCCCGGTGGAGCCTGCTACAATACGCAGGACGGTACCCGCATTTATATGGGAACAACAATAGCCGATTCCAACTATGTCGGGCGTTTTGTCGTAATTGACGGACGCATATTGGCACTGTGCGACAAAAAGCACCCGCGCTTTTTTATTGTTGTCGCCGGGCAGCTGCGGGAAATCCCGTCGTTTACCGCCGAACAGATATTGCGCAATATGCCGCTGCTTCCCCGGCAGCAGGTTTCGCTGAATGCGTTCTGCGGGGCAGATTGGGAAAGCCACAACGGCATTCTCATTAATCCGGAAACGCTGGAAGTGCCGGGCAGCTTGCAGATTTATGCGTGGAAACGTGCCCGTTCCAACAAAAGCGTTATAAAGGCAAATCTTGATTTTGCCAAGCTGTTGTGCATCTTGACGCGTGATGAAAAAAAGGAAACGCCGGCCGTCAAATTTGTCAGTTCTGAACATTTTTAACCGTTCTGAACATTTTTAACCGTTCGGGAAGCAACTCTGTAAATAAAAAGCACCCTGTACAGGGTGCTTTTTTTATTGCCGCCGGACATTTTCCTTAAAAAGCTTCCGTCCGTCTTAGGAGCCTGTCTGAAATAAGTGCCCGAATTTTTGCGGAGCCTCTTCTTTCATAATGCTTCTGATATGCCCGGGCAGGGCGGAAAGAACGCAGTCTTCCTGAAAGGCATGGCTTCTGCTGCCGAAACGATAGCCGTTTTTTGTGGCAAACGGCGGCAGAAGTTCTGCTTCAACGGAATAATCCCGGAGCGGGACGGCATCTGCCGCTTTGCCGAGGATTTTCCCTATTCCGAGTTCCTGTGCTTTTTCGGGGATTCGGTACAGGTCAAGCTCGTCCCAGAAACGTTCAAGTGTTTCTTTGCCGACCGGAAGCGGATCCTGGCAATCGGTAACGTCAATGAACGGTGCCGTTTTTTCGCATCTTAACCCGTCGGCAAAATAAGCCGTCGGATTGCTGCCGCCGTCAATCCAAAACCGGTATTCGTCCGCCATAAACAGAGCAGCCTTGTCTTCTGCAAACTCGGCTTTCCTGTGGTACAGCTGCATCAAGTCGCTCTCAAAGGCCACCCCGAAACGGTATGCTCCGACATAAAAAACCGTCGTTAGCTTCCCTTTGTGCTGAAATTCGGGCAAAGTCAGCTTGCAAAAAGCGCTTCTGTCAAGGACTTCTTCCGGTGCAATCCCGTACAAAGCCAGCAGAGGAATCTGCTTTTTGACGATTTTTCCGCCTCTTTCGCGCAACAGGAACGGCCATTCCGTATGGTAATCCAGAAAACGGTAGGATACGCCTTCGCGATACAGATTTTCGGGCAGAAAGTGTTCTTTTCCTTTCAAAACGAGTTTCAGCGTCTTATAACAGTAGCTGTAACCGCAGCCGGATGCAACTTCTGTCCCTGAAGTCAGATAAGAACGCCGCGGCTGGCTTTTGCCGTCTGCGGCATTTGCAACATACGGCAGGTCAATATAGCTGCCGTTGATTTGGACAATAAAATTTTCCATAACAATAAATATATTTAAGTAATACAATAAAACTTTTTGCAGATTAAAATGTTTTGTCTAAAATTGCAAGGAAAAATTTACAAAAAGGAACCGTGTCGGCCCGGCTTTTCCGGCTGCCGCGCGTCAAGGGCGATTTCTCCGGCCTCAGATATATTTCTTCGGCCTCAGACATTCTCCCTCTGCCGCATCATCATAAACCTGGCCTTGTTTTTAAAGGCCGATATTTTGCGGGCTGACGGATTATCCTGTTTTTTATCAGCAACTGACTGATTTTTAGAGCTTTTGCCGGTGGTGTCTGTTTTGTTTTCAAAGGTCGTCGCCGGCGTTTTTCTGCCGCTCGTCACGGGCAGGGGAGAGCCCGTCCCGGTTCGGTCAGCACTTGCCTTTGCCGTTCTGTCCGAATCTCCCTCAACAGCCTGAGCGGCCGTTTCCGCGGTAATCTGATAGGAGTTTATCTCTGTCGTCTGAGCGGTATTAGCCGCGGCAACCCGGGAGATTCCTGCTTCTGCCGCATGGTTTGCGCCTTCCGCAGACCGAGAGGCATTGGCCGCCGCAATTTGGATTGAATTTCCTGTTGTCGTCCGGCTGCGAAACGCAAGCAGGCTCGAAACCAGCGTGTTCTTGTCCGTACCGGGCATGGAAATCCCTTTCAGGAAGGATAAAAATTCCCGCATCTTTATTTTCAGACTTCTTCGGCCGCCGTTGTATTCTGCCGCCATCACCGGATGCCCGTCAGGGGCAAAGAGGGCTTCGCGGCATACCTGTACGGACTGTGCCGCAGGGTGCCCGCCGGCCATACCGTACCGTACCGTCGGACCGGCGGGTGTTTTTTTCGTTTCGCTGCCGCGCTCTGTCAGTCCTGTTCCTTTTTTAGCCGTGTCGCTACGCATTTTTTCCGCCGTGCCGTATGGTTGCCCGGGGACTGTGTTGCTTTTTTCCGCCTCTCCGTATGGCTGTCTGAGGGTGATGCTGCGTCTTTCCGCCTCATATTTCACCTTTCCGTCAGCATAAAAACGTTCGATTCTGACCGTGCTCCCGGCCAAAGCCTTATGCTTCGCGTTTTCTGCCTGTGCCGAAACATTTTGCCCGTACTGCCCGGTTATGATGTCCTGCTTTTCCGAAAGTCTGTGCTGCCGGTCAAAAAGCAGCCCTGCCAGCAGCTGTTTGTCGCTGTATAAAAGGTAGGAACGCCCGACGGAAGAGGTCTTGGCGTCTGTTGTCGGAATCAGTCCGCTCACCGGTTTGCCGCCTTCCAGCGTGCATATCGGCTTTCTGGTGCCGTCTTCCCGGATGCAGTCCATGCCGGCAAGTTTTCCCGCTTTGTAAATGTAGCGTATATATTCGCCGCCGGCTGCCAGCACCGTTTCGCCGTCTGCCGCCCGGCCTTGGACATAAGTACAGCGCCCGATTTCCTTTTTATGGCGGTTATAAAAGACGAACACGCCGTCTTTGCGGCCGTTTTTCAGCTGTCCCGTTTCATAGCTGCCGTCATAATTCAGGGTCTTGATGTTAGCTTTCCCCGCTGCGTCGCTCGCGCCGATAACGTCCATTGCCCCGTGCGGATAAAGCTTGATTGTCCGCCCCGCGCCGTTCAGCTGCACCGCCGCATAAAACGGAACTTTCATAAACGGGTACGCCTTGTAGCCGCCGGCCATTTCGGCTATCTGATAAGGCTGTTTGCGCTCGTCATGCGGCCTTTGCCGGCGTTCTTCTGCCAGCCGGTTACCCGCAAAGTTCGGAATATCTATTTTCTGTCGCGAAAAACGTTTCAGCTGGCTTCTCTTGTTAACCCACGTTTCATAGTTCGGTGCCGTCAGGGATTGTCTGATGACCGTCGTGTCCTCCGCCGTTCCTTCGGGAAACGCCGCGCGGTTACGGACGTCTTTGACGTTGTAAAGCTTGGAAAAGTCAATGCCGCCGATAGTGTTCATCAGTTTGATGTCACGCATAAAGTTCTTTTCATACGCCGGAGATTTGAATTCCTTTCGTCCGGATTTTTCCGTCATTGCGTTGTGCAGCGGGGCGTATGTCTGTGCCATATTGTTGTTCCAGTAGCCGGATACTGTCCTGGCAATAAATTCCATCTCAAAATCAAAGTCTTTTTTATCGGCGGAAAGGGGATTAATCAGGCCGTGCTCGGCCGCCATGACGTACATGCGGATTTTCGGGTCTTCAAGTTTGCGCAACTCAAGGCGCTGTTCCGGTGTGGCATGGATATAGTCGTCGCGAAAAGTCAGCAGCTGCACCAGGCTTGCCGTAATCTCAAAATTATCGCGTCCGGTACGGTAATGCGTCGCCGACATCGGCTTTTCCAATACGTCGTTCATCATGCAGATGCGGTGCCACATTTCGTGCGCGACAATGTGGCGGCTTGCCATATAGCTCTGATATTCGTCGCTGTCCTGATCAAGATAGGCCAGCAGCTGAATGACGTTGACGTCAGCGACCAGGTCTCCGTTAGAAGTTTTTTCGGCCACGGAATCAACCACGAACTCGACGCTGATGTCCCGTTTGTCGGGGGCAATGCTTTCCAAAAACTGCTGCCGGTAGGTCTCGCTGTTTTCGATTTTCGCTTTGCCGCCGTTTTCGTCCTGAGCATACAGCTCCAGCGTGCTGCCGCCGAACATCGTCGTCATCGAAATCAGAAAGCCGTATTTCAAATTGTCAAAATTCACCGTTCAGACGCTCCAAACCGTCCGGAACCCCTTGTCCGGACATCTGTATATGGATAAAATAACATAAAAAACGCCGGCCGTCAATGTCTTTTCTGTCCGTGCCGGCGCTTTCTGTTCATTTAAATCGCCCAAAGAATAAAATGTTCAGCGTTCTGGCTGCTTAAATTGCGCCAAAGAAAGAACGTTTGGCATTTTGTCCGTTTAAATCGCCCGTAAGATGAACTCGCTAAGCTTTTCGTTAAACAAACTCGGGTTGGAAACAGCTTCCCCTTCGGCGATTTTTGCCTGTTCCAATACCAGCTGTGCCGCATCGCGGACTTCGGCTTCCTTGTCTTTGTCGCCGACAAGTTCCGCCAGTTTGATTATCAGCGGATGATAGGGGTTGACAAGCAGAATCCTCGTGCTGTCAAAGGCTGTTTTCTGCTGGTGGTTGCGCATCAGCCGTTCCAGATGAATGCTCATCTGGCCGTCCTCAACCGTCAATGATGCCGGGCTTTTTGTAAGTTTTTCGGTTGTTTCGACCTTGCCGACTTCGCCTTTGAACCATTCCGCCATCTTTTCGGTCAGCTCCTTAAGCCCTTTTTCGTCCGCTTTGGCGCTTTCGCGTTTGATGTCAAGTTTCATGTCCGCCTGCGAAATATGTTTCAAATCCTTGCCTTTGTAAGAAAGCAGTGTTTGCGTCCAAAATTCGTCAATCGGGTCTGTCAGCAGCAAAACCTCGATATCTTTTTCGCGGAATGCTTCCAGCAGCGGATTGCACGCCAGCGTCTTCGCATCGTCTCCGGTGATGTAGTAAATTGCCTTCTGATCTTTGCCCATACGTTCGATATAGGCGTCAAGCGATGTCAGTTTGTTTTCGCTCTTGGTCGAATAAAAACGCGACAGTTCGGCCACTTCTTCGCGGTTTGTAAAGTCCTCATAAATTCCTTCCTTAAACGCAATACCGAATGCGTTCCAGAACTTTGCATAATCTTCCTCGTTCTCCGCGCGTTTTTTCAGCTCTTTGAACAGGCGGGAAACCGTTCCCTGGCGGATTTTTGCAATCAAAGCGCTCTGTTGCAGCATCTCGCGTGAAATGTTGAGCGGCAGGTCGGCACTGTCGATAACCCCGCGTACAAACCTGAGGTACATCGGCATCAGCCCCTCGACTTTGTCGGAAATGAATACTTTGTTGACATACAGCTTGATGCCGCCGAGCCGGTCGGGCTGGAACAAATCGTACGGCGCCTTGGAAGGGACGAACAGCAGCCCGGTGTACTCAATGCTGCCTTCGGCCTTGAAATGCAGTGTCATCCACGGCTCATCAAAATTTTTTGTAACGTGCTGATAAAAGTCCTTATACTGTTTCTCGGTAATTTCCGCCTTGTTGCGCGTCCACAGCGCCGACGCCGTATTGACCGTTTCTTCGCCCGCGTCGCCGAGGTTCAGCACAATCGGGTAGTCGATATGCTCGGAGTAGGTATGGATGATGTTCCTGAGGTAAATCGTATCGGTGTAGTCTTTGGCGTCGTCCTTGAGAAACAGTTTGATGTCCGTACCGTTTCCGGCTTTTTCCGCTTCGGATATTTCAAAACCGTCCACGCCGTTGGAAACCCATTTGTAGGCTTTGTCGCTGTCCACGCGCCTGGTCGTGATTTCCACCTTTGCCGCCACCATAAACGCCGAATAAAAGCCGACGCCGAACTTGCCGATAAGGTCAACGGCTGAAGCATTGTCCTTGGTGTTTTGCAAAAATTCCGCCGTACCGGATTTGGCAATCGTGCCGATATGGTTAATCAGGTCGTCACGGTTCATGCCGATGCCGTTGTCGGAAATCGTCAGCGTATTGTGGTCTTTGTCCGGCGTAATCGTAATTTTGTACGCTTCGCCGGGCTTTTGTAAATCCGGGTTGGTCAGCGTCCAGTATTTCAGCTTGTCAAGCGCATCGGACGCGTTGGAAATCAGCTCGCGCAAAAAAATATATTTTTCGGAATAAAGCGAGTTGATGACAATATCCAGAAGTTTGTTCACTTCGGTTTTAAATTCGATTTTTTCAGCCATAATCAAAACACTCCCTGTCAAAATTGACTCATTGTCTTAACATTTTATCTTTTATATAGGGCGTCAGTCCGTCTCCCGCAACCCCGAAACGAAAAAAACGCAAAAGAGCCGGAGAAACACGCTCCGGCCCCGGAAAATATATTGTGCGCTGTTAACAGTGCCGCAGTTTACAGCCCCCAGTCGAATTCGGTATCGTTCCAGTCATCAATATCCAGCCCGAGCCCTTGGTTTCCGCCGTCGGAAGCCTCTTTGCCGCTGTCAGGGGATTTGGAGCGCCCGCCTTCGTTCTGGAGAAATCTGGCAATTTCTTTATAGCGGTATTTGTTGGCAATGTCCAAGGCTGTTTCCCCTTTGACGTTGCGGAAATTGACATCGGCACCGCGCCGCACCAGCAGCTCGACCGTAAAGCGATGTCCGTTCTTGGCGGCAATCATCAGCGGCGTCATGCCGTCCAAATCCGGCATATTGACGTTGGCGCCCGCGTCAATCAGGGAACTGATAACGTCGGTATAGCCGCCCAGCGCGGCACGGTGCATGGCCGTTCCGCCCTGATAATAGCGTTTATCGACTTTCGCGCCGTTGTCAATCAGATATCCGACAAAGCCGGTCTTTCCCGCCGCCGCGGCAATCATCAGCGGCGTATATCCGTCAATATCCTGTTCATCAATATCGTAACCGAGCATGACCATGTCGGAAAAGGCCTTTGTATCTTCGCGGTTGATAACGTCATAAATCGTGTCTTCCGCTTGCGCCGCCTGGCAGAAACCCGCCGCCAAAAACAGTATTGCGGCGGTTGTCCGGAAATGTTTTGCCGATAATCTGGTTTTCATCTCTTTCCCTCTCTTTTTTTCTCTGTAATTTTGTAATTGCGTTTTGCCGTTATTTTTTTCAATAGTCGTTATTTTTTCTTTAACAGCCGTTACTTTTTCTTTAATATATGTGCGGACACACCAGAATTTATAAAAGTTTTTTTGTTCCGTAAAGCAAAATCTGATTTTAATTCAACGGTTATCCGCAGGATTTATCGGATCAGGCTCGGATTTATCGAACCAGTCTCAGGTTTATCGAACCAGTCTCAGGTTTATCGAACCAGTTTCGGATTTATCAAATCACTTTCGGATTTATCGGAGCTGCCTCAGCACACACCGGCATATTTTTTGCTTTGCAGCCTGATTTTGTGTTGACAAAACCAAAATTTTCGGCAACAATATTTTCCGCTTTATACCAATAAAGAGATTTTGCAACAACAAAGAATTAATGAAATCGCAATGCCGGAAAAACTAAACATGTCGGCTCTGTATGCCGCTTCGCTTCCGCCGCGCCGCAAGCAGGACTTGCTGGCCGTGTACCGGGACTATATATCGCTCGTGCGCAATCTGGAACAGGTCGTCCGCCGCTACAAGCCGCTGAACCTCGCCAATTATCAGATAACCCGCCTGTATGAAGGGGAAGTTGTCGACAACCCGTGGGAAGTGGAGGAAATCACGCCTGAGGCTCGCCGTGCCTATACGGATTTCATCGCCAACAAGCCGGCCGAACACGGCGCGCATTACTGTTTTGTCAGCGTCAATTATACCTCGGCGCAGCTTCGGAGCGAAGAACCGGGGATTTTTTCCACGCCTGAAAACTTTGCCGTGCACAGTGCCGGCAATTCCCTTCCGGCGCGCATTGAACGCTATGTCGCCGCTTATGAAAAGGGCGAAACCCTTGAAGACGCCAGATTTGTCATTTCCGGCCGCTGGCTGATGAAATATAACCATGACGCAAAAGGCAGGAGCCTTGCCGACGCTTTTGCCGACGAATGGATAGAAAAGCGCTTTCAAAGTATGTTGGACGTACTGGCGCTGCTGCCGCCGGAAAAGAGCCGTTACAGCGAAAAAGATGTGGAAACGGCACAAACCGAGGCGCTTTCTTCGGCTCTGATTGCTCCGTTTGAAAACGTTCTCCTGAGTTCGCTTGCCGCCTTGTCGGAAGAAAGCAACGGCATAATGCGCGAACTGTTCGGGCGCCGCGCCGGGCAAAACTACATGGCACAGGCGGAAAGCGAAGGGCTGTTGCCTTCCGCTGCCGCGTTTCAGGATTGCCTGAACATCCGCCACCTGATGCATCACCAGTGGGATACGCTGGACGGCATCGGCAAATTCAACGAGCGCGAAACGGTCAAAAACGTTTCCGTCCGCCGCCGTTATCTCGATTCTTACTGTCGCCTCTGCGACAGGCCGCTGCTTGAACGCCTCGACGCGTATGTCGGCACGGCAAAAAGTTTTGCGCCGCTCGTTTCGGCATTGAATCCGGATTTGCTGATTCGCGGTGAAAATGAAAGCAATTCCAAATTTGTCTCCCGCATCAAGGAGTACGTCCGTACCAACCCGGAAGCCGCCTTGCTTGTGGAAACAAATTATCCTTATGGGTCGGACAAAAAGGAAGCGCTGATAAAAAATGTTGCCAAGCTGTTTCCCGCCGCCGCCGTTATTGACCGCTCCGGTATGGATATTGACGGTTTTCTCGAACGCGTCGCCGGCTATCTGTATCGCAAAAATTACCTTGAGGTTTTTCAGCAGATTGAATACAAAATGAGCCAGTTCTGTCTGTTCAACGGCAAAAACGTCCAGCCGTCGGCAGCCTGGGCTTATTTTCGCGGCAAAAAGATGCTGAGCGCCGAGGAAGCGGAACGCTGGGCGGAATTTAAACAGCTCCGCAACGATTTGAGCCATAAATATCTGGACGCCGCGCTGTCTGCCCGTCTGGAAAAGCTCTGTGCCGGCTTTATGCAGGCCGCGATAATTCTTGAAGACCGCATAGACGCTGCCAGCCCGGTCGTCAGCTTACAGCAGGGCAATGTCTACCGTGCAGTTCATAAAGACGGAAGAATTGTCGATATAGACTATGCCGAACGCCGGATTTTGAGCGTTTCCCGTGTAACGGATACTTCAGCCGCAAACCGTTCCCCCGCGCCGGCCTCCGATAACGCCGCTCATCTCCGTCCGTCTGCTGCTGCGTCCTCCCGCCCGTCTGCTTCCAAAACTCCTTCCTCATCCCGTCGGCCGTATATTGAAGAATATCCCAACGGTATCAGCATTGCCGTCGCCGGAACCGATGTCGTGTCCTGTCGGCTGGCGAATGGTGTGCTGCTGCATCTGCAAAAGGGGAGGGTGGATGCACCCGACGGTTCAAAGCTTTATCTGAACGGCAGCGAACGTTGTTTCCTGACCCTCAAAGGCGGCGTCAAATTGATTACCGACCGACGTTTTCAGGTTTTGAACTACATTGTCAACGACCGCTCGGTCAGCATCGCCAAAAATGAAACGATGAAGTTTCCGAACGGACACGGCATTTCGCTTGACAATCGCGGCTTTTTGAATTGCGAGGAATTTTCGGGAACCGGCGGCGCCGTCGTCAGGCTGTTCTACAAGACGGATGCCCGGCAGCCCGCCGTGCGCTTTTCTGACGGAACCGGCATCAGCCTTTCTTCCGGCGGCATCAGGGTGTTTCATGCTGGACGGGAGTTAACCTACAGCACGCGCAAAGCCTTTGCCGAAAGCTATGGCGGTCTGCCTCCCGCCCTGAACCGGAAAAAAGGCAGCGACGGGCGGTAACCGGATATCTCTCCGTATCCCCCATATTTTCTATATTCTGCCTTCCCAGAGGGCATCCGTATCAAACCGCTGCCGAATATCCTCCGTATCCGGTTTCCTGTTTTCTGTTTTTGTATCTTCTGCCGCCAAACTTCAACCAAAATAAATTTTCAAAACCGGTGCTGAAACTATTGACATCTGTGTCAGTATCTGCTACAAAAAACGCAAGAATGGCAGAAAATGCCCGCCGGAACGCTCTTTTTCCGGCAGTCGTGTAATTTGCCGTTCCCCAGCCGCCCTTTTCGGGGCGTTTTTTTATGTCCGCGGCTCAGAAGATGCCGCAAAGGCGGAATAATGCCTTAAAGGCTGAAACAATGCCGCAAAGGCAGAACACTCTTCCCTGCAGCGGACAGGATACCGGGAGCCGGATACAAATCCGGTTCCCTTTTCGTATGCATTTTTTTAGGTTATTTATTGAGGAGTAAAACACATGACTATACAAAACGATACCAGCAGGGCGGTTTACATTGCAGACGGCAAAACGTCGTCTTTCGTAGTTCCGTTCCGCTTTTTTGAGCGTCAGCTGAACGTGTATTTTGACGACAGCGCCGAACCTTTGGCCGCCGATGACTATGCCGCGTCTGCGTCGGAAACGGCGTCCGGCGGCGAAATTGTTTTTTCTTCCGCGCCAGCTGCCGGAACCAAAATTACCATCTTGCGCAACGTCGAACTGACCCAGCTGGTCAAGTTTATTGAGGGCGAAGACTTTCCCGCTGCCGATTATGAATATTCGCTCGACAAGATGATTATGGCGCTCCAGCAGATGAAAGAATATCTGAACCGCGCTCTGGTCGTGGCGCCGGGAACGGGAATGACCGTGGAAGAGGCCTACGAACTGCTGGTCAGCATCGGCAAGAACTTTGAACTTATAAAGGAAGTGCCGCAGCTGGCGGAAAAAGTCCGGGAAATTTATGAAAAAATGCTGGATTCCGTAACCGGCAGCGTAACCGAAAACGACGACCGCCTCGTAACTTCCGACGGTGTCTGGCGGTACATTGACGAAAACGGCAGCCATAAGTTCAGCAATCTGTCCGTATCCTGCGGCACCATCGTTTCGGACAGTACATACGGCACATACCCGTATCGGGCCGATATCGCCGTTCCCGGCGCCAAACCGGAACATCTGCCGCTGGTCGTATTCGGGCTTGAAGATGCCGTCAGCGGTAATTTCGCCCCGCTGGCAGAGGCCAAAGAGGGCGCCGTCAGTATTTTTATGAAAGAAATTCCCTCTGCCGAAACCATAACCGTTCCGGCACTGATACTGCAATAAAAGGGGAGGGGAAATGGAAAAGGTAAAGGAGATTATAGCCAATTACAGCCTGTGGGGATTTTTCCTCGGCCTGGCGACAATCATGATAAAGCCGTTTATTTCAATCCGCCAGACCCTGCGCGATATGCTGATAACGTTCCTGGTCAGTATGCTGTGCGGGCTGCTGGCGGAGTATATGGATATCCCGACGCCGGTTAAATACGGCATTTCCGGCGTTTGCGGCCTGTTTGCCGTCAGGATATACATGATTGCCGACAGCGTGCTGAAAACAGCACAGAACGACCCTTTTAACTTTATTAAAAATATAAAAGGCAGAAAATAAATGCTGCCGTCCTGACTTCGTTTTTTTTATAAAATAATTATTGACAAAACAAACCTGATACAATATAGTGTTTTTTGTCAAATTATAAAAAACATATCATTATGGAACTGAAAAATTTTTCACAGGAAGTAAATGAACAGCTGTTTGGAAAAGGCAGCCGTCAGGTGTCAATGGGCGAATTTATCGATATGAGCGTATCTGCCCATAAATCCCGCAGCGATGAGCAAAACGTTATCCGCGAAACCGCCGCCGGAAATAAAATCGTGATTAAGCCGCGCAGAGTGCGTTTCAACGGGATTGAGCTTTCACAAGAGCAGTTCCGCGCTCTGGTGGATATTCCGATTGAAGAATTGTCCCCGGTCGGCTTTCGTAATCTGCTCGGAGCAATGAGTATTTATGCGCCGGTCATGTTCAAAGACAAAAAGATTTTCAGCCGCACCGAAGAATTTGCCAAGTCGGAAATCGGCCGGGGCGCTCTGGAATATCAGCGTCAGCAGGAAAGGCAAACCGGCCACAACTGCTTTTAAGCGCAAACGCCGCCCACTCAAGGCTGCGGAATCCAAATCCTCAGTCTTCCTATTGAAGCAACATTATGTGCACAAGCCCCCTCTCCGGAGAGGGCTTTATTTTTTTTACCACAAAACGCTGCCGGCCGGATCGGCAGGTTGCTGTTTTGAATTTCTTTATAAATCAGGATTGTTTTTTTAATACAGAAATTCCACACACAAAAAAAGCACCCTCTCGGATGCTTCTTTGTTATGGTAGAGCCAGAGCGGCTAAAAGTGAATATGATAAAATTAGAAAAGAAGATGAGTTAGAAAACATTTCTAGATACATACCAAGTGAAGGTTTTGATGATGTTTATCATTCTAAATTAGATGAAGATGGACGCGTTATTTATCTTGGTACAGAACAGCATGAAGGAGGATATTCTGATAGAGAAAATGATTTAGGAAAAAAAACAAATTATAGTATAACCCAATTTTCTTTAGATGAATATAATAACTTATGGAATAGTTATCTTAAAAAAGGTAAAAAATTTCCCCAAAGATGTAAGACAATTGAAACCTATACAGGCAAAGCAGATATTAGATGAAATGTATTTTCAGAGATATGGTATTGATAAGATTAAAAATCCCATAATTACTAGAAATGTTTTTGATGAAGAAATGAATCAAGGAACAAATGCAGGAAAAGATATTGCAGAATTGGTTAATAAGGTAAAAGGAACCAATTTTCCCTTAAACAAAGTGATAAGTGATAAATTGGCAGTAGCAATAAACAATCTATCGTCAGAAGAAAGTATAAAGGTTAATGATTTATTGACATTGAGACGTATGGAACGGTATTTTGAAAGCGTAGATAAAAAACCTGTCTTGAATATTAATAATTTACGAGGATGGTATAACAGAGCTCAAAGCTATCATAGTCAACCAAAAGTTTTTGAAAAACTTTATAAAGATAAAGTTGACTATTATAATCCTCATTACTATAACAAGCGGTAGAAAGGAAGATAAATGAAGTGGTTGGTTTTAGTTTGTTTTTTATTGTCATTTAATGCGAATGCCCAAGAAGGACGTTGTCCTGCTGATGAAAGTTTAGCTATTGATAAGCTGGAGCAAGAGTTGAACGATTGTGCCGTAGTTGATTATGGAAAAGACGAATGGCAAACATCAGAAATGTTGAAAGCTTATGACCGCTCCATTGACTGTATGCAAAAAGTAGCCCACCATATATTTGATAAATACTATACGCATTATAATGCAAGCGTTAAAAAAAATTTTGATAATTATGTGAGTGCTGCGACGGATATAAGTTTTGATATCAGCCAAAGAAGTGATATGGGGAGAAGCATTCGTTTAGCAGAAGTTTATGTTCTGGAAGCTGCCGGACGCACGCATTTTATGGTAAAAAATCTTGTCAAAGAGTATATCAAAGAAATCCGCGATGAGTGTGATGAAGCACATGAATTTGACAACTAACCCCAACCATATAATTTAGAATCTCAATAAATAGCAGAACAGGGGATATAAAGAAAGCATAGAAACAAAAAAGGATGGATTTTTATCCATCCTTTTCATTGTTGGTAGCGAGGGGGAGATTCGAACTCTCGACACAAGGATTATGATTCCTCTGCTCTAACCAACTGAGCTACCCCGCCATCAGGTACGAGAGAGTATTTACAGACAATTTTTCCGAATGTCAATAAGAAAAATAAAAAAATGTGAAAAAAATATCGTTGCCCTTTTTTGTTGTAGTTTTTTCACTGCTCCCAAGTTATTATTTTTGCAATTTTTTAGCTGTTTTTGCATTCCTTTCTCCGCAGCCGTCATATATGCCTCGTTCATTGCTTTTCACACCTGTATCTTACATTTTGCCCCGTTTCCGCGCCCGGCCGTTGCTTTCTCCGCCTTACCGGCACCTGCACCGCCATGCCCTTTGGCAATGTTGTTAATCAGTTCCATAATCAACACCGTCTTGCGTCTCCCCCTGTTTCCGCACTCTTTCTTTGGAGGTTGATTTTTAAAATCAATGTTTTATGTTAATAAGCAGCACTTGCCGAAATTATGAGCTGCACGAAAGGGAAAAATATGCTGAAATACGTTTTATATGCCGTTCTGCTTTTGATTGTTGCCGGGGTCGTCGCCGGCGGTGTACATCTTTGGCGCGTTGCCAAACGAAATAAGGCCGAAATGTCGCGTTATGCCGAATCTCCGCGCGAACCTCTGCCGGATTTGGGCAAGGTTCTTGTCGTTTATTATTCGCTTTCCGGCAATACCCGGGACATTGCCGCCCGCATTCAAAAACAGGCTGCCGCCGACGTGCATGAAATAAAGCTGCAAACGCCTTTGTCGCCGGGGCTTGGCCTGTATTACACCGTATGGAAACAGCTCCGCGGCAAAACGCTGCCGCCGGTAGCCGAGCCGCTGCCTGATTTCTCCGGCTATGATTTGGTAATTGTCGGTGCTCCGGTTTGGATGTATACCGTAGCCACTCCGATGCAGAGTTTCCTGCAACAGGCAGATTTTTCCGGGCGTCCCGTGGCGGTCTTTACGACTCAGGGCAGCAACCCCGGCACCTTTTTTGCTGATTTTAAAAACGCCGCCCGCAATGCCGATATAGTTTCAACCATAGAGTTTAACAATCTGCCCGAAAAATACGACGCCGCCGTCGATAACAAAGTCGCCATATGGCTGCGCAGCCTGCCGCCCCGCCGCAGATAAAAGCCGCTTTTTATGCCTGACAGGCATCTGCCTCAGCTCGGCATTTTTTTCGCTCAAATTTCAGCTCCAGTCCTAAAACGCGCACGATTTTATGTCGTTTGTCCCTTGAATTTTTGATGGAAAAGATTTTCTGCCCGAAGGAAATTCTGTCGCAAGAAAAATCTTTTTCTTTTACCGCGCGCCGCAGTTTTACGTAGTTTTTGCTGTCGGCAAGCCTTTTCCTGCCGTACGTTTGCTCCAAATAGGAAAGATATTCCTCCAATACGGAAAACTCTCCGGTCTTGTTCTCTTTATCCAGCATATAGAACCTATACAACAGCGCGCTGCTGTAACTTAAATCAATACACAGCCGTTGCTCTCCGTCAAGTTTCTGATAAAAAGGGCGTTGTTCCAGAGCCGTTTTCATTTTCAAAAGCTCCCGTAAGCTGAAATAACTGGCCATAGTAGACGAGGGGCGGAACATACGGTAATAATAGTAACATTTGCCAAACAGCGTTACGGATTCTGCTCTGGCAAAACTTTCGGTACAGAAAATCGTATCTTCTCCAAGGACGATGCCTTGTGTAAACGATACGCCCGCCTCTCGGATAAACAGCCTTTTAAACAATTTTGTCGTCACCTGCGCGCCATACCGCATAACCAGTTCTTCAAACGGCGGATTTTCCTGTGCCAGCGTTTCATTGCGAAAATTCTTGCGCGCCAGCCCGCCTTCAACGCTCAGATTCTGAAAAATGACAATATCCGGCCGCCGGCCTTGCAGCTTCTGCAGTATATCCTCATACGCCGTTCTTTCCATCCAGTCATCGCCGTCCACAAAAGCGAGGTATTCCCCTCTGGCCAGGCGCATTCCCGCATTGCGTGCCGCCGAAACGCCGGCATTTTTCTGATGCACGGCGATAATTCTCTTATCTTTTGCCGCGTATTCGTCCAACAGGGCACCGCTGCCGTCCGTGCTGCCGTCATCTACGCCGATGATTTCAATATTGCGCAGGGTCTGTCCGCACAGGCTGTCAAGACATTCGCTGAGACACGGTTCAACGTTGTATATCGGGACGATAACCGAAATTGCCGGCTCTCCGGCAATATGTTCTGCTGTGTTCATCTGTAACCTCCTGATGAAAAAAATGGTTCGTTTTAATTCAAATACTTTCGTTTTATCTAAATAGCTATTTCGGCGGCAAAATTATCCCCTGCTTTTTGGTGAGAAAAAACGAACGTTTAATGTCAGCAGTTTTTTTTTGCAAACTTGCAAACCGTATATCGCAAAGTACGCACAACGCGGCGAAAAAACTTCCGTGTGCAGGATAAATCCATTTTCCATACCAAAACCATATAAATTTTAATGGAAATTTAAATCTAAATCGTTACATTGCCCGAAGATGTTCCGAAAATAATAGCCGGAACGCTCAGAAACAGCCATGAAAACGCTCCGAAAATAACAAAGGAAAACTGATGATACAGGATATGACCAAGGGCAATGCCCTCAAACTTATTTTGCTTTTTTCGCTGCCCATCCTGATAGGCAACGTCTTCCAGCAGCTCTACCAGCTTGCCGACATTTTCATCGTCGGCCGCCTTCTGGGCGAAAACGCGCTGGCAGCCGTCGGCGCGTCGGCTCCGATATATTTTACGTTTCTGATTATCGCATTCAGTTTTACCGGCGGGCTGACAGCCGTTACGGCGCAGCGGTTCGGGGCAGGGGATTATGACGGCGTGCGCCGCTCGGTAACCCATTCGTTTCGCGCCAGCCTGGTGCTGAGCATATTCCTGACGCTTGTTTTGATTGTGAGCCTGCGCCGCCTGATGCATATTCTAAACGTTCCGCCGGCAATCTATGACGATTCGTACAATTTCATCATGATTCTCGGGCTGGCAATGGTATTGATTGTCGCTTTCAACCTGCTTTCGGGTTTTATCCGTGCGCTCGGCGACAGCAAAACGCCGCTGTATTTCCTTATTTTTTCCTCGGTTTTAAACATCATTTTCAATCTGGTTCTGATAAAATTCTGCCGCCTCGGCGTTATCGGTTCGGCCGTCGGCACGGTGATTGCCATCAGCATTTCCGTTGTCTGCTGCATTATATACATCAAACGCAACTATCCGATTCTCCGGCTGAAGAAAGAAGACTGGGCATACAACCCCGCATTTATGCGCGAACACCTGAACATTGCCATTCCGATGTCGATACAGTTTTCGATTTTGGCGCTGAGCATTATGGTCATTCAGGCGGTCTGCAATTCTTTCGGCGAGAAGATAATCGTCGGTTTCACCATTGCTTTGCGCATCGAACAGCTGGCTACCCAGCCGCTGATGGCTATCGGGCTGGCTATGGCAACGTTTGCCGCCCAGAATTATGGTGCCGGCAAATTGTCGCGCATTCGCGAAGCGGTTAAGAAAGCCTGCCTGACATCGTTTGTCATCAGCCTGTTGATGAGCACCGTGATGTTCTTTTTCGGCACCCATATCATCGGCAGCTTTTTGGACAATCCGGATCCGTTCGTCGTTCAAATCGGCGCGTCTTATCTTGGCATCAGCATTATGTTCTATTTCTTCCTCGGCATGATTTTTATCTTCAAAAACACGCTGCAAAGCATGGGCAAACCGCTGTATCCGGTATTGTCGGGCTTTATCGAACTCGGTATCCGTTCGTTCGCCGCCGTCTGGCTCGCCTCCAAAATCGGCTATCAGGGAATTTACTATGCCTCGCCTTTGGCCTGGGTAGGCGGTTCGATAGTCGTTTTTGCCGGATATTATTTCAATGTTTATCTGCGCAAAGAGAGCGATATCAAAAAGGAATACCGCGACCTTTATAAACGGATGAAAGCCGCCTGAAAACGGTCTGCCCGCCGGCACCCCGGCGTTCGGGTTTCTGTTCCGTTTCCATAAAGGCGCAGCTGTCTGAACTCCGTAAAAATAAAGGCGCCGCTGCCTGCACCCCGTAAAAAAAGAGCGAACCCGAAAGTTTCGCTCTTAATTTTTTGTCTTGGCTCAGAAATCCAACAGTCCGTCCCGGCGCAGATTGATTATCGTCTGCGGCGAAACTTTCAGCCGGTTGACAGTTAGCAGCAGAAGCTCATGCCTGTCTTCCGCATCAATATCAGCGCGCTGAGCCAACAGCCTCAAGTCCTTGCCGGAAACAAATCCCCGGTTGGCCGACAGACAGCCGACTCTTACCAGATAGTCGCGGATAACTCCGGGCGACGCCTTGGCAAACAGGCAGTGCGTTCCCGCCGTACCGAGAGGAATGTGGTTGCGGCACATCCATTCAAACAGATAATCGGCCACATCCTGCGTTGCATTTTCATAAATGGTCAGGCGGAAAGGAACCCTCGGATGCGAAAGCTCAAGAAAACGCATGGTCTTCTCGCGCAAAAAACGGATAACATCAAGCCGTCCTGCCGCATATTTGAGAATTTCCCGTTCGTCGTCAGGACTGGGAGCAATGCGTATCCGCTCGCGTCCGGGCGTATAATAGCTGATAATCTGTGCGTCGGCCGCCTCTTTATCGGCAGAAACCAACGGCAGCAGCGCATTAAAGTACCCGTAATCGCACAGCGTATCCAAAATTTTCGGATTCGCCAGTTCTGCAATTTCACAGCGGCGGGAACGGACAAATGCCATACGTCCCGGCCAGTTCAAATTCTTAAAATAAGCGTCAAATTCCTCGCCGCTTACATTCCCTAAAATAATTCTGTCCATATGCGTAAAATTTAACAGCCTTATTATAAGCGGCTGTCGTTTCCGAAGTCAAGATGTTTTTGTCTATTATTGAAAAGCCGTCATGCCCGGCACACCACCCCAGCCGCCGACCGGCGGCACGCTTCATCAGTTCATGCTTTTCGAGTGTGCTGGATTACTCTGCGCTTCCCGATGTACCCGTTCCAAAGCACGGCTTCCGACCCCGCCTTTAAAAACACAGTTCCGGACTGCGCCTTTTTAAGTTTCTCTCTTAAAATAATCAGGATTTGAATTTTGCCGTTTCCGCCCGAGCCAGCGCGTCGCAGCGTTCGTTTTCCGGATGTCCGGCATGCCCTTTAACCCAGACCCAGCGGATTTCGTGCTGGTTGCGCAACTCGTCCAGCCGCTGCCACAGCTCGGCATTTTTGACCGGAGATTTCTTGTTGGCGGTTTTCCAGCCGCTCTTTTTCCAGGCATAAATCCATTTTTCAATCCCGTCCATAACATAGCGGCTGTCGGTATAAAGCGTAATGTTGCACGGCTCCTTGAGCGCCGCCAGCGCCGAAATGACCGCCGTCAGCTCCATGCGGTTGTTTGTCGTTTCCGCTTCGCCGCCGGAAAGTTCCTTTTCCGCGCCGTTATAACGCAATATGGCGCCCCAGCCGCCGGCTCCCGGATTCCCGGAACACGCTCCGTCCGTAAATATTTCCACTCGTTTCATTTTTCGTTTTTCCTTTTTGTTTTGTTCTCTCTGCGCCGCATTTCAAAACGCGTCGCACCGTTTTGCCTTCCACTTTCATATCCGCTCGTACCGCCCGGTGCCGGTTCTCCGCCAGCCTCTGTTCTCCCGATTCTTCCCTGAAACACCATTTCGCCCGTCTGCCGCAATTCTCAGTTTTATGCCCGCCCTGTCTTCAAATTTTTATTCCGTTTTCAGATAGCACGAGAAAAACTCGTTGGTCAACACCGCCAAATCAGCGTTTTTCCTTAACGCCTGCGCCACAAACGACCGTAAATCGTTCTTGGAAATAAAAATCCGGAAACTCCGCGGTGTCGCGCCGTCCGCTCCGATAACCCCGTCCATCAGAAAATCCTCGCTGATGTCGTCGGCAAAGCGGATTTCTGCCTTTGCGCATGAAAACAGCGCCCGCGGCGGCACGCGCATTTCCATCGGCGTAATCAGGTTGATTGAATTGTTCTCCGCCGCCAGATTCTCCAGCTGGCTGTCATAATAAAAGCTGACTTTTGTCTTATCCCCGCCGACCAGAAGCGTATTGCAAGAGAGGTAAACCTCTTTCGCCACGGCGTTCGAACTGTTCTGCGCCAGCAGCGAGAACCTGATTTTGACGTAACTTTCCTTTTTCTTTCCCCGTTTTGCCGGCGCGAAAAAGTCGTCGTCGCCGTCTTTGCCGACCTCCAGCGTCTTGTTGGAAATTACCAGTTCGATATTCGGCTGCGGCCTTTTGCCGAACATTCCCGCAATCACCGCATACGGAGCCGGAACGTTGTTGGAGCCCGAACGGATGTAAATCTGGCTTCCCGTCGTCGTCATCAGCGGCGCAATATCCGATTTCGGGATATATGTCGCCACAAAACCGTCGCCGTTGTCGTCGCAGCTGATGATGTGGTTGCGGACTTTGTTATGCGAGGGAATGGTACAGCCCGAAATGGCATTTTCCAGCCAGCTCAAAAAGCGGTGCACGTTCTGAACTTTAACCTTGGCCTTGGCAACGTCGCCAAGCTCCAAATCCCGCGAACATTCGACTCCCCAGACCAGCACGCCGCCCTCGGAATTGCCGAACGCGGAAATTGCCTTGCCCAGATTGCGCCGGTCGTTCGGATGCAGCGAACGCATCGACTTTCCGTCCGAAACAGCCTGTTTAAAGTCCAGAAACAGCTCTTCCGTCTGCCGGCTCATAATAAACTCGTCAATGGCATCTTCGCCGAAATAAATCAGTTTTTCAAAAATATCTTCCGCTCTGGACATTGCTCCGCTCCCGTTTCCGAATTGCCGCTGCCGGGCGTTCCGCGCCGGCTGCTCCTTGCTGCCTTTTGCCGGACTATTGGGCCGAACTGGCGGCAATACCCGGCGGGCAGCATCCGGCTATTTCCGGCTATTTAAAGTAATCTCCGGCGTCAATCGCCGCTTTTGCCGCTTCCTCTGCCTCAAAGAACGGATATTCGTCCTTCAGCCCCATCATCGCCGCAACCATAGAGGACGGAAATATCTCCAGCCCGTTCTTATAGTCTTTGACAGCCGAATTGTAAAAACGCCGTGCCGCCGCAATATGTTCTTCGGTTTCGCCCATCGCCTGCATGGCGCTGCTCATCGCCGCGTCGGACTTCAGTTCGGGATAGTTTTCCGCCGTCAGCCGAAATCCGTGCATTGCTTCCGAAAGCTGTTGTTCGGCCTTGAAACGTTCCTCATATCCCGCCGCATTCATCGCCTTTTCGCGCAGCTCCGTCACTTTCATAAATACGTCTTTCTCGTGTTCCATATATTTTGCTGCCGCTTTCAGCAGATTCGGAATCAGGTCGTAGCGTTTCTTAAGCTGTACATCAATTCCCGCCGCCGCTTCTTTTAAGTTGTTTTTCTTTTTGACCAGCGAAACGTAAATTCCGTAAAAAAGCGCCAGCGCTATGCCCGCAATAATCAGTCCGACCGTCATCACAACCTCCTGCCGTCTTGTCTGTCAACATTAAATCCTGCCTTAATCTAACCGGCGAGAGGTTAAAATTGCGTAAAAGCCTTGCCAAATCCGCAAAAACGTTCTATATACCGCATAAATCACCACAAGGAGGCAAATATGGAAAAAAAATCTGCACCACAGACAGTATCTCGCTCAGCATCAAATCCTGTATCAACGGCCAAGCCGAATACACCTCCGGCTGCCGCTCCGGATGCCGCGCTGTCACTCAGGCCGGATGCAGGCTCCGATACGGAGCAGCGTTTTATTGATATTGAAATGGCTTTGTCCGATTTGGAACGCACTGTGGAAGATTTAAATGATGTCATCATCAGACAGGGCAGGGACATCGCTTTCCTGCAAAAGCAGAACCGATTCCTGACCGAAGCCCTGCGCAATGCGCAAAGCACTGTCAAACCGCTGGAAGAAGAAACTCCGCCGCCGCATTACTGATACAACGTAAACATTACAGACGCAAAGCCCAGCAGACACAAAACCCAAAGCGCCCCGTATATCTGATATGAGAAGGTTTAATCCCCAGGTGCCCACGTATCTGCCGCGGGATTTTTATTCCCGGATACCCTGCGCGTCTGATGCGAGCTTTTCAAAGCAAAAAAAACGCGCCCTTTTTGGCGCTGTTTGAAAATGAAAAAGTAATGCAGTTATATAAGTTGAAAAAGTAATCCGAAACATAAACTTAAAATAATAATAGGCTGAAAAGGCATAAAACATTCCTCAAAACCTTTTCGGCAAACTCATAAATCGGGTTCCCGTTCAATCGGGAAAAGCATCTTCCCGCTCGGGAAAATCATAAAAGCGCCCTCAAAACCGTAGCAGGGAATACTGTCGTCTCAAAGGCGCTCCGTATTTTGTGTGCACATTTCTGATCAGAAGGGTTTCCAATAATAGCAATAAAACCATCGGGCAATCCGTGATTGTCATTTTCAGCGGGCGAAACATCTGGCCGGACGTCCGCCTTTCGCATTTTAAAATGCTCTCACCTTATTTATGCTAACAGAAAGAAACAAAGCATAAATATCCGCGAAATAAATAAACAACTTTCAATAACTACATATATATATAATAGACTTAACAAACCACTTGCAAAGTAGAATAAATAAAAGCCTCATACAATACATTTTTACGGTTGTTCACAGGATTATTTTTTTCACGTCTGATTTTCATCCGCCCGCCGGGGGCGCTGCGCGAAAGCCCGTTTCGCTGTTCCAGCCCCGACAAAATCTCCGCAACAGTACTGCACCGCTGCCGCAACGCTTAATTGCCGCCTTTGCCCGGATTTGCCGCCCTGAACAGAACGCCCGGAACATCGGCACCGTTTTCCTGCCGCAAGGTCAGGGGATAGGCGTCAATTTCCGTAAACCCGGCCTTTTGCAGCGCTTTTTCCACATACTGCCGACGGTGTTTGTAACGCCCCGCAGCGGTCAGATAAAAATCGTTGCCCCGTTCTTCGTCGGCGGATTCTGTCGTAAACCAAAGTTCCGGTGTCCCGTTGTCCGAAGAAGGCGCCGCCTTCGTTTTTCTGCTTTCCGCCTGTTTGCCGTCAGCCCGCCGCATCAAATCCGCCGCCGCGCTCAAAACGTCCTCCAGATTCCCCATATAGCAGAAAACGTCAAAAGCGATAATCAGGGTATAGCCGTTGTGCGGTACGGCAGTATTTGCTTCCGTCCCCGCCGGCATCTCTGCCGCCCCCGCCGCCATATCTTGCAGCAGCGCCGTAACATCTGCCTGATACAAACTGCGGTACACGCCCTTGCGGCGGGCAGCTTCCAGCATCTTGGCGGAAATATCCGCGCCGTCAAATATGCTGTCTGCCGTTTTCAGCGCCTGCGCTGCCAGTCCCGTGCCGCATCCGAGGTCAAGCACGGTTCCTTTCACCGCTCCGTACTGCCTCAGAAATTCCGCCGTAATCTGCGGATTAAGCCTTTCCAGCGTTTCATCATACGTTGCGGCAAAATTGTCAAACAGCTTTTCGGCGTACAGCCTGTCATCGTCGCTTTCCGCCGGCATTCCGCTGATTCCCGCCAGTATCCGCCGCGAAAAAACGTTGTCGGGCTCAATTTTCTGCCAGTTTTCGGCAATTTTCAGTGCCAGTTCGGCATTATTCGCCGCCAGCCCGGTCAGCGTTTCCATAATCCCCGCTGCAAATTCCTCCCGTTCCGGCGCCCTTTGGTGGGCATTGAACATCAGCCCCAGCGCTTCCTCATAATCGCCGAGGTCTTTCAGCACCAGCGCCAGGTTATAGCTGATTTCCGGCTTTTCCGGTTCCAGTGCCGCCGCGGCGCGATACTCTTCCAGCGCCTCGCTTTTGCGTCCGCTGCGGTAGAGCAGGATGCCGTAGTTCAAGTGTGCTCCGGCAATGCCGCGCGTAATGTCAAAACTTTTCTTATAATAAATTTCCGCCCGTTCCAAATCCCCGCGTGCCAGATAGATGTCAGCCGCTCCTAACAGCGCCTCAACTGCATTTTCGTCCAGATTCAAAACCTTATGATACAATTGCAAAGCTTCCGCCTCGTTGTCGGCCATCCGCAGCGTATCTGCCAGAGCCAGCAGCCCGCCGGTATGGTACGGATTGGCCGCAGTTGCCCGCCGCAGATAATGTTCCCGCTCTGCCGGTTCCTCACAGCTTTCCGCCGCCAGCAGATTGGCCTGAAAGTCGCTTTCCTGTTCGTCCGCCAGTTGCAAAAGCGTCTCTTTGTCCTTGGTATAAAAGCATAAATTGGCTCTGGCTTCGTTGTAGGCACCGTCAATGTCCAGCGCCTGGCAAAAGCTTTTGACCGCCTCCTGATGGTCGCCGGTTTCTTCCTGCGTCAGCCCCAGATAATTCCAGGCCTCTTTTAAATCCGGCTGCAAATCGGCCGCCCGCTGCAGCGCCTCCAGTGCCTCACGCTTTTTGCCGAGCATGCGATATGCCAGCCCGAGATTGAAAAAATGCGGGGCAAAAGGCGCCGGCGCATAGCGTATCGCCGCCAGAAAACAGTCTGCCGCCCGCCCGGCATTGCCCTTGCTCTGCGCAGCCAGCCCCAACAGGTTCCACACGTCCGAATTTTCCGGCATCGCTTCAAGCAGTTTCAGATAAATATCTTCCGCCTCATTCAGGGCTCCGTTGTTTTGCAGTTCAATTGCTTTTTGAAACATTAAATCGTATGACATATCAACACCTTGCCCTTTAAAATTATTCTAAAATATTAATATTTGTCCGCCTGCTGCCCATACCTGTATGCCCTGTCCCGGCATACGCCCTCGTCAGCCGTTTTTCCGCCGCTGTTTTTCGCGTCCCGCCGTAAAAGCCGACGGATTTCAGCGCTCTGCGGTCAACGCCCGGGATGCGCCGCCGGCGTCAGAAAATCGTCCAGCGCCCGTCGGATTTCCGCAATATCGCTGTCGCTGCCGAGCCGGTGGGTGCTGTCTTTGAGTAACACGGTTTTGACATCGCTGCCGGTAAGTTTCTGCGCAATCAGCGGTGCCGTGCGCCAGTCAAGCGACGCGTCTTTCATTCCTTGCAGCAGCCTCGTTTTTCCTGCATAAGGAATTGTTTCTTTGTCCAAAAGCAGGTTGTCGTTGCCCGATGCAATCATTTCTTTGGTAATGACATAAGTGAAATCGTTGGTCGGAAACGTAATTTTGCCATCCCGTTCCAGAATTTCCTTGTGTTCGGGGCGGAAATAAGCCTCAAAATATTTTTTCAGGAAGTCCGGCGCCGCTGCCAGCCCGAGGAACCCTTTGACCTTTTGCGGAAACTGCACCGCCGCCAGCAGCCCGAGCCAGCCGCCGAGCGACGCACCCGCCGTAACAACGTCGCCGTCGACCATCTCGCCGACAATCTCAAAAATCTGGCTTTTATAGGTATTTATCGTCGTTTCTTCAAACCTTGCCGCATCGGAGCCGTGCCCCGCGATTTCGTAACGGAAAAAGCCCATGCCGTTCTCAATGCACCATTTCCTGATTTCTTCCGGTTTGCGCCCGTAGGGATCGGAGCAAAATCCATGTGCATAAACCAGCGTAAAGCTTTGAGTTTTTGCGCCGTCCGGCTTAATGTATTCATACTTTGCGGTATGCCCGCATTTATAGGTGTAAAAAGATTCTGACATCTGAACCTCGCCAAACAGATTAACGTTAATGGGAATATATACGACAAATGAGTAAAGATAAAGTAAAAAACACGGAAAATAACCGCCCGGACGCTGCCGGCGGTACTCCCGCCTTTACTTCTCCCGCAGCGGAGAATTCGGGAAAGGCGTCCGTTTCAGCATCTCGCCCCTCCGGCGCCGCAGTTCAAAACGCGCTGCTGCCCTCCGGCTCCTCTGCTGCGCGGAATACGTCCGCGCCCCGCGGCTCCGTTGAACCGGTCGTGCTGCAGGTTTTGCCCGAACTGGGGCAGGGCGGGGTTGAACTTGGAACGGTGCAGATTGCCGAAGCTTTGGTGCAGCACGGATACCGCACTTATGTCGCCTCGCAGGGCGGACGGCTTGAATACAGCCTCGAACGCCTCGGCGTCAAACACTTTACCCTGCCGCTTAAGAGCAAAAACCCGTTTACAATCTTTAAAAACGCCTCCAGGCTCGCGGAAATAATCAAAAAAGAGGGGATTAACATCGTCCATGCCCGTTCCCGCGCCCCGGCCTGGAGCGCATATCTCGCCGCGAAAAAAGCCGGCGTGCATTATATGACAACCTTCCACGGCACTTACGGCCTGGGTCCCGGCGGCATCAAAAAAATATATAACCGCGTCATGACCCTGGGCGAAAAAGTGATTGTCATTTCTTCGCATATCAAACGCCATGTTCTGGAAAATTACCATACCCCGGAAAATAAGCTTGTGTTTATTCACCGCTGCGTGGATATGGAGAAGTTTAACCCCGAAGCCGTCAGTGCTGAGCGGATGAAATCCGTGATTGAACAATACGACCTGCCGACTGACAAGCAGCTGATTCTCCTCATCGGCCGCCTGACGCACTGGAAAGGGCAGTGGCTGCTGATTGAAGCTTTGTCCAAATTGAAGGCTCGCGGCGATTTTCACTGTATTTTCACCGGCGATGACCAGGGGCGCGTCAAATACACCGAAAGCCTTGCCGCCCAAATCCGCGCCCACGGCATGGACGGCGACTTTACCTTTATCCGCCACACCGACGACGTTCCGGCGCTGATGAAAGCCTGCGACATTGTCGTCTCCGCCTCGGTTGAGCCGGAAGCCTTCGGGCGCATTGCCGCCGAGGGCGAAGCAATGGGAAAAATCGTGCTCGCTTCAAACATCGGCGGCTCGCTGGATAACCTTAAAGACGGCGTTACCGGCCGCCATTTCGTCTCTGGTGATGCGGACGACCTGAGCCGAAAACTTGAGTGGGCATTAAACCTTCCGGCGGACGAACGCAAAAAAATTGCCTCTGCCGCCCGTAATTTTGTAAAAGAAAACTTTACAAAACAAATAATGTGTGATAAAACGCTTGACGTCTATCGCGCTTTGGCGGAGAGTCCGCTGCGCTGACCGGAGGAAATTCCGGCCTGCGCACAGTTTCCGTCCCAACGCGGCAGACGGTAGTGAACGAAACAAAATCCCGGCTTGGCGTCAGGCGGCGCCGGTCGGACAACAAACTTAAACCAAAGGGGTATAATATGATTAAGATTGAACTGCCGGACGGCAGCATAAAAGAGGTCGAGGCCGGAATTTCGGGCTTTGAACTCGCAAATCAGATAAGTCATAATCTGGCGAAAGCCGCATTGGCCGTAGAAATTGACGGCACGTTAAAAGATCTCACTACCCCGCTCACTACCAACGCCAAAGTAAAAATTATCACCGCCAAAGACAAGCACGGGCTTGAAATTCTGCGCCACTCCTGTTCGCACGTTATGTCCGAAGCCGTTAAGGAGCTGTGGCCGGACGTTCAGGTAACGATTGGCCCGTTCATTGAAGACGGTTTCTATTACGACTTCTCGCGCAAAGAGCCTTTCACGACTGAAGATTTTGCCAAGATTGAAGAAAAAATGCACGAAATCGTCAAACGCGACGAAAAAATCACCCGTGAGGTCGTCAGCCGCGAAGATGCCGTTGCGCTGTTTAAGTCGCGCGGCGAACATTACAAGGTTGAAATTATCGAAGACCTGCCGGCGGACGCGGAAATTTCGCTTTACCGCCAGGGGGATTACGTTGACCTCTGCCGCGGACCGCACGTTCCTTCAACCGGACATATCGGCAATGCCTTCAAGCTGATGAAAGTTGCCGGTGCATACTGGCGCGGCGATTCGAACAACGAAATGCTGCAGCGTATTTACGCGACGGCGTGGGCAGACAAAAAAGACCTTGAAGAATATCTGCACCGCATAGAAGAGGCCGCCAAACGCGACCATCGCAAACTCGGCAAGGAAATGGATTTATTCCATTTTGAACCCGAATATGCGCCCGGCGCGGTTTTCTGGCACGACAAAGGCTATAAAATCTACCGCAAGCTGATTGAATATATGCGCAACCGTCAGGAACACAACGGCTATGAAGAGGTTTCGACCCCGCGCATTATGGACCGCTGTCTGTGGGAAACCTCCGGCCACTGGGAAAAATACGGCGCTCACAACTACTCCGGCCAGACCGAGGACGGCAAATGGTTCTGCATTAAGCCGATGAACTGTCCCGGCGGCCTGCTGGTCTACAAACAGGGGATTAAGAGCTATCGCGACCTGCCGTTGCGTATGGCGGAGTTCGGCAAAGTCAACCGTTATGAAGCTTCCGGCGCCCTGATGGGCTTAATGCGGGTGCGCGAGTTCACGCAGGACGATGCGCACATCTTCTGCACGCCCGAACAGATGGAAGAAGAATGCATCACGACGATGAAGCTGATTTTTGACATCTATAAGGACTTCGGTTTTGACAAGATAAAGATTTATCTCTCGACCCGTCCGGAAAAGCGTATCGGTTCCGACGAAATCTGGGATATTTCCGAAAAGTCGCTGGCAAGCGCATTGGAAAAGCACGGCTACGAGTATGAAATCAACGAAGGCGAGGGCGCTTTCTACGGTCCGAAGCTGGAATTCATCCTCCGCGACGCCATCGGCCGCGAATGGCAGTGCGGCACAATTCAGGTCGACATGAACCTGCCGCAGCGTTTTGACATTTCCTATATCGGCGAAGACGGCGAAAAGCACCAGCCGGTTATGCTGCACCGCGCGCTGTTCGGCTCCATTGAACGGTTCCTCGGCATTCTGATTGAGCATCACGCCGGCAAGCTGCCGTTGTGGCTGTCGCCGGAACAGGTCGTCGTTATGCCGGTAACCTCCGCGTTCGACAATTACGCCGAAGATGTCGCCAAAACTTTGCGTGCCGTCGGCTTAACTGCAAAAACCGACCTCCGCAACGAAAAAATCAACTATAAGATTCGCGAACACTCGGTCGAGAAAATCCCGGTCATTATGGTTGTCGGTGCCAAGGAAGAGGCGGACAAGACGGTAACAATCCGCCGCCTGGGCTCGGAAAAGCAGGAAATTATGCCTCTTGCTGAAGCCGTTGCCGCTTTGGCAAAAGAGGCGGAAATGCCGCATAAAAACGAAGCCTGAAGATAACTCGGCCGGTTCCCGCCGAACCTCCCCGCCCCAAAGGCGAGGTTTGAAGGCGGCTCCGCCAGGCTCTCAGACCTTCATCTGACCGGAAACACGGTGCTTCGGCGCCGTGTTTCTGCTTATCCAAACGTCGTTTTCGCCTCATCTTCCGCCGACGCCCTGGCCGCTCCGGCTATCGCCGACTGGATATCCGTCCGTCAGCTTCCGCCTTTGCCCGCTTTTAAATTCCGCCATACGCAAACGCATTTCCGTCCGGTCATAGCCATGTCATCAGCCTGTATTTTTGTCAAAAAAAACTTGACATTTGTCATTTTTGATGTTACATGGTGCACAAACTTTAATTATTTTATTAACTTAAATTTTTGTGTTATGGAAAATCTATTATTACAAACCAAAGAGTATGTCAAAGAGTTAATGGTATACCGTTTTAAGTCGGTAATCCCTTCATTGGAAAAAACGGACAATTTTCCTATTCTGGTGAATGATTTCATGGATAAAGGAATCCTCTTGTGGCTTTGGATATTGCCTGATGGAAGAGCCATTTACTTCTCAAACAACAAGAAATTCGGAATATTGATTAAATGTCCTGATAACATTGAAGTCATAAGCTCGAATTTTTCCACAGAATCTTTCAAGATATACGATGCCGTGTATTGGCGTAGAGTATATGACAAAACGAAAGATGACGGCAAAAGCTTCAACACTTGCCAGTGTGAGGGTTTTGTCGTTGAATTCCTCTATAAGGACTATGCCGAATTATTAGCTATGCAATATGTTGAAGCTCTGGATTGCAAAAAAAGAGAAAAATCTACCGAGAAACAAACGGTCTTTTCTAAGCGGCAATTATTGGCAAATTGCGAAAACAAGCCGTTCAAACTAAGGATTGATGGCTTTTTGCTCAGCGAAGATTATGAAAAGGTTGCCGATTTTATCAAAAAGCATGAAGGCACTACAACGCCGCCGAAAATAGAAGAATATGAGAAAGATCCTTGGATAAAAAATATCTTTGATACTTTCAGGACTGCTTTCCTCGCTCCGGGATATCTGGGACATAAGTTTAATATGTCTTTAGATGGTCTTAATGAGGATAATATTAGGCATTGGCAGTCTTTTGCGTGTAAGGAAATGCAGGAAATCTTTTTGGAAAAAGGAAGCTGCTTGTGTGTGTTAAGTAATGCTAAAGCCTCTCCTTATGAACGCGAAATATGGAGCGTTGACGGCAATCCTAAGGTAATTTATCGCTTTCCTGCAGTAAAAAATCTGGAAACACTGATTGAGCGTCAAAAAGATTTTTTTGCCAAAGAAAAATCAGCTCAGGAAATCCGGGAATTTTACGAAAAATTTACAAGCGGATTTATCTGGAGAACGGAGGTAGATATGATTATCAGCGGACATGATGAAAATGGAAATCCGCAATTCCTCTTATTGTAAACGTCTGCCTATCACAAAACCAGACCAGCATGCTCTTAACCAACAGAAACGCTTCCGATACATTTCGGAGGCGTTTTGTTTATACCGCATAACCTTTTATATGCCACATAGCCGATTTTGTTCCATTATTCATTCCACCTCAATTTCTGTTACGGTATACCGCATATATTTTCCGTTAAACAAATCTTAAACTTCCACCGTTACACTGATATAAAATTAATCAGCAGACGAGGTGCCGAATGAAAAAATTATCTCTGCCCCATGTTTTGTCTCTGGCCGTGGCTGCCGTATGTGTTGCCGCGCCGGGCTATGCCGCGACGGACTTTTCAGGTTCTCCTGCTGAAGCGACTGCCTTTCCGGCAGGAATGGCCGCAGAAGATGATATCCTCGCTGCGGCAGATATTTCTGCTCCGGAACCGGCTCCGACCGCCGCCCAACCGGCTGACGGCGTGTATATTATCCCGGATGATGTCCGTTGTTACGTTCGCAAAGAAGACCGTGTTACTTTCTGCACCGACCACGACGGCGCTCCGATAAACGGCGAAATGCGCAAATACCGCGAAGATGAGCTGATTCGCACTTATCCGCTCAAAGACGGCGTCTTGAACGGAACTGCCGTTTCCTACTATATCAGCGGCGGCATATTGGCTGAAAAGCCCTATAAAGACGGTAAGCTGGACGGTGTTGCCAAAACCTATTATAAAACCGGAAAAGAAGAAACCGTCGTCCCGTATACGGCCGGAAAACGGGAAGGCGTCGCCAAATATTACTATCAAAACGGCTATATGCAGGGGCAGGGGATTTATATCAACGGCCGCCTTAACGGACCGTCCCGCCTCTACGATGAAAGCGGTGAGCTTGTATACGAACTGACGTATGAAAATGATACCGTCGTTTCCGCTTACTGCATGTATAAAAAGAATCCGGATACCGGCAAGCGCTACCGCAAGGATCTTGACGCCGGAATTGTCGATCTGATAAACCGCAAACAGATTGCCCCCAAGCCGGTAATCGTTGAAAACAAATGCGCTATGGAGCGGATTTCCGAATAACGCCATGCTCAATAACATCAAACAAATTCGTAAATCTCTCGGTATAACCGTTGCCGAACTGGCGCAAAAGCTCAATATGTCCCAAGGCAACCTTACCAAAATCGAAAACGGGCAGGTAGATATGAAAGCAGAAACCGCCGCCGCTATTGCCGCAATTCTGCAATGTCCGCTGGACAAGCTCATCGCTGAGGAAAAAGACAACGTTTCGCCGCTGTCATTGCCGCTTAATCTGCCCGCAGACAGCTGCACAATGGCGGTTAGGGATAATAATATGTCGCCGACATTGATTTCCGGCGACATTGCCGTTGTCCGTCCCTGCCAGACCAAAGGCGCCGACGGCATATATCTGCTGCAACGCCAGGGCAGGGAAGTCCTGCGCCGCCTGCAAACGCTCTCCGACGGCAGAGTTGCGGTTTTATGCGATAATCAGGCTTATCTGCCCGAATATGCAGTAACCGCTGCGGAGCTGGAAATTTCCGGACATGTCGTCAGTAAAATCGCCGTTGTTTCATTATCCTGATTTTACTTTTGCATTTTTACCAATATGTTTCAGGCTGCTCAGTAAGCCTGACTAATGTATGCCTTGCCTTATTCTAGGCATATCTCATTTTGTTCCCAATACCTCCGACAATTCCCCGGCTATTGCCGCCAACATCGGTCTGTTTTCAAAAATCCCCCCTCCCAACTGTTATCACCACCACGGATATTTTAAAAGCATATTATTCCTATTTTTAATTTTATTTAATTTGCAAAATGCATTACAAAAGAATAAATAATTAAATACAGTGTGTTGTTAGTTTTATTCATCGCAATGAATATATTGACAAATATTCATAAAGAGAATATCGCAAAATACAAAAATCTATCCTGAACATCTTTCTTAGACATTAAATCCCGAATGAGTTTTTCACTCAAAACTCCCACAAACACCTCTATAGCTGTCTCTCTATAGTTTTCTTTCTGCATTTTCCTCGTTGACACAAAAAAATCCGCCATACTGCTGATAGCGGATTTTTAGATTTACCTACCGGCTATAGCGGAGCCTTAGTATTAAGGAGCGCTAGTTCTCGGGGTCATCAGATGGTGACTTCCTTGAGCATTTAGGTTCGGCCAGTATTGCCATAAAAGTTTGTTCAAGATTATACAGTTTCTCCTTTTCGTAAGCGATTGCCAACTGAATGGAATTACCGTATTCCCGAATAATCATCTCTTCTTCTTCACTCATCATGCTCGGGCGTTTCCCCAAGGCAAACAGGTTTTCCCGGTTGTTTTTGGCAAGTTTCTGCATTTCCATCGGTACGCCGGAAAGAACCACCAGCGACCTGTTGATTTCCAAAATCCGCATCACCTTGCCGAGAACCATCTTGTCCATTCTCGGTTCCGGCCATACCAGATGTGCAATTTTCGTTTTGGATATGACGTCGGCTAAATCGGCAAGCTGTTCGTCGGAAAAATAACATCCCGTCAAATCCAGATAGACCAGGCTGCCAAGCCCTCTTATCGTATCCAGCAGCAGCTCAAACAGTACCGGGTCGTCATTAAAGATAAAACACTTGACGGCCAGATTTCTGAGCTTTTCTTTCTTTTTCAGCCGCAACAGCATATTTCTGAGCATTTCCGCATCGGAATATTTGTTTTTCATCATAGAGTTTTTGAGCATCCCGCGCGCCGTCGTATAAAGTCCGCCGATATTGCCGTCTGCGACAAAAACTTCGACGGAGCCGATGCCGATGGAGAACTTTCGCAGCTCCAGGCTGTTATCCAGCCACAGGTATGCCTCTTCCAAATCCTGCTTTTTCAAACAGGGGCGTTTCAAAATAATCTCTTTTGCGCTCGCGTCGTAGTAGCCGAAAGAGTTTCTTGAACCGCATTCGTTGGCTAAGCCCCTCATTTGCGCTCCTTTCTTTTCCAGGGGTTAAAGTTAAACACAACCGTTAATGGATTTTACACAACCAACAATTGTATCGTCTTGTTTTCTATACATATACTATAACAACCCGGAAAGAAATGCAATACTTTTTTATTTATTATTGTATTATCTATCGCAGAAATAGTTTATCGGTTCATATAACTTTTTATATTGATTTTATATAAGTTTGTATATGTTTCAAATCAAAAGGTGATATTTTTTCGGATTTGTTAATAAATAAAGGTAAAACTCCGCTAAAAGAATTGTCAAACAAAATAAAAAAAATTATAGTATCCGCAGTGTAATTTTTGAAAGTCCGACCATGATTTTGATGGAAAATCCGGCTTACGGATATGCCGTTTTGGCGTTTTTGCTCTTTTTCTGCCTTTATTATGCCGTAGTCTGCCGCGTCCGCCTGCTGCACAAGGCCGCGGAGTATAATGATATTTACGGTAAATACAGCGAGTTACAGCTCAAACACGCCGTTACCGAGTCCAAATTTGCCGATGTTATTTCCGGCGCGGCAAAAGCCGAATCGGAGAAAATAGCGCTTCAGAACGCCGTTACCGGGCTGGAACGGGATTTAAGTGCGCAAAAAGCCGCTGCCGCCGCCCGGGAAGAGGCGATGGCTGAAAAAATCCGCTATCTGGAAAAGATAAAAGAAGAACTGACACTGAAATTTAAGGACATTTCCAACGAAATCATCAAAGCTCAGCACGAGTCTTTTTCCGCCGAGCAGAAAACCGCGCTTTCGGCGCTGCTGTCGCCGTTTGCCGAGCAGCTTAAGGCTTTTAAGACGGAAGTTGCCAGCGCCCGGGAAGAAAGCATAAAAAGCAAGTCCAGCCTTGATACCCAGCTGATGAACCTGATGGCGCTGAACCAAAATCTCAGCAAAGACGCCCAGAGCCTGACCGAAGCGCTTAAAGGCAACAAAAAGGCACAGGGCAACTGGGGGGAATTCCAGCTTGACCGGCTTTTGGAAAGTTCCGGTCTGCGCAAAGGGCAGGATTACGACACGCAGGAAGCGTATTATGACGAAGACAAACGGCTTTACCGCCCGGATGTTATTATCCATTTGCCGGAAAACCGCGATATTATCGTCGATTCCAAAGTTTCTCTTAATGATTATCTCGAAGCCGTCAACGCCGACAATGCGGAAACACAGCAAAAATTCCTGCAAAAAAACCTCGCCTGCATCAAAGCGCATATCGACGAACTGTCCGCCAAGGAATACCAGAAGCTGCTTAAAGGGCGCACTCTGAATTACGTCATTATGTTTATTCCGGTAGAAAGCGCCTATGTCGCGGCGCTTGAGGCCGATAACAACCTGTACGATTATGCATATCGCCGCAACGTCATTTTGGCGACGCCGCTTTCGCTGATGCCGGTTTTGCGCACGGTGGAAAACCTCTGGCGGATAGACAGCCAGAACCAGAACGTGCAGAAAATAGCCGAACTCGGCGGCAAGATTTATGACAAGCTCGCAGCTTTCGTTGAGGATATGAAAGCCATCGAACGCGGCTTAAATCAGGCTTCCAACGCTTATAACAATGCCATGACCAAGCTTTCCGGGCGCGGCTCCGCATTGTCGCAGGCTGAAAATATGAAAAAACTCGGCGCCAAAACCGGCAAAACCATTGCGCTCGCCCTGAACGACAATGATTTGCTTTTAACCGCCCCGGCCGAAGCCGTAACGGCAGCCAATACGTCTGCCGCAGCCGCTATAGCAGACACACCGGACACAATCGCTCAAACCGAAACATCGGTAACAGCCGTTCCAACCGACACATTGGCAACAAACGCTCAAACCGAAACACCGGCAGTAAACGCCGCAACTGAACCCGCAGGAGAAAAAAATGTCTGATTCCTCAAACAACGCGCAATCTTCCTTTAACCCCGGCGCCTCCGCCAAATCGCGCCGCATCGTTTTTACCGGCGGCGGCTCGGCCGGGCACGTAACTCTAAATCTTGCGCTGATTCCCTGGTTTCTTGAACAGGGGTGGCAGGTATCGTACATCGGCTCCAAAGGCGGCATGGAGCAGGAACTTGTCTCCCGCTTTTCCGAAGTCCGCTACTACGGCATTTTAACCGGCAAACTGCGGCGCTATTTTTCCTGGCAGAATTTTCTCGATATGGCAAAAATACCGCTCGGCTGCCTGCAGGCATGCTGGCTGGTGCGCAAAATAAATCCCGACATCATCTTTTCCAAAGGCGGCTTTGTGTCGTTTCCGGTTGTGGTCGGCGGCTTCGTGAACCGCAAACGCATTTTTATGCATGAGTCGGACATAACGCCCGGACTGGCCAACAAGCTGAGCCTCCCGTTCGTCGGCACGTTCTTTACGACCTTTCCCGAAACGGTGCAGTCCGTTTCCCGAAAAGGAAAAGTATCCTGCGTCGGCCCCGTATTGTCCGACCGCCTGTTTAACGGCAGC